>Ga0326726_10002476_pt1 | contig 16967 bp, 16 predicted proteins | sample MHFenrmetagenome_2_FD_207603 | JGI IMG/M metagenome (GOLD analysis project Ga0326726, IMG submission 207603) | Lab enriched peat soil microbial communities from Michigan Hollow, Ithaca, NY, United States - MHF15MN | ecosystem: Environmental > Terrestrial > Soil > Wetlands > Peat | place: USA... | reverse complement strand
CGGAGGACCTTGCATGGGCCCGCTGAAGTTCCAGTTTTACGACGATCAGCACCGGCCATTCCGGTTTTCCGACGAACAGTGGAATTTAATCCGCAACTGTCTCATTACAGGGCACAATCGAGCTGCGACAGAGCAACAGAGCGAGACTGGCGGGGAGGGGTTTGAGGGAATGGGCTCTCCTGGGGCAAGCGCTTCGATGGGTCGGGTGCTTCTTGTCTGCGATGATTCGGCCGCGATTCAGCAACTGGCCGAGGGCATGCAGCAGCTCGCAATTGCGACCGAGGTTTGTGTTGATGTCAACATGGCTCTGGCCTTGCTGCGCCGCAAGAAATTCGAGGCGGTCATCATCGATTTCGGGCTGCCGGAGGCCGATCAAGTGCTCGGGCAGGCCCGTTTATCCCCATCCAATCGGACCGCTGTCACCTTTGCTATTACGGATCCGGGCAAACCGGCAAAGTCCGAAATCCAGGCGAATTTTTTGATGGAAAAACCGCTTTCCGCCAGTTCGGTGGGGCGAACCCTGAAAGCCGCCTTCGGATTGATCGTGCGGGAGCGCCGCCGTTCCTTTCGTTGTCCGACCGAAACTTCGGCAACCCTCCTGACCAACGGCGAGGAAATCAATTGCCGTCTGATAAATATCAGCGAGGGCGGCATGGCCGTCACTGGATCACCCGCCGCCCTGAAGCCAGGAGCGCAGGTGAGGGTGATGTTTATGCTGCCCGGCGAATCGGTCCGCCTCAAGATCGATGCCGAAGTTTGCTGGCGCGACGAAAGCGGACGAGCCGGGCTACGTTCGCTGATGATTCCATCTGAGCAGCGGTCCGTACTGCAGCGCTGGCTTGCCGCCAAACTGGAAGAGGACTTGCCAGAATCGGTGGCCCAGCAATTCCGGAAGTAATCGGGGCGGTTTGGCGTCCCCGCCGGGCGGTTCAGTGTTTTCACCCAGTTTTGTCCGCGCAATCCGGCAAAAGCCTGCCCGCAGCATGGCGCAGCCGGCGGAACGAACTCCGCAGTTACCGTGGACATTTGTCCTTTGGGACAGGTAACCGGTGTGGCGGTTACATGGTCCGCAGCGGCCACCTGCCGGGCAGTTCGTAACTTGTGGCTTCGCCGCCTCCAAACTAGTCTCATTACTATGTGGCCACACTCTCTGCTGTTCTCCTCCGATGAAGAGGCCTCACGCGCCCTCAGTCTTGCTTTCACAGATCTCGAATTTGAAGTTGAGACTTGTCCGGAAATCTTCAGCGCAGTGGAAAAGATCACCAGCCGCAGCTTCGATGTCGTGGTCTCGGACTGGAACGAAGGACTGGAAGCGGTTTTCCTGCTGAAGACGGTGCGTGAACTGAAGGCCAACCACTCGGCCTTTACCATAGCCATTGCCAATACGGAGGCCGCTGCGGCCGCCGTGGCAGCGGGCGCCGATCTGGTCCTGGGCCGGCCGCTCCTTCCCGATAAAGTGAAGTATGCCTTGCTGACTTGTGATCCATTTCTTGTCCAGATGAAGTCCTGGCTGCCACGCATGGGTCCTTCCTCCGGGCAAGATGCGATCGCGAAGCGTGCTGAAGCTCAGCCGTTTCCGGCTTTCGAGAACAAATCTTTGGAGAATCTGGAGAATGATGTCGAAGAAAGCACGGCTTCGGACGGCAAGGCTCCGCATCCCTTGCCGCGTCTTCGTGCCTGGCCCTCCCCACCTCCCCCACGCCGTACGGAAAGTGTTTCGCCCGTGGTCGCAGCCGAGCCGATCTTTGACGACGATCTGTTGTATCGATCCCGCGTGCAAACCCTGTTTAACGCACCGCAGCCGAGTTTTTCGTCATCGGCGAGCCTTCGGCCAAAGGGTCGAAGCCGGGTGTTGCCAGGTTTGGCCATTGCGATCGCCTTTCTCTCCGTAGGTTACGTATTCAGCGAGCCGCTGCGCGGACAAGGTACGAAGACCTCCGTGGCCAGAATCTACGGACGCATGCTGGAACAGACGCAAGCCTGGCTGCATCGGCCCAATGGGAGCGACACTGGGGGACCTCCGGTCCTGGTAGCCGAGAATGACGATCAGCAGGCCGCGCCTCCAGGCCGGGCGGTCGGGCGCATCCGCGTCACTCCGGTGAGAGACCCATTTCAGGGCGCCGCCACAAAGCCAGTGGAATTGGCCCAACCAAGTCATGTTGAAGCCCCGCCGCCCAGTCCGCAACCGGCCGCGGCCACGACCGCCGTCCGCATTCCGGATAGTTTGAACAATCCGGTGCAGAGTGCGAGCATGCGCAGCGTGGCCCGGATTGCCCCGTCGCTTCTCGCCGCCCTCGAGCCCGTGTCTCTGTCCGAGGAACTTTCTCGCAGGCTGCTGCTGCGGAAAGTTCTGCCCAGCTATCCCGAACAAGCGGTCAAGGCGCGCTTGCAAGGTCCGGTAGTACTGCAGGCATGGATTGGCCGGGACGGTACCATTCAGGACCTGAAGCTGGTACGAGGCTCTTTCCTTCTCGGCCAGGCCGCGTATCGGGCGGTGAAGCAGTGGCGCTACCAGCCCTACCTGGTAAACGGCCGCGCCGTCGAGGCCGAAACCTTCGTTACGGTTGACTTCAGACTGCCGTAGTCACAAAAAGACCACAATCAGCCGCGGATTGTCACGGATCAAGATTTTGTTCTGATCCGCGTGAAATCCGCGTAAATCGGTGGCTGTCTTTCGAAGTGCACCTTCCTGATCAACCAGTTCACAACTTTTTACGTATTTTTACCCCCGATTGACACTGACATGGTCCCATCTGACTATGTTTAGTTGTGGGCGGGTGGTAGCTGACACCCCCGGATCAGGAATCCAGGCATGAAAACGAAACGGCGGAACGAAAGATCCCGGTTGCTCCTTACCCTGGAGCTCGCGGTGGTATTGCCCGCTGCCGCCCTGGTGATCCTGAGCGTCTGGCATGTGAGACACATTGAGCGTGACCGTGCGGTGGAAGCCACCTTCCAGCGGGAATACAGCCAGGTACTGGCCATCTCGGAAAAGCAGATCAATCACAAAGCATACGAGCTGCTGGACGACGTGCGCGCCGACTTCCCTCCGCCCAGTGAGTTGTGTGAGCCGACGCTCGACAAGATTCTGGCCGCGCATCCCTACGTTGCGCACGTATTCATGTATTCCCCGGAGACCGGAATGGTGTTTCGTTCGCAATCCGGCCGCATGAAAAAAGAAGAGGGGTTTCGCGAAGAGGCCGACTGGCTGAACAAGATGTACGAGGGCTGGCTGAAGATGGACTTCCACGACACATCCGAGAAACTGGTCCATCTCCAGAAAAAGGGATCGCCCTATATCTTCGAGGGGGAATGGGTGCCGCGTGGTGACAAGAAAGTCTATCAATCAACCGCACTGTTTGTCGTAAGAGACGGAGAGAAGGGACCGCTTGCCATCGCAGGTGCAGCCCTGGATGCCGACTACCTGAAAGACCAATTCTTTCCGCAGACTCTGGATGATGTTATCAACCGCAATGTAGCCGACGCCCAGAGCGACAAGAATCATGCTGTCATGATGCTGCGCGGCAAATACGAGTCCACGGCGCTGGCTCAGTCCACGGGATGGGACGGCGGCGCTCCCGAAGTGGAGAGAAACCTTGAAGGTGCATTCCCGGGATTGACCCTGGCCATCAAGCTGCGGGGAAATACTCTGGCGGCCATCGGCGAGCGCTTCGCGCGCATGAGTTTACTCACCCTGGCCGCGCTTTCACTGGTGCTGGCCGGCGGAATTGCGCTGACCTATCGCAACGTGACCAAGGAAATGGCGTTGGCACGGCTGAAATCCGATTTTGTCTCCAACGTTTCGCATGAGCTGCGCACGCCGCTTTCGCTGATCCGGTTGTACGCCGAGACCCTTGAAATGGGCCGGCTCACCAGTCCGGAGAAATATCAGGAGTACTACCGCATCATCCGCAAAGAGAGTGAACGCCTGACCGCGCTGATCAACAACATCCTCGATTTCTCGCGCATCGAGGCGGGACGAAAGGAATACGACTTCCGCGAAACCGACATGAGCGAGCTGGTGCACAACACGCTCGATTCTTATCGCTACCAGCTAGAGCAGAGCGGATTTCAGTTTGAAGAGAAGATTGACGAAGTGCCGCCCATGCGCGTGGACCGCGAAGCCATGGCGCGGTCATTACTAAACCTGGTGAACAACGCGCTCAAGTATTCGCAGGACAGAAAGTATATCGGCGTCAATCTCTATCGCGACAACGGCTCGGTGAAACTGGAAGTGGTAGACCAGGGTATTGGCATCCCGCACCAGGAGCAGCAGAAAATCTTTGAGAAGTTCTATCGCGTGGGGGACCCGCTGGTGCACAACACGAAAGGCAGCGGTCTGGGCCTTTCACTGGTGCGTCATATCGTGCAGGCCCATGGTGGCGAGGTCTCGGTGGATAGCACGCCGGGCCAGGGCAGCAAATTCACCATAGTGCTTCCGGTCAGGCCCGGGCTGAACAACGGTAAGGCAGCATCGGCCTAGCAGGAACCACGTGGGGACAGCCGCCCTCGGCTGTCCAGTCGAGAGAAGCTCGACCATAGCGGAAGCAAGGATTTACGACATGACCAGAATCCTGATTGTCGAAGACGAGCCCAACATGGTAGCGGGCCTGCGCGACAACTTCGAATTCGAAGGATATGACGTGATTACCGCTCCGGATGGCGTGGCTGGCCTGGAACGCGCCCTGAAGGAAGCTCCCGACCTGGTCATCCTCGACGTGATGATGCCCCGCATGAGCGGCCTCGACGTCTGCAAGCAGCTCAAGGCCAAGCGGCCCTCGGTGCCGATCATCATGCTGACGGCGCGCGGCCAGGAAGTGGACAAGGTAGTCGGCCTCGAGCTGGGTGCGGATGACTATGTCACCAAACCGTTTTCCATCCGCGAGTTGCTGGCCCGGGTGAAGGCAGTCCTGCGTCGCGCCAAGACTGTTCCCAAGGATCAGGAGCGGTATTCCTTTGGTGAAGTCGAGGTGAATCTGAAAAGTTGCCAGGTTTCACGCAGCGGCAAGGCCATGGATTTTTCGTCCAAGGAATTCGAGCTCCTGAAATATTTTCTGTGCCATCCCGGCGAGACTCTGAGCCGCGATCGCCTGCTTGAGGATGTGTGGGGCTATGAACGCTTTCCCACCACCCGCACCGTGGATGCGCACATTGTGCGCTTGCGGCAGAAGGTTGAACCGAAGCCGGACGAGCCTCGCTTCATCCTCACCGTGCACGGCACGGGTTACAAGTTCGTTGGGTAAACCGATATGAGTATGTCTGAGAGCGGCAAAATTCGTTTGACGCCATACCTGAACCGTCCGGTTCTGGCTTCCGGCAAGCCAGCCTCGGGCACGCCGATCCGGGTGGACGACTCCGCGCTGATTCGTCAGGCCCAGCAGGGGAATACGGCCGCCTTCGAAGAACTGGTGCGGCAGTATGATCGCGCCGTGCTGCGCCTGGCCATCCACCTTACCGGCTCGGCGGAAGATGGGCAGGACATTTATCAGGAGGCGTTTCTGCGCGCCTATATCAATCTGGCACGCTTCCGTTTTGAGTGTTCCTTCTACACCTGGATCTATCGCATCGTCACCAATCTCTGCCTGGATCACCTGCGCAAGAAGCATTCTCGCGGCCGGGACTTGAATACGACGGCTTCTCCCGATGGCGAGCAGGACGATCTGCTTGACCGCATGCCCGACCACAGCCCGAACGCCAGCCCGGAGCGAAGCTTTGCCGGACGCGAGCTGCAACAATGCATCGTTCGCGCCCTGGGTCGCCTCTCTCCCCGCGAACGGATGGTGTTCGAACTCAAGCACTACCACGGCATGAGGTTGCGCACGGTCGCCGGCATGCTTAATACGACGGAAGGCACAATCAAGAACACGCTGTTCCGCGCCACCCACAAACTGCGAACTCAACTCGCCGAAGTGCGCTGAGTGTTGGTCATTGGTCATTGGTCATTGGTCGTTGGCCCTTGGCTTTAACCAGGGGCACGGTTTTTCGCAGCTTCCTTTTTCTCGCCAGCCGCTCAGCTTCAGCTCCGGCCAACGGCCAACTTCAATCCGAGCCGGCACTAATGTTTCCCCGCTCCGGAGGTTCCGGATCAAAGGCCTGGTCCAGATAGATCCAGAGGACGCGGGCGAACAGTGAAATGGTCGGCGCGAGGGGAACGAACAACACGACCGCCCAGGTCACGTCTTTAGTGATCCACCAGCCGGTAATGGCCCACAACAGGGCTGCGATCAGCGCGATGGTCGCAAGCGCCAGGCCAAAGCTGATGTACATGGCCCCCAGGAAGTATCCCTCCTCCCGCTGAAATTTCAGGTCGCAGATAGAACAGCGCGGGCACATCTTCGGAAAACCTCGGAAGATGGAATAAGGGAAAATTCCTCCCATGCGGCAACGGGGACAACGCTGCCGAAAAATTCCTCCCAAGGTTGACGATTTTGTCCTGCTTTTCATGGAAAGAAATCTTAAAATCCTGAAAGAGATTCTGTCGATAACACGGGAGGCCATTATGGCTAGCACTACCGAGATTGCACCGGACGTCTACCGGATTTCGATCTACGCCCCATGGGGCGATTTACAGTTCAATCATTTTCTAATCAAGGATCAGGAGCCGCTCTTATTTCATACCGGACTTCGAGGTATGTTCGCGGAAGTTCGAGAAGCGGTGTCAAAGCTTATCAGGCTGACCGACTTGAGGCATATCTCCTTTAGTCACTTTGAGTCGGACGAGTGCGGATCGCTCAACGACTGGCTGGCCGTGGCGCCTCACGCCGATGTTGTGTGCAGCCAGGTGGGAGCGCTGGTTTGCGTGAACGACTTCATTGGACGCGAGGCCCATCCCCTGGCCGATGGAGAAACATTTTCGACTGGCAAATACCGCTTCCGCTATTGCCGGACCCCACATCTACCGCACGGCTGGGATGCCGGTCTGCTCTTCGAGGAAACCCAAAAGACACTCCTGTGTTCAGACTTGTTCCATCAGACGGGAGATCTTGAACCACTGACAGAATTGGACGTGGTGGGCAGATCTTTAGAGGCGATGCGCGGCTACCAGGCGGGAATCCTGGTATGTGCCCTACACCGGCGCAACCTCAAAGAACCTGCATAAGCTGGCCAGCCTTAAGCCGGACACTCTGGCCATCATGCATGGATCGAGTTTTAAAGGCGACTGTGGGCGCGCCCTGATTGAACTGGACCAGGCGTTCGAGCAGGTCTTCGGCAAGCAGGACACCAAACGGACGCCAGACCGCGCCGCTGGGTAGAATCTACTTTTGCGGTGTCGGGTCGTCCGCAACTACTAACTGGGCCTTCGGGGCTTCAGCGTGAGCGGCGCGGGCCCGGCGGGCAATTTCTCCCAAAGATGGATTCAATTGTGGCAACGCCTTAGGCTGCACAACGGGAGCAGGCCGTTGGGGCGAGCCGGTGGCAATGATCTGCTCTCTGGATACTTGCGACGCCGAGACCGGGTCCTGCGGCAGGGCGCCGCGTTTTAGTTCTTGCGCGAATCCTGTGGCCATCAGCATTAGACCGGCGATGAGTAGTTTCAACAATGTCTTCATAAACCTTAATTCTTTAATTCTTTGTCTTTGTGGGTCCGTACCCTTTTGATCTTGCTGGTGAATATAGTGCACTTTTGATACCACGAACCATCAGTGTATCTCTATGAAAAAAAGGTTGATAGTGTGAGCCCAAGGTGCGCGGAGGAGAGCCGTGGAAGCGATTTTCCACTTTGGGGTGGAAGTGATTTTCCTGGCGGGCGAGAAATGGGAGGAACGCTTTAGACTGTAAGCTCATGCCTTCGTCCATTCCAGATATGCGCCCCACCCCGGTTGAGCCTGAAGTGGTGCGGATCCCAGCGGGCTGGTTCTGGATGGGATCTGCAACCGGGCAGGACAACGAACGTCCCGTTCATCGCGTGTGGGTGGATGAATTTCTCCTGGCGTCCTGCGCCGTGACGAATGCCGCCTACGCTCACTTCGTACGCGCCACGGGAGATCCCCCGGCGCCGTTTTGCGGGGACCCTGCTTTCAATCATCCGGAACAGCCAGTGGTCGCCGTTTCCTGGTTTGAGGCGGTCAAGTATTGCGAATGGCTCAGCCTGACTAGTGGCTCGATTTGGCGCTTGCCGACCGAGGCTGAGTGGGAACGGGCAGCCCGCGGCGGCGTTGAAAATCAGCTCTATCCCTGGGGAGACGACCCGCCGCAGTCATTGCCGGATTACGAACAACGTTGGAAGAAAGGTCCGGAGCCGGTGGGCCAGTACGCACCCAATGCCCTTGGGCTTTATGACATCTGCGAAAACGTGCACGAATGGTGCAGCGACTGGTATCAGGCCGACTACTATGCGATTTCGACCGAGCGCAATCCTGTAGGTCCTGACCGCGGCGACCGTCGGGCATCGCGGGGTGGTTCCTGGCGCCATCACGTCAAAGCGAGCCGGTGCGCGGCCCGCTCCAGCATCCCGCCGGAATTTCACTACGCCGATTATGGATTCCGTGTGGCCTGTAGTTTGTAGCGCCGCCGTCCCGCCGACTGCCGCAAGGGCGTCCTTCGACTTTGCTAAGGACAAGCCTCGTCCTCGCCAGATGTGAAGCAGAGAAAAAATCATCCCCCAACCTGGCCTGAGGGACGTCAGTCCCGAAGAGCCCAAACTGAGCGAAGTCGAAGGGATCTGGGGTGCAGGCGTACAACTCCGGCCAGGTGCACATCCGCTCCACGCCAGATGCTTCGCAAGCTCAGCATGACGCCTTGGATCAGGAGCGAACCTCAACCCACCACTAAAACCTGCGGGACGTTCCCCGAAGTCTAGCCACGGTCTCTCCCCGTTCCCGCCAACCAGCGGAAGAACATGTTGACCAGGGCCAGCACGATCGCGCCCAGGAAGGCGGCGCCGAAAGTATCTACATGGAAGCCGGGTACTACCGCTGAAGCCAGTTCGATCATGGCCGCATTGATCACCAGCCAGAATAATCCCAGAGTGAGCAGGACCAGGGGAAAGGTGACGATTTTCAGGAATACTCCTAGGGTAGCGTTGACGAAGCCGATCACCAGCGCCGCAATCAACGCTGCCAGCGGTCCGCTAACGTGAAAGCCCGGCACCAGCCGGGCTACGATCCAGACCGCCAGCGCGCTTAAAGCCCAGTTCAGGAGATGTTTCATGGCACTCTCCGAAAATAACGGTGACTATAGACCGCCTTCCGGCGGCGCGCAACTTGCGCGGCGAGCCTGGGGTGGAGCAGGGCCTTGGCCCTGCAATGGGCTCTGCCTCCCATTTTTCCTTGTCTTTCTGAGCGCAGTCGAAGGATCCCTATAAACGGATGAGTTCGCAGCCCGGCGAGGTCTCCGACGTCAGCATTTCGAGCCGCGCTCGCGAGCAGCCAACCACAGGCGCTGAAGCGCCACGGCGTTCCAGCGTCTGGCGGCACGAAGTAAACTCGTCCTTCCCAATCTTCGCGGACGCAGGTGAAAGCCGTGCCCTTGCGGCGTGTGCAGGCTAGAGGTGTTCTTTGCGGCGACGAAGCAGGGCAGCACCCAGAGCCCCGCCCAATCCAGAGAAGATTACAAAGGCCACCAGTGTAGTGATCAGTGCCATGCTGAGCAGCAAGACGACGCCCTGAGGAGACTTGAGAAATTCCACGACCTGATGGGTTTGCGGATCTGGATTGCGGGCCGCGGCTTGCTCGACTCCAGCGATCAGATCTTCGCGGACCCTGCCCCATCCGTGGAACAGCAGAGTGCGAATGGCGAGCACGATGGCAAGAAGACCGCTGCCCAGAACGCCGGTAACCATGCCGAGGCGGGCTCCCATCCCCGGAGTGACGCGGGCCGCCGGGACCCGGCGCCGGTAAAAGACCACCGACAGACTGCCGCCGATCAGCATCCCCAATCCGAGGCCGGCAAAAGGAGTAATCATGAGCAGGGCTGCGATCAGACCGGCCAGGGCCGTGGCCGGCCAGGCCTGTGACCATTCAATCCGTGTCCCGAGCGATGCGCCGAGATAAGCTGGCAGCGGTGGAATGAACGATTCAGAGGTGGTCCCCGAAGCCGGTACTGTCTCCGCCACAGCCACCCGAATTTGCGGCGCATTGCACTGTGGGCAGAAGGCGGTGCCTTGTTCCACGGCAGCACCACATCGATGACAGGGATACTCCACTGAGTCTCAAGTTACAGCAGGGCAGCGAGATGAGGCAAGGATGGGGGGATTGCGGATTTCTACAATCTGAAATCTACAATCCCCTGCCTCAGATGGTGTCCTTGCCGCCTCGGACCTGAACATAGACCAGACCGAAATCCGAGCCTTTGCCGTCGTCTCCGGGTTTGATGGAGGCGATGTGCTGGTTCTGCTCGGTACCGACTTTCAGTTCCACCGTCTTGCCGTTCTGGTCTCCCTCGCACTTCAGTCGTTCGGAATGGCCAGAATGATCGCCGGGCTTCATCATTGCGCCAGCGTGATTGCCAGTGGTGTGGCATTCCAGCACGTCGCCATATTTCTTGAGCTGGTCCTTGTAGTAAGCGATGATTTTTTCGGGCGGATCGTCGGACAAGTATTCGATGGCCACCACTTTCAGGCCGAAGAGGCCGCTGGAAATATTGACGTGGGCGTTGTTGTCGTGGTCGTCGTCGCCATGCTCCTTACGGCGTGCGCCGGGATAAACTGGGAGACCGATGTCGCGGACGTCGGCGTCCTTGGAGACGTGAAGCGCCCCCATGGGTGTCTCGATATCCACGTTCTTTTCCTGCCCTTCACTGTCCTTCTTCACGTTGACGCTGCAGCCGGGCAGGGCCAGCAAGACGCCGAAGGCAAAGACAAAAACACAGGTGAGAACAAAGATCGGACGGGAATCACCGTTTAGCCGCTGTGGTATGCGCATATTGCGATCCTTCCTGGGCGATTTGTGCCGGGCGCTCAATGCCGGCGCCACGTTGAGCGATATGGGGAATGCTGACCGGCAGGTGGCCGCGAATGGCAATCTGGCCAAAAAGAGCTTTGACTGCGCTGATCTCCGAGATGCTGGCATTGGAAAAAGTACAAAGATAATTCTGTATCGCGGGAAAATCCTGTGCCACGTACGGATTCCCCATGGCCAGGACCGCAGTTTTGGCTGCAGCACGATCCAATATCGACTGCAACAGCGTGCCACTGGCATCATTGAGCGCAACCGAATTCGTGGGACCGTTCGAGCCTGGGATGGCTTTGCCTGCGGTCGGCACGACGTAAACCGCCGCGATCACGGACTCCGCCTGGTCCACAGCCTTCAGTATCTCGTCCGACATGAGATTTGCGATGCGTGGATCCACGTAAATCACGTTGGCATCGGGCACGCGGGCCTTGATTGCCTGTTCCAGAGCGCGACCGGCTTCGGTGCGCACGTCGTCAGAAAGTACCACGGCCACTACCCGGTTGTGCACTTCTACCACCTGTTGATACGGAAGCCCGTTCTTAACAGTTCCCGATTGTTTCAAGGGCAGCAGCTTGCCGTTGTCCCGCACCAGGGTAATGGCGTCGTCGGCGATCTGCTGCCCCAGGGCCAGGTTCTCCGGCTTGCCGACGATTTCAGGCAGAGTGTCAACATCCACCATTCGGGCCTTGTCGAGCCTCAGTGCGGCTTTTGCCTTCAATAGCTTGAGGACCGAGGCATCGAGTTGGGCGGAGGGAATTTCTCCGCTGCGGGCGGCCTCGAGGACGGCATTGTAAGACGCTTCCAGGTCGGCCGGGATGAGCAGCAGATCGCTGCCGGCCTTGAAGGCGTCCACGGCGGCGCGACCGATATTGGCGGAGTACAGACGGGTCAAACCGGCCATGTCGAGCGCATCGGTAACCACGATGCCCTGAAAGCCGAGTTGGTGCTTGAGCAGGTCGGAGACGATCGCGGGAGAAGTTGTGGCCACACGGTTGGGGTCGGGTTCGAGCGCGGGGACGGTGACGTGCGCCACCATGACAGAATCGACTCCCGCCGCGATGGCCTTGCGAAAGGGCGGCAGTTCAATGGAATTCAGACGCGCCCGGTCTCCAGTGACCTGGGCCACGCTGAGGTGGGAATCGGTCGCGGTATCTCCGTGGCCGGGGAAATGCTTGGCCGTGGTCATCATTCCTGCGGCGCGCGCTCCCCGGATGTACGCGGCGACAAGATCTCCAACCTGCTCGGGATCTTCTCCGAAAGAACGTGTGTTGATGATGGGGTTCGCCGGATTGGAGTTCACGTCGGAATCGGGAAAGAAATTCCAGTGCACGCCGACGGCGCGAGCCTCCTCGGCCGTGATGCGCCCGAAGGCTTTAGCGTAATCTTCCTTTCCAGCCGCACCGAAGGCCATGGCATGCGGGAACGGGGTTGCGCCCCGAAGGCGCATGGTCACTCCGCGCTCAAAGTCGGCGGCGAAGAGCAGCGGTAGTTTTGAGTCCTGCTGCAGCCGATTGAGCAGTTCGGCAGCCTCATAGGGCTCGCTGCGATAGAGGAATGGAGGCTCCCAGGGGACCGTCATAGCGAATGAGCCGATGTGATATTTGCTCATGCTGTCACGCAGTTGCAGATATTCGGGACTGTTTACATTGAGAAACTCCGCCCGCACCCAGACCATGAACAGCTGTCCAACTTTTTCTTCCAGAGAAAGCTTGCGGAGGGTCTTCTGCGCCCACTTTTCGCCGCCATGGTCGAGATAGATGGGTCCAGGGTGTTGATATCTTTCTTTGGCCAAGCTAGACACAGTGGCGGACACGAGCAGGATGAAAACAGCCAGGGTTCGAATCATGGAAGGACGATAGCACGGAGTCGATTGGATGTCAGGATTAGCACCGCAAGTGTGGTCGGACACTCTTGTCCGACGCCTTTGATTTAGATTTTGATTTAGATTTTGACTTAGATTTTGGCTCGAACACCCAGGTCCAAACCGGACAGTCCGCGGCAGGTTTTCCAAGAGTCAGATCAAAATCAACGTCAAAAGCAACGTCAAAAGCGTCGGACAAGAGTGTCCGACCCACACACACGGGATCAGTTTTTGTGGGCCCGCTGCCTGGCGAATTCTTCCACCCGCTCGCGCACGCTGAGTACGTGCCTGGGCAGCTTGAGGCGGCTGCCTTCTTCGAGGATGGGAATCAGCTTGTCGAATTCCGGCCCGGAGTGTGAACCGGTGATCACGATGCGAATGGGATGAAACAATTCTTTCCCCTTTGTCCCCGTCTCTGCCTTTACTTCATTCACGATCTGTTTGAATTTTTCCGGAGTGAACTGCGCCGCTGTGGCGGATTCGTCTTCCAGAATCTTGACCGTGAATCTACCCAGGACAGCGTCGGTGTTGGCCCAGCCGAGCACCTCGGCATTGTCGGGAGCGGCCAGGGCGGCCTTCGGATCGTAGTTGAAGATCAGCGCGGCGCGGTCGGGCAATTGCTCCATGCGGTCAACAGATGGAGCGAGCAGCTCCGTGACCTTGGTGAGCCAGAGTTGTAGTTCGTCATCAAGATGAATGACCGGAAAGCTTTCTGCAGTCAGCCACTTCGCATCCGCAAGCTCGATGTAAACTGCCTTGGAGAGGAACCACGCGCCCAGTGCCGTAAGATTTCCCACCGGCCAACTCTTGATGTAGTGCCGGTTCAACCAGTACAGTTTTTCCATGTCGAACATGGCCGCTGCCGGCGTCACCCGCTCGAGCGAAAATTCTTTCTTCAACTCCTCAGGGCTGAAGATTTCCCGAGTGCCGCCGGTCGGCGCCCATCCCAACAGCGCCAGATAGTTCACCAGCGCCTCGGGCAACACACCCATGTCGCGAAAATTGGCAATCGAAGTAGCGCCGTGCCGTTTGGAAAGTCGCTCCCGGTCGCTGCCCAAAATGGTCGAGAGGTGAGCGAACTCGGGAACGGGCCAGCCCAGGGCCTCGTACAGCGCAACCTGTTTCGGCGTATTCGAAAGATGATCGTCGCCGCGGATCACGTGCGTGATCTTCATCAGCGCGTCGTCGATCACTACCACGTAGTTGTACACCGGCATTCCGTTCGAGCGCAGGATGATCGGATCGCTCACCACTTCGTTCGAAAATTCCACGTCGCCATGCACAATGTCGTGAAAGCGGATGGGATGCTCGGGAATTCTCAGCCGGATGGCGCAGGACTCTCCCGAGGTTCGACGCTGACTGGCTTCGGCTGGATCGATGGCGCGGCATTTGCCGGAATAGATGGGCTGACGATGCTCGGCCTGGGCCCGTTCGCGCTCCTTCTGCAAATCTTCTTCGCTGCAGAAACACAGATAGGCCTTGCCCTGATCTACCAGGCGCTCGGCGTGCTCCCGGTAGATGTCCAGACGCTCGGACTGGCGATAGGGCGCATACGGTCCGCCCAGGTCGGGCCCTTCATCCCAGTCCAGACCCAGCCACTTGAGGTCGGCAATAAGCTGGTCTTCGAAACGGGCCTCGCTGCGTTCAACGTCGGTGTCTTCGATGCGCAGCACCATGGTGCCGCCCTTCTTTCTGGCGAAAAGCCAGTTGAACAAGGCGGTACGTGCATTGCCAACGTGCAGATGACCGGTGGGGGAGGGCGCAAAACGTACGCGGACAGGAGAAGTCGGAGCCACCAAAGGATGTTAGCAGACCACCACGACTCACGTAGGGGCGGGTGCCCTCACCCGCCCAGCGGAGCGACGCTCCGCGTTCCGTCGTTTTTGCTCGGGTTTCAAAACCGTCGGTGAGCTTCGCTCACCCACCCGGACAAGAGCGTCCGGGCCTACGTGGGGCGGCGGCCCTACTTGTTTTTGGGCGCCATGTAGGTCCGTGTGATGCGATCGTGCCAGCAGAGGCGGTCTTCGTCGAGGAAGCACCAGGCGTAGCCGAGGCCCAACGACAGTCCTGATAGGACGGACGTCAGCACGCGCCAGCGGCGGACCCGCAGCGGGACCGGGCCACCGTCGAAACGGTGCAACTCGAGCCTGGCCAGCTTCAAGCCGGGCGTGGCGCCGCTGTAAACCAGCAGCAGATATTGATAGGCGGACCAGAACAGGGCGATGAGGAGAACCCCGCTTCCAGCTATCTTTGTCAGGGGCGGCAGCTCAGCGGTGATACGAACAAAAATGTACGCGAAAGCAGCGAAGGCGGACATCACCAGGGTGGCATCGATGGCGGAAGCTGCGATGCGTCGTGCCATGGGCGCCGCCTGCAACGGAATCTCGAATCCAGGCCGCCTCTCGTTCGCGGGCTCTTCCACTGGCTCAATCAGAAAACCACCGAGGGCTGGTGGGGGAGGCACCAGTTCGGGCGCCTCCATGATTCTGGGACGCTCCAGCACCGGTTCGGCCAGTTCGTCATGCGCCCGCGGCACCGGATTGTAGCTGGCAAATTCAATGACCTTGGCCGTCGTCTCCGTAATGGCGGGCATGATCCGCGGATAGTTCGCCGGCTCAGCCAGGGTGATGCGGGGAGCGGCGGCTGATGGCAGGTAGTCCACGGTCTGGCGCACCACGGGGGCAGCAGGCGGCTGCAGCGGCTCGGCAGTAGCGTCGGAACTCGGCTCCGTCTCGAACTTCAATTGCAGCGACGGATAGCGCGGCTCCCGCGTACGCCGGCGTGCCCGATAGTGACTCAATCGTGCTGCCACCTCGCGCCGCCAGGCATCGGGATCCTGCGCCTGCTCCGGTTCGGCCTGCGCCGCAGCCGGCATAGCGGTCTCCGGGGCTTCCCCACTGGTTTCTACCGCTGGAAGGGATTTCTCGGGCTCTTTCCCGTTCGCGGTCCTGGGTTCATCTTCCACCACAAACCTGGGTCGAGTGCGGGAAGCAGTTGTCTCCAGGCTGGCAGCAAATTGCTGCTCGCTGGCATCGTACGCTTCAGGATCAATCAGAATCTCTGAAAGGTTTTCGCTTGCGTCCGCCGGAACATCGGGTTCGAATCTTGGCTTCATGAAGGAACGATCGGGTCCCGGTGAAACTCCAGCGGCAAAACGACTGCTATGCGGCAAGAGACGAACTGGTCCCGCAAGAAGAATGCCACAGCTCCAACAACAATTGCGCAGATGCCTGGGACTTTGCCCTGAACTCTGTCCTGAACTTTGCTACCGGGCTGGAGCCGTGCTAACGTCACCATACCCCAGCGTGGACCTCGTCACCAGGGGTTTCGTCCGCTTGCGATGACATCCCGCACTCGATTCCTTATCACGGCGGCGTTTGTTTGTCATCTGCTACTCGCTCCGCCCGTAGTTACCAGCCAGTTGCTTTCTGCAGCCGAAACGCAGGGCGCGCCATCCTCGCCGCCTTCTGCGCCCTCCATAGTGCGAGAGCAGGACGTCACCATCCGGGCCCTGCAGCAGGAAAAAGATGGCGCCGTGTTCAAACTGCGTGGGCAGGCGGAAATCCACTATGGCACGTACATTCTGTATGCCGATTCGGTTGATTACAATTCTGACACCGGAGAAGCGATCGCGGATGGTCACGTGGTGCTCGACGGCGGACCCAACTACGAGCACGTTGAGGCCACTCACGCCACATACAACGTCCGGGCTGAATCCGGGCGCTTCGAACACGTAGTGGGAACGACGGGCATGCGGTTGCGGGGGAAGCGCATGACCCTGACTACCACCAACCCCTTTGCATTTTCCGGTGGAGTAGTGGAGAAGACCGGTCCCGACCACTATGTCGTTTACGACGGGACCATAACCACCTGCGAGCTGCCCCGCCCCAAGTGGGAGTTCAACGCGCATAAAATTGTGGTGGAAGTTGGCGGTAATGCCACCATTTATCACAGCACTTTCCGCATTGAAGGTGTCCCGGTGTTTTATTTTCCTTTCGCTACCCACCCGGTGGAACGCGAACCCAGGCAGACCGGGTTTCTCATCCCTAACATCGGGAGGTCTTCGATCAAGGGGACAATCTTTGGAGATTCGATCTTCTGGACCATCAATCGCAGCATGGACCTCACCGCCGGGGCCGAATATTTCACCCGGCGCGGGTGGGCGCCGCAGATTGAGTTTCGAGCACGGCCGAGTGAAAAGTCGTATGTGTACC
>Ga0326726_10002475_pt1 | contig 16971 bp, 12 predicted proteins | sample MHFenrmetagenome_2_FD_207603 | JGI IMG/M metagenome (GOLD analysis project Ga0326726, IMG submission 207603) | Lab enriched peat soil microbial communities from Michigan Hollow, Ithaca, NY, United States - MHF15MN | ecosystem: Environmental > Terrestrial > Soil > Wetlands > Peat | place: USA... | reverse complement strand
GAGTCCGCGGTGCGCGCGTACCGGATCGCGACGACGCCGCCGATGGGCCCGGTGCTCTTGTCGCTGGACCAAGAGCTGCAAGAAAACCCGATCGAGCGCCGCGACGCGCTGCACGTGCCGAAGATCACGTCCGTGTCGCCGCCGGTCGCCGATCCCGCGGTGCTCGACGAGGTCGCGAAGCTGCTCGTCGCGGCCGAGAACCCCGTGATCGTCGCGGACCGGATGTCGCGCAGCGCGGCCGGCATCCATGCGCTCGTCGACCTCGCCGAGGCGCTCCAGTGCGCGGTCGTCGACCAAGCCGGGCGCCTGAACTTCCCGTCGCAGCATCCGCTGAACCAGAGCTGGCGACGCAACGCGGTGTTCGCGCAAGCCGACGTCGTGCTCGCGATCGAGATGAACGACCTCTGGGGCTCGTTGAATATATTGAGCGACCGGATCGTGCGCGCGCCACGGCAAGTGGTGCGCAACGGCGCGAAGGTGATCACGCTCGGCACGCGCGACCTGTACATGAAGTCGAACTACCAAGACTTCGCGCGCTTCACCGACGTCGACCTCGCGGTCGCGGGCGACGGCGAGACGAGCCTGCCCCTGCTCGCAGAGCGGGTGAAATCGCAGCTCCGCTCGGGCCGCAAGTCGGCGCTCGCCGAGCGCGGCAAGAAGCTCGCGCAGGCGCACGACGCGGCGCTCGAGCAGGTCCGGACTCAAGCGACGATCGGCTGGGACTCGAGCCCGATCACGACTGCACGGCTCGCGGCGGAAGTCCACGCGCAGATCAAGAACGACGACTGGTCGCTCGTCGGCAATGCGCTGCGCTTCAACTGGCCTCTGCAACTCTGGAACTTCGACAAGCCGTACCAGTGGACCGGCACGTCGGGCGGCGCCGGCATCGGCTACAACGCTCCCGCCTCGGCCGGCGGCGCGCTCGCGAACTTAGGTACCGGCCGGCTCAGCGTTGCGTTCCAGGGCGACGGCGACCTGATGTTCGTGCCGAGCACTCTCTGGACCGTCGCGCACCACCGGATCCCGCTGCTCTACGTCGTGCACAACAACCGCGCCTATCACCAGGAGTACATGTACCTCCAAGCGATGGCGGCGCGGCACGCGCGCGGCATCGAGCGCGCGCACATCGGCACGACGATCACGGACCCGAACGTCGACTACGCGACCGTCGCGCGCGGCTTCGGCGTGCACGGCGAAGGGCCGGTCACGGACCCGCGCGAGCTCGCGGGAGCGCTGTCGCGCGCGCTCGCGGTCGTGCGGCGCGGCGAGCCCGCGCTCGTCGACGTCGTGACGGATCCGCGCTGAGGGGCCTCAAGATGAAGCTCATCGCACTCCTCGGCGCCGCGCTCGTGCTCGGCGCATTCACTTCAGCGACCCGTGCGCAGGAGCCGGCCGGCGACGCGGCGAACGGCGCGAAAGTCTATGTCGCGGTCGGCTGCTTCACGTGTCACGGCCGCTCCGGCCAGGGCGGCAACTTCAACTACGTGACGCCGGTGCTCGCGAAGATCCAGTGGCCCGTCGAAGCGCTCCGCGCTTTCCTGCGCATCGGCGTGAACGACATGCCCGCATACGCGAAGGAAGTGTTGAGCGACCAGCAGGTCGCGGACATCCACGCGTTCCTGCGCTCGCTGCCGGGCCCGCGCTCGCCATCGGACATCGCGGAGCTCGCTCCGTAACGCCTGCGAGCGGCAACTCGCGTATGCTCGGCTCCGACTCCGCGGCGTAACCTCGGCGGCACCATGGTCGGTAAGAAACTCCTCGTGCTCTGTCTCATCGCGTTCGGCTGCACTGCGTGCGCGGGGCTACAGTCGAAGCCCGGCGTCTACGAGATTACGAAGAGTTCGATCAAGGAGGGGCCGCGCAGGATCCCGCTGATCTACGCGCGCCCCGTGCAAGTGAAGCATCCCGACTACCTCGTCGTGTTCGCGACCGGCGACGGCGGCTGGCGCAGCGTGAGCCTGGAGGTCTTCAATCATCTCGCCGCGCTCGGCTACATGTGCGCCGGCATCAACTCTCCCGATGCGGTCAAGCCCGTGAAGCGCGCGGGCGAGAAGATGAGCACGGCGCAAGCCGCGGAGCGCGTGAACGCGTCGTTCGCGGAGGCGAAGAAGGCCTTCGGGCTATCCGCGTCGACGCCGGTGATCGTCGTCGGGTTCTCGCGCGGCGCGACGCTCGTCGCGTTCTCGGCCTTGCATCCGGAACTTCGCGATCAAGTCGGCGGCGCGATTGCCCTCGCGCTCACGCGCGAGGCCGATTACCTACGAGCGCCGCCGGCCGAGCGCGCGCCCAATATCCAGGTGGACAGCAAGGGGCGGATACAGATCTATCCCGCGCTGAAGTTCTTGGGCTCGGTACCGGTCGCGATCATCCAATCGACGAAAGATCCGTATGTTCCTTCCGAGGAGTCGCGCCAGCTGCTCGGTCCCGATACGCCGACGCTGCGGCTCTACGAGGTCGAATCGAGCGGCCACCGCTTCGGCGGAGCGGAAGAGAAGATGATTGCCGACGTCGACGACGCCCTGAGCTGGATCGAGCAGCCGCGGCAGGCCGCGGCGAGATAGCGTCCCACGCCGCTCGTTCGCGGCGAAGCGGCCCCTCGATCTAGAGCTCCGCGCGCACGATGCGCGCGCCGGCCGCGAGTGCCGCGAGCTTGCCGAACGCGGTCGCGCGCGGCAGGTACTTCATCCCGCAATCCGGCGTCACGATCAGCCGCTCGGGCGGCACGACGTCGAGAGCGGCACGGATCCGCGTCGCGACCTCCTCTGCGGTCTCGACCTTCGAGTCGGCGAGATCGAGCACGCCGACCAGCACCGTCTTGGCCTTGAGCGCGCGCAGCGCCGCCAGGTCGAGCTTCGGCTGCGCCGCCTCGATCGAGATCTGCTTCGCGGCCGAGTCCGCGAGCTCCGCGAGGAACGAGTAGCCGGTCGCGGGCTTGTCCTTCACGAGCGCCGCATAGCCGAAGCACAGATGCAGCACGGTCGTACCCTGCACGCCCTCGAGCGCGCGGTTGATCGCCTTCACTCCGTAACGACGCGCGTTCTCGGCGCGCGCCTGGAGCCACGGCTCGTCGAGCTGCACGATGTCCGCGCCCGCGGCAAAGAGGTCGCGTATCTCCTCGTTGACCGCATCGGCGTACGCGAGCGCGAGGCTCTCGTCGTCCTTGTAGTGCTCGTTCACGACCTGCTGCGTGAGCGTGAACGGGCCCGGCAGCGTGATCTTGATCGTCTTGTCGGTGTGCTCGCGCAGGAAGCGCACGTCGCGCGTCTCTACGGGCCCGCGGCGCTTGATCGGCCCGTCGACGATCGGCACCGGGATCTTCACGCCGGTGCGGCCGATCACCTCGCCGATGCGCTCGCGCGCGATGCCGTCGAGCGCGTTCGCGAACTTGTTCGAGTAGCTCTCGCGGCGGATCTCGCCGTCCGTGATGATGTCGATGCCGGCGAGCTCCTGCTCGCGGATCGCGACGACGGTTGCATCGTCCTGCGCCTCCTCGAGCCGCTCGGGCGGTATGCGCCAGATCTCGCGCGCGCGCACGCGCGGCGCCATCATCTTAGTGAGCAGCGTGCGATCGACGAGCCAGTCGGGCTGCGGGTAGCTGCCGACGACCGAGGTCAAGAGTGTCTTCCGCATCCCTTCGTTCTGCCGCTCTCACGCGGGTCTGGGCCGTTGAGCTCGACTCTACCAGGTCCGTCTGGGGCCTTTGAAATGACGCTCGAGACAGGGTTCGGGGTACACCAGTCGGCTACCCCGCACCGACCTCGCGGAAAATATACTTCTCTCGTTTCCTACTAAGAGATATTCTCTCCACTTCCGAGCGCCTCCTTCTGACTCGTGCCCTCAAAGACGACTAGGAACCGGCCGCTCAAATATGACGCGCGCGCTCATGTTCATCGGTGGGTTGCTGCTCATCGTCGTAGCTGCCGCCCTCCTCTACCTATCGTTTGCCGATCTGAGCCGCCACCGGCCGCAAGTCGAGGCAGCGGTCTCGTCCGCACTCGGTCGCGACTTCCGGATTGCGGGCGAGCTCAAGCTTAGAGCCCTGCCGAACCCTTCGGTCGTCGCAGAAGGCGTGACGCTGGCAAACGCCGAATGGGGTGCGCCGACGCCTATGGTCTCGATCGGGAGGGTCTCCGCCGAGGTCGACCTTTGGTCGCTCGTCTCGGGGCCGATCAGGATCAAATGGCTCGAACTGCGGGACGTCGCCATCCTGCTCGAGCAGAACGCGGCGGGCAAGGCGAACTGGGCTTTCGGCGCCGACACGCAACCCAAAGCGACGGCCGAATCGGGCGGCAGGCGTCTACCGGTCGTCATCGAGCTCGCGTCGCTTGAAAACGTCGACGTCTCGTTGCGCAGACCCGAGCGCGATGATTTCCGCGTTCACGCGGCGATCGCGTTGCGAACCGACGAGCGCGGTGTTCTCGTCGCAAGCGGAAGCGGCTCGGCCGGCGAGCTTCCGTTCACGGTCGACGGCATGATCGCGGTCGAAGGACAGGCTGGAGCCCGCGTCGGTATCGACGCGTCGCTCGCCGAAGCGACGCTGCGTGCCAATGCGCTCCTGAGCCCGAAGCAGGTCAAGTTCGAGGGCACCGTCTCGCCGCTGAGCAAGCTTGGGCAGCTGTTCGCGATAGAGGGGTTGCCAGTCGCGGACCTCGGTCTAGCCGGAACGTTGATCCTCGGCGCCGACCGCTACGAGCTGCGCGACGGATCAGCAAAGCTGCTGGATGTGGAGTCTCGCATCAATGCACGCGTGCCTCGCAGCGGCGATGCGCCGATCGAGCTCGAGATCTCGATCAATGCGCCGAATATCAAGGAGATTCGGGCCGAGCTGCCGATGCTCGCGTTGAGCTCTGCGGCGACCGCACGCCTCTCAGCGGACGAGATCTCGCTCGATCCGTTCGAGATCAAGGTCGGCGAAAGCGATTATTCAGGGTCGCTGCGCGCGGCTCTCGGCGACCCGAAGTCGGTCGTCCTCAAAGGCAAGTCGAAGCTCCTCGACTTCACGCCGGTTCAACAGCCGGCTGCACCGGCCGACGCGAGCGCCAGCGAGGCAAGCGGCCCTCACGCCGGCGGCGCCGCCGCGCCCGCCAAGGATGCGCCGGATAGCAAGTGGGTCTTGGGCGAGGCGCCACTGCCGTTCGACCGCCTGGCCGCTTTGTCGGTCGACGCCGACCTCGCCGTGGACGAGGTTCGGAGCCGGGACGCCCGGATTCACGATGTCGCTCTCGCTTTGAAAAACGAGCGCGGAATGCTGCAACTCAAGACGAGTTTCGACATCGAGCAGGGTGGCTCGGCAGAAGGCAGCGTGCTGCTTGCCACACAAGGAAGCAACGCGGAGCTCAGCGTCGATTTCAATGCGCGCGACCTGCGTTTGAACGTCGCCTCGGGAGACGTCGACGATCCAACCCAGATCCCGCCCATCGGCTTGTCGGCGAGCCTACGCTCCAAAGGCGGCTCGCCTCGAGCGCTCGCATCGGCGGCGAACGGCCGCGTCGTCCTGACGCAAGGTGCCGGGCGAATCGAGAACGCGGCGGTCGGCCTTGCGTCCGGCGACATCCTCTCGCAGCTCTTCACGGCCCTGAATCCGCTTGCGAAGGAAGAGCAATACTCGAGCTGGGAATGCACGGTCGTGGGGCTCAAGGTGACCGATGGCGTGGGCAAGCTCGAGCCCATGCTCGCGCAAGAGAAGAAATTGCTGATCGTCGGCGTCGGAACGCTCGACCTCCGCTCCGAAAAGCTCGACATCGAATTCAACACGAAGCCGCGCACGGGAGTTGGGTTGACGGCAGACATGTTCGTCACGCCGTTCGTGAAGGTGACCGGGACGCTGGCGCACCCCGGCCTGAGCCTGAACGCGAAGGGCACGATCTTGTCGGGAGGTGCTGCGGTGCTGACGGGTGGCATCTCGCTGCTGGTGCGCGGGCTCGCCGACCGCGCGACGGCGGAAGGTGACTCGTGTGGCAAGGCGCTCGATGAAGCCGGCGCACTGCTCGCTCCGGCCGGCTCGACAGCCACGAAATAAGATCGCGATGACTGTCCATCGTGAAGAGCGACGAAACAACAACGAAGGGGGGAACGACGTTATGAACTTTAGAAAGAGAATTTCCGGTGTCGCTGCCATTACCCTTGCCTTTTGTCTGCCGGCTTTCGGACAAGGCGGAGCGGATCGGCCGTTCACCGCGACGGGCAATACTTGCAGCACGGTGACTTGGTCCCAGGACGCGTTACAGAAGTATCCGACGATCGGCGCGGCCTGCCAGGACGTCTTGCAGCGCGACGGCAAGTCCTACGTGAAATTCACAGGCGAAGTCGTGGGCGTCGCAGACGGTGGTCGGAAATTGACCATCGATTTCAAAGGCGGCGGCGTCTTCACGGTGAGCGCGCCTGAGAACATGAACGTATCGATCAACAAGCAACGGACCCGGGTACGCGATCTGCGGCGCGGAGACCAGCTGAGCTTCTACATACCGCAGGACCGCCTCACGGTGGTCGACGTCTTCGATGGCGACGCCGCGACCGCGGCCGTGCAAGAGCTCCCGATCGAGCCGACTGCACCGCCGCCGGAGACCGTGGCAGCAGCGCCCGCGCCGCAGGCAGCGCAGGCGCCGCCGCCCGCGAAAGCAGCGCCCGCACCGCAGGCCGCGGAGGCGCCGCCGCCCGTGCAAGCAGCGCCCGCACCCGCACCGCGTCCTCAACCCGCGCCGGTTCAAGTGCCCGCGCCGCCGCCGCCAGGCCTGCTCGGGACGGCGGGCTGGGTGGCATTCGCCGTTGCCGTGCTGATCGCGGGAGCCTTATTGATGCGGCGTTCGATGCGTAGGACGAACTAAAAGAGAAAGCTGCTCGTTCTGGCCACGCTCACGGGCGTGACCTGATCTGTTTCATCTTGGCGAGGCGGCTGCCGGGCAGGGGCCGCGGCTGCCGCCTCGCGGAACTGCATGCTCTCGATCACCAAGCTGTAGTCCATCCGCTCGCCGAGCCATTTGCAGCGGCTCGTGGTCGCGTCGATGTTCACGTTCAGGCCCGGATTGAGCCGCACTGCATGTGACTGGATCGAACTGTCGCGCTCCCCGGGCCCCGAGCCGTCCGTCTCGGAGTCGGTCGCGACGATTCCGCGGAATCGTTCTGCCTCGGCGATTCCGCGGAATCGTGCCGCGTCGCCGGCGCGCTTCTCGGGTCCACACTCCGGAATGCGCTTACCGTCAGGTCGCGTGAACACGAACACGCCGTCGTCGGTGACGGTGACGCCGAAGCCACCCTCGTGTACTAGCGTGTGGTGGAATGAGCACAACGTCACGAGGTTGCCGAGCTTCGTCTCGCCGCCGCTCGCCCAGTGCTTCACGTGGTGGCCGTCGCAGAACCGCGTGCGGTCGCAGCCGGGGAAGCGGCAGCCGCCATCCCGTGCGAGCATCGAGCGCCGGATCGCCGGCGGAATCGCGCGGGACTTCCTGCCGATGTTGAGCGGTTCGCCGTCGCGACCTTCGAGAATGCCGACCGCCGTGCCGTCGCAGCAGAGGCGGCGCACGGTCGCGAGCGCGAGCGCAGGGCCCGCGTCGAGCTCCGAGCGGTGCGGCTCGCTCTCGGCCGCGGCGACCGGTTCCGTGAGCACGGCTTGGTCGGCGTGTACGACGACTTGGAAGCGGTCGCCGAGTGAAGTCGACTCGACTTCTTCGGAGCGCGCCGCTAGGAACGCATCCGCGACGAGACGAAGCGCGTCGGCCCGGTCGGCCGCCCGCGCGGTGCTGAGTGCTGACCACGGCAGCGTCGACTCACCCTGCCGCGCGAGCTCGCTACGTTCGTCGCGCACCTCATGGTCCGGCGACTCGCGCAGCACGTCGCCGGCCGCCTGCAGCGCCTTTGCGACGATCGCGCCGATTTCGGGCGGCAAGCGCGCGTTGAGCACGAACGTATCGCTCTCGTCGTAGAAGTAGTGGACGCAGCGATTCACGTGCTGCGATAGCGCGTTCTTCTCTGCGTCGCGCCGCTGCGTCCACCGGTACTTCCGCACGAGCTTCTCGACGTGCGAGGCGGTGCCGTAACGCGCGATGTGCGCGAGCACGGACTCGTTCGCGGGCGTTGCGACGCGGGTGATCGCGCGCACCTTCGAATACGAAAACTCGCCGCGCGCGAAGCCCGCGCTCACCTCAGGCAGACGCTCGAGCGCGCGCGCCACGCGCACCTTCGCGCGCGCTGCCGTCATCCCGATACCGCATTGCCAGTTCAGCCAGTGCGCGGTGCTCGGGAGGCCGTGACGCGCATAGGCCTCGCTTCGATCGAACTCCGCGACGAGCATGAGAAACCGATACGTCGCGGCGGTCAGGTGGCCCCAGAGCTCGGTGAGATCGGCTTCGAGTCGGTCGAGGGTTTCGGGGCTTGGGCGGGCGGCTTGGGATTGCACTCGATGCCTTCTTAGATAGCTGGTGTTATATACAGCATAGTACACGATAACCAACGCTATCTCAAACGGTTACGCTATGTACATTGGGAGGGTCAATGAGCGTACCGCGCACCGCAGATGTCACGACATCTTTGATTTGCGCCATCGCTGTGGCGTCGGGCGTTGCACTCGCACAGCCGTCGGCCACGGTTTCGCAACGAAGCCTCGATGACCTTCGCGGCGATTGGCTGGGTGTAACGCGGTTCTCCGATGGAAGCGAGCTCCGTTTCGGGCTGGAGATCCTGCGTAAGGCGGACGGTTCTACAGGAGCCAATGTGTCGATACCCGATCAAGGCGTCGCCTACATTGCCGTGTCCACGATAAAACTCGAAAAGGATCAGCTCGCCCTTCGGCTCGACGGGCCCGGTCTCACGATAGAGGGAACGGTGTCGGAAGATCGGACGACTATCACGGGAGCCGGCACCCAACGCGGGCGATCCGATCCGATCGTCCTTCGACGCGCGTCGACCCTGCCTCCTGTCGGTCGAGAGCGTCCACAAACACCAAGACCGCCATTCCCATACGACACGGTGGAGGTTGCGTTTCAGAACCCCGTCGATGATGTCTGGCTTTCCGGAACGCTTGCCAAACCTACTGGACAACACGGCAAGTTTCCTGCTGCGATCTTCGTCGGCGGCAGCGGAGCGAATCAAAGAGACTACGACCTCGATGGTCATCGACTGCCTGCGGTCATAGCTGACTATTTGGCACGCCGGGGATTCGCCGTCCTGCGATACGACAAACGTGGCGTGTACAAGTCGACCGGCAACTATTCGGCCGCGACAGACAGCGATTTCGCCCGCGACGCCGCCGCCGCTTATGACTACTTGCTTCGACGCGCAGACATCGATCACCGGAAGGTCGGGTACATCGGCCACAGCCAAGGCAGCCGCGTGTCGGCGACAGCAGTCGTCTTACGAGGCGGCGCTGCGGGCTTCGTCATTTCGATGGCCGGCGTTGGACTGAACCCAATCGAAACGTTGGTGCTACAGGACGGAGCAGAAATGGCTGCAGCCGGTGCGACCACAGACGAAGTCTCGTCGTTGCGCGACTTCAGTCGAAAGTTCTATGCGACAGCTCTCGAAGAACTAGAGCAAGCAACCCGCGCCGCAAAACTGCGGGCGCTCTACGACGATCTCGGCGGTGACTACCGCGATACGGTGACTAGGTGGTACGGCGAATACGGCCGCAAGACCTATTCGCTGAACGTGGACGTCGCGAGCCGGGAAACGTTCGTTGCCGACAAACGTCAACCGGCCCCTACCGTCTATTGGCAACGCGTTAGAGCCCCGGTACTCGTATTGAACGGCGGCCGCGATTCTCAGGTGCCCGCAGCTGACCACGTCCCTGCGATCGTCGCGGCGCTCAAGGACGGCCGCGCAAGGCGAGTGGACAGCCGCGTTTTCAGCGAGCTGAACCACATGTTCCAAACCGCGAAGACCGGCGCAACCGACGAGTATTCGGAAATCGACGAGACCATTGCTCCGTCAGTCCTTCAGTTCATCGGAGACTGGCTCACTGAGGTGCTGAAGTAACCGAGCGCACAAGCTCGCTTGTCGCGGTCGCCCGCGACGGCGGCCGCTAGCGTCGTTTACAAGCACGGGGGGCGTCGCTATCGTTGCCTCGATTTCGGCGACTCGGGGACGCACCGAAATCCTCGACTCGGCGCCCCGCCCCTTTCGGCACGGAGAAGAAGCAAATGAGACGGCCCCTCGCACTCGCCGCGCTGCTCGTGTCGGTCTCGCTCACCTCGCTCTCGCACGCGCAAACGCACGAGCTGCGCATGCTGTGCTCGAACGGCATGCGCGCCGTCGTCGAGGAGCTCAAGCCGCAGCTCGAGCGCGCCGCCGGCCAACCGCTTTCGATCGAGTACGGCACGTCCGCGGGCGTGCGCGACAAGATTCAAGCGGGCGGCGAGTTCGACGTCGCGGTGCTCACGGTCGAAGTGATCGACGCGCTTGCGAAGGCCGGCAAGGTCGCGCCCGACTCGGTCGGGGCGCTCGGACGCTCGCCGGTCGGCGTCGGCGTGCGCGCCGGGGCCCCGCTGCCGAACCTCGAAACGGCCGACGGCGTGAAGAAGGCGTTCCTCGACGCGAAGTCCGTGACTTGGGTCGGGGCCGGCGCCGCGCGGGCGCAGGTCGACAAAATGCTTGCGTCGCTCGGGATCGCCGACGCCGTGGCCGCAAAGCTCGCGCTCGTGAAGAGCGTCGAGGAAGGCCTCGATCGCGTCGCCGACGGCAAGTCCGACATCACCGTGATGCTCGCGAGCGAGATCCTGCCCGCGCCGGGCGTGAAATACGCGGGCCGGTTCCCCGCGCCGTACACGGGCTACGTGTCGTTCGCCGGCGCCGCGGGCGCGGGCTCGCACGCTCGTGCGGCCGCGGATCGCGTCGTCGCGGCGCTGCACCTGCCGGCGACCTTGAACGTATACGCGGCGAAGGGCATGGAGCTACCGCACTAGATCGGCGGCCGGCGCTCGCCGAACTTCGTCGCCTGCTCGAACGCGCGCGCGAGCTCGAGCACCGAGCGATCCTCGCGGTGCCGGCCCACGATCTGTATTCCGACCGGCAGTCCCTCCGGGGTGAAGCCGGCGGGCACCGAGATCGCGGGGCGCTGCGTCGCGCTGATCCAATAGCAGGTCTTCTGCCACGCGATGTAGTGCTCCATCGGCACGCCCGCGATCTCGTGCGGCCAGTCGATCTTCGCGTCGAACGGCGGCAGCTGATTCACCGCGCACAGCGTGAACGCGTAGGTTTCCTGGAACCTGCGCATCCGCTCCATGAGCTGCGCATGCATCAGCATCGCGCGCGCTACCTCGGCGGTCGTGAGCGCTCGGCCCCCTTCGATCTCTTCGATCGCGTCTTTCTTCAGCAGGTCGCGATGCTCGTCCAGCAGCGGCCCATACGTCGCCGCGCTGCGGAACGAGCGGATCGTGATGAACGCGTACTCCGCGTCCTTCAAGTCGGGCGCGACGTCCTCGACGACGCAGCCCAAGGACTCGAACGTCGCGCGCTGCGCGGCGAGCACGTCGCGCACACGCGAATCCAGCGGCAACCCGCCGAGGTCCGGGCACCAAGCAACCCGCACGCCGCGAAAATCGCGCTCGAGCGGGCCGCGAAAGACGGCGGGATCCGACGGATAGCAAGCCGGGTCACGCGGATCGGGCCCCGCCATCACGCTCATCAGGAGCGCGATATCATCGACGGTGCGCGCGAGAGGGCCGTTCACTGAGACGCCGAGAAACGGCAGCGAGTTCGGCGCCGTCGGCACGAGCCCGAACGTCGGCCTGAAGCCGACGACGTTGTTGAAGTTGCCGGGGTTCCTGAGCGAGCCGCCGTTGTCGCTGCCGTCGGCGATCGGCAGCATGCCGCTCGCGAGCGATGCGCCCGCTCCGCCGCTCGAGCCCCCCGCGCTCTTCGTCGTGTCGTACGGGTTCACTGTGGTGCCGTAGACCTTGTTGAACGTGTGCGAGCCCATGCCGAACTCGGGCACGTTCGTCTTGCCGATCGGAATGACGCCCGCCGCGCGTACGCGCGCGACGAAGAGCGAATCCTCGGTCGGCATTGCGTCCTTGTAGGCGAGCGAGCCGCGCGTATACGGGAAACCGACTGCCGGCTGCAGATCCTTGAATGCGGTCGGCAGGCCGTGCAGCGGCGGCAGCGGCGCGCCGCTCGCCGCGCGTTTATCCGCCTCGTCCGCGAGCTTAAGACATCGCTCGTCGTCGAGCTTCGCGACGATCGCGTTGAGCTTCGGATTGACGTGCGCGATCCGCTCGAGATGCGCGGCCATCACCTCGCGTGCCGACACCGCGCGGCTGCGCAGGAGCCCCGCGAGCTCCGTCGCGTTCATGAAGTTGAGATCGCCGGACCGCCGCGCCGCCGCGCCCGCGGCAGCGCCCACGGCTGCCCCGGCCGCGGCCCCACCAGCCCGCTCCGATGCCGCGCCGCCCGGCGCTGCGTCGCCCGCCGGCCGTGCGGCGGCCGAGGCGCTCGCCGCGGATTCTGCACTCGCGGGCTCGCCGCGCCGACCGCAGCCGGCGACCACTCCGGCCGCGAGACCCACGCCCGCGAGCGCGAGCAGATCACGGCGCCCGAAAACATCGCTCGTCATCTTTCCCCTCCCCGCAAACTTCGCCGCCGACGACCCCGCACCACGCCGTACGCGAGCAGCACGACCGCGACGGCAACGAGGCTCGCCTCGAGCTCCGCCGCAAGCTCGGACGCGAACGCCATCGCGACGAGCACGCCGAGCATCGCCGCAATCGTGAGCCAACTCAACCACGGAAACAGCCAGACCTTGATGGTCAGCCGCTCGGGGCTCGCGCGCTCGATCCGCCTCCGGAGACGCAAATGCGCGAAGCATGCGAGCAGGTAGATCACGATCATCAGTGCGCCCGACGCGTTGACCAAGAACGCGAACGCCTTCTCGGGCGAAAGCACGGACAAGAGCACCGCGAGATAGCCGAACGAGCTGCCTATCAAAATCGCGCGCCACGGCACGCGCCGCGAGCTCAACGCGACGAGCGACTGCGGCGCGTCGTCGCGCGCAGCGAGCGTGAACAGCACGCGCGAGGTTACGTAGAGCCCGGAGTTCAGGCACGACAACACCGCCGTCAACACGATCAGGTTCATGATCGTCGCGGCGCCCGGGACGCCGGTGCGCTCGAGCGCGAGCGCGAACGGCGAGCTGCCGGGCGCGACGTCGCGCCACGGCACCACCGTCACGATCAGCAGGATCGACAGCACGTAGAAGAGGAGTATCCGTAGCGCTAGCGTGGTCGTGAGCCTCGAGATCACGCCGGCGGACTCGTTCGATTCCGCTGCCGCGACCGTCGCGATCTCCGCGCCGCAGAGCGAGAACACGATCGTCGTCGCGCCCGCGAGCGCTGCCGCCCAGCCGAACGGCGCGAAACCGCCGTCGGAGTAGAGGTTCGCGAACGTCGGCCCCGCAGGCGACGTGAGGCCGAGCGCATACGCGCCCGCGATCACGATGAACGCGACGATCGCGCCGACCTTGATCGACGCGAACCAGAACTCGAACTCGCCGTAGCTGCGCGACGACATCAGGTTCACGGCCGTGAGAGCGAGCATCAGCACGAGCACGATCGTCCAGGCCGGGAGCGCGATCCACGCGTGCAGCAGCGTGGCGCCCGCGATCGCCTCGATCGCGACGACGACGACCCAGAAATACCAGTAGAGCCAGCCGCTCACGAATCCAGCCCACGGGCCGAGGCCGAGCCGGATGTACTCCGTGAACGAGCCGAGGCCCGGGGTGGCCGTCGCCATCTCGACGAGCATCCGCATGACGATCAGCACGACCGCGCCCGCGAGCAGGTAGCTCACGAGGATCGCCGGCCCGACCGTCGCGATCCCGGCGCCGCTGCCGACGAACAGGCCCGCTCCGATGATTCCGCCGATCGAGATCATCGCGACGTGCCGCGCGCGCAGTCCGGGGCTCAGCGCGGGCGCGGCGGCGTCTAGAGCGGCGTCTCGTGTAGCCACGCTCGCTTGCCTTCAGAGGATCGCGGCCGTGCGCTGCACGACCCAGAACGCCGCGACCGAGCCTATCCCGTACGCGGCCGCGCGCGGCCACCACGCGGGCGCGCGAATCGCGGCGCGGCGGATCGACCAACCGAGAGCGAGAACGGCCGCGATGAACGCGAGCTGCCCGATCTCGACGCCGACGTTGAAGAACAGCAGCGCGAGCGGCACGGCCTTCTGTGGCACGCCCACCTCGCTCAGCGCGCCCGCGAAGCCGAAGCCGTGCAACAGGCCGAACGAGAACGCGACGAGCCACGGGAAGCGGGCCGTGAGGTCCGCGCGGGTGTCGGCGCCTTGGCGTGCGAGCTCCGACGCGAGGAACAAGATGCTGAGCGCGATCGTCGCCTCGACGGGCGCCGGCGGCACGTGCACGAAGCCGAGCGTCGCGGCCGCGAGCGTCACGCTGTGCGCGAGCGTGAACGCGGTCACCGTCGCGACCAGCCTGCCGACGCCGCGCACGAGCAGGAGCAACGCGAGCACGAACAGGAGGTGATCGACGCCGCCGAGAATGTGGCCGATGCCGAGCACCGTGTACGTACGGATCACCTCGAGCGCGCTCGGCCGCTCCGGGATCACGACGCTCGGCGCGCTCGGCGTGAGACGTTGATTCGACGCACTGCCGTCGAGATAGTCGACGCGGAGCAGCACGTCGGTTTGCGTGAGCTCGAGCCCGTCGACCTTGAACTCGCGGCCGCCGATGCCGCCGGCGCACGACATCGTGCCGTGCTGGAAACGCACGTCTTCGTTCACGACGTAGGTGCGCACGTCACCGGTTAGCGAGCACCCCTGCGGCACTTTGGGCTCGAGCGCCGCGGCGAGACCGCCCGACATCGACACCTTCCACTGCACCGCATAGACGCCGGGCGCGGTCTCGGTGAGCCCGAAGAACGCTGGGCTGAGCCGGTGCGCGAGCGCGGGCGATACGAGCAGCGTGGCCGCGAGCGCGGCGACGAGCGCCGCGGCGCGCGCGCGAATCACTTCGCCGACCTCGCCGGCGGCTTCTCGATCACGACGTCGTAGCGCGCGCGCATCCGCCGATATTCGGCCTCGTTGCGCTCTCGCCTCCGCTCGGCGGCGAACTCGGCCGCGACCTGGTCCCGAATCTCGTCGAACGGCGGCAGGCGGCTCGCGGTGCGCGCACGCAGCCGCACCACGTGCAAGCCGAAGTCGGACTTCAAAGGCCCCGTCCAGTCGCCCGGCGGCAGCGTGAACAAGGCCTCGGCAACCGCGTCGCCGAAGAGCACGTCGACCTGATCGCGCGGCGCGTTCTCGTAGGTCGCGCGCAGGGGCGTGTGGTCGCCGACCTCGTCAGGCGATCGGCCCGAGCGAAGCGCCGCGATGCCCGCCTTTGCGGCGGCCTCGACCGAGTCGCCTCGCTCGGCGGGGCTGAAGAACACCTGATCGAACGTCGCGAGCTCGGGCGTCTCGAACCGCGCGGGCGATTCGTCGTAGAACTTGCGCAGGTCGGCGTCGGAGCTCGGCGCCGGATCCGCCGTGTCTTGCGTGAGGTAATTCATCTTGTCGACGAGCCGCCGACGAACTTCGTCGTCGTTCACGTCGAGCTTGAGCGCGAGCGCTTCGCGATAGAGGACCTCGTCGCGGATCGTCGGCTCGATCAGCGCAGCGACCTCCTCGTCGGTTGGAGCGCGGCCCTTCAAGACCTCGGCCGCGTCGCGGACCTGCGCGACCTGGTCCGCGCTGATCACGATCCGCTCGCGACCGGCGCGTATCCACTCGCCGCGCCACGCGGAGAGCGCGAACAAGCTCGCGCCGATGACGAGGAAGTGGACTAGCGGGTCCTTGAGAAACCTGCGCATCGCTGCCGCGAGACCTCGACGCCTCGCGGCAGCGAGAAGGTGCGGGTCTCGGGCGCCGGAGCGTTCTTACGTGTTGTCGAAGGCCCGGTATGGTAGCGCGAAAAAAAGGGCCCCGGCCTCAGGGGGGAGGATTAGGCCGGGGCCCTAGGTTGCCGCTTGGCGCGCCTGAGTCAGGCGCCCGAAGCCGCAATGCTCACGAGAAGCTCAACGCGACGAACCGCTGCGTGTCGCCGCGCCGCACGAGAAGCAGCGCGTTGGACTTGTCCTTCTTCGCCGTCTTCAGCGCCGCAACCGCCGCGCTCGCAGAGGTGACGGGCTTCTGATTCACTCGCGTGATCAGGTCGCCGGGCTCCAACCCTTTGTCAGCCGCGGCGCTGTCCGGTTCCACGGCCACGACGAGCGCGCCGTTCACGTCCGACGGCAAGCCGAGCCGCGCGCGGTCCTGATCCGTGAGGCCGCGCAGCGAGAGGCCGAGCAACGCATCGGCGGCCGCGTCGTCGCCGGCCGGGCCGTTGGAGGCGACCTCCTCGGCCTTCGACGACTCGCCGAGCTTCACCGCCAGATCGCGGCTCTTGCCGTCGCGCCAGACGCTGACCTTCGCGCTCGACGAGGGGCTCACGTCAGCGACTGCGACGCTCAGCGCGCGCGCCGAGTCGATGTCGTGGTCGTTGAAGCGCGTGATCACGTCACCCGCCAGCAAGCCCGCATGCGCCGCCGGGCTGTCCTTCACGACGTCGGCGACGAGCGCACCCTTGCCGCTCTTGAGACCGACCGACGCCGCGAGCTCGTCGTCGAGATCCTGGATCTGCACGCCGAGCCAGCCGCGTTGCACGCTGCCGTTGTCGCGCAGCTGCTTGATCACGTTCTTGGCTTGGCTCGCGGGGATCGCGAAGCCGATGCCGATGTTGCCGCCGTTCGGGGAGAAGATCGCGGTGTTGATGCCGATCACCTGCCCCGAGACGTTGAACAAGGGACCACCCGAGTTGCCGAAGTTGATCGGCGCGTCGATTTGCAGGTAGTCGTCGTACGGACCGTTCTCGATGTGCCGGCCGCGGGCCGAGATGATGCCCGCCGTCGCCGTGCCGCCGAGGCCGAACGGATTGCCGATCGCGAGCACCCAGTCGCCGACGCGCGCCGCGTCGGAATCGGCGAACGCGACGTGCGGCAGGTTCGTGCCGTTGAC
>Ga0326726_10002474_pt1 | contig 16973 bp, 21 predicted proteins | sample MHFenrmetagenome_2_FD_207603 | JGI IMG/M metagenome (GOLD analysis project Ga0326726, IMG submission 207603) | Lab enriched peat soil microbial communities from Michigan Hollow, Ithaca, NY, United States - MHF15MN | ecosystem: Environmental > Terrestrial > Soil > Wetlands > Peat | place: USA... | reverse complement strand
CACCCGGCCGGCATTCGATGCGGCGATGGGCTCGCCGAAGGGGACGCGGATGTCGAGTCCCGTGTGGAGCGATTGGAGAACGTTGTTGTTGAGCCGCCGTTGGCCGAAGTTCGACCACGACGGCGCGTCGTGGGGGCGGACGAACGGGCCTTGGCCCAGCCATTCCGGCGTGACGACGCTCATGGCCAAGGCGACGAGCTCGGCCTCACGCTTGATCCGTTCCAGGACCGAGGCGGGGGGGGTGACGTATTCGGGCTTGAGCTGGAGCTTCGCCGAAGCGAATTCCTTCCCGGCGATGACCAGGTCCTTGCGGATGTCCTCGACGAGGTCTCCTGCTTTGCGGATCTTGACCTTCATGACGGCCGGCCCGGGCTTGGTTTCGACGTCGATCCCCAGGAAGGCGAAAACGCTCTTCCCGGCCGCGCCAACCGGGTTGCCAGGGGCCGGCCTGAGCTCGGCCCTCTGGCCCAGGAAACTCACCGAGGCCGAACGGACCGTGGAGTCGGCTTCGAGGAAGATAAGGACCGGCTCCCCCGGCTGGAGGGACCGATAGGTCAGCCGGATGACGGAGCCCTTCGGCGCCGGCTTGGCTTCGTCGCCCGAAGAGACGAGGCCGAGGGCGATGAGCGCGAGGACGAGCCCGGCGGATCGCCCGGCCGCCGGAACGAGGCGCGTCACGCCACCGCTCCCCCCGGATCCTTCCTCAAGACCCGCCCCGGCAGTCGCCCGGTATGCGTCCCCTCGTCGACGACGATCTGACCGTTGACGATGACCTGACGGATGCCTTCGGGGTAGACGGCGGGGTCTTTGAACGTCGACTTGTCGATGACCCGGTCCGGATCGAAGACGCAGATGTCGGCGGCCCAGCCGATCCGGAGCTGTCCGCGGCGGACAAACCCGAGCTGGCCCGCGGGCATGGCCGTCATCTTCCGGATCATCTCCTCGAGCGGCACGATCTTTTCCTCGCGGACGTATTTCCCGAGGACGCGCGGGAAGGTTCCGTAGTACCGCGGGTGCGGCTTTCCTTTGCTCAGGGGCCCGTAAGGAGCGACCGCTTCGCTGTCCGCCCCGATCCCGGCGAGCGGGTAGGTCAGAATGCGCTTGAGAATATCTTCGTTCCCATAGAAGCTGATCATCCCGACCAGGCCCGATTCCTCGATCAGGAGGTCGCGCATGAAATCGTAAGGGGTCTTCCCCGCCTTGGCCGCGGCTTCGAGGACGCTCATCCCCTCGGCGGCGCGGTTCTTATCGGTGGCGACCTCCGAGATGAGGATCTTATCCCAGGAGCCGTATCGCTTCTCCTGTTCGGATAAGGCCTCGCGCAGGCGCCGGTCGAGCTTCGGGTCCTTGAGCCGGGCGACGAAATCCTCGGCAACCCCTTCGCGCGACCACATGGGGAAAAGAAGGTTCAGGCTCGTCGCGCCGGCGATATAGGGGTAGCGGTCGCAACGGAAATCGATGCCCGCGGCCCGGGCCGCTTCGAGCTTGGCCATGAGCGCGTCGATCTTGGACCAGTTCGCTGCCTCGCCGATCTTGAGGTGGGAGATCTGAAGCCGGATGGGCGATTCCTTGGCGATCCTCAGGGCCTCGTCGACCGCTTCGAGGACGGCCGATTCCTCGTCCCGCATGTGCGTCGCGTAGAGGCCGCCCGTCTTGGCCGCGATCCGGCAGAGCTCGATGAGCTCCTCGGTCGGAGCGAAGCTCCCCGGCGTGTATTCGAGCCCCGAGGACAGCCCGACGGCCCCGCCCGCCATGGCCTCCGCGACGAGGGCCCTCATCCGGTCGAGCTCCGCCGCCGTCGCCGGACGGTCCCCATAGCCCATGGCGGCGGCCCTGACCGAGCCGTGGCCGACCAGGCTCGCATAGTTGATGGCGATCCCGGCCAGCTCGAGCCGTCCGAAAAAGCCCCGGATGTCCCGCCAGCCCGCCTCGAGCCCGTAACGTTCGGCCAGGCTGCGGCGCATATCCTCGACATCCTCGTCCGTCAAAGGGAACGGGGAGCCGCCGCAGTTGCCGCTGACCACCGTGGTCACGCCCTGGCGCACGGCGCTCTCGGCCCGCGGATTGACCAGGAGCCCGACGTCGGTATGGTCGTGGACGTCGATGAACCCCGGCGAGACGGCCAGGCCCTTGGCCTCGAGCACGGCCGTCCCCCTCGACCGGGAGACCCGGCCGATGGCCCGGACGACACCGCCCGAGATGCCGACATCTCCCCGGAAGGGCGGACCACCCGAGCCGTCGTAGACCGTCGCCCCGGCAATGACCAGGTCGAGGTCTTTTCCCTTGGAGCACCCCTGGAGGACGAGGCCGGCGCCGCCGGCGGTGACCACGGCAGCCGTCTTCAGCGCGCCCCGGACAAAGTCCCGTCGATTCATATTGTCCATGACCTCCGCATCATAGCCAAAACCCGCCCCCGAGTAAACCCGACCCCGGCGCTCCGGACCGCTCCGCATTTGCCTTTGGCCGGCGTTTCTGGTAGATTAACGCTCCCCGCGCCTCAAGGCGCACGCCGGGAAACCCGAAAGGATCGACACATGGCCGACGAAAAACAAGAGACGACGCCGAAAAGGAAGAAGATGAACGCCCTGACCTTGGCCGAGATCGAGGCCGAGCTGGCCGAATGCCGGGAAAAGCAGGGCGGACTCGTCTCGAAATACGCCCGCCAGCTCCTGGCCCGCAAGAAGGCGCTTTCCGCCTGATCCCCGGGGCCCCTCCTTCCGAACCGCCCGCACATTCAATCCGGTGTTGCCATTCCGCCCGGATTCTGTTAAAATACGCCGGAAAAAACATCAGGAGAACAGACAAGCGTGATTAGCAAGGAACAGAAGACGAAGATCGTCAGGGACAATCAGGCCCATCCCACGGATTCGGGATCGCCTGAGATCCAGGTCGCCTTGCTGACGGAGCGGATCAACCTGCTCGTCAAACACTTCGGCGACCACAAGAAGGATTTCCACTCCCGGGCCGGCCTCATGAAGCTGGTCGGGCAGAGAAAGCGGCTCCTCGAATACATCAAGAACAAAGATGTCAGCCGCTACGAAAAGCTCATCCAGAAGCTCGGTCTGCGCAAGTAGACCCCGCCTCCAAAGGAACCCCCCATGTCAAACACCATCAGTCTAGAGATCAACAAGAGGACCCTGTCGATCGACATCGGCAAGGTCGCCAAACAGGCCGACGGCTCCGCCCTCCTGCGCTACGGCGACACGATGATGCTCGTCACGGCGACCTCGCGCCGGGAGCTCAAGGAAGGCAAGGACTTCCTGCCCCTCATCGTCGACTACCGTGAGAACACCTATGCCGCCGGCAAGATCCCGGGCGGCTTCTTCAAGCGCGAGGGACGGCCCTCGGAGCGGGAGATCCTCATGGCCCGCCTGATCGACCGCCCCATCCGGCCGCTTTTCCCCGACGGCTACTTTTTCGACACCCAGATCGTCGGGCTGCTCCTCTCGGCCGACCTCGAGAGCGAGCCGGACACGCTCGGCGTCATCGGCGCTTCGGTCGCCCTCTATTTCTCTGACATCCCGTTCACGACCCCTCTCGGGGCCGTCAAGATCGGCCTCGTCGACGGGGCCTACGTCGTCAACCCGACGGACAGCGAGCTCGACCGCAGCCCTCTCAATATGACCGTGGTCAGCAACGAGAGCGGCATCATCATGATCGAGGCCGGGGCGAAGGAAATCGAAGAGGATAAGCTCCTCGACGGTCTGGCCCTGGCCCACGAGACCAACCAGCAGATCATCCGGGCCCAGAAGGACCTCTATGCCAAGCTCGGCATCAAGAAGCGGGAGTTCACGGCCAAGCCCGTCGACGCCGAGAAGCTGGCCCGGCTCGAGCGGGAGCAGGGCCCGGCCCTTTTCGAGGCCATGCAGGTCCGGGGCAAGAAGGCCAACGAGGCCGCCCTGACCGCGGTCCGCGCCGCCGCCCTGGCCCTGATCCCCGAGGACAAGCCCGAGGAAAAGCTCGAGATCAAGGGCCTGTTCACCAAGCTCGAGGAGAAGCTCTTCCGCGAGCTCGTCCTCAAGAAGAAGCTCCGGACCGACGGCCGCGGCTTCGACGATATCCGGCCCATCTCGACCGACGTCGGCCTCCTGACCCGCACCCACGGCTCGGCCGTGTTCACCCGCGGCGAGACCCAGGCCCTGGCCACGGTCACGCTGGGGACCTTCGAGGACGCCCAGCGGCTCGACAGCCTCGGCGAGGAATCGAAGAAGCGGTTCATGCTCCACTACAACTTCCCGTCGTTCTCGGTCGGCGAGGTCGGTTTCCTGCGGGCCCCCGGCCGGCGCGAGATCGGGCACGGCGCCCTCGCCGAGAAGTCCATCCTGCCGGCCATCCCCGACATGGAGACCTTCCCCTACACCATCCGCATCGTCTCGGACATCCTCGAGAGCAACGGCTCCTCGTCGATGGCCACCGTCTGCGGCGGCGTTCTGGCCCTGATGGACGCCGGCGTGCCGCTCAAGATGGTCGTCGCCGGGATCGCCATGGGCCTCGTCTCCGCGTGCGACGAATACGCCATCCTGACGGATATCGCCGGGCTCGAGGACCATTTCGGCGACATGGACTTCAAGATGGCCGGCACCGAGAAGGGCGTCACGGCCATCCAGCTCGATCTCAAGATCCCCTGCGTCACCCTGCCCATGCTCCACGAGATCGTGGCCAAGTCCAAGGCCGCCCGGCTCAAGGTCCTGGCCCGGATGAAAGAGGCCATCGCCGAGCCGCGGCCGAACATCTCCATTTACGCGCCGCGCATCATCATCCTCAACATCAACCCCGAGAAGGTCGGCGAGGTCATCGGACCGGCCGGCAAGATCATCAAGAAGATCATCAGCCAGACCGGGGCCAAGATCGACATCGAGGAGGACGGCAGGATCCTCATCGCTTCGACCGACATGTCCGCCGCCGAAGCGGCCAAGCAAATGATCCTCGACCTCACGGCCGAGGCCGAGCTCGGCAAGGTCTACACGGGCAAGGTCGTCCGGATCGAGGAGTACGGCGCGTTCGTCGAGATCATGCCCAACCTCGTCGGCCTCCTGCACATCTCGGAGGTCGCGCCCTACCGGATCAACAGCATCCACGACGCGCTCCACCTCGGCGACACGGTCACGGTCAAGGTCGTCAGCATCGACCCGGCCGACAACAAGATCCGCCTGAGCAAGAAGGCCTGCGAGGAGGGCGCCGGGGAGAACCCCGATTCGACGCCCCGCCCGCCCGCGCCGCGGCGCTACCCCCCCCGGGAACACGGCCCCGACCGGCGGGGCGGCCGCGGCCGGTTTTGATTTCCCGGACCGTTGGCCTATAATCGATTGAGGCCCCGCTTCGGCGTACGCGGCGGGGCCGAGGCGACGATGCTCCGCGACACACATGACCGCCCCGGCTTCACCCTGATCGAGATGATCATCACCCTGGCGCTCGTGGCCATCCTCGCCCTGTCCGCCCTGCCCCTCGGCAAGATGGCGGTCAAGCGGGAGCACGAGATCGAGCTCCAGAGGGCCCTGCGCATGATGCGCGAGGCGATCGACGCCTACAAGAAGCTCGCCGACGAAAAGAAGATCGAGGTCGACGAGGACACCGAAGGCTACCCGCCGACCCTGGAAACTCTGGTCAAGGGCGTCGAGGTCCAGGACAAGGACTCCAAGGGGAAGGCCGGGGCCAAGAAGACGATCAAGTTCCTCCGGCGCATCCCCAAGGACCCCATGACCGATACCTACGATTGGGGGCTCCGGTCCTACCAGGACGATTTCGATTCGGACGTCTGGGGAGAGGAGAATGTGTACGATGTCTACACGAAGAGTCAGGCCCTGGCCCTCGACGGCACCAAGTACAAGGACTGGTGACCGCGGCTTCACCCTGATCGAGCTCATCATCGTCCTGAGCATCATCGGGCTCCTGGTCGGCCTGGCCCTGCCGACATACAAGTCGGCGAGCGTCAAGGCCCGCGAAGCCGTGCTCAAGGAGAACCTGACCATCCTGCGCAAGCTCATCGACCAGTACGCCCAGGACAAGGGCAAGTACCCGGCCTCCCTCCAAACCCTCGTCCAGGACAGCTATCTCCGGACCATCCCGGTCGATCCCATGACCCGTCTCGCGACGACCTGGGTCGAGGTCCGCGAGCTCCCCTCGCCCGAGGATCCCATGCTCAACGAGATCCCCGGCATCATCGACGTGAAATCCGGATCGGAAGACAAGTCGCCCATCGATGGATCGCCCTACAACACCTGGTGAGCCCGGCGGGCGGCCGGGCTACGCCCTGGTCATGCTGATGCTGGCCGTCTTCGTCATCAGTCTCGGCCTGCTCATCGCCGTGCCCGTTTGGCAGACGGAGCTCCAGCGCGAAAAAGAGGAAGAGCTGATCTTTCGAGGCAAGCAGTATGCCGAGGCCGTCCGTATCTTCGTACAGAAGAATCCGGGCCGCTACCCCGCCAGTCTCAAGGAGCTCCTCGACAAGAAGTGCATCCGGCGCCTCTACAGGGACCCGTTCGGTCCCGACGGCCAGTGGAACGTCATCCTGACCTCCGGCCGGGCCCCCACGGGACGCGAGTCGGCCCAGGAGGTCATGGTCGCGCCCGAGCGCGTTCTGCCGGCCATCAAGGGCCCCCAGATCCTCGGCGTCGTCAGCTCTTCGACGCGCAAGTCGATCAAGATCTACAACGATCAGGAAAGCCACGACAAGTGGTTGTTCTTTTTCGGACAGGATCCCAAGAAGCCGCCCAAAGTCGTCTATTACGGCGAGAAGAGCTGAGCCCCCGGCCGGGGGCCTCCCTCAGGAGGGCTTGACCAGGGGAACGAAGCGGACCCCGAGAAGCCTTTCCCTATCGATCCCGGCCTCCCCCCGATGGACAAGGATGAGCTCCTGGATGTCCGTTCCGACCGGGACGATCATCCTGCCGCCGATCGCGAGCTGTCCCTCGAGCGCCGGGGGCATTCGAGGCGCCGCCGCGGTGACGATGATGGCGTCGAAGGGCGCCGACTCGGGCCAGCCCTCCGACCCATCCCCTATCCGGTAGCGGATGTTCAGATATCCCAGCCCGTCCAGGATCGACCGCGACCGCGCGGCCAAGGTGCCCACGATCTCGACCGTCCAGACTTCACCCGCGATCTCGGCCAGGACGGCGGTCTGGTAGCCGGAGCCTGTCCCGATCTCGAGCACGCGCTCCCCTCCCTTGAGGCCGAGCGCTTCGGTCATGTAAGCGACGATATAGGGCTGGGAGATCGTCTGGCCATCTCCGATCGGCAGCGGCTCGTCGGCATAGGCGTGGACGCGCAGGCCCTCGGGGACGAAAAGATGGCGGGGGACCTTCGCCATGGCCGCGAGGACGAGAGGGTCGCGGACGCCGCGGGCCCGGATCTGGAAATCGACCATCCGCCGGCGTTCTTTGGCTTGATCTGCGCTCACCGGGGAACTCCCCCCTTCAGGATCAATAGGCGCGGGCGAAGTAAGCCAGGGCTTGGCCCTTTCGGCCGCAGGCCACGCAGGGCGCGTCGGTCTTCGCCTCCTCTTCGTCCAGAGGGATGATCCGGATCGTGGCCATGGTCTCGGCCTTGATCCTGGCCTCGCAGGCGTCATCGCCGCACCAGGAGGCCCGGACAAAACCGCGGCTTTTCTCGAGGATGTCCTTGAAGCCGGCGTAGTCGGCGGCATCACGGATGTTCGCTTCGAGGAAGGTCCGGGCCTGCGACATCAGCCCGGCCTGGATCTCTTCGAGCAGCGCCGCGACCCGGTTGCCCAGGGACGCCAGCGGCACGGTCTCCTTGGCCCCCGTGTCGCGGCGGGCCAGGACGGCCTGGCCGGCCTTGACGTCGCGCGGGCCGATCTCGACGCGCAAGGGCACGCCCCGCATCTCGTATTCGGAGAACTTCCAGCCCGGTGTCGCCTCCTCGCGGGCGTCGATGTCCGCCCGGATCCCGGATCTCCGCAGCTCATCGACCGCGGCTTGGGCGGCCGGGAGGACCGTGGCCCTCCAATTGCCGATGGAGATGGGGACGACCATGACCTGGACCGGGGCGATGCGGGGCGGGAAGCGCAGGCCCGAGTCGTCGCCGTGGACCATGATCAAGGCGCCGATCGTCCGCGTCGTCATGCCCCAGGAGGTCTGCCAGACATACTGGAGCGACTGGTTGCGGTCCTCGAACTTGATATCGAAGGCTTTGGAGAAGTGCTGGCCGAGGTTGTGGGACGTCCCCATCTGGAGCGCCTTGCCGTCGGACATCAGGGCCTCGAGGGCGTAGGTCATGGACGCGCCGGCGAACTTCTCGCTCAGGGACTTGCGGCCCGCAAGGACGGGAATGGCCAGCTCGGTCTCGCAGAATTCCTTGTAGAGGGCCAGGATCTTCAACGTCTCGGCCTCGCCTTCTTCGGCCGTCTCATGACAGGTGTGGCCTTCCTGCCAGAGGAATTCCGTCGTCCGGAGAAAAGGCCGGGTCACCTTCTCCCAGCGGACGATATTCGCCCACTGGTTGATGAGGACGGGCAGGTCCCGCCAGGACTTGATCCACTTGGCGTACATATGGCCGATGATGGCTTCGGAGGTCGGCCTCACGGCCAGCCGTTCTTCGAGCTCCTCCTTGCCGCCGATCGTCACCCAGGCGACCTCAGGCGAGAAGCCCTGGACGTGCTCGGCCTCCTTTTTGAGGAAGCCCTCCGGGATGAACAGGGGGAAATAGGCGTTGACATGACCGGCCGCCTTGATGCGGAGGTCGAGCGCCCTCTGGATGTTCTCCCAGACGGCATAGCCGTGCGGCCGGATGACCATCATGCCTTTCATCGGCGTGTAATCGGCGAGCTCCGCCTTCTGGACGATCTCGACGTACCACTTCGAAAAATCCTCGCTCTTCTGCGTGATCTGGCGGACCTGCCGTTCTGACTCGTTCACGTCATCTCCTTGTCTTTGTGCGTTTTACGATTCTAGCGGCCGCCCTCCGAATTGTCAAGGAAGGCCCGGTCAGTCCGGGACATGACCCTTTTCTCCGGAAAAGCGATCGTGTCCCAAGAACTCTCCGAGAGGGCGGCGCGCCGGCGCCGGCGGCAATATCCCCCGCGGGTTCACCGTTAGGGGTGATTGACCCGCCGCGGAGGGCCTGCGATGCTGGTCACGCCAAGTTCAAAGGAAAAGGAAAGTCGACATGCTGAGCAGGATCTCCTGGGAGTCCAGGCCTCTCCGGCCCCGTCCCGCCGAGCGGGGATTCAAGCTCTCCCTGCCCATGACCGTCGAAGGGCCCGATCCCGAAGGGTCCTTCTTCCATGAGGAAACGAAGCTCATCTTCATGAGCCATCAGGGCGCCCTCTTCCCTCTCTGCAGCCCGGTGGCCCTCGGATCGCGGCTGAAGCTGGCGATCGCCCTCCCGGCCAAGCTCGGCGAAGGACAGAACCTGACGCTCGTGGTCAAAGGCACGATCGTCGACGTCGACCCGGGCGACGGGGATGGTGACCCTCCCCAGGTGGCCCTGCGCCTCGAGTCCCGGTACATCATCCAAGCCGACGCCGCATGATCCCCGGCCGCCGGACCGCCCGCCGCGCCTAGCCCCTAACGGTGAGACCGGCGGCCCGAATATGACCCCACGATTCCCCAGGAAAAGCGATTCCCCCCGGCCGTGAGACCTGGGAAAATGCCGATCGAAATGGAAATGGCCAAGTCTCTTCATGATCCCTCCACCCAAGGCGCGGCCAGGGCCGGAAAGAGGGAGCGCTCCTTCGAGCTCTCTCTTCCGGCCTTGGTCAAGGGTCTCGACGCGGCGGGACGGAGATTCGAGGAGCGGACCGCCGTCTGCGGCATCAGCGCCCAGCAGGTCTCCTTCCGTCTCAAGGCCCGCCTGATGATCGACTCCCGCGTGACGCTCTTTCTGGACATCCCCCGGACCCTGATCCTCGAAAGCCCGCTGCGGATGGTCCTGTCCGGGGCGGTCGTCTATGTCCGTTACGAGGAGAAGAGCGAGAAGTCGCAGTTCATCGTCGTCCGTCTCGACCGCGGCTTCCGCCTCCATCCAAACAGCCTTCCGCCCGCCTGAGACGGTCTTCGCTCCGGCCGCGGCCGGGTTCGGACCGCCGGCTAATCCCTGTCATCTCACCCCCCCTCACCCCCCGCGCTTGACAAGCCCCCGGCGATTGCATATGATTCCGACGACCCGATGGACATATCACTGAAATCACCCAAATCGCCGAGAGGGGTCGAGGCCAGCATGGAGAAAAAGAAGATCCCCGCCACTACCGACTCGAAGATCACTCTCCTCATCTTTTGCCCGTCCGACATCATCCTGGCCGGCATTCTGCGGGCGCTCGAGGCGGACACGGACCTGGAGATCCTGAACATCGAGAAGAACACGATCGAGTCGTTCATGGACTCGATCAAGAAGCTGAAACCCCAGGTCATCCTGTTCGCCCACATGGAGGCCCTGCCGAACCTCCGCGAGATCTGCAAGGCCATTCGCGAGATCTCCAAGACCCAGGGCCGCTCGGAGCTGCTCCTCCTCGGCAGCATCCCCGCCCACGAGGAGATCGTCAACCTCATCAACGCCGGGGCCCGCGGCTATTTCGACCTCAACGACGCATCGACCCAGCTGCCCGAGGCGGTCCGGGGCATCCACAAGGGCGAGATATGGCTGCCCCGCGACAAGATGTCCAGCATCATGGACCGCATCATCTCCGTCGTCGGACGCGACCTGAAGGAAAAGACCCTCGACCAGCTCACCCCGACCGAGTTCCAAGTCCTGCGCCTCATCGGGCAGGGCAAGAGCAACGACGAGATCGCCGAGCTGATGTTCATCAGCAAGAACACGGTCCGGTCCCACATCAAGAGCATCTACGCCAAGCTTGACACCCACAGCCGTCTCCAGCTGGCGCTCTACGCCATCAATTCGGCCCTCTTCTAAAGCGAGGAATCGAGGACGCCATGACAAAAAAAGCCGCCCCCAAGAAGAAAGCCAAGCCCATCCCCGAGGAACTGGAGATCAACCGGCGCCGGGAATGGCGATTCGACTTCCCCTTGGACACGCTCATCGAAGGGAGCCTCGCCGACGGCAACCGCTTCAAGGAAGAGACCCGGCTCGAAAACATATCCTCCGGCGGCGCCTACTTCTCCCTGGACTCCGGGGTCGTCGTCGGCTCCAAGCTCAACCTCTACATCGAGCTCCCGGAGAAGCTTGCGGACGGCAAGAAGATGCGGCTGCGCATCGGCGGTATTACCGTCCGCCTGGAAAAGCCCGATAAGAAGGCGAAACGCCAGGGCGTCGCCGTGCGGTTCAGCGATGACTTGTTCAAGGTCGTCCCGGTCAAGAAAGCGGCCAAGAAGACCTGACATCCTCCGCGTCGCTCTGACCGGAGGGATCGCCTGCGGAAAATCCGTCGCCGCCCGCATCCTTGAGGAAGAAGGGTGCGCCGTCTATTCCGCCGATGAGGCCGCCCACACCCTCCTGCGTCCCGGCCGGCCGGCGTGGAAGAAGATCGTGGCCCGCTTCGGCCGTTCGATCCTCCGCCCGGACCGGGCCATCGACCGCGCCGCCCTGGGGGCGATCATCTTCGCCGATCCGGCCGCCCGCCGCTTCCTGGACGGGCTCGTCCATCCTCTCGTCCTGGCCGAGCAGGAACGGGCCCTGAGAGAGCTCGAGCGGGAGGGCCGAAGTCGCATCTTCGTCGTCGAAGCCGCCCTGACCATCGAAGCGGGGTACGCCGGCCGGTTCGACCGCGTCGTCGTCGTGCACTGCGGCAAGACCGAGCAGGTCCGGCGCCTCAAAGAGCGGGACCGCATCAGCCGGGCGGCCGCCTTGCGAAAGATCGGCTCGCAGATGCCCGAGAGGGACAAGCTCCGGCACGCGGATTACGCCATCGACGCGTCGGGGACGCTGGAGAGCACGGTCGAACAAACCGAGCGGGTCTACGCCCAGCTTGTGCGTGATGCCGAGCTGAAGACGAACGGACCAGGTCTTCGCAAAACTCTCTAAGGGCACCCCCAAGGAGATCAGGGAGGCTTTGCGAAGACCTGGTCCGTTCTTTTTTAGGCGGACTTGGTCTTGGAGAGGAGGGTCTTCAGCTCCTGGCCGGGCCGGAACTTGATCCGCTGACCCTTTTCGATGCGGATCTGCTTCTGACGACGGATGTCGCGCCCGAAGCCGGTCTTCTTGGCCACGACCTTGAAGCTGCCGAAGCCGCGGATCTCGACTTTTTCCTTGTTCGCAAGGGCGGCTTTGAGCGACTCCAGAACGGCCTCGACGATCGACAGGGACTTGGCCCTGTTGAATTCGGTCTTCTTCTCGATCGCCAGGGCGATATCGTTCTTGATCATCGAAGTCACTCCTTACGCGAAAACGAATACTATATTTAATTTATTGAAAATAAAAAGTCAAGCACAAACATGCGGTCCCACAGCGGGTTGACTTGGCCGGCCGGTGTTCTTATAATGAAAGCGCGTTGAGAGCCAAAATCTTCGTCCTGCTTTCTCTTCTCGGGCCGGTCCTCGCGTCCGCGGCCGTGGTCAAGATCAAGGTCGACGCGCCCATCCATCCCGTGACGTCGGAATACGTCGTCAGGTCCCTCGAGCAGGCCGACCGCGAAGGCGCCGACCTCCTCATCCTGACCCTCGACACCCCGGGCGGGCTCGACACCTCGATGCGCCAGATCATTGAGGCGATCGTCAACGCCAAGACCCCGGTCGCCGCGTTCGTCGGACCGAGCGGGTCCCGGGCGGCCTCGGCGGGCTTCTTCATCGCCCTGGCCTGCGATGTCTTCGTCATGGCCCCGGGCACCAGCACAGGCTCGGCTCATCCCGTCGGCCTCTCGCTCACCGGCCAGGCCATGGACAAGACGATGGAGGAGAAGGTCACCAACGATGCCGCGGCCTATGTCCGGACGATCGCCGAGAAGCGGGGCCGGAACATGCGCATGGCCGAGGACGGCGTCCGTAAGAGCCTCTCTTACACCGAAAAGGAGGCCCTCGACGGCGGCCTGATCGAACTCGTCGCCTCCTCCGAGGAGGAGATCGTCGCCAAGCTCGACGGCCGGACGATCAAGCGCTTTGACGGCTCTGAGCAGCGGCTCGCCCTCGCCGGCAAGCCGGTCACCGGCCGGCCGATGACGTTCCGGCAGAAGTTCCTCCTGACCATCTCCAATCCGAACCTCGCCTATATCCTCCTGATGATCGGGCTCCTGGGGCTCTATTTCGAGTTCTCCCATCCGGGGGCCATCCTGCCTGGCGTCCTGGGCGGCATCTCGCTCCTCCTCGCCGTCTTCGCCTTCCAGATCTTGCCTATCAACTATGTCGGCCTGGGCCTCATCATCCTGGCCGTCATCCTTTTTATCCTCGAAGTCAAGGTCCAGAGCTTCGGCATGCTGGCCGTCGGAGGGATCGCCGCCATGATCATCGGCTCGCTCATGCTCATCAAGGCCCCGATCGCCGAGCTGCGGCCGAGCCTGCTCTTCGTCGTGCCCGTCGTCCTGGCCGTGTCCCTGATCGTCCTCTTCCTGCTGACCCTCGTCTTCCGAGCGCACGCCCGCCGGGCCATGACCGGGCGGGAGGGGATGGTCGGCGAGATCGGGACCGCCCGGACCGACCTCTCCCCTGCCGGCAAGGTCTTCGTCCACGGCGAGCTCTGGGAAGCCGAGGCGGTCGAACCCGTCCGGACGGGCGAAAAGGTCAAGGTCATCGCCGTTTTCAACGGCCTCAGGATAAGGGTCGGCAAGGTCTGACCCGGCAATTTCAACGGGGCCCGCGGGCCTCGACAAGGAGAAGAACATGACCCTCATAACGGCGCCTATCATCGTCGTCGGCATCATCGTCCTTTACATCCTGAATTCGATCAAGGTCCTGAGAGAGTACGAGCGGGGCGTCATCTTCCGGCTCGGCCGCCTCCTGCCTCAGCCCAAGGGGCCCGGCCTCATCCTGGTCTTCGCGCCCATCGACCGCATCGTCCGCATCAGCCTGAGACTGATCACGATGGACATTCCCCCGCAGGACGTCATCACCAAGGACAATGTCACGGTCAAGGTCAACGCCGTGCTCTACTTCCGGGTGATCGACCCGCTCAAGTGCGTGATCGAGGTCCAGGACTATATCTACGCCACGTCCCAGCTGGCCCAGACGACCCTGCGCAGCCTCCTCGGCCAGGTCCCCCTCGACGATCTCCTCTCGGAGCGGGAGAAGCTCAACGCCCGCCTCCAGGAGATCATCGAACAGCACACCGACCCCTGGGGCATCAAGGTCCAGCTCGTCGAGATGAAGCAGGTCGATCTGCCGGAGAACATGATCCGGGCCATCGCCAAACAGGCCGAGGCCGAGCGCGAACGGCGGGCCAAGGTCATCCACGCCGACGGCGAATTCCAGGCCGCCGACAAGCTGACCCAGGCCGCCGACATCATCTCCCGCAATCCGCAGGCCCTCCAGCTCCGTTTCCTGAGCACGCTCACCGAGATCGCCACCGAAAAGAATTCCACGATCGTTTTCCCTTTGCCCCTGGAAATCTTGAGGGCATTCTCGTACGATAAGAGCCAGGAGAAAAAATAGACTCGATGAAGAACAGAGATTTCCGCGAGATCCAGGTCTCGAGCACGCTCCTCGTCGTCATTTTCCTCGGCGTCCTCGCCCTCGGCGTCTTCATTTTCCTCTTGGGCGTCTCGGTCGGCAAGAAGCAGGGCGCGGTCTCTTCGCCGACCCAGATCGTCACCCAGCAGATCCCCGAGCCGGTCAAGGAGCCGCCGCTCAAAACGGCCGCGTCCGATACGGAATCGGGCGGCGCGCCGCTCTCTTCGGCCGCGGGCGCGTCCCAGCCGCCCGCCGGCGGCGCCTCGCGCGAGCCGGCCCCGAAGGAGAAGGCTGCCGACAAGGTCCCCGTCGAGAAGCCGGCCGCCGAGTCCAAGAAAGCGCCGGCCGGGACGTCGGGCGTCCTGTATTACGTCCAGATCGCCGCGTTCACCGATAAGACCCAGGCCCAGGCTCTCGCCGACAAGTACAAGAAACAGGGCTACACGACCGTCGTCGACCCGCGGCCGACGAGCACGAAGACCTGGTACCGCGTCCGGCTGGGCGGCTATGCGACGAGGGAGAAAGCCGTCGACCTTCTCTCCAAGCTGAATGCCGCGACCGGCAAAAAGACCGACTTCCAGATCGTCCACGACTGACAAGGAACACCCGACCCATGGCCCCCATCGACCGGACATCCGAAGACCTCAAGACCCGCCTGAACGGCCTCTTCGCGAAAGTCGAAGAGGTCCGAGGTTTTCTTTGACCTCGATCACAAGACCGCCGAATGGAACGCGATAAACGCCCGGCTTGGCTCGCCCGAGGTCTGGAAGGACCAAAAGACCTCGCAGGCCCTCCAGCAGAAGAAGAAGCTCCTCGAAAAGGACCTCCAGTTCTTCAAGAAGATCCTCGGCCAGAAGGAAGAGCTCGAAGTCCTCACCGAGCTCGCCGGCGAGGGTGAGAACGTCGAATCCGACGTCGCCGCCGCGGCCGGCCGGCTCGAGAAGGACCTCCAGGAGGCCGAGCTCCGGGCCCTGTTCTACGACGCCGACGATCCGCGGGACGCCATCCTGACCATCCATCCGGGCGCCGGAGGCACGGAATCCCAGGACTGGGCCGAGATGCTCCTCCGGATGTACCTCCGCTATGCCGAGCGCAGGGGATTCAAAGCCGAGATCCTCGACCACCAGCCGGGAGAAGAGGCGGGCCTCAAGAGCGCCACGATCCGGTTCGAAGGCGATTACGCGTTCGGCAACCTCAGTCAGGAGACGGGCGTCCACCGGCTCGTCCGCATCTCGCCGTTCGACGCCGCCAAAAGACGCCACACGTCCTTCGCCGCGGTCTTCGTCTATCCCGATATCGACGAGGACATCCAGATCGACATCAACCCCGAAGAGCTTCGGATCGACACCTATCGGGCCTCCGGCGCCGGCGGCCAGCATGTCAACCGCACGGACTCGGCCGTCCGGATCACCCACATCCCCACGGGTATCGTCGTCCAGTGCCAGAACGAGCGCTCCCAGCACAAGAACAAGGCCATGGCCATGAAGATCCTCAAAGCCCGCCTCTACGAGCTCGAGAAGATGAAACAGAACGAGAAGCTGGAAAAGCTCGAGGACGCTAAGTCCGACATCGCCTGGGGGAACCAGATCCGATCCTACGTCCTTCACCCGTACAGGATGATCAAGGACCTGCGCACGCGCGTGGAGACGGGCGACACCGACCGGGTCCTCGCCGGCGATCTCGACGAGTTCATCAAGGCCGCCCTCGTCCTGCGGAAAAAGGCGGCCCCGGCCGCCAAGTAAAGGACCCGCCATGACCGAAGACGAAACGAAGCCCAAAGAGGAGGCGGGGCGGAACGAAGACGCCTCGTTCCTGCCGCCCCTCGACTTCAGCTCCATCATCATCCTCCTCTACTTCCCGGCGCTCGTTCAGCTGGGACTCGTGGAGGACCCGGCCACCGGCGGCCGGCAGGTGAACATGGATCTGGCCAAGAGGAACATCGACCTCCTCGACCTGCTCCGGGACCGGACCAAGGGGAACCTCGAACCGGACGAACTGAAGTTCCTCGACGGCGTCCTCGACCAGCTCAAGCTGGCCTATCTCAAGCAGGCCGAAATCGTGAAGATGTAGCCGCATGGTCGTTACCCACGGCCTCGACGACCCGCGTCTCCGTCCGCGGCCGGCCGCCGTGGCCGTGGGCAACTTCGACGGGCTCCACCTCGGCCACGAAAAGATCCTTTCACGGCTCTGCGATCTGGCCGGGCGGCGCGGACTCCGCTCGCTCGTCCTGACCTTTGAGCCCCATCCGGAACGGGCCCTCGGAAGAGCGTCGGTCCGGATGATCGATACCCCCGATCAGAGGCTGGCCCGCCTCCGCGGCACGTGCGTCGCGGCCGTGGCCGTCATCCCCTTTGACCGGGCCTTCTCCCGGCTCGACTCGACGGCCTTTGTCGAGGAGATCCTCGGGGCCCGCCTCGGGGCCCGCGAGATCGTCGTCGGCCGGGGCTTCCGCTTCGGCCGCGACCG
>Ga0326726_10002473_pt1 | contig 16994 bp, 9 predicted proteins | sample MHFenrmetagenome_2_FD_207603 | JGI IMG/M metagenome (GOLD analysis project Ga0326726, IMG submission 207603) | Lab enriched peat soil microbial communities from Michigan Hollow, Ithaca, NY, United States - MHF15MN | ecosystem: Environmental > Terrestrial > Soil > Wetlands > Peat | place: USA... | reverse complement strand
ATACGGGGAGGATTGTACCGTTTTATTCAATCAGTTTAGATGGTGGAAAGTCTTCTGTTCGGACGGTTCAACCGTCATACGAAATTGGTCTGCGGTACGCAAATTTCGACCCCTTACTGGCAGAACCATCAATTGTACCTCTTTTGACCGCAGGCGATGATACTCATTTATTTATCGTTCAGTTTTTTACTCAACCACTTCAAGAATTTCAAGAAGCGATAACAGCTTTTGGTGGTGTAGTACGTCATTATATCGCTCAATACGCGTATCTTGTTGAAATGAGCGAATCAGTACGAACAGAAGTCGAAGCACTACCGTATGTGCGTTGGGTTGGACCGTACCATCCCGCTTATCGACTCGAGGAATTTTTGGTCGATAACCTCAATAACGCTAACCAAATCTACCCTCATCAACATTATAATATTCAAGTTCTTTCTGTAGAGCAAAAGACCATCGTCGCCAAACGGATAGAGACAATAGGTGGATTAGTAAATACAGCTGATGCAGGGAAATTCCTCATTGAAGCGACGTTGACGCCCGATCAGCTTTTCGCAGTAATTCGATGGGATGAAGTAAATTTTGTTGATCGATGGGGCCCCTATGAAGCTGATATGGATATTGTTCGTGAGATCAGTGGGGCAAATTATATCGAGTCGGTCGCTGGGTACAACGGTTCGGGTGTTCGAGGGGAAGTCTTTGATGCAGGATTTAATCTTAATCATGTAGACTTCCAACATCATCCATTAATACTACATGGGTCGGTAGGTAGTGATATGCACGGTGCAGCCACTTCAGGTATCTGTTTCGGAACTGGAACTGGAGATCCAAAAGGGAGAGGATTACTGCCTGAGGGGCAGGGGATTGTCGGTGATTATAATTACATAGGGATGGAGGGTACAAACAGATATATCCATACAGGGGAAGAAGTACAAGACCCGTACAACTGTGTTTTTGAGACCTCAAGCGTCGGTTCTCCTCAGACAGGTGAATATACCACCATCTCGGCGGATACTGATGATGCCCTTTTTGATTTTGACATCCTTCATTGCCAATCAATGAGCAACTGGGGAAATAATCAAACGGTACGACCTCAAGCCTGGGCGAAAAATATCGTTTCTGTTGGTGGTGTGAACCACTACGATACCCTTACCAAATCAGATGATATGTGGTATGACGCCTCATCATCAGCTAGTGTTGGTCCCGCATCCGATGGAAGAATTAAACCAGATTTGTGGCATTTCTATGATATGATATGGACAACCTACTCAAGTAGTACAAATGGATATGATAATTTTGGTGGTACGAGTGGTGCAACACCGATAACCGCTGGACATTTTGGTCTTTTCTTTCAAATGTGGTCTGATGGGATTTTTGGAAACGACGTGACCCCCGGAGGGACCGTTTTTAAGAACCGACCCCATATGACAACCGCGAAGGCAATGATGATCAATACTGCTGATCAATACCCTTTCAATGGAACCTCTGAAGATAAAACCCGTATGCATCAAGGATGGGGTATGGCTTCTGTGAAAAACTTATATGATTTACGAGATAATTTTTATATTATTGATGAATCAGATATCCTTGCACCCTTTGAGGTATCGACACATTCGGTTGCTGTGGAGTCAGGGTCACCATATCTCAAGGTCACCATGACCTATGCTGATCCTGCGGGAAATCCCGCAGTCCAATCACAACATCGAATCAACGATTTGACGGTGAAGGTCATATCCCCATCCGATGTTATTTACTGGGGGAATAACGGCCTGAAGAATGGTGTATGGTCTCAGCCAGATGGTTCTGCTGATACGAAGGATACAGTTGAATGTGTCTTCATTCAGAACCCTGAAGCAGGAACATGGACAGTCCAGGTATCTGCAGATGAAATAATCCAGGATTCTCACATCGAAACACCAGAATTAGACGCGGACTATGCCTTAGTGGTAAGCCCCGTACTTTCCGCACCATTCCCACCACAAATCAATGGATCAGCTGAAGGAGACATCGGACGACAAATGGATTTTACCTTCGTCACAACCGACCCAGGGAGTTCGAACCTCTATTACTGGGTTGAATGGGGCGATGGAAGTCATCAAGAATGGTTTGGCCCCTCTGCCTCAGGAATCCCTATCATCATCTTGCATTCCTGGTCTGAAAAAGGGAACTATTCGATTACCGCGAAAGCGAAAAATGCACTCGGGGTTGAAAGCGACTGGTCAGAACCCTTTGATCTCACCATCGTCGCACCAAAACTTGAGATAGGTGTGTGTACCGGTGGACTATTCAAGATTAAGACAGTAATCAAAAATACTGGTGCCATCGATATTACCAAAGTACAATGGAATATCACCATCTCCGGTAATGTTTTTATCGGGAACGAGAAAAGCGGGACTTTGTTAAACATCCCACCCGGGGGAGAACGAACGATTACCACGGATCTGATCCTTGGATGGGGCAAGATGATCGTAACAGTCTCTGCATCACACCCCTATAGCTCAGTTACCAAGTCACAGAACGCGACGATCCTGTTATTCTTTATCAGGATAACAGCGTAGCAATCAATCCACGTAAAACACGACAATCGTGTTTTATTCTTTAATTCCTTAGTAGTGAACAAAACATTTACATAGGGTTCTGAAAATCAATGCTGGAATGAAAAGTACACTGCTATGTCAATTATGTCACGAAGAATATCCCTCATCTGAGCCGAGGTGGAACTGTACCTGCGGGGGAGTATTGACACTCGATTTTCATGCACGATTCCCATTAAATAAAATCAAAAAAAGAAAACCGACTCTCTGGCGATACCGCGAAGCACTCCCTATCGAAGATGATCGAGATATCGTCTCCTTTTACGAAGGATTCACTCCCCTTGTTGAAGAAGAGCTGTTTGGTAAAAAAGTTTTGTTAAAACAAGAGTATCTTTTCCCTAGCGGATCGTTTAAAGATCGCGGGGCAACGGTGTTAGTCAGTAAGATGAAGGAGTTAGGAGTCAAAAAAGTCGTAGAAGATTCTTCAGGCAATGCTGGTGCCGCGATTGCAGCGTACTGCGCGAAAGCATCCATCGAGTGTCATATTTATGTCCCAGAAAAAACCTCCCCAGGGAAACTCTTACAGATCACACAGTATGGAGCACATCTCCATAAGATACCAGGGAGCCGAGAGGATACCGCACTAGCAGCATTCCGACACGCACAAACGACGTACTACGCATCTCACTATTGGAATCCTTATTTTTTCCATGGCACTAAAACATGTGTCTTCGAAATCGTTGAACAACTCGGATGGAAACCACCCGACATTCTCATAGTCCCAGTCGGTAACGGAACCCTCCTCCATGGATCGTATATCGGTTTAAAGGAATTATTACAAGAAAACATTATCGACAAGCTTCCGAAAATCATCGGAGTACAAGCGGAGAACTGCGCGCCATTAGCGTACGCATGGAAAAACCATGGCGAGCTTTCTTCCTATAAAACCAAAAAAGAGACAATCGCAGAAGGAATAGCAATAACAAACCCTCTACGAGCAAAAGAAATCCTCCATTCGATAAAAGAAACAAACGGTGATATAATCACGGTAACAGAAAAAGAGATTCTTGATGCGCTCTCTTACATACGACGAAAAGGATATTATATTGAGCCAACGTCAGCAGTTACAATCGCTGGTTTTAAAAAACTAGACACCAAGAAAAATGATCATGTGGTAATCCCGCTCACTGGACATGGGCTCAAAACATAAAAAATAAAAAAAAAAAGGGTTCGACAAAAAAACCAAATCAACTTTTAGTAAAAAATTTTCCTTCCACCATATTTAATGTATGTTTTTCTTCAAAGGAGATTAGACAAAGTATTAAAAGGAAATAATGATACCAAATCACAAAAAACGGAGGCATAGTAATGGATAAATCTGTCGAAGAATTCATGATAAAAGTAAAAGAAAAAAACCCAGGCGAGAAAGAGTTTCATCAGGCAGTTCAAGAAGTCGTTGAAAGTCTCATGCCATATATTCAGAAAAACCCCAAATATAAAAAAGCAAAGATTTTAGAACGCATGGTGGAACCGGAGCGTACAATTTTGTTTCGAGTACCTTGGTTAGACGACAAGGGAGAAATACAAATTAATCGAGGGTACCGTATCGAAATGAATAGCGCGATTGGACCCTACAAAGGCGGACTTCGTTTTCACCCGAGCGTAACCTTAAGTATTTTGAAATTTTTAGCGTTCGAACAAGTATTTAAAAATAGTTTGACGACACTACCAATGGGTGGTGGAAAGGGAGGATCTGATTTTGATCCCAAAGGAAAAACTGACAACGAGGTCATGAAATTCTGCCAATCTTTTATGACAGAATTACAACGTCACATCGGTCCAGATACTGATGTTCCAGCAGGAGATATTGGTGTCGGCGGCCGTGAAATCGGTTTTATGTTTGGACAATACCGAAGACTCAGGAACGAATTTAGTGGAGTGCTGACCGGCAAGGGTTTGAACTGGGGCGGCAGTCTCATACGACCAGAAGCAACAGGATACGGTGCGACCTATTTTGCTCAGGAAATGCTAAAGACAAAAGGAGAGTCATTTAAAGGAAAAACCTGTGTTGTCTCTGGTTCTGGAAACGTTGCACAATACACTGTAGAAAAAATTACTCAACTTGGTGGAAAAGTAGTCACCTTATCTGATTCTTCAGGAACAATCTATGATCCTTCGGGCATCGACGACAAAAAACTTGCCTACTTAATGGAATTAAAAAATGTTCAACGGGGACGTATCAAAGAATATGCGGAGAAATATAAATGCAACTACGAAGCAGGAAAAACACCATGGCATTTCCCCTGCGATTGTGCATTTCCTTCAGCGACACAAAATGAAATTAGCAAAGAAGATGCAAAAACACTCGTTGACAATGGTTGTATCCTAGTCGCAGAGGGAGCGAATATGCCTACAACACCTGAAGGAGTTGAGATTTTTATCGAAAATAAGATTCTCTATGGACCCGGGAAAGCAGCAAATGCAGGCGGCGTTGCGACCAGTGGTCTAGAGATGTCACAGAATAGTGCCCGTATCTCTTGGAGTCGAGAGGAAGTCGATAAAAAATTGCAATGGATCATGGCACAAATCCATAACTCTTGTGTTAAATATGGAAAGGAAGGTAACTTCGTCAACTATGTCAAAGGCGCCAATATCGCAGGGTTTGTCAAAGTCGCTGATGCCATGATTGATCAAGGACTCATTTAATAACATCCTTTTTTCTTTTTTTTTATTTATTTCCACTGGATTTCGAGAAAAAACTACCAATTCAGGTCATAGAGTACATAGAAAGAAAGGGTTATGAATGAAGAAAAAACCTATTGTGATACGCAAAGGAACAACGGAAGATCTGAACACGTTCTTTGAATTATACTGGATATCCTCCTTGGAACATACCCATTATAGTGGTATACTTGATAGCCTGAAACCAAAAGAGAAATGCCGAGAATATATCATCGACCGTCAACAAGAACTGATAAAAGATCCAAATCAATTTTTTTTTGTGGCAGAAGATCAAAAGAACGTCATCGGAATCATCACAGGACATGTAGGAGAACGAGATGAAGCACGTGTCTATAGGATAGAACGAATAGGATTTATCGATGAGATTTGCGTCGATCCTGAGTATCGACACAGTGGCGTTGGAAATAGGCTACTGGAAACAATGCTCAATCAACTCTATGCAGAAGATGTTGAATTTATAGGGGTTGGTGTCGCATTTAAAAACCCAGCGTTTCATTTCTACAAATCCTATGGTTTTACACCAGAAGGGATGTGGCTTATCCAAAAAAAGAAATCATACAAGAAGAAAACACAAAGGAAAAAATAACATTTGATTCAAAGCTCTTTATTAATAATCGAATTTCTTAAAATGTATATAATACCGAGATAATCTGTTGATCCTTTCATTGAGATATTGAGATCTTTTTTCCTATTGATGTGTTCCCACAGAAAATCAAATTATTTAGGTTAAAATTTTGAGTGGTCATGAAAAACTGGAAAAAAGCTATTCATGATAAAAAAGATGTTCAAAAAACTCTGCATGTTCATGAGCTTCTTTATAACTCATAGCATGACTGATCATCAAATCAAGTTCGGCGTATTCATGAGCAAGAATCGATCGTCGTCGTTCGACGTCCGCATAAACATTTTCCCGTATCCAAATCTCGTTTTCTGGTATTTTATGCCGCAGATGAACAGGGAGTTCATTTTGTGGGACAAGACCGTGGAGTGCGATATAATCACCCATTTCTTCATTACTTTTTACCATTATTTTGAAATACAACCAAGGTTCATGAGTCCAGCAAGATTTGATGACCTCACGATAGAACACTTTCTCATTGACTCCCCCCTTGGGTTCAGAAGGTATATCTATAGGAGTCTGTTGTGATCCCGACAAATTCTTTTGTTCTACCCCCTTCATTTTCTTATCATCGTCTTCTTCAGTCATATTTTTTCTCCTAGTATCATAAAAGGAATTGCCCGATTATGTACGTTTAATAAAGCATGATTTTCTAATATTATACACTTGATTTTATGTATTATTATACAGTAAATTCCTTTGAATCTCGTTAACCCAGATTAGATATTGACTATTTGTTATATAAAAACATCTCACAAAAAAAGAAAATAAAAGAGATTTTTTCTTTTTGTTTCCTTTTTATCCCTTATTCCTAAATTATTTATATGGGTTCACAATACATGGTGGGCGAAGATGAGGCGTATGAATTATGCAAGCTAAACAGGAATTAAAACGAGAAAAAGGAACAACTGGAGTTTTTAAAAAAGAAAAAGAAGGATTCAACCCGTTTAAAATGGCTCAACAACAATTCGATCGCATTGCGGATCAACTTGATCTTGACGAACCAACACGAGAGTTGTTGCGAAATCCACTCCGAGAATACAGTTTCTCAATCCCGATCCGTATGGACGATGGCACTATGAAAATCTTTCGAGGATTCCGTGTTCAACATAATGACGCACGAGGACCTTGCAAGGGTGGGATTCGCTTTCATCCCCAAGAAACCCAGGACACGGTTCGCGCTCTCTCTATGTGGATGACCTGGAAATGTTCTGTCGCTGATATCCCGCTTGGCGGAGGAAAAGGTGGTATCATTTGTGATCCCCATAATCTTTCTGAAACTGAACAAGAGAAGCTCTGCAGAGGATGGGTACGGCAAATCGCTCGCGACATCGGACCTGTCCGTGATGTCCCCGCGCCTGATGTGATGACAAGCGGACAGCACATGCTATGGATCATGGATGAATACGAGACAATTATGGGTGGACGATACCCTGGTTTAATCACTGGAAAGCCAGTAGAGCTTGGTGGATCGCGTGGAAGAACAGAAGCAACAGGATACGGAATTATCTATATCCTTCGTGAACTGTTAAAAGAAATGAAAATGGATATTACGAAAACAACGACTTCGATCCAAGGGTTTGGAAATGTCGCTCGCTATTCCGCTGAGTTATTTATCCAATATGGAGGCACTGTTGTCTCAGTATCTTGCTGGGATCAGGCAGAAAACAAAACGTATAGCTACTATAAAAAAACAGGGATCAAACTCGATGAACTCATAAAAATCACCGATCGTTTCGGCACCATTGATAAAAAACAAGCGGAGAAGCTTGGCTATGAGGTTCGACCAGGGGACGATTGGTTAATACAGGATGTAGATATCCTTATTCCCGCAGCTCTTGAACATTCGATTACTGAAGAAAACGTCAATCAAATAAAACCACAGGTGAAAATCGTTATCTGCGGCGCGAATGGGCCTGTCACACCAGAAGCGGAGGATATCCTTGAGAAAAAAGGTGTTATCGTTATCCCTGATTTTCTCGCAAACGCTGGGGGTGTCGTCTGTAGTTATTTCGAGCAAGTTCAAAGTAACCAGAACTACTATTGGACAAAAGAAGAAGTCCTTGGGAAGCTTGACAACAAAATGACTGATGCGTTTTATAAGGTATGGGAGCTATCTAAGCGGAAGAAAATTCGGGCCAGTGACGCTGCATACATGATTGCGATCTCCCGAGTCGCTGATGCATGTAAAATGCGAGGCTGGGTGTAATCCGATTATATGAACATCCGGTTCAACGATAGAGAAAAAAAAATCATCAATTGTATCGAAGAAATCACTGGTATTACCCCATCTGTCGCTACACAACAAGAGGTAATAAAAGAACAATACGTTGAACCATATTATATTAAAAAAATTCTTCTGCTTTCTTCTCCATATCATTTTTTTCAATTAGAGGAAGAAGGCAGATTGAGTTCGCTCATCCAGGAATACTATGCGTCGTACGGTCGCGACACACCACCGCAGATAACACATGTTGAAACCCAAGAGGAATGTTTCTCTCTTATTGCAAATCAGCAGTTTGATTTTGTCATAATTTTTGACAAAATTGATGATATCGATAGTTTCCCCTTAGCAAAACACATAAAATCATTGACCAACATCCCGATTGTGATCTTAGGAAACAATATAGCTGAACTTATCAAAATCGAAGAAAAGAACACAGAACATATTTTGAGTAAAATATTGACATGGAATGGTGACGGAAAAATTATTCTCACCATTATCCAACTAATAGAAGATTCTGTTAATATACAAAAAGACCCTTTGCTTGCTACCCAAGGTCGATGTGTATTGTTAATCGAAGACTCGATTCAATACTATTCCACATATCTTCTTTTGCTCTACGATGAAATCCACAGTTTTCTTGAAAGTATTTTATCTGATTCCATAACTGAGGAACAACGAACACTTCGACTCAATCATAGACCGGTTCTGTTGCATGCACAGGATTTTGAAACCGCAGTAAACCTCTATAAGACGTATGAAAATAATATTATTGGTATCATCACCGATAACCAGCTTGGTTATGGTTCAAAAAAAGCAATTCACGCTGGTGAAAATCTTGTCAAAATAATACAGAATGAAAAACCAGGTATCCCGATTCTCATCCAATCTTCTGAACCGTATCATGGAGAAATACCTCTTGGATCTCAACTACGGTTTGTGTCAAAAAAGGAAGCAACACTTGCATTGGTCATTAAAGATTTTATCAACGAATGTCTTGGCCCACGAGAGATAATTCTTAAAGATACAAATCAAAAAGAACTCTATCGAATCAAAAATATAAATGAATTCGAAGGTGCCATCTTATTAGTTGAAGATACCATTCTTACCCAAGCTGCAAACCATCACCTTTTTTCTACCTGGTTTCGCGTCCGAGGTGAAAACGATCTATCAGAAAAAATCCGTACAACGGAAACAGAAATTAAAAAGAGTGCTGATCTACGGAAAGGACTCATCGATCTGCTCGAAGAAAATAAATATGCCCAAACGCAAGCATCGGTGACTCCATTTGAACGAACATCAGTTACCCCTCATCTTGAAATTAGCCGCATTGGAAAAGGAGCACTCGGTGGAAAAGCTCGGGGACTTTCGTTTCTCGCTAAACTTGTTTCAAAATATATTTCCGATGAAATGTTCCCAAATCTCCAGATTACCATTCCTCGCACCCTTGTGATTTCTACGGATATATTTGAAACATTTTTAATGCAAAATTCATTGCCTAATGAAGAACTTTTTGACCTCCCTGATGAACGGATCGCTTTGAAATTCATGTCCGCCAGTCTTCCTGCAACGGTTCTCGGTGATCTGCGAGCTTTTATTCATAATACGCGAAAACCGTTAGTGGTGCGATCCTCAGGGGTCCTTGAAGATTCTCTCCTACAATCCTTTGCTGGTATTTATGATTCCATTTTGTTACCAAATGAATCCTGGGAAACTGATTTTCGATTTCAGGACGTCTGCAATGCGATAAAATATGTGTACGCTTCAACATTTTTTGAAAAAGCCAGAACATATATTAAATCAACGCCGAAAAATATCGGTGACGAAAAAATGGCGGTGATTATTCAAGAAGTTGTAGGACGTAAACATGAGACATATTTTTACCCTGCAATTTCGGGGGTGGCAAAATCATATAACTATTATCCATCGAGTGGTTGCTCACAAGAGGAAGGGATTGTCTACCTCGCTCTTGGTTTAGGAAAAGCCATAGTCGATGGAGGCAGTACGTTTGGGTTTTGTCCAGAACGGCCCAATGTTCCATTGTTCGGGACACCAAAGGATTTTATGAAATACGCACAACGCAAGTTTTATGCGTTGAACCTTAAATCTGTGTATCGAATCGTTGAGCGAAATGAAGAGACATCCTATAGTATTTTAGGAGTTGATGATGCACGACGACATGGAACGTTAGACAAAATAGCATCAACCTATGTCCGCCAAGATGATAGCTTGTATCCCGGAATATATGAAGAAGGGTCACTCGTCATAGATTTTGGTCCTATCACCCAGTACGATGCGATCCCATTAGCGAAGGCATTGAAATTATTGTTACGAATCAGTGAGATTACGTTAGGATATCCCGTTGAGATAGAGTTCGCTGTGAATATTGGGCAGACAGAGACCGAGAAAGCGGAATTAGTTATCTTACAGATCCGTAGTATGGTTCCACCCGGTAAAACGAGTGATATCTTTATAGGCGATTTCAACGGTAAAACAGATATATGTTATAGTGAAAACGCGTTAGGAAACGGGATTATTGATCATATTCAAGATATTGTCTATGTGAAATCATCATTTGATATGGCGAATTCCGCTCGTGCGGTGGAACAAATACGGAAACAAAATACGAAACTTATGAGTGAAGCAAAACCGTATGTGCTTGTTGGTCCTGGACGATGGGGTTCAGCAGATCCTTGGTTAGGCATCCCCATAATATGGAGTGATATCGCAGGAGTAAAAGTTATTATAGAAACACCATTTAAAGAGAGAGCAATTGATCCATCGCAAGGATCCCATTTCTTCCATGACTTGATCTCTTCCCAAGTCGGATACCTCATCACGAAGCAGGACAAGAGAAACATTGATTTTCAATGGCTTGATTCCCTCCCCTCTATCGAAGATATGACTGATGTCAGACATGTGAGAGCCCCTTTTGAACTTGAAGTGAAAATAGACGGTAAACTCGGGAAAGCAGTCATACAAAAAAAGATAAATAATATATAACAATACCAAAACAGACAACATGAGCGGAATGGGAGACAGATCACGTAACACAGGAGATAATAATGAACGAAAAAAATATTGAATCTATGAATGGAAACATGATGCACGAACTGAATGAGCGGGTAAAAGAGCTCAATTGTTTTTACCGGATTACAAGGATAGTTAATGATAGCAAACTCTCTATTGAAGAAGCATTGCAGAAAATTGTGGAGTTGATCCCTTCAGCCTGGCAGTTTCCTGATATAACGTCTGTGCGAATGGTTCTTGATAAAAGAAAGGAATATAAAACAGAGAATTTAAAGAAAACAAAATGGATACTTGAAAGCAATCTTATCGTTGATGAGAAAAAAATAGGGACCCTCGAAGTTTATTATCTTGAAGAAAAACCAATTTCTGATGAGGGACCATTTCTTAAAGAAGAACGACGGCTTATCGATGCGATTTCTGCTGTTGTTGGAAAATTCATTGAAGAACGACGTATTAAAGAAGAACTTGATCAGCAGCGAAGAAGATTAGATTTAGTTGAAAAAATAATGAAGGCTGAGGAAAAAGAGGCGGAGGTTAAATCTGAGATTCCTAAGAAAAAATATGATTGGGAAGTAATCCTTGATATGCTAGTAAAAACAGATCCTCGAACGTTACTACGTATTACCAGAAAGATGACATATTATCTTTATAGGATAGAAAATGAGAAGGTCACAAATCTGTTAAATAAAATCGCTCCGTCTATTGATAGTGATTCAAGTGCAATAGACTGGCGTGGAATCCATATGCCAAATCAACGGCAGGATATTGACGCCATTGTGACCATACAAAAAGAAATATTTGAAATAGCAAAGGAATCTATCCCCGCCGAAGACATCTCTAACTTGTTTGCGGACTGGATGAAACAAGATAAGGCACGACCATTGCTTCTTCAATCTCAAAAAACAGGTATTCCTTTGGTAGAGATTGCTGCAGAGCTAAATCGTTTTTTCGATCAGCCAGACGCAGAAAAAACGATATCCCCTGAAGATCAAATGAGCATTAAAACCGCGCTCATTAGACGCTTCTTCACAGAGCGATTAGAATATGTGAACATTGCAAAAATGTTTTTTGATGTAGCAGATTTTGATTTTTTGTTAGAACATGTGGTCGGTCCAGCACAAGGCACCGGGAAATTAGGAGGAAAATCCTCCGGTGTACTACTGGCAGAGAAAATTATCCAAGAAGAGATGAAAAAAGACGATACCCTCAAAGATATTGCATTTCCAAAAAGCTGGTATCTCACCTCCGATTCCATCTTATCATTTATTCACTATAATGATTTAGATGAAACGTCTCATGTCAAGTATTTGGACCCTATTGAGATTCGTCAAGAACAACCATTTTTAGAACAGATTTTTAAACACTCATCATTCCCTTATGAAATTGTCGAAGGGTTACGCCGGATTATCCGAGATTTCAAAGACAGACCAATTATCGTTCGATCATCAAGCCTTCTTGAGGATAGCTTTGGATATGCATTTTCAGGAAAATATAAAAGTTTATTCGTCCCTAACTTAGGAACCGAAGAAGAACGACTCCATGCACTAATGGATGCAATTGCAGAGGTCTATGCATCGACATTCAGTCCAGATCCCATCGAATATCGACGTGAACGAGGATTACTTGATTTTAACGAAGAGATGGGAATACTGATTCAAGAGGTTGTTGGAACTCAAGTTGGATCGTATTATATGCCAACATATGCTGGGGTCGCATTTAGTAGGAATGAATTCCGATGGTCTCCTCGCATCAGAAGAGAAGACGGAATGATTCGCATTGTTCCAGGTCTTGGAACACGAGCAGTCGATAGAATGGGAAATGACTACCCGATTCTAATCTCCCCAAAAAGACCAAACCTTCAAGTCAATCCCTTAGTAGAAGAGAGGATCAAATACTCCCCCCGGTTCATGGATTTAATCAATTTGGAAACCGGAATGATTGAAACCACAGACGCGGTGAAATTCTTCAGAGAACATGCAGATGAATTCCCGAAACTCAGTGACATTATTTCCATACATGAAAGCGGACGGCTTAACCCACCGAACGTTCTCTTCAACCCAGAAAAAGCAGATATGGTCGTAACCTTCTCAAACCTTTTCGAAAAAAGTGATTTCCTGGAAAAAATGAAACGTATCTTATCCTTGCTTGAAGAAAAAATAAGTACCCCCGTTGACGTTGAATTTGCCTGTGACGGAAAAAAACTCTACATCCTGCAATGTCGCCCACAAAGCCAGTCCCCAGGCATTGAACGAAAACCAATACCCAAGGATATCCCGGAGGATCGAAAACTCTTTTCCACAAAAAAATATGTCACAACAGGCCAGATAGAAAATATTGAATATATTGTGTACGTCGTTCCTGAGGAATACACAAACTTAACAAAAAGAGAACAAATGCAAAAAGTTGCAAAAATCATCAGTGAATTAAACGCGAAACTACCGAAAAGAAAATTCATTCTCATGGGCCCAGGACGATGGGGAAGCAAAGGAGACATTAAACTTGGTGTACCGGTACGTTATGGCGATATCAACAATACTACAATGATACTGGAGATAGCAAAAGAAAAAGGGGGATATACCCCAGAGCTTTCATTTGGAACACATTTCTTCCAAGACTTAGTTGAATCAAACATTCGATACCTACCTTTATATCCCGACCAGGGAGAAGACCTCTTTAATGAGAAATTATTGCTAGAGTCAGATAACAAACTAACCAATGTTCTGCCTTCGTACAAAAACTTTGAGGATGTTGTTCGGGTTGTCAAAGTCTCAGAGATCATCCCTGGAGGAACCCTAGCGGTCGTCATGGATGGAGAGGCAAATGAGGCACTCGCGTACCTCAAACCAGCGGATCACATGACCTGGCGGACGCAGAAAATCGAAGAAATCGCTCAAGCGCTTGACCCTGATCTCTATGGGATCCAAGGGATGTACCTTATCGGAAGTACAAAAGACGGCAGCGCTGGTCCAACGAGTGATATTGACCTTCTTGTACATTTCAAAGGCACAGAGGAACAGAAAGACAAACTCATGGTCTGGTTCGATGAGTGGGGCAAAAAACTGGCGAAAGAAAACAAAGAACGGACTGGTTTTGCCACGGAAGGTTTGTTAGATGTCCATATCATCACCGATGAAGATATTAAAAAGAAGAGCTCATGGGCGTCCCATATCACGTCCCCGTATCAGACAGTGCGGAAGATTTCATTGAAAAAAGATGTTTAAGACACAGGGATTAATTCCCGTGTCGCATTCTCCAGATGACTTGTATCAAATCGTACTACCGCAAGCTCAGGTCCGTAATGAGCGGCGGTGAACGAATACGTATTGTCAACTTTTTCGTTCCAGCACCCTGTGATGTGTGCTGATTCATGGACGTGCCCATGCAATGTCAATAATGGTTGATGTGCCTTTATGAAACGTTGGATTGCGATACTTCCAACGTGAACATCCATGGGTGCGTGATCAATTTTTTTTCCATGGAGGTTTGCTCTATCAAGACAGGAGTGATACGGTGGTGAGTGAAAAAGATAGATTGTGCTAGTAGCAGGGCTCTGTTTTGAAAGTGTTTCGAGATCCTCAGCAATCGTTGAATATTTTATTTCATCGAGAGGAACATCAATTGTTCGTCTTCCCTGTTCTGGCGAGATCGCTCCAACATCAATGTATTGTGAGATATCGTACCGCTCCCAATCCTTGAGCAGAAACGGCGTCGGAGGTACATATGAATATCCCGTCATATACATTTTTTTATAAGATATGGTTTTTTGATGAATGTAATCTAAGAGACCTGCGTGATCTGCCTTCATAAAAAGGTGTTCATACATTCGCGGATCATCGTTACCCATAATGACAAAAAATCGGATTTTTTTATCATTGTTTCTCGTTATTTTTTTCATCTCTGAAAAGATAGTTGTTTCAATAAATTCTTCCATTGTCGTGTGTTTCATAGGGCGAAGAGGAAGAAGGTCTCCTCCTAAAAAAACAGCGTCTGGTGCTTCTTTTCTGATGATTTGAAAAAGATGCTGGAATCGTGGGATACTCCCATGAATATCTGAAACAAAGATACTGTTCAATTTTTACACCACATTCGGATTCATTATGCGAGCCATCTATTAAATCTTAATAAATTTTGGCTCTTTTCAACGATATCATAAACTATTAAAATTCCTCCTAATTACGGTTACTACAGAGGAATACCTTCCAGAGGGGATTCTATGTATCCAATTGTCGAAAAAAAAGTATTATCTGAAAATGTCAAGCTCCTAAAAATAAAAGCCCCATTGGTTGCAAAGAAAGCACTGCCCGGTCAATTTATTATCTTACGAATTGATGAAAAAGGAGAACGTATCCCTCTGACGATTGCTGATTCAGATCGAAAAGAAGGAACAGTAACGATTATTTTTCTTGAGGTGGGAAAAACCACAAAACAACTCGGTCGTCTCACAATTGGTGATTCCGTGGAGAATTTTGCAGGACCTCTTGGTTTGCCGTCGGAGGTAAGGAAATACGGAACAGTCGTCTGCGTCGGTGGCGGGGTTGGTATTGCTCCTTTGTATCCAATTGTGAAGGCATTGAAAGAAGCAGGGAATCGTGTGATTTCGATTCTTGGAGCAAAAACCGCTGATCTTTTATTGTTGGAAGAAGAAATCCGTACATTTAGTGATGAGTTCTATATCGCAACTGATGATGGTTCTAAAGGACACAAAGGATTTGTCAGCGATGTCTTACAACAAGTGATTGACAAACATAAGGTCGACATGGTAATGGCCATAGGTCCAATTATTATGATGAAGGTGGTATCCAATCTTACAAAAAAATACAACATTAAGACACTGGTGAGTCTGAACCCTATTATGGTTGATGGCACGGGGATGTGTGGTGGATGCCGGGTCTCAATTGATGGGAAGACGAAGTTTGCGTGTGTCGATGGCCCTGAGTTTGATGGTCATAAAGTGGATTATGACAACTTAATGCTTCGAAACCGACGTTTTCTCCATGCAGAAGGAGAAGCATGTAAATTGGCAGGTGCCTCATGAGCGTCCGAAAGACTAAACACGAAATGCCAGAACAAACCCCCAAGGAACGAATAAAGAATTTCAAAGAAGTACCCTACGGATATAGTAAGGAAATAGCGATCGAAGAGGCAAAACGTTGTCTCCAATGCAAAAACAAACCCTGCATGAAAGGATGCCCCGTCGAAATCGACATCCCTGGTTTCATCAATTGCATCGCTCAGGGTGATTTTGAGAAAGCAGCTGAGGTGATTAAAGCAAAAAATAACCTTCCAGCGATATCCGGGCGTGTGTGCCCCTACGAAAGTCAATGTGAAGGAGAATGTACTCTGAAGAAGATCGGGGAACCGGTTGGCATTGGACGCTTAGAACGATTCATCGCTGATTATGAACGTGAGATAGGAAAAAAACCACCGAAGAAACCACAATCAACAGGGAAGAACGTCGCGGTGGTTGGTTCAGGCCCTGCCGGATTAACCTGTGCTGGTGATCTTGCTCGGATGGGACATGCGGTCACTGTCTTTGAAGCGTTGCATGATCCTGGTGGTGTGCTGATGTACGGCATCCCTGAGTTTCGTCTCCCAAAAGCCATTGTAAAATCTGAAGTGGAGTATATTAAAAGTCTTGGGGTCGAGATCAACTATGACGTCGTTGTAGGAAAAACTCTTACTGTTCAAGAGCTAATGGAAGAGTACGATGTTGTTTTTATCGGCACCGGTGCAGGTCTTCCGAATTGGTTGAATATCCCTGGTGAGAACCTCGATGGGGTCTATTCAGCAAATGAATTCCTTACCCGCGTGAATATGATGAAAGCGTATAGATTCCCTGAATATGATA
>Ga0326726_10002472_pt1 | contig 16998 bp, 17 predicted proteins | sample MHFenrmetagenome_2_FD_207603 | JGI IMG/M metagenome (GOLD analysis project Ga0326726, IMG submission 207603) | Lab enriched peat soil microbial communities from Michigan Hollow, Ithaca, NY, United States - MHF15MN | ecosystem: Environmental > Terrestrial > Soil > Wetlands > Peat | place: USA... | reverse complement strand
TGTCAAGGACTTGAGGCACAATCATTTACGAGCGAACGCGTCGCCTATCGACTGGCGGGCCAAACGGAAGCGCGGCCCGGATGGTCGCCCGGGCCGCGCCTCGTTCATCTCACTCATCACCTATCACCCATCGCCCATCACGTCTTCTCAGTACTGCCCCAGGTACTTCCGGATCTCCCATTCCGAGACCTGCGAGATGTACTCCGCCCATTCGGAGCGCTTGGCCTCGACGTAACGGCCGGCGATGTGCTCGCCCAAGGCCGAGAGCACCACCTCGTCCTTCTCGAGGGAGTTCAGCGCCTCGTGCAGGTCGCGCGGCAGATCGTCGATCCGATGATGCCGCTTCTCCCGGTACGTCATCGTGAAGATGTTCTTGTTGACCGGGTCCGGCGGCGTGAGCTTCCGCTTGATCCCATCCAGCCCCGCCGCCAGCTGCACCGCGAGCGCGAGATACGGGTTGGCCGAAGGATCGGGCATCCGCAGCTCGCAGCGCGTCCCGCTGCCGCGGCGGTCCGGGATCCGGATCAGCGGCGAGCGGTTGCGCATGCTCCAGGCGATGTTCACCGGAGCCTCGTAGCCCGGCACCAGCCGCTTGAAGCTGTTGACCAGTGGATTGGTGACGGCGCAGAAGCCCTGCGCGTGGTCGAGGAGCCCCGCGATGTACTGCAGCGCGATCTTCGAGAGCTGCCACTCCCCCTTCGGCTCGTAGAACGCGTTCTTCCCATCCTTGAACAGGCTCTGGTGGGTGTGCATCCCCGAGCCGTTCTGCCCGAAGACCGGCTTCGGCATGAAGCTCGCCACCAGGTCGTAGCGCTCGGCCGCGCTCCGCACCACCACGCGGAAGGTCGACAGGTCGTCCGCGGTGGTCAGCGCTTCCGCGTAGCGGAAGTCGATCTCGTGCTGCCCCGGCGCCACCTCGTGATGGCCCGCCTCGACCTCGAAGCCCATCTCCTCCAGGTCACCGATGATGAGCCGCCGCGCCTGCTCGCCACGGTCCACCGGGCCGACGTCGAAGTAGCCGGCGACGTCGTGCACCTCTGTGGTCGGGGCGCCGCGCGCATCCTTGTTGAAGAGGAAGAACTCCGCTTCGACTCCGGCCATCATCTGGAAGCCGAGCTGCGCCGCCCGCGCCACCTGGCGCTTCAAGGCCAGACGCGGGCACCCCGCGAACTCGGAGTCGTCGGTGTTGTGGACGTCGCAGATGATGCGGGCGACCAACCCTTCCTCTGCCCCCCACGGGAAGACCCGGAAGGTGCAGAGGTCCGGGGCGAGGAGCATGTCGGACTCCTCGATCCGCACGAAGCCCTCGATCGAGGAGCCGTCGAACATGATCTGCCCGTCCAGCGCCTTCTCGAACTGGCTGCGCGGCACCTCGACGTTCTTCACGACGCCGAGGATGTCGGTGAACTGGAGCCGGAGGAACCGGACGTCGAGCCGGTCGCACACGTCGAGGATGTCGCGCTTGGAGACGTCCCGCGCCTTCAGCATCGCGCGGTAATCCGCATCCAGGCTCATCGGCAACGGTCGCATCACGGCGCGAGACGAAACGGGCGCGACAGCTGTCGCGCCCGCCTCTCTCGCCCCCCCGCCGCGAACACCGCGCGCACGTGAAGGCATCGGAACTCCTGTTTGAACGTGGGCCTGCTCAGGCGTCGTAGTACAGGAAAAACTCGTACGGATGCGGTCTGAGCGCCACTGGCTTCAGCTCCTTCTCCACCTTGTACTCGACCCAGGTGTCGAGCAAGTCCTGCGTAAATACCCCGCCGTGGAGTAGGAATTCGCTGTCCTTCTGCAGCGCCTCGAGCACTTCGCCCAGCGAGCCGGGGGTGTTCTTCACCCTCTTCCGCTCGGACATCTCGAGGTCGTAAAGGTCCTTGTCGATCGGGGCTGGCGGCTCGATCCGGTTCTTGATCCCGTCGAGGCCGGCCATCAGCAGCGCGGCGAACGTCAGGTACGGGTTCGCCGCCGGGTCGGGCGCGCGGAACTCGATGCGCTTCGCCTTCGGCGACTTGGAGTACATCGGGATCCGGCACACCGCCGAGCGGTTGCGCTGGGAGTAGATCAGGTTGATCGGCGCCTCGTAGCCCGGCACCAGCCGGCGATACGAGTTGGTGGTCGGCGCGGCGAAGGCGAGCAGCGCGGGCGCGTGCTTGATCAGGCCGCCGATGTAGAAGCGCGCCATGTCGGAGAGCCCCGCGTAGCCGTGGCTCGACCAGAACAGGTTCTCCCCGTTCTTCCACAGGCTCTGGTGCACGTGCATCCCCGAGCCGTTGTCGCCGAACATCGGCTTGGGCATGAAGGTCGCCGTGTAGCCGTGCTCGTTGCACACGTTCTTCACGATGTACTTGTACATCATGATCTGGTCGGCCATCCGGACCAGGGTGCCGAACCGCATGTCGATCTCGGTCTGCCCCGCGGTGCCCACCTCGTGGTGGTGCACCTCGACATTGATCCCCGACGCGATCAGCGCCAGCATGATGCGCGAGCGCAGGTCCTGGAGCTTGTCCACCGGCGGCACGGGGAAGTAGCCCTCCTTGTGCCGCGGACGGTGCCCGGGGTTGGGGGTACCGCCGTTCTGGCCGGAGTTCCAGATCCCCTCTTCAGAATCGAGGTGGTAGTAACCCTCGTGCGCGTTCTGGTCGAACCGCACGGAATTGAAGATGTAGAACTCCGCCTCGGGCCCCCAATACGACGTCGTCGCGATGCCGCTCTTCGTCAGGTACTGCTCCGCCTTCTGCGCCACGTAGCGCGGGTCGCGCGAGTAGCGCTCGCCCGTGATCGGGTCCTTGATGTCGCACGTCAGGACCAGCGTCGGCACCTTGAGGCACGGATCCACGAACGCCGAGGCCGGGTCCGGCAGCAGCAGCATGTCGCTCTCGTTGATCGCCTGGAACCCGCGGATGCTCGAGCCGTCGAAGCCCAGCCCCTCCTCGAACATGTCCTCCGAGAGCTCGCCCACGGGGATCGAGAAGTGCTGCCAGGTGCCGGGCAGATCGGTGAAGCGGACGTCCACCACCTGGACGCCGGCCTCCTTCGCCCGGCGGATCACGTCCGCGGGGCTGGAGGCCGCCCTGGTGGAGCCATTCTTCCGGGTGGTCTTCGAGGGCATCGTCGCGGTCATGAGCGGGGTCCGGTTCGGGTCAGGGGCGCAAACTACCCGCCCCGATGCAGAGTGTCAAGCAAGTTCCGTGCAGATTGCAGAAGATGGCCAATCTACGCCGAATTGAATCCAAATTGTCTGCATTTTGTGTTGCAGAACCGCGACAGGTGTGGCGGCTACGGGGTCAGCCCTTCGAGGAAGGCCCACAGCTCTCCCGCCGAGAAACCGCGGGCGCGGTCGAGGACCTCCTTCTCGGTCCACTCGACGAAGATCCAGGCGGAGGTGCGATGGCGGTCGCCGGAGAGGAAATGGAGCCGCCCGCGGATGGCGCCGATGTCGGGGTGCGGCTGCGACTCCAGATAGACGTCCCAGCGGGTTCCGCCGCGCGCAAGCTGCCCCAGGTGCAGGGCCGTCTGGCTCCAGGGGTGGCGGGACGGTTCCGTGGCGCCGGCTAGGGTTGAGGGTCGGACTGGTCCGGCGCCGCGCGCTCGGCCGCGCGCTCCGACGCTTCGACATAGCCCCTGAGGCTCGCCCCGATGACCTCGTCCAGGTACTGGTCGATCGCGAGCATCACTTCGAAGGCGTCGCCGCGGTGCCAGTCGAGCTGCTGCCGGAGGAACCGCCAGATGGTGTGGCGAAGGTGGCGAAACTCGCGGTACAGGTCCGCCGCATCGTAGTGGGCCAGGCCCCGCAGCTTGCCGAACCGGAGGCCCCGCCGCCGCCGCGCGATGGACCGGTCGGGCGAGCTCCCCTCTTCGCCCTCCTTGAGGGCCAGGGCGATGTCGGCCAGGAGCGCCGGCACCTGATTGGTCAGCAGCAGATCCGGGAGCCGGTCGTCGCCCGCGATGGCCGTGTCGCCGCGGACGGCGTCGCGCCAGTTCTTGGCGATCTCATTGGCGTTCGCGAGGAGCGCGTCGCCGGCCTGCCGGTAGGCCTGGGATGCGAGTGACATCCCTTGCAAGGTAGCGGTCGGCAACACAGGGAGCCAGACTGTGCCGTGCTCTTGGCACCGGTTTCTCCAGGGGGTAAGCTTTCGCCATGCCTCCGACTCAGAAGTGTCCCTCGTGTGGTGCGCAGACCTCGGGCAAGTTCTGCTCCGAGTGCGGCGCGCCGCTCGGTGAGATCACCTGCGGCCACTGCGGGGCCAAGCTCCCGGCGCGCGCCAAGTTCTGCGGGGAGTGTGGCACCGCCGTCCCGGGCGCCGGCCGGCGCCTGCAGGTTTCGGCGCTCCCCACCCCCCGCGGCGGCGACCGCCTCGCCTGGTACGTCGCCGGCGTGGCCGTGCTCGGGCTTCTGGTCGTGATCGTGATCACCGTCGGCAGGAAGTCCGCCCCCGCCCCCGCCGCCCCGTCGGGAAGCCCCCCGGCTTCCGCGCTGGACCTGTCCACGATGAGTCCGCGCGAACAGGCGGACCGCTTGTTCAACAAGATCATGACCCTGCACGAGGCGGGGAAAGCCGATTCGGTCAGCTTCTTCGCGCCGATGGGGATCGGCGCGTACGCGAACCTGGGCCCGGACCTCGACCCGGACTCGCGGCTGCACCTGGGACTGATCGAGCTCGCGACCGGCCAGAACGATGCCGCAGCCGCCCAGGGTGACACGATCATCCGCGGCTCGCGCACCCATCTGTTCGGCTGGCTGCTGAAGGGGCAGGCCGCGCTGCAGGCTCGCGACTCCGCTGCGGCCCGCCGGGCCCTCCGCACCTACCTCCAGAACTACCCGTCCGAGCGCGCCAAGAACCTGCCCGAGTACGCGGAGCACAGCACGATGCTCCAGGGAGCGCGTGACGAGGCGGAGCGCCTGGTGCCAAAGGCCGCAGGCCGGTAGTGATGCGGCGCATCCGGGTCGCGCACAGCCCGGACTCCGACGACGCGTTCATGTTCTACGCGCTCGCCGCCGGGAAGGTGGACACCGGCGACCGGCGCTACGAGCATGAAGTGGCCGACATCGAAACGCTGAACCGCCGCGCCCTCGCCGGCGACCTCGACGTCACCGCCGTCTCCTTCCACGCCTACGCGTACCTCGCCGGCCGCTATGCCCTCCTGGCGCACGGGGCGTCGGTGGGCGACCGCTACGGGCCGCGCCTGGTGGCGCGGGAGCGGCGGCCATCCGACTCGCGCGCCGCCCTCGCCTCGTGCCTGGTCGGCATCCCGGGGGAACTCACGACCGCGTGCCTGGCGCTCCGGCTCTACCAGAGTGGTGCCCGCACCAAGGTGCTGCCCTTCGACGCGATCGAGGACGCAGTCGCCTCGGGCGACGTGGACGTCGGCCTCCTGATTCACGAAGGCCAGATCACCTACGCCGACCGCGGGCTGTTCCTGTGGGAAGATTTCGGCGAGTGGTGGGCCGGACTGACGGGCCTGCCCCTGCCGCTCGGGGGCAACGTGGTCCGGCGCTCTCTCGGCGCGGGCCTGGCGCACGACGTGGCACGGGACCTCAAGGCCTCCATCGTCTGGGGCCTGGGCCACCGGGACGAAACGCTGGCGCACGCGATGGCGTACGCGCGCGGGCTGGATGCGGCGCGGACCGACCGGTTCGTCGGCATGTACGTCAACGACTTCACCGTGGACCTCGGCCCGACCGGCCGGCGCGCCGTGCAGCGGCTGCTGGACGAAGGCCACCGGGCCGGCATCCTCCCGGCGCGCGTCGAGGCCGAGTTCGTCGCGGCATGAGCCTCCCGTGAGCGTGGCTCCACCGGACACCAAGCGCCCCGTCGCGGTCCTGGTGGTCGAGGACGATCCGGCGCAGGCGCGCCTGGTCCAACTCCTCGTCACCAGTGCGGGGCTTTCGTGCGTGGGGACTGCCGCGTCGGCCGAGCAGGCGCTCGAACTGGCTCCGCAGGCCGACGTCATCCTGATGGACTACCGGCTGGAAGGCGACCGCTCGGGGCTCGACGCGTTGCGGGAGATCCGCAGCCGCGGCTCGCTGGCCTCGGTCGTGATGATGACCGGGCACGGCTCGGAGCGGGTGGCCTCCGAGGCGCTCCACCTCGGCGCGAACGACTACATCATCAAGGACGAGAGCTTCACCCAGCTGCTGCCCGACGTACTGGCGCGGGTGGTGAGGATGCGGGAGATGGAGCACGCCCTCGCCGAGGCGCAGCAGAGCCTGATCCGGGCCGAGCGGCGCGCCGCGATCGGCGAAATCGTCGTCGCACTCTCCCACGAGATCAACAATCCGCTGATGGCGTTGAGCGCGCAGCTCGACCTGGTGGGCCTCGACGCAGGCTCACTCCCACCGGCGGGCCGGGCGTCCCTGGCGCAAGCGCGCACCCAACTCACCCGCATCGCCGGTCTGCTCAAGAGGCTCGCGGAGCTGGACAGCGAGCAGGCGACCACCTACGTGGGTGACACCCGCATGACCGATCTTGCCAAGGTGCCGGACGGCAAGTCGGCGAAGGGAGCAGGCTAGTCGGCCGGCACGCCCTCGGGCACACCTCCGGGCTCACGCAGCTTCGCCTCGGCCGGCGCCTTCTTCCCCGCCGTCACCCACGCCACCACCCGCGAGCCGAAGTCGTCGAAGAAGGTATACACCACCGGCACGACGATCAGAGTCAGCATCGTCGAGGTGATCAGCCCGCCGATCACCGCCCGCGCCATCGGGGCGCGGAACTCGCCGCCCTGCCCCAGGGCGAGTGCAGTCGGCAGCATCCCCAGGATCATCGAGAATGTGGTCATCATGATCGGGCGGAAGCGGATCTCGCCGGCGTCGATCAGGGCCTGGCGCCGCGTGGCCCCCCTCCCCCGCGCCTTGTTGGCGAAGTCCACCAGCAGGATGGCGTTCTTGGTCACCAGGCCCATCAGCATGATGACCCCGATCATGCTCATCATGTTGAAGGAGTCGCCCGTCAGGAGCAGCGCCACCAGCACCCCGATGATGGAGAGCGGCAGCGAGAGCATGATCGCGAGGGGCTGGAGGAACGAGCCGAACTGGGACGCCAGGATCAGGTAGACGAAGATGATCGCCAGCGCCAGCGACTCCAGGATGTAGCCCACGGTCTCGACGAAGTTCTTGGTCTCGCCGCCGATATCGATTCGATAGCCCGGCGGCAGCGGGACCGCGGCCATCCGTGTCTTGATGTCGCCCATCACCTTGGTGAGCGCGCGACCCTGGTAGTTCCCCTCCAGCCGCGCCATGCGCTCCAGCGAGAGCCGCTTGATCTCCGCCGGCGCCCCGCTGGGATGGATCTGCGCCACCTGGCCCAGGGGCACCATCACCGGCGACTGCGTGCGGAGATTCATCGTGCTGGTGGCGACCGGGATGCCCGACAGGTCGTCGAAGGAGGTGCGGTACTCGGGCGCCACGCGCACGACCACGTCGTGCGTCAATCCCGTCTCGTCCTCGAAGCTCGTCGCGGTCTGGCCCGACAGGATGGTCCTGAGCGAGGACGAGAGCGAGCCGATGGTGACGCCCACGTTCGCCGCGAGGTCGCGATTGACTTCGATCACGTACTCGGGCTTCCGGCCCTCGAGACTCGACTTCAGATCCACCAGCCCCGGCACGCCCTTGATCGCGGCCATCATCCGGTCATTCAGCTCCTGCAGGCGCCCCACGTCGGGCCCCAGGATGTTCACCTGCACCGGCAGCTGGCCGCCGCCCATCCCCCCCGCCTCGCTGATACCGGTCTTCACGCCCTGGAAGGCCGTGAGCTCCCGCCGCAGCGCAACCTGGAACTTCTGCTCGCTGAGGCGCCGCTCCCCGGTCGGCTTCATCCGCACGAAGATCGTGCCGTCGGTGACGGTGCGCTGCATCCCGCCGCCGATCGTGAAGTAGGTGTAGGCCACCTCGGCGCGCGACCGGAGGTACCGGTCGATCTCTTCCCCCTTGGCCCTGGTATATGCGAGGGAGGAGCCCACCGGAGTCTGAATGGTGACCAGAAGCTCGGAGCGGTCCGTGACCGGCATGAATTGGCCGCCGACCGCCCCCACCGCCATCAGGCCCAACGCCGCGGTGAACGCGGTCGCCGCTATTCCCAGCACCGCGCCACGGTGATCGAGCGACCAGGCAATGACGCCCCGGTACCATTGTCCCACGTCCCGCACGCGACCGTTGAACGTCTCCAGGCGCTTGCCCACCGCCCCGCGCTCGGCGTGCCCCGCCGCCTGCGGGTCGTACCAGAGTGACGACAGCATCGGGTCCAGCGTAAAGGACACGAACAGCGATACGGCCACCGCGAAGGCGATCGTGATGCCGAACTGGAAGAAGAACCGGCCGACGATGCCGCCCATGAAGGCCACGGGCACGAAGACGGCGAGGATGGACATCGTGGTCGCGAAGACCGCAAACCCGATCTCGCTCGTCGCGGCGTTCGCCGCCGTGTAATGGTCCTCCCCATGCTCCACGTGCCGCACGATGTTCTCGCGGACCACGATGGCGTCGTCGATCAGAATGCCGACCGCGAGCGACAGCGCCATGAGCGTCAGCGTATTGATCGTGAAGTTCATGGCGTAGATCACCAGGAACGCCGAGATGATGGACACGGGCAGGGTGAGCCCCGTGATCACCGTGGAGCGCCAGGAGTTCAGGAAGACGAAGACGACCAGCACCGTGAGGAGCGCGCCCAGTATCAGCGCCAGTTGCACGTCGGCGAGCGAGTCCTTGATCCACGTCGAGTTGTCGCGCACCACCTCCAGCTGCACGCCGGAGGGCAACTCGGTGTTGAGCTGCGCCATCACCTGCTTGATGCCGTTGGCGACGTCCACCGTGTTGGCACCCGAGACCTTCCGGATGTCGATGCCGATCGAGCGCTTGCCGGAGAACTCGGCGAGCGTGCGCTGCTCTTCCTGCGCATCCTCGATGCGCGCGACTTCGCCCAGTCGCACCGGGACGCCGTTGCGGGTAGTCACCACGACGGCCGCGAACTCCCGCGGGTCGATGACGCGTCCCTTGACCCGCACCAGCTGCTCCGCGTAGCCCTGCTCCACCCGGCCGGCAGGGGTGTCCATGTTCTCGCGCCGCAGGGCCGCGATCACCATGTCGGGGCTCACTCCCAGCGCGTTCATCCGTGTCGGCAGGAGCAGCACGTGGATCTCGCGCTCCAGCCCGCCCACCACGGTCACGCTGCCCACACCGTCCACCGTCTCGAGGCGGCGGCTGATCGTCTCGGTGGCGAGCCGGGTGAGGTCGCGCAGCGCCCACCCCTGACCCGAGAGCGCGAGGCTGACGATCGGGTTCTGGCGGAAGTCGAACCGCGACACCACCGGCGGATCGATGTCCACGGGCAGGTTGGCGCGAATCGCGTCCAGCGCCGACCGGACGTCGGCCTGGGCGTTCATGACCTTGGTCTGCAGCGTGAACTGGATGAAGATGGTCGAGTAGCCTTCGAGCGACGACGACTCGATCCGGTCCACGCCCTCGATCGGGTTGACGGCCTCCTCGATCTTCTTGGTGACGTCGCGCTCGACCGCTTCGGTGCTCGCGCCCGGGTAGCGCACCTGGATCATCACGAACGGCAGCTCGACGTCGGGCATGTCGTCGAGCTTGAGGCGCCGGACGGAGAAGAGCCCCAGCACGACGAGCGCCAGCATCATCATCGTCGCGAAGACCGGGCGCTTGATGGACAGGTTGGAGAGGAACATCCGGTGCGCCTCCTACCGCGTGCCCCGGGCGGCCGCCCTGGCGGCGCCCCCGATCTGGACCGGCGTGCCGTTCGAGAGGCCCTCAATCGGGCCGATGACCACGGTGTCGCCGGCGGCGATACCCGAGGTGATCTCCACCAGCCCCTGGTCGTCGTCGGCGAGGCCGATGGTCGCGCGGCGCTTCGCGATCTTGCCGTTGCTCACGGCGTATACGTACGGCGTCCGGTCCTCACCCTCGTAGCGCACCGCCTCCCGCGGCACCGCTATCGCGTCCCGCACCTCGCGCGTCACGACGCGGCCGGAGGCGAACAGCCCGCCGACCAGCCGCTCCCCGGAGTTCGGCACGTCCACGTAGATCTGGATCTGACGCGTCGCCGGGTCGGCCGTGGGATTGATGCGGCTGATCTGCCCCGACACGTGCGATGAGTCGAGCTGCGCGATCGTCAGGCTCACCGCCCGACCGACTCTCAGCGCAGGGAGCCACTCGGTGGGCACCGAAGCCGACAACTGCAGCACGCGGGTGTCCACCATCTCGAACACCGGCTTCCCGTTGTCCACCCGGTCGCCCGCCTGCGCGTAGCGCTTGCTGATCACGCCGGCCGCCGGGGCGGTCAGCGTGGAACTGTGCAGTCGGTCGTCGGCGTTCGCCGCCTGGGACTCGGACAGCGACAGCCGCGAGCGTGCGCCCTCCAGTGCCACGAGTGCGTTGTCGCGGTCCCGCTGAGCGATCGCCCCTTCGCCGAACAGCGCCACCGCGCGGGCCGACTCCGCCTCCGCCACCCGCACCGCCATCCGCTGCGTCTGCACGTCCGCTCGGGCATATGCGGCCGCCGCCTGCAGCACCTGGTCCTTGAACCTGGCCAGCGGCTGCCCCTGCTGCACGCGGTCGCCCTCGTTCACGTAGACCTCGAGCAGCTGCTCGGCCAGCGGCGCGCCGACGGTGATCCTCACCTTCGGCTCCAACGCCCCGCTGAGCGGGATGCCGGACCGGAGCGTCTCGCGCCGCACTACTGCAACGTCCGTCGGATTCAGCGTCGCGGCACCGGGCGCGACCTCCGCGACCGCCTGACCTGCGGTGCCGTTGGCCTGCTTTGCGCCGCATCCGGCCAGTCCGGCCGCCGCGAGCATCACCAGAGCAGTTCCCCACCGATATGCGGTCATGGTCTTGCTCGTCCTTTTCTGTGCTCTCGTGCCTCGTCGCTGGTAACCACTGGCAACTTTCCGTCTGGCAACTTCACTGTGCCTCTGTGACTCGCACCTGCCCCCTGATCAGCGGCACGGCGCGCCCCAGCGCCCGCTCGAGGGACGCGATGGCCAGGAGATAGTCCCGGGTCGCCTGCGCCTCGTTCACGCCCGCCTGCTGGAGCGCCAGCCGCGCGTCGGACACCTCGATCGCCGTGGCTATTCCGTTGTTGTACCGCACCGTCGCCAGGTGCTGGGCGCGCGCCGCTTGCCCGACGGTCTCATGCCGGGCCGCCACCAGCGCCTGCGCCCGCACGATCTCCGCCCGCGCCTGCTGGATCTCGATCCGGACTCCCGCCTGGGTTTGCGACAGCTGGGCCTCGGCGCGCGCCAGCTCGGCCTGGGCCGCCAGCACCGCGCCATGCGTCCTGAGCCCGTCGAACAACGGCACCGAGAGCGTGAGCGACGCGCTCCAGTCCTTGCGGAAGTCGCTCATCCCCGCGGGGAAGAGCCCCGCCGGATATGCCTGCCCGCCGTAGGAACTGCTCAGCTTCAGCGTCGGGAAGTAGTCCCCGTGGTAGACGTGCACCGCTTCCCGCCGGAACGCCACGTTGGCTTCCGCCGCAACGACGGCTGCCCGGCCCGCGGCGTCGAGGTCCAGCACCGCGAAGTCCACGCGCGGCAGGGAGTCGGTCGTCTCCGGAAGCGGGTTCACCAGCTCCACCGGCTGGTCCGCGGGAATGTTGACCAGCCGCCGCACCTCGAGCAGCGCGATGTCGCGGCCGTTCCGCGCGGCAATCACCAGCGGCTCCTGGTTCGCCGCCTCCACCTGCGCCCGCAGCAGGTCGTAGTCCGCCGAAGAGCCGACCTGGTGGTTGAGCGATACCCGGTGCAGCTGATCGTTCACCTGCAACTGCGACGCCTCGGTGATCGCCACGATCCGCTGGGCGTACAGCGCGTTGAGGTACGCCTGCTTCACCCGGTACGTCACATCGCGCCGCGTCTCGTCCAGCTGCGACCGCGCCGCCTGTTCGTAGGCATGCGCCCCGCGGATCCCCGCCCCGATCTTCCCTCCCTGGAACAGGGTCTGACTCACCGTGAGGGCCGCGACGTAGGTGTTCAGACGGCCGAAGGGCAGGTTCGAGAAGAGCCCGCCGATCCCCCGGGCCACCGAGTTCGGATACTCCTGCTCGAGGTAGCGGACACGCGAGGCGAGCGCGGCCGCCGTGTCGGGACTGAAGGGCGCCAGCGTCGGCATCTGCCCGGCGGAGCTGAACACCGATGCGAACGTGCGCGTGTAGGTCACCGATGCGCGGATCTCCGGCAGCGCCGTGGACCAGGCCTGCGTGACCTGCGCCTCCGCCTGGCGCACGCCCGCCTCCGCAATCCGCACCTCATTGCCGGAGGTCAACGCCCGCCGAATCGCCTCGTCGAGAGTGAGTTGGACCGGGCCGCGCGCCGGCTCCTGCCCCGCCAGTGCCGCCGGAAGGAGCGCCAGGCCGATGATGAGTGCGATACGCATGGCCCTACTCCGCTCGGCCGGCCGCGACCGGCAGCCGGATGCCGTCGAACACCAGCGAGAGTTGCCGCTCGACCGCGTCGTGCAGGGACAGTGTGATGTGCTGGATCTGGTCGTGGTGCGGACCACCGCCGATCCACCAGATGAGCGTACCCATGAAGACGGAGGCCACCACGCCGAACACCGCATCCGGGGCCAGGTCGGGCCGGAACTCCCCGCGCGCCTGACCGTCACGGATCGCGCTCACGACCATCTGGTACAAGCCGGTCCGCGCCTCGTCCGGCTCCGGGCAGCACATCCGCTCCATGCTCACGCGCACCAGCATCCGCGCCAGCGCACGATCCGCCCCGTACGCCTCGGCCACGCCGCCGAACACCGCGAGAATCCGCTCCGACGCCGTCCGCCCGTGGTGCGCCGCATGCTCTTCGGCGCGCTCCATCCACTCCTCGCTCAGCGCCTGGAGCACCGATTCCTTCTTCGGGAAGTAGTTGAAGAAGGTCCCCTTGGCCACGTCCGCGCGCTCGGTGATTTCATCCACGGTGGTCGCGTCGAAGCCCTTCTCGTGGAACAGCTCCAACGCCGCGATCGTGATCCGCCGCCGCGTCTCCTCCTTCTTCCTCTCTCGCCGACCCTGGAGCACTTCTGTCATGGCAGCCTGTCCCCTCGTGGACCAAAACACTAGAGTATGGTCACTTTCGACTCTAGTCTACTAATAGACCACGGTTAAGTCAATTACATACACTACGGTCAGTTTTTCCGATGGGTTTCCCCGGAGCGCGGCAGCCCACATCTTGGCCGCATGCGCATAGCGATGACGGGCGCCACCGGCTACGTCGGCGCCGAGGTTGTGCGGAGGCTGCTGCGCCACGACCACGAAGTGCGGGTTCTGGTCCGCCGGCCCGAGCGGGCCGGGCCGCTGGGTGACCTCGGCGTCGAGTTGGTCGCCGGCGGGCTGGATAACCCTGCCTCGCTCCGCAACCTGGTGGAGGGGACGACCGCGGTGCTGCACCTCGTGGGCATCATCGTCGAGTCGGGGCTTCAGACCTTCGACGCTGTCCACGTCCTCGGGACGCAGTCGCTCCTCGCCGCGGCTCGCGAGGCCGGCGTTTCGCTGTTCGTGCACATGAGTGCACTGGGCGCCCGCAGCGACGCGGCGGCGACGAAGTACCACAGGACGAAGTGTCAGGGTGAGGAAGCCGTCCGAGCGAGCGGATTGCCGCACGTCATCATCCGGCCGTCGCTCATCGCCGGACCCGGCAACGCCGCGCTCGGGATGATGGTCAACATGATCCGTTTCTCACCGGTCCTGCCGGTGATCGGGGACGGCCGCTACCAGATGCAGCCGGTCTGGATCGGCGATATCGCGGAAGCGTTCGCGCTGGCCCTCGAACGGCCGGACCTCCGCGGCACCTTCGACCTCGGGGGGGAAGACCGCCTGACGTACCATCAGGTGCTCGACCATCTCGAGACTGCGCTGGGCGTGCGGCGCCGCCGCGTGAGCGTGCCCGTAGGCATCGCCCGATTCGCCGCCGTCGCGGGCACGGCGTTGCCGAATCTCGCGCCGATCACCCCGGAACAGCTCCAGATGTTGCTCGAGGGGAATGCGACGGCGGACAACGCGATCGAGTCCCGCTTCGGTATCCGCCCGAGGCGATTTGCCGAAGTGGCACGCGAGATCTGCGCGCCGTACGCCGCGCGGAGCCCGGTGCAACCGTAGACTCGACGGCATGGGCCGCCGGGACTGTCGGAGCTCCCGACGCGAGGAGAAGCTGATGCGCGGCCTTGTGACACGAGCCGCCCTCATCGCCACCCTGGCGGCGCACGGCACCTCGCTTCGCGCGGCCGCTCAGCTGGTGAGCGGGGCCCCGCTGATCAGGGGCGAGGTGACGTTCGTCTTCCACTCCACCTTCGTGGGCCGCCTCGAGGGCCACGTGCCGGTCGCGCACGCCGAGTTCGCCGGTGATCGGCTCGAATCGATCCACGGTCTGGCCCTCGTCAACGTGACCGACATGCAGACGGGGAACGGAGCGCGGGACCGTCACCTGCGCGAGACGATGGAGGCCGACGCCTATCCTCTGATTCGGTTCGACCTGGTCGGCGTCGAGCCCGGAGCCGCCGCCGACACCACGCCCGTCACGCTCGAGGGAACGCTCACGCTCCATGGGGTCGCAAGACCCGTCACGGCCCGCGGCACCGTCGTTGTGGGCCCACAGGTAACCGAGGTCACCGCGAGCTTCTCCCTCGACATGCGCGACTATGGCATCAGGCCGCCGGTCCGGGCCCTCGTTCTGCATGTGGCGCCCGAGGTCGTGGTCGTGGCCCATCTCGCCTTCGGAGCGAAGCGCAGCCCTTAGCCTCCGGAAGAGAAACGACCCGGGGGCAGAGCCCCCGGGCCGAGTAGCCGGGCAAAGCCGCCGTCAGACTCTGCGCGCGGCCACTTCCTCTCCCGGGACGTCGCCGGAGGCGTCTCCGGCCGGGGAATAGACCGTGGGCATCAGCGCCGGATGCGCGAGGTAGCCCCACGTCGCGCCCTCGGATCGGGGAGCGGTCTTCGGCTGGGCCGCACGCGGACCCTCCGCCCAATCCCTGTTGGCACGCCGCAACGCTGCGACCATCGCTCCTACCAGCGCCTCGCCCATGTGTGTCCTTTCAATCATTGGATGCACCTGGGCGACGGAAGGTTGCTCAGCGGCGAAGCCGTCCCGTCCGGGAGGTGGTGACCGTGTCTGCGGCGGCTCCGCGCGAGAAGATCACCCTGGTGTTGGACAGGCCGTGCCCGATGCCGATGGGATTGAACGCCATGGTGGGATTGGTGCAGGCGATCTGCGCGGACCCGAGGGGGTAGGCGGCGACGGTATCCCAGGCTTGGGCGGTCCGCTGCACGGATACGGTGACAGTGTGCGCCACCCGATCCAACTCGAGCCGGGCGAGGGTACCGCGCGAGATCGCCAGCTCGCGAGTCGTTGCGTGTGCCGCCGCGAAGCGCTCCACAGCCTCCTCGACGGCGGCCCGGTCGAGTGCGCGCCCCAGCGGAGGCGTCACGACGGAGGCCAGAACCCCCATGATCGCGACCACCGTCGCCAGCTCCGGAAGGGTGAAGCCGCGCCGCACGCGGGGAGCTTAGCGAGCGGCGCTCGTCCGCTCTCACCCATCCGTCGCGGCGCGGGGCGATTCTCGGCGGTCTGGTGACGGCCGCCGGGAGACGCTAGACTCGGTTCATGCACATCCTGGTACGGCTCTACCTCCGGACGGCGTTCCTCTTCCTCGCCCTCGGGCTCGTGACGGGGCTGTGGCTCGAATTCCAGCTGACGACGGGCGGCACGATCAGCCACGGGATGGTTGTGGCGCACGTGCACCTGCTGCTGGTGGGCTTCCTGGTGATGATGATCCTTGGAACGGCGCTGTGGCTCTTCCCGCGCTCCGGCCGCGGCCAGCCGGTCGGCCCCTACCCGAACCTCGTGGCCTTCGCCTACGTATTGCTCGCCGCCGGAACGCTGGCCCGCGCCGTCACGGAGTTCTTCGACGTCGGGCTCATCAGCCAGGTCTGGGCCTACGTGCGGCTGGCCGCCTCGACCGGCCAGGTGGCCGGCATCCTCATCGGGATCGTCGCGCTGTGGGGAAGGGTCCGTGGAGCGGCGATTCCGAAGATCGCGCCGCCGGATCCATCCTCGTGACGCAGCGGTCTCCGCGCCGCCCGCACGTTGCCGCACCCTCCACGAGAGCCACCGAATCTCCGGCCGGGCCGCCGCCCGCTTAGGCCACCACACTCCGTCCCAGCAGGCGCTTGCGCGTGTAGGGAATGAGACCTCCCGCGTCCATGATCGCCTGACGCGCCGCCGGCAGCGGACGCACGCCGAATCGCCGGCCCGTGGTCAGGTTGGTCAGCTCCGTCAGCCCGATCGCGAGGTCGTCGCCCTCCGACGCCACGACGTCCGGCGCTTCCACGAGCTTGAGCCCGAGGTTGACGGCGTTCTGCTGGAAGATCCGCGCGAAGCTCTTCGCGACGACCACCAGCTCGTGGCCCTTGAGGGCCGAGACCGCCTGCTCGCGCGAGGAGCCGCAGCCGAAGTTCTTCCCCGCCACCACGACGCTCCCCTGCGGGACGCCGCTGCTCTTGAGGAGCGCATTGAAGGCTGTGTGGTCGGCAAAGGCGTACTGCGGCGTCTCCGTCGGCAGCACCGTCGCCATGTACCGTCCCGGGTAGATCTGGTCGGTCGAGACGTCGTCGTCGAGCGCGAGCACGATTTTGGCCTTGCTCATGCGGCGCCTCCGTTCCGCGGATCGGTGATGACGCCGGTCACCGCGGACGCGGCCGCCACCGCCGGCGAACAGAGATAGACCTCCGACGCCGGGTTTCCCATCCGTCCCTTGAAGTTGCGATTGGTGGTGGAGAGCGCGACCTCTCCGTCGCCGAGGGCGCCCTGATGCACGCCGAGGCATGGGCCGCAGCCGGCGTTCATCACCACCGCGCCCGCCCGCATCAAGTCGCCGATGTACCCGGCGGCCACCGCCTGCTGGTAGATGCGGCCGGACGCGGGGAACACGATCATCCTGGTGCCGCGCGCGACCTTCTTGCCTTTGAGCATCCGGACCGCCATCGCGATGTCGTCCAGCCGTCC
>Ga0326726_10002471_pt1 | contig 17008 bp, 8 predicted proteins | sample MHFenrmetagenome_2_FD_207603 | JGI IMG/M metagenome (GOLD analysis project Ga0326726, IMG submission 207603) | Lab enriched peat soil microbial communities from Michigan Hollow, Ithaca, NY, United States - MHF15MN | ecosystem: Environmental > Terrestrial > Soil > Wetlands > Peat | place: USA... | reverse complement strand
GCCGCGCGCGAGCCGCCCGCACGCGCGCCACAGCGCAAACCCGGTCAGGATCGTGGCGATCGGAAGCAGCATCAGCACGGCGATCCATGAGGTTTCGAACCATTTCTGCCGCACCGTCTGCGCGACGAGTGGCGTGGCGAGGCTCACCAACGCAATGCCGAGCGCGGTCCACGCGAGTCCCCAACGCGCCCAGGAAAGGGCTTTCCTTTGCAGTTCGCCGTCGGTACGCAGGATGAGCCAGGTCGCACCTAGCAGGACGTAGCCGCCGCACAGGCTCGCCCCGACCACGGCGGCAAACAACAGTAGCGCAAAACCCGCTTCGAACCCGGTGATGTAGCGGCCGAGCATGAAGCCCTGCGCGAACGAGGCGAGGAACGAGCCGAGCCAGAACAACCAGTTCCACAGTTCGCGGTGCCAGCCAAGCGCTTTCATGCGGAACTCGAACGCGGCCCCGCGCAGCATCAGGCCGATCAGCATCGCAACGACGGGCAGGTAGAGCGCGGTAAGCACGACGCCATGCGCCGCGGGAAACGCCACCAGCAGGATGCCGATCCCGAGCACGAGCCAGGTTTCGTTCGCGTCCCAAAACGGGCCGATCGAATTGACCATCCGGTTCTGCTCGGCGGGTGTCGCCGCAGGCAGGAGCATGCCGACGCCAAGGTCGTAGCCGTCGAGCACGACATAGGCGAGCATCGCAAGGCCCATGATCGCGGCGAACACGAGAGGCAGGTCGAGCGTCATTGCGGTTCCAGCGACCCCGCCGATTCCGCGAGGTTGGTATCGGCCCCCGGCGCCACGTCCGCACCCTTGCCGGCGATGTGGGTGAGCACGACGATGTACGAGATCAGCATCAGCGTGTAGGTGAGAACGTAGCTGGTCAGGCTGGAACCGAGGCTGCCTTCCCCGACCGGGCCCACCGCATCGGCGGTGCGCAACAGCCCGGTCACCAGCCACGGCTGACGCCCGATCTCGGTGACCAGCCATCCGGCAAGCGTGGCGATCCACCCCATGAACGTCATGGCCGCAAAGGCCCAAAGCGCCCATCGCGGCGGCAACACGCCGCGCCGGGTAAGCCAGGCACCGGTCCACGCGGCAAGCAGCATCAACACGCCGGTGCCGACCATCACCCGGAACGCGAAGAAGAGCGGTCCCACGGGCGGCGTGTCGGGCGCGAAGTCCGCGAGGCCCCGCACTTCGGCGTCGACGTCGTGGCGAAGGATGAAACTCGCGAGCCCCGGGATCTCCACCGCGTAGTCGTTGCGCCGCGCCTGCTCGTTCGGAATCGCAAAGAGCACGAGAGGCAAACGCGTTCGCGTCTCCCACGCCGCTTCCATGGCGGCGATCTTCGCGGGCTGGTGCTCGAGCGTGTTGAGACCGTGCTGGTCGCCGGCGAAGATCTGCAACGGCGCAAGGACCGAGGCGATCACGATCCCGGTACGCAAGCTCGATCGCGCTGCGCGATCGGCCGGCACCTGCAGCAGGCGCCAGGCGGACAAACCGGTGATCAGGAAGGAACCCGTCAGTCCCGACGCCAGCATCATGTGCGTGAAACGGTACGGAAACGACGGATTGAAGATGACCTGCGGCCAGCTCGCGGCGATGATCTGCCCGCTCTCGAGGGTGAAACCGGCCGGCGTCTGCATCCACGAGTTGAGCGCGAGGATCCAGAACGCCGACAGCGTGGTGCCGATCGCGACCAGCACGGTGGAGAGCAGATGCAGCCACTGCGGAACACGGTTGATGCCGAACAGCATCACCGCAAGGAACGTGGCTTCGAGGAAAAACGCGGTCAGCACTTCGTAGGCGAGCAGCGGCCCGGCCACGTTTCCGACCGTCCGCATGTAACCGGGCCAGTTGGTGCCGAACTGGAAGGACATCAACACGCCGGTGACCACCCCCATGCCGAAGGTCAACGCGAAGACCTTGGTCCACAGCTGGTAGCTGACGCGCCAGACCGGATCGTCGGTGCGCGCGAGCCGCACGCGGAAGAACACCAGGATCCAGGCCAGCGCGATCGTGACGCTGGGAAACAGGATGTGGAAGCCGATGTTCAGGCCGAACTGCGCACGCGCGAGCTCGAGGGACGCTTGCATGGCTGGATTGACGCGTTGTGTTCCGCTCTGACTTCAGGTCGAAGAAACATTCACTCCGACTTCATCTTCACGTAGCGACCGGGTGCCGGCTCGATCACCGGATAGTCCGAACTGCCGGCCTGCGCCGGCGCGGCGACGCGTTCGCCCGCGTAACGCGCCAGCCACTCCGTCCAGTGCGGCCACCAGCTTCCCGGCACGCTGCGTGCGGCGTTGAACCATTCGTCCGCATCGTCGGCCGGGGCGCCTTCGACCCAGTAGTTGCGCTTCTTCTTCGCCGGCGGGTTGATGACGCCCGCGATATGCCCGCTTGCGCCGAGCACGAACGTCGTCTCGCCGCCGAGCAGCAGGCGCGCGACGTACGCCGTCTTCCACGGCACGATGTGATCTTCGCGTGAGGCATAGAGAAACGCCGGCACGTCGATGTCAGCGAGATCGATCGGCACGTCGCAGACGGTGACCTTGCCGGGCTCGCGCAACTTGTTCTCGAGGTAACCGTTGCGCAGCAGCCAGCACGCCATCGGCCCGCTCAGATTGGTGCTGTCCGAGTTCCAGTAGAGAAGGTCGAACGCCGGCGGCGCCTTGCCCTTCAGGTAACTGCCGACGACGTATTGCCAGATGAGATCATTGGCGCGCAACGAGGAGAAGACAAACCCCATCTCCTTGCCGGGCAGCAGTCCGCCACGCCCGATTGCGGCCTCGCGTGCGCGCACGGATTCTTCGGTCACGAGCAGGCCGAGTTCACCGGTTTCATAGAAGTCGAGCAGCGTCGTCAGGAACGTGAGGCTCGCGATCTTCTTCTCGTCGTTGGCCGCGAGCACGCTCGCCGCCGTGCCGAGCAGTGTCCCGCCGACGCAGAAGCCGAGCGCATTGACCTGATCGGCGCCGCTGACGTCGAGCGCGACGTCAATCGCCTCGAGTACCCCATCCCGCACGTAGTCGTCCCACGTGAGCGCGCCCTGGTCTTCCTTGACGTTGCGCCACGAAACGAGGAACACCGTGTGGCCTTCCGCCACCGCATTGCGCACGAACGAATTCTCGGGCTGCAGGTCGAGGATGTAGAACTTGTTGATGCACGGAGGAACCATCACGAGCGGGCGCGCGAACACCTGCTCGGTCGTCGGGCTGTACTGGATCAGTTGCATCAACGCGTTTTCGTAGATCACCGACCCCGGCGTCGTTGCGACATTCTTGCCGACCTCGAAGGCGCCCTCGTCGGTCATCGCCACGCGGCCCTTCGCGAGATCGCGCATGAAAAGGGCCATCCCTTCAGTGAGGCTGCGCCCGCCGGTTTCGAGGGCGAGCTGCGCCGCTTCCGGATTGGTCAGGAAGAAGTTCGACGGACTCATCGCGTCCAGCGCCTGGCGCATGCCGAAGCGCATCTGCGCGCGCGAGCGATCGTCCACCGGCACGGCGTCGATGCTCTTTTGCAGGAAATCGGCATAAGCGAGGTACGCGCTCGACAGCGTCGCGTAACGCGGATCCTTGCGCCACGCCTCGTCAGCAAACCGCTTGTCGTCGGGCGCGCCGCCTGGCGCGCTCCCGGCGACGTCGAAGCGAAACGCCGACAACCCTTCGAGCAGACGCTTCTGCATGTCCGCGAACTGGCGCGCCGACGCCATGAACGGCGCAAACGGGTCGGGCTGCTCCGGATCCTGCTTGCCGGTGGCCGCGCCGAGCCACGCGTTCTGCAGGTCGGCAAACTGGCGCGCGGCCGCGACGAAGGGATTGTCGGTTTCGCTCGCCGCACCGGCGTCGGCGGCCGCCGGACCGCCGGCCATCTTGCGCATGATCTCCTGCCCGGCCTCGAACATCGCCGCGAGCATCTGCATCGGGTCGCGCTCGGATTGGCTCATCGTGATCTCCTCAGTGCAGCTTGACGTGCGGCTCGGTGCGTCGCGTGATCAAGCGCGCGAGCGTGTCGAGCGCGACCTTCCAGAACCCGTGTAATGCGTACTCGTGCATCTTGTACAGCGACAAGTACATCACGCGGGCAAAGTAACCCTCGATCCAGAGGTTGCCCCCCACCAGTGCGCCCATCAGGTTACCGACCGTCGAATATTCGCCGAGCGAAACCAGCGAGCCGAAATCGCGATAACGATACGGCTTGAGCGGCTTGCCCGCGAGGCGGCGCACGATCTGCCCGACCATGTGGGTTGCCTGCTGGTGCGCGGCCTGCGCACGCGGCGGCACCAGCCGGCCTGCGCTACCGCCGCCCGGCCATGGGCACGCGGAACAATCGCCGAGCGCAAAGACGTTCTCGTCCCACGTGGTCTGCAGCGTCTGGTGCACGACGAGCTGGTTGATGCGGTTGATTTCGAGACCGAGATCGCGCAGGAAATCGGGCGCCTTGACGCCCGCCGCCCAGACCACCAGTTCGGCAGGCAGAACTTCGCCGGACGCGAGTCTGACCCCGTTTTCGAGCACGGACTCGACGCGCGATCCGGCGCGCACCTGCACACCGAGCCCTTCCAGCAGATGCGTCGCTGCTTCGGACAGGCGCTTGGGCAGCGCGGGGAGGATCCGCTCAGCCGCCTCGATGACGATGATCTTGATGTCCTTGTCGGCATCGATCCGATCGAGGCCATAGGACACCAGCGTGCGTGTCGTGTTGTGCAGTTCCGCGGCCAGTTCGACGCCGGTCGCGCCGGCACCGATGATCGCCACGTGCAGTTGCTCCGGCCGCAACGCTTCCGGCTGCGCATGCGCGCGGATGCATGCGTTCACGAGGTGTCGATGGAAGCGCGCGGCCTCGCGCACCGTTTCGAGCGCAATCGCGTGCTCCTTCACGCCGGGTGTGCCGAAGTCGTTGGTCAGGCTGCCGACCGCGATCACCAGGGTGTCGTACGCGATGCTGCGCGCCGGCGTCACCAGCGTGCCCTCTTCGTCGAATACCGGTGCCACGTGCACCGCGTGGCCTTCGCGATCGAGGCCGACCATCTCGCCGACCCGGTAGCGGAAGCGATGCCAGTGCGATTGCGCGAGGTAGTTGGTTTCGTACGAGCCGAGATCCATGCTGCCAGCCGCAATCTCGTGCAGATGCGGCTTCCAGAAGTGCGCGCGCTCGCGCTCGATCAACGTGACGTTGACCCGGCCGCGCCTGCCGAACTTGTCGCCGAGGCGCGTGACCAGTTCCAGTCCGCCGGCCCCGCCGCCGACGATCACGACCTCGTGCGCGCGGGCGCTATTCGGTGCGGCGGCCGCCGCGAGCGCCGTGCCTGCGGATTCGGGGCGGTCCGCCGGGCGCATGGACGGCTCGCTCAGTTGCGTGCTCAGTTGCTCGATGCCCGCGGCCGCCCGTGCAAGTCCATCGCGGCCTCCTTTTCATCGAGGACGAGTTCCGGCTCCTCGGCCTCCACGCCGGTCTCCTTGGCGAGCACCCGCTGCAGGCGCGGCAGGTCGAGCGCGTTGCACCACTTGGCGACCACCAGCGTCGCCACACCATTGCCGATGAAGTTGGTGAGGGCACGCGCCTCCGACATGAAGCGGTCGATGCCGAGAATCAGCGCGAGCCCCGCCACCGGCACGTTGCCGACCGCGGACAGCGTCGCGGCGAGCACGATGAAGCCGCTTCCCGTCACGCCGGCCGCGCCCTTCGACGTCAGCAGCAGCACCGCGAGCAGCGTGATCTGGTGCGTGATGTCGAGCGGCGTGTTGGTGGCCTGCGCAATGAACACCGCAGCCATCGTCAAGTAGATCGCCGTGCCATCCAGGTTGAAGGAATAGCCGGTCGGCACAACCAGACCCACGGCGGATTTTTCCGCGCCGGCGTTCTCGAGCTTCACCATCAACCGCGGCAGCGCGGACTCGGATGACGAGGTGCCGAGGACCAGGAACAGCTCCTCCTTGATGTACTTGATGAACTTCACGACGCTGAAGCCGTGGAACCGCGCGATGCTGCCCAGGACAACGAAGATGAACACGAGGCACGTGAGGTAGAAGCTCGCCATCAACGCGCCAAGCTGCGCGAGCGAGCCCACGCCGTGCTTGCCGACGGTGAACGCCATGGCCCCGAACGCGCCGATCGGCGCGACCTTCATGATGATCCCGACCACGCCGAACAGAACATGCGACAGGCGCTCGATGAAATCGAACACCGGCTTGCCCCTGGCGCCGAAACCGTGCAGGGCAAAACCGAACAGCACCGAGAAGAACAGCACCTGCAGGATGTCGCCCTTGGCGAAGGCGTCGACCACGCTCGCCGGAATCACGTTGAGCAGGAAGTCGGTGGTCGAGGTCATCTTGCCCGGGCCGGCGTAGGCGGCGATCGACTTCGTGTCCAGGGATGCCGGATCGACGTTCATCCCGGCGCCGGGCTGGATCACGTTGACGATGACGAGCCCGACGATCAGTGCGATGGTGCTCACGACCTCGAAGTAGAGGATCGCGTAGCCGCCCACCTTGCCGACCTTCTTCATGTCCTCCATGCCCGCGATGCCGACCACGACCGTGCAGAAGATGACCGGCGCGATGATCATCTTGATCAGCTTGATGAAGCCGTCGCCGAGCGGCTTCATCGCCGCGCCGGTGTCCGGATAGAGGTAGCCGAGCAGCACGCCGATCAAGATCGCGACCAGCACCTGGAAATAGAGCGACCGGTAGAACGGCTTGCCTTGCTTCGGAGCGGCAGCGGTTGCCTGTGCCATGGTGAGTGCACTCCCTTTCTGCGCGCGTCAGCGCGTCAATCCATCACCCAGCTCTTGCCGCGCACCGCGCCTGCGTCGGCGACCGCGATCGCTGTCATGTTCACGATCCGTCGCACCGTCGACGACGGCGTCATGATGTGCACGGGCATGGCCGCGCCCAGCAGGATGCCGCCGACCGTGACGCCGCCGCCCGCCGTCACGCGCAACACGTTGTAGGTGATGTTGGCCGCGTCGATGTTGGGCATCACGAGCAGGTTGGCGTCGGTGGTCAGACGCGAGTCGGGAAATTGGTTGTCGCGGATGACCTTCGACAGCGCCGCATCGCCCTGCATCTCGCCTTCGACCACGAGTCCCGGCGCGCGCTGCCGCAGCAACTCGAGCGCCGCGCGCATCTTCTGCGCCGACGGCGCATCCGAGCTGCCGAAGCTCGAGTGCGAGAGCAGCGCCACCGCCGGCTTCAATCCGAAGCGTTCGACTTCCTCGGCCGCAAGCAGCGTCATCTCGGCGACTTGCTCGGCCGTCGGATCCGGATTGACGTGCGTATCGCACACGAAGAGCTGGCGGTCCTGCAGGATCAGCATGTGCATCGCGGCGAGCGTGTTGACGCCCTCGCGCATCCCGATCACGCGCCGCACGTACTTCAGGTGATCCACATACGCGCCGGAGGTGCCGCACAACAACGCGTCCGCATCGCCCCGCCGGAGCAGGATCGACCCGATCAGCGTGGTGCGGATGCGCATCTCCTCCTTCGCAACCGCGCGCGTCACGCCCTGACGCTTGCCGAGCTCGTAGTACTCGCGCCACGCTTCCGCGTAGCGCGGATCGTCGAGCACGTTCACGCAATCGCAGTTCTCGCCGAGCGACAGGCGCAGGCCGAAGTTGCCGATCCGCGTGGCGATCACGTCGGCACGGCCGACCAGGATCGGCCGCGCCAGGCCTTCATCGACCACCACCTGCGCCGCGCGCAGCACGCGCTCGTCCTCGCCCTCGGCGTAGAGCACGCGCTTGGGGGCCTTGCGCGCGGCATCGAACACCGGCTCCATGCTGGAACCGGTCTGGTAGACGAAGCGGCGCAGTCGCGTGCGATACGCGTCGAGATCCTTGATCGGCCGCGTCGCGACGCCGCTGTCCATCGCAGCCTGGGCGACCGCCGGGCAGATGCGCTCGATCAGGCGCGGATCGAACGGCTTCGGAATCAGGTATTCAGGACCGAAGCGCAGGCTCGCCGCGCCATAGGCGGTGGCAACGACGTCCGGAATCTCCGCGTGCGTCAGTTCGGCGATGGCCTTCACCGTCGCGAGCTTCATCTCCTCGTTGATCGTCGTCGCGCCGACGTCGAGCGCGCCGCGGAAGATGAACGGGAAACAGAGAACGTTGTTGACCTGGTTCGGATAGTCGGAGCGGCCGGTGCCGATGATCGCGTCGGGACGTACGGCAAGCGCCTCCTCGGGCATGATCTCCGGGGTCGGATTGGCCATCGCGAGGATGAGCGGCTGCGGCGCCATCTGCTTGACCATCTCGGGCTTGAGCACGCCTGGCGCGGACAGGCCCAGGAACACATCTGCGCCCGGCATGATGTCGCCCAACGTGCGCGCACGGGTCTCGCGCGCGTAGCGCGCCTTGTTCGCATCGACGCCCTCACGCCCGACCGCAACCACGCCCTTGGCGTCGACGATCAGCACGTTCTCCTTGCGCAGGCCGAGGCTCACCAGCAGATCGAGGCACGCGAGCGCCGCGGCGCCCGCGCCCGAGCAGACGAACTTCACCCGCGCGATGTCCTTGCCGACGTAGCGCAGGCCGTTGAGCACCGCGGCCGCGGCGACGATGGCGGTGCCGTGCTGGTCGTCGTGGAACACCGGGATTTTCATCCGGCCGCGCAGCTTCTGTTCGATGTAGAAGCACTCCGGCGCCTTGATGTCTTCGAGGTTGATGCCGCCGAATGTCGGCTCGAGGCTCGCGATGATGTCGATCAGCTTGTCCGGGTCGTGTTCGTTGATCTCGATGTCGAACACGTCGATGCCGGCGAACTTCTTGAACAGGCACGCCTTGCCTTCCATCACCGGCTTGCCGGCGAGCGGACCGATGTTGCCGAGGCCCAGCACGGCAGTGCCGTTGGTGACCACCGCAACGAGGTTGGCGCGCGACGTATAGAGCGCCGCATCGTTGGCGTTCTGCTGGATCGCCGTGCAGGCATAGGCGACGCCGGGCGAGTACGCCAGCGCAAGGTCGCGCTGGGTCACGAGCCCCTTGGTCGGCATGACCGAAATCTTGCCCGGCCGCGGCGAGCGGTGATACTCGAGCGCGTCGATCTTGAGCTGCTCTTCCATCTTCTCTCTCCCTTCTATTCATGCCTTCTCTGGGGTCAGGTCTTGCCTCTTGCGGCAAGAGGCAAGACCTGACCGCGTCAATCACTTCTTCCTCACCGGCGGCACGTCCGTACACACGCCTTCGAACACCTCCGCCGCCATGCCGATCGATTCCGTGAGGGTCGGATGCGGATGGATCGTCTTGCCGATGTCCACCGGGTCGCACGCCATCTCGACCGCCAGGCAGATCTCGCCGATGAGGTCGCCCGCGTGCGTGCCCACGATGCCGCCGCCGATGACGCGGTGGTTCGCTTCGTCGAACAGCAGCTTGGTGAATCCTTCGTCGCGTCCGTTGGCAATCGCCCGCCCGCTCGCGGTCCACGGAAACACCGACTTGCCGTACTTGATTCCCTGCGCCTTGCACTGCTCTTCAGTGAGACCCGCCCACGCCACCTCCGGATCCGTGTAGGCGACCGAGGGGATCTGGCGCGCATCGAAGAACGCGCGATGCCCCGCAGCCACTTCGGCCGCAACGTGCGCCTCATGCACGGCCTTGTGCGCGAGCATCGGCTGGCCCACGATGTCGCCGATCGCAAAGATGTGTGCCTGGTTGGTGCGCATCTGCCTGTCGACGGAGATGAAGCCGCGCTCGCTCACGATGACACCCGCTTTGTCGGCGTCGATGCGCTTGCCGTTCGGGCTGCGTCCGACCGCCACCAGCACGAGGTCATACACCTGCGGCTCGGCCGGTGCCTTCTCACCTTCGAAGCTGACCTTGATCCCGGCGGCCGTCGCTTCCGCGCCGACGGTCTTCGTCTTGAGCATCACGTTGTCGAACCGGGCGGCGTTCCTCTTCTCCCACACCTTGACGAGGTCGCGATCGGCGCCGGGCATCAGGCCGTCGAGCATCTCGACCACATCGATGCGCGTACCGAGCGTCGAATAGACGGTCGCCATCTCGAGCCCGATGATTCCGCCACCGATCACCAGCATGCGCTTCGGTATCGCCGCGAGCGCCAGGGCGCCCGTCGAATCGACGACGCGCGGATCGTCCGGAATGAACGGCAGTTTCACTGCCTCGCTGCCCGCGGCGATGATCGCTTTCTCGAAGTGCACGACCTTCTTCGTGCCGGTGGTCTTCTGGCCCGTGCCGCTGGTGATCTGCACCTCGACGTGGTGCGGATCGAGGAAGCGTCCGACGCCGCGCACCACATCGACCTTGCGCGTCTTGGCCATGCCGGCCAGACCGCCGGTGAGCTTGCCGACGACCTTGTCCTTCCAGCCGCGCAGCTTGCCCAGATCGACTTCAGGCTTGGCGAAACGCATGCCGTGCTCCGCCAACGCCGCCGCTTCATCCGCCACGGCCGCGATGTGCAACAGCGCCTTCGACGGAATACAGCCGACGTTCAGGCACACGCCGCCCAGCGTCGCATAACGCTCGACGAGGACGGTCTTCATCCCGAGGTCGGCGCTGCGGAAAGCCGCCGAGTAGCCGCCGGGTCCCGCGCCCAGCACGAGCATCTCGCAATCGAAGTCCGCGCTGCCGCGGTAAACCCCGGCCGCCGGTGCAACCGCAGCGGCAGACGCTGCAGGTGCCGCGGCGGGCTGCGCGGTCGCGGCCGGCGCGTCGCTGGTCGACAGCGTCAGGATGAGGCTACCCTCGCTCACCTTGTCGCCAAGCTTGGCGCTGACCGCCGTCACCGTGCCGGCTGCGGGCGATGGAACGTCCATCGTCGCCTTGTCGGACTCCAGGCTGATCAGCGGGTCTTCGCGCTTGACGCGGTCGCCCGCCTTGACGAAGACCTCGATGACCGGCACGTCCTTGAAATCGCCGATATCGGGCACGCGCACTTCGAGCGTCTCGACCACGCCGGTCGGAGCCCCATAGTCGGCCACCGGTGCGCCTTCGCCGGACGTGTGACCCGGTTCCTTCACTTTCTGGCTCGGTGCCGCGCCGGCGGGGGCGGCGTCGGTCTCCGCGGTGAGGATCAGCGAGCCTTCGGAGAGCTTGTCGCCCGCCTGAACCTTGATTGCCTGCACCACGCCGTCGACCGGCGACGGCACGTCCATCGTCGCCTTGTCGGATTCGAGCGTGATCAAGGGCTGCTCGACCTTGATCGTTTCGCCGGCCTTGACGAGCACCTCGATGACCGGCACGTCCTTGAAGTCGCCGATGTCCGGGACCTTGACTTCGATCGTTGCCATCGCCGTCTCTCCCGGGTTACATCAGCACGCGACGCAGGTCGCCCATCATCGCGGCGAAATGCGCATTGAAGCGCGCCGCGGCGGCGCCGTCGATCACACGGTGATCCCACGAGAGCGAGAGCGGGAGCATGTAGCGCCACGCGGAGGTCTTGCCGTCGTTCGAGATCTGCTTCCAGAACGACCGGCACACCCCGAGGATCGCGACCTCAGGCGCGTTGATGATCGGCGTGAAGTAGACGCCGCCGATGCCACCGAGGCTCGAGATCGTGAACGTGCCGCCCTGCATCTGATCCGGCTTCAGTTTGCCGTCACGCGCGAGCTTGGCGAGATCGCCCATCTCCTTCGCGATCGTCGCGACGCCCTTTTTGTCGGCGTCGCGGATCACCGGTACCACGAGGCCCTGCGGCGTATCGGCGGCAAAACCGATGTGGTAGTACTTCTTGAGGATCAGGTTGTCGCCCTCGAGCGACGCGTTGAAGTCGGGAAACTGCTTCAACGCTGCAACCGCGGCCTTGATCATGAAAGCGAGCATGCTCACCTTCACGCCGGCCTTCTCGTTCTCCTTGTTGTACTGGACGCGGAATTCCTCGAGGTCGGTGATGTCGGCATCGTCGTGATTGGTGACATGCGGAATCATCACCCAGTTGCGATGCAGGTTCGCCGCCGAGATCTTCTTGATGCGCGCCAGCGGCTTGGCCTCGATCGGACCGAACTTCGCGAAGTCGACCTTCGGCCACGGCAGGAGATCGATGCCGCCTACGCCACCGCCCGCGGCCGGCGCCGCAGCACCGGCTGCGGCGCGCGCGGGTGCCGCACCCCTGCTGAACGCTTCGACGTCCTGCTTGGTGATGCGTCCCTTGTCGCCGGTGCCACCGACCTTGCCGAGATCGACGTTGAGTTCGCGTGCAAGCCTGCGCACGGCAGGACCCGCGTAGGCAAGTGCGAAGGCGCCTTCGTCGACGGCAGCGGCGGTGGGCGCGCTGGGCGTCGCCGCTCCGCCTCCACCCCCGCCGTCCCCCGCCCGCGGGGAAGGGAGCGCGGACGGCGCCGGTGCAGGCGATGCGGTGCGCGCTGCGGCGCTGTCGGTCATCAACGTGAGGATGACGACGCCCTCGGAGACCTTGTCGCCGACCTTCACGCGCAGGTCCTGCACCACGCCGCCAAGCGGCGCGGGTACGTCCATCGTCGCCTTGTCCGACTCGAGCGTGATCAGCGCCTGCTCGGCTTTCACCGACTCACCCGGCCTGACGAGCACTTCGATGACGGGCACGTCCTTGAAATCGCCGATGTCGGGCACGCGCACTTCCGCCACGCCTGCAGGCGCGCTGACCGGCGACGGCGCCGCGGCGATCGACGGAACGGTCGGTGCAGCAGCGGCCTGCGCGCCGCTTTCGAGCAGCAGGATCACGCTGCCCTCGCTCACCTTGTCGCCGACCTTGACCTTCATCTGCTTGACGGTGCCTGCGGCCGGCGCGGGCACCTCCATCGTCGCCTTGTCCGACTCGAGCGTGACCAGCGGATCCTCGGGCTTGACCACGTCGCCCGCCTTGACCATCAATTCGATGACCGGGACGTCCTTGAAGTCGCCGATATCGGGGACCTTCACTTCCGTGACTGAGCCCATCTTGCCTCCGCGCGTGTTCTGATTGAAATCGACTTCGCTCAGACTTTCCACGGATCGGGGCGTTCGGGATCGAGGCCGTACTTCTTGATTGCCTCGGTCACCTTGGCCAGCGGAATCTCGCCGTCATCGGCAAGCGCCTTCAACGCAGCGACCGCGACGTAGTGCCGGTTCACCTCGAAGAAGCGGCGCAGGTTGACGCGATAGTCGCTGCGGCCAAAGCCGTCGGTGCCGAGCACGGCGTAGGTTCGGCCGACGAATGCGCGCACCTGGTCGGCAAACGTGCGCATGTAGTCGGTGGCCGCGACGACCGGACCCGCATGGCCCGCGAGGCACGTCTCGACGTAGCTCGCGCGGCGCTTCTCCGTCGGATGCAGCAGGTTCCAGCGGTCGCAACTCATGCCCTCGCGCCGCAGTTCGTTGAAGCTCGTCACGCTCCAGATATCGGCGTGGACCTTGAAGTCGTCGCGCAGCAACTCGGCCGCGGCGATGACTTCGCGCAGGATCGTGCCGCTGCCGAAGAGCTGCACGCGCGGTCCCTTGCCCTTGCCGCCGTCCTTGAGGAGGTACATGCCCTTGACGATCCCCTGCTCCGCGCCCTCGGGCATGGCCGGGTGCGGGTAGTTCTCGTTCATCAGGGTGATGTAGTAGTAGACGTCTTCCTGCTCCTGCAGCATGCGGCGCAGTCCGTCGCGGATGATCACGACGACTTCGTAGGCAAACGTCGGGTCGTACGCCACACAGTTCGGAATCGTCGAGGCGAGGACGTGGCTGTGCCCGTCCTCGTGCTGCAGGCCCTCGCCGTTCAACGTGGTGCGGCCCGCCGTTCCGCCGAGCAGGAAGCCGCGCGTGCGCATGTCGCCCGCCAGCCACGCGAGATCACCCACCCGCTGCAGCCCGAACATCGAGTAGTAGATGTAGAACGGAATCATCGGCAGGTTATTCGAGCTGTACGACGTGCCCGCGCAGATCCACGACGACATCGCGCCCGCCTCGTTGATGCCCTCCTGCAGCACCTGGCCCGACTTGTCCTCGCGGTAGTACATGAGCTGGTCGGCATCCTGCGGCTTGTAGAGCTGGCCCACCGCGGAGTAGATGCCAAGCTGGCGGAACATGCCTTCCATGCCGAACGTGCGCGACTCGTCGGGAACGATCGGCACGACGAACTTGCCGACCGTCTTGTCGCGCACCAGGGTGCCGAGCATCTGCACGAACGCCATCGTCGTCGAGATCTCGCGCTCGTCCGAGCTCTTGAGCAGCCGCTCGAAGCTCGCAAGCGGCGGGATCTCGAGCGATGTCGACTTGCGGCGCCGCTGCGGCAGGTAGCCGCCCAGCGCTGCGCGGCGCGCGCGCAAGTACTTCATCTCCGGGCTGTCGTCGGCGAAGCGGATGAAGCCGAGGTCCATCAGCTTGTCGTCCTTCACCGGAATCTCGAAGCGGTCGCGGAACTGGCGCAGCGCGTCCTGCGTCATCTTCTTCGCCTGGTGGGCAATCATCTGGCCCTCGCCGGATTCGCCCATGCCGTAGCCCTTCACCGTCTTGGCGAGAATGACCGTCGGCTGGCCCTTGTGCTTGACCGCCGCGGCATACGCGGCGAACACCTTGTCGGGATCATGCCCGCCGCGGTTCAAGTGCCACACCTCGTCGTCGCTCATGTCGGCGACGAGCGCCTTCAGCTCGGGATACTTGCCGAAGAAGTGCTCGCGCACGTACGCGCCATTTTTCGACTTGAAGTCCTGGTATTCACCATCGACGCACTCCTCCATGCGCTTGAGCAGCAGGCCGGTCTGGTCCTTCGCGAGAAGCCGGTCCCAACCGCCGCCCCAGATCACCTTGATCACGTTCCAGCCTGCGCCGCGGAAGATCGACTCGAGCTCCTGGATGATCTTGCCGTTGCCACGCACCGGGCCATCGAGGCGCTGCAGGTTGCAGTTGATGACGAAGACCAGGTTGTCGAGGCGTTCGCGTCCTGCGAGCGAGATCGCACCGAGCGACTCGGGCTCGTCGCATTCGCCGTCGCCAAGGAACGCCCACACTTTGCGGTCTTCGGTCTTCGCCAGGCTGCGCCCGCCGAGGTACTTGAGGAAACGCGCCTGGTAGATCGCCACCAATGGGCCGAGGCCCATCGACACCGTCGGGAACTGCCAGAAGTCCGGCATCAACCAGGGATGCGGATAGGACGGAATGCCCTTGCCTTCCGTCTCCTGGCGGAAGTTGAGCAACTGCGGTTCGCTCAGACGCCCTTCGACGAACGCGCGCGCGTAGATCCCCGGGGCGACGTGTCCCTGCACGAACAGCAGGTCACCCCCATGCGTATCCGACGGCGCGTGCCAGAAGTGGTTGAAGCCGATGTCGTAGAGCAGCGCGGAGGATTGGAAGCTCGCGATGTGCCCGCCCAGTTCCGACGATTCCTTGTTGGCACGCAGGATGATCGCCACCGCATTCCAGCGGATCGCCGAGCGGATGCGATGCTCGATGGCGCCGTCGCCAGACGACTTCTCGCCCTTATCCGGTGCGATCGTGTTGACGTAGGGCGTGTTGGCCGCGAAAAACGGCGCGCCGCCGCGACTCGCCTCGCCGACGACACGGTCGAGCAGGAACAACGCGCGCTCCGGCCCGCGGTACTGCACGACCGCGCGGATCGAGTCGACCCATTCCTGGGTTTCGGTTGCATCGACGTCTTTGACTAAGTCCATGGTGCATGTCTCCCTTGGCGAGTACGCGCAATCGATCGCGGCACGCGGCGGCAAGCGCGCGTGCGCCGGTTCGAGGCAGAGGGGTCTTGAAATGCGCCGTGCTGAGGTTGCGTCCACGCAAGGCGCGCAGATGCGGGCAAGGGACTACATCGCGACCACGGTCGCGGCAGGACCCGGGTGCACGGCTGGCCGGGACCGCTCGCATGCGGCGTCAAAGCCTTGTCTCCGATTTCTCTTGTCCGCGCGATGCGCTACTCGCGCGTGTTGTCGTAGGGATCCGTCCGGCTTGAGCCGTTCGATTCGGCCGAGCGTATCCCTGCAGTTTGGGCGCAGTGTGCCCCCGTTGCGTCAACTTGCGGAAGACCGCCGCACCACTGCATGGAGTCGCCCAGCGGCGATAACGTGAATAGGCCAAGGACCGCTGCTGCCTGGTGGTTGCGCCGCATCGCGTCAATGCGAATGCGCAGGTTGATCGCCGGTCCCCCCGGGAGGACCCTCGCCGTCGGGATTGCGCCGCGCAATCAGTCGAGCGCGAGCAGCAACAGGCCGATGGCGGCGCCGATGCCGATCGGCAAACAGTAGCGTTCGAGCTTCGATATCGACGCGCCGGTCACGATCTCCACCGGCACGGTGGTTTGTTCGAGCACCTGGTTGGTGACCGAGTCCTCGAGCATCCGCGTGAGGGACGACCGCTTCGCCGTGCCGAGCACGATGTGATGGCAACCCAAGTTGCGCGCCACATCGCAGATGACCTGTGCACGCTCGCCGATTTCCAACATCGTGTCGTACGGAACCTGGTGTGCATCGAGCAAGCGGCGCGCCGCGCCCAACGCCTTGGCCGCCCGTCCGCGATGGAACGCCGCGCGATCCCGGCGGGCCACGAAGCGTGCGACGTGCCGCGAAAACGGCCGTTGCACGTTGATGAGGACCACCGCGAGATCATGATCGCGCCGGTATTCGTCCAGGACATGGCGCACCGCGTGCAGCGCGTTGCGAGATCCGTCCACCGGAAGCAGCACACGCAGGCGCGCGCGTGTGCCGTCGGGCGCGACGGACACCGCCGGGACCCCGCTCGCGCGGGACGGCAACCGCGGCGCGAAGTCGGCAAGACGCGCGCGGATGCGCGAGTCGAGCTTGCGATGATTCTTCGCCAAGCCGGCCCAGAGGACTGCGGGAACGAGCAGGTAGAGAAACAGCCCCGCGTCGGCGTAGCCGCCGAGCACGTCGCCAAGAAGCGGTTCGCTGCGCATCATCTTGACCGCCGTAAAGACGAGCACGCCAGCGCCGAGATAAACGACCGCCGGGAAACGCTCGACCACGCGCAACACGAGGGTACTTCCCCAGACGACGATCGGAACGCTGATCGCGAGTCCGAGCGCCACCAGGAGGTAGCTGCCTTGCGCCGCGCCAGCCACGGCCAGCACGTTGTCGAGTCCCATCACTG
>Ga0326726_10002470_pt1 | contig 17021 bp, 15 predicted proteins | sample MHFenrmetagenome_2_FD_207603 | JGI IMG/M metagenome (GOLD analysis project Ga0326726, IMG submission 207603) | Lab enriched peat soil microbial communities from Michigan Hollow, Ithaca, NY, United States - MHF15MN | ecosystem: Environmental > Terrestrial > Soil > Wetlands > Peat | place: USA... | reverse complement strand
GCTATCTCGAGCTCAAGGCTAAGGGCATGGACGTCGATCGTGCCCAAATCACGAAGGAGATCGAGGAGCGGGACCAACAGGACAGCGGCCGCGCGCTCGCACCGCTCAAGAAGGCGGACGACGCGCTCCTGATCGATTCGAGCACGATGAGCATCGACGATGTGCTGGACAGGATGTTATCTGAGATAAAGAAAGCAAAGTAGACAAAGACAAAAAAATACGGATTTACCGCGGAGAGCGCAGAGGTAATTGAAGTTTTTCTCTAAGAGCTCTGCTTGCTCAGCGGTGTAGATTATTTACGAAGCTATCAAGGTAAAAGAGACAAAGCATACGATATGGAAATATTGTTGGCAGATAAAGCGGGTTTCTGCTTCGGCGTGAAGCGGGCGATCAATACGGCATTCGAGGCCGCTGCAAAGGGAAAAATCTTTTGTCTCGGTCCGCTCATCCACAACCCCCAGGAGGTGGACCGTCTTCGCCGGGCCGGCGTGGAGACCGTTGACGATTTCTCGTCCCTCAAGGCGGGAGATTCTCTCATTATCCGTTCCCACGGTGTGCCTCCCCGGGTGCTCGAGCAGGCCCGTGACAGGGGGCTTACCATCATTGATCTTACCTGCCCCTTCGTGGGCAAGGCGCAGCGTCACGCCGAGGCCTTGAATAAAGAGGGCTACCAGGTCGTGGTTGTGGGAGAAAAAAAGCATCCCGAGGTGCAGAGTATTCTCGGCTATGCCGGCGACAACGCGGTCGTGGTGGAAAAGGCCGAAGACACGGAGAGCCTCGAATTTCAAAGCCGGCTGGGGGTTGTCGCACAAACGACCCAAACGTATGGTAATTTTTCAGAAATTGTGCTAAAATTATTGCGTCTTTCCAAAGAATTAAAGATTTTCAATACTATCTGCAGTTCGACAAAAGAACGTCAGGATGCGGCGCGGGTCCTGGCTGGTCAGGTCGATGTCATGCTGGTGGTCGGGGGCCGCAACAGCGCCAACACCAGCCGGCTCGCCGACCTGTGCAAGCGGGAAGGGAAACCTACGTATCATATAGAGGTCGCTGATGAGATCCGGCATGAGTGGGTGAAAGGCGCAAACCGAGTGGGCGTCACGGCGGGAGCTTCCACGCCCGACTGGGTTGTGGAAGGGGTCATCGAAAAACTGATAACAGAAGGCGGAAAGGTCGGACGTTAGCCGCACAGCGGTTGCCGGCCGACACTATATATTCGGGAGGTAAGTGATTTTAATGAACGATACGCGCGAAGAAAACGATCAGGAAGAAAACGGCGCACCGGGCGAAGAAAGCCAGAACGAGTTTGAAAAGCTTTACGATCAATCGTTAAAGAGCTTTAAATCGGGAACGGTGGTGCGGGGGCGGGTGCTGCAGGTCCGTACCGGAGTTTCCGGAGTGGTGATGCTGGACCTGGGGTACAAGTCGGACGGCATTATTCCAGCGGAGCAATTCACTGAAGAGGAACTCAAGGCCCTCAAGCCCGGCGATGAACTCGAGGTCTTGCTCGAGGCGGCGGAAGACGCGAACGGCAATCTCTTGCTCTCGCGTGAAAAGGCCAAGAAACTGCAAGTTTGGGATGTATTGAACCGTGCGTATCAGACGGGCGAGCCGCTGCAGGGCAGGGTGCTTTCGGTCATCAAGGGCGGACTGACCGTGGACATCGGCGGCGTAACGGCCTTCCTTCCGGGCTCCCAGATCGACATAAAACCTGTTCATAATCTCAACCAGATGGTCGGGCAGGTGCTGGAGTTGAAGATCATCAAAATGAACTCCGGACGCGGCAACATCGTTCTCTCCCGCAGGGTACTGCTCGAGCACAAGCAGGGCGCGAAAAAAGAGGAAACCCTCGCCTCGCTGGCGGAAGGCCAGATCGTGAGCGGTGTCGTCAAGAACATTACGGAATACGGAGCGTTTGTGGACCTCGGCGGCATCGACGGCCTGCTCCATATCACAGACATGTCCTGGGGCAGGATCAATCATCCTTCCGAGCTGTTGGCGATAGGGGACAAGGTCGAGGTAAAAATCCTCAAATATGACAGGGAAAAGCAGAAAGTCTCGCTCGGCATCAAACAGAAAACACAGGACCCGTGGCTTACGGTCGGCGAGAAATATCCCGTCGGAACGAAAGTCCGCGGCAAAGTTGTCAGCCTGACCGATTACGGCGCATTCGTGGAACTGGAGCACGGCATCGAGGGCCTGGTGCATGTCTCCGAAATGTCCTGGACCCAGAAGGTCAAGCATCCGTCGAAGGTCGTTACGGCCGGAGACGTGATCGATGCGCAGGTGCTTTCCGTCGACCCGACCGGCAAACGCATCTCGCTCGGCATAAAGCAGATGGGGGCCAATCCCTGGCAGACCCTGGGGGAACGTTTTCCCGTTGGCTCCACGATCGAGGGCAAGATCAGGACCATAACGGATTTCGGCGCCTTCGTGGGGCTGGAAGAAGGCATTGACGGACTCGTCCATATCTCCGACCTGTCCTGGACCAAACACGTAAAGCACCCCTCGGAATTGCTCAAGAAGGGGCAGACCGTGAAGGCGGTGGTGCTCTCCATCGATTCGCAGAAGGAGCGTATCTCGCTCGGGATCAAGCAGCTCACGCCGGACCCCTGGGACAAGCTTATTTCCGAACGGTATAAGGTCGGACAGGATGAAAAGGTAAAGGTGACGAAGGTCGCGGATTTCGGCCTGTTCGTTGAGCTTGAGCACGGGATCGAGGGCCTGATACCAGCGTCGGAGCTCGTGAAGGACGCCGAGCCGGCGAAGGAAGGCGACGAGGTTGTGGCCCGCGTCATCAAGGTCGACCGGGGAGACCGCAGGGTCGCTCTTTCGATCAGGGCCCATGTCAAGGGACAAGACCGGTCTACCCTCCAGGAGTACATGAATCAGCAACCCAAGCCCGATACCACGCTCGGGGCGCTGCTGAAAGAGCGGAGCTGATCCTGCATGAAAAAGAACCCTGTTCTTATCATCTTCATAACGGCAGCGGCGCTCGGCGCGCTCTTCTTTGTTGTCTTGTTCCTCGGCGCGCGTCTGACCGGCAGAACCACTTCAGCCTCGTTGCCGGTCGTCGGTTCAGGCCGGGTGGCACTTGTCAAGATCGAAGGAGTACTCGTCACGTCCGATCACGTCGTTGATGAACTGCACGATTACGCCGAGGATTCTTCCATTAAGGCCATTGTTATTCGCATCGACAGCCCGGGCGGCGGCGTTGTCCCTTCCCAGGAGATTTACAACGCGGTGAAGTACGCGAAAAAAGAGGGTAAGAAGGTCGTCGTTTCGATGGGCTCCGTCGCCGCGTCCGGAGGTTATTATGTGGCGGCCGCGGCCGACAAGATCGTCGCCAACCCCGGCACGCTTACCGGCAGCATCGGCGTCAAGATGGAGTTTGCGAACCTTGAAAAGCTGCTCGAAAAAATCGGTGTTCAGGGCATGGTCGTGAAGTCGGGAGAGTACAAGGACATCGGTTCCCCCTTCCGTACCATGACGGAGCCGGAGAAAAAACTTCTCCAGAGCGTTATCGACGACGTTCACAGCCAGTTCATCCTGGCGGTTGCCGAGGGAAGGCATCTGCAGGAAGCTGACGTGAGAGCCATTGCGGACGGACGTATTTTCACCGGCCAGCAGGCGCTCACCCTTAAACTCGTGGACCAGATGGGCGACCTGAGCGACAGCATTCAGCTTGCCGGGAGCCTCGCGGGGATCAAGGGCAAGCCGGCCGTAATAGAAAAAAGGAAAAGGATCCCTTTTTTTGAATATCTGAAGGAAGAGTCCGCAACGTGGATAGCGGACGTTATCACGAGCGGCGTTAACAGGAGTTCCACAAAGCTCCAATATTTGTATCGCTGACAGTATTATGAGGAGGGGGATTGCATGACCAAGGCAGAGCTTGTCGATAAGATTTCCGAGAAAAAACTTAATTTAACGAGAAAACAGGTGGAAGTGGTCGTCAATACCGTGCTCGACGGCATCAAAGACGCTCTTTCACGGGACGATAAGGTGGAGATCCGGGGATTCGGGAGCTTCCGTATCCGGCACCGCCGTGCCAAGGAGGGAAGAAATCCCAAGACCGGCGAGGCCGTTTCCGTTCCCCCGAAGAAGGTCCCTTTTTTCAAGGCGGGCAAGGAAATGCGCGAAATGGTGGACGGGAAGGTCTAGGGGTGCTGCTCTCCTCCGTCCATCTCTATTTTGATAATTCCCTTCTGAATAGCAAACTTGATCAATCCCGCGCGCGTATGGATGCCGAGCTTTTCACCGATATTCGTTTGGTGGGCCATGACGGTCTTAACGCTGATCGTGAGCATGTCGGCCACTTCCTTCTGCGTGTAGCCTTCGGCAACGAGTTTTAGCACCTGTTTTTCCCGATCGCTCAATTTTTCATACGGGCTTTCCGTGCAGGCCTCCCGGTCTCCATGGAGGTAGCCGGCCACGACTTCCGTGGCGATCGAGGAGTATAGATAGAGCTCCCCCCGCACGATCGCCTTCAGCGCCGCGATCAGGTCGCTCCCGACCGCCTTCTTCAGCAAATACCCCGAGACCCCGGCTTTGAGAAAGCGCGAAATGTACTCCCGGTCTTCGTACTGCGTCAGGACCAGCACCTTGATATCGGGGTACAGCTTCTTTACTTCGATCGTGGTCTCGAGGCCGCCGAGCTTCGGCATGTTGATGTCCATAATAATGATATCGGGACGGCATTTGGCGGTTTTCTCAAGGGCTTCGACCCCGTCCGAGGCCTCGGCAACGACCTCGACATCGTCGCACAATTTCAAAAAGGCCACGATCCCTTCCCGGACCAGCGCATGGTCATCGGCTATGAGGACCTTTTTCTTAGGCATGGCCGGCCTCTGTACGCCCAAGGGGGATCCGTATGCCGACGCGCGTGCCGAGGCCGGGCTTGGAGCAGAGGTCGATCTTCCCGCCGATCAGGAGCACCCGCTCCCTCATCCCCAGGAGGCCGAGTCCGCGGCGGTCTTTGGCGTCGCGCGACCCCGGTGTGAACAGCAGGCTGAGGTCAAACCCCTCCCCGTCATCTTCGATGTCAACGGTCACGATATTGTCCTCGATCTTGAAGAGAACGAAAACATTTTGCGCACGGGCATGCCTCGCAATGTTCATGACGGCCTCCTGCACGATTCTGAACAAAGTTATCTCCACCTCGGGACGGAACCGTTTGTCGGCGACCCCGTCGCTGTTGATGAAATAATTGATGTTGTTCTCCGCGAGATGCAGGTCAAGGAGCGATTTGATCGCGGCAGCAAGCCCAAGGTCGTCGAGCAGGGTCGGTCTCAGGTTCTGGACGATGCCGAGCACGCCGTCCCAGGCGTTCACGACGATGCCGCGAATGGTGTCGATCTTTTCCAGGGTGATCTCCCCGGGGTGGAGCCGGCAGAGATCAATGCGCATGAGCACTGCCGACAGTTCCTGAAGCGTATCGTCGTGCAGCTCGCGCGCGATCCTTTTCCGCTCGTCTTCCTGGGTGGAGATGAGCTTCTTTAACAGCTCTTCGGCCTTCCGCTGGCTCGCGTTGATCTGCCGCGTTCGCTCTTCGACGCGTGTTTCGAGCTCCTGGGTGTGACGCTTGATGCTTTTCATGGATTCGGCGAGTTTTCCGCGCATGGACTCGAAGCTCTGGCTCAAGGTCCCGATCTCGTCGCTCCCCTGCGGCGCTATCGGCTCTGAGAGGTCCCCCCGCGCAATGCGGTTCGCTCCGCGTATCAACTTCTTCAGCGGGTCGACGATACTGCGGCTGATTCCTATCGTGAGAATGAACGCCGTCCCGATGAATATGACGGCAAGGGTCGCGAACGTCCCTATCAGCTTGCGGGCAGGTGCAAAGACATCTTCCCGCGGCTCCTGGATCGAGATGCCCCAGGGCGCCATTTCGAGGGGGGCGAAGGCCAGGATCATGTCTTTTTTATTGCTCGCGCTGTCGGTGATATGACAATGATGGCAACTCGCAACGCGTTCTCTTTTTTGGGAGATGAGGGTTGTGAACAAATTGTTCCGGTTGTACTGGGTCAAGGTGTGCGAGGGGTCCGACGACGAGATGACGACGCCGTTCGAATCGACGATGTCGATAAAGTTTTTTTTGCCCATGTCGATCAATCCCAGCATCCGGGTCAGGGAGGGGTTCGTCGGATCTATCTCTCCGCCGATGATGCCGACGTCGTTGCCGCTCTTGTCCTTCAGCGGCACCAGCACGAAGAGCACCTTTTTCCGTGACGGTTCGATGGTGTAAATATTGGAGACCACCGGCCGCCCCTGGGCGAGTATCCTGCCGATCGGCTCGATGCTCGTGACATTGATCGCCGCATCCCTGATCCGTTCAGGATAATTCAGGATTATATTGCCGTGCTTATCCAGAAGAAAAATACCGTCGGTGAAGATAGAGTACCGGTAGGCCGTTTTGATGGCGTCGCGCTCCGGGCCGAAATCGCCATCGGTCAGATCGATCTTGCCGGAAAGCGAAATGTCGTAGAGCCTGCTGATGTTGTCCTTTATGATGTTGTCGATATTGTTCCTGATGAGGTGGGCCAGGTCCAGCTTCCTGTTCAAGGACTCTTCGATGTTCTTCTGGATGATATAATAACTCGCGATGCCGAGAGTCAGCAGGATGATGGCTATCCCTGTCATGATGGTCAGGGTTATCCTTTTGCGCAGACTTCCTTTTCGTTCGACCATGGTAAATTATATACCAAGGAGCGAGAAAATGTAAGGTAATATTCATCTTCATCGCGGTTTCAGTCCCGGCGGCGGACCTTTTCGCGCTCCGCTTCCCGCTCACGGGTTGCATCTTTCTGCATCTGCTCCCGGACCTCTTCCCGGATCTCTTCAGGAGTACGGTTCTCGATCCTGGCAAGTTCATGGATATGTTCACGGACCATGCGCTCCCTCGGTATATACCCGGTAAAGATGCTGACGTTCAAGGGAAAAACCTCGGGGCTGAAAATGGAGTTATAAATGTGCCATCCTGCAATAATCAGCAATACGACCAGGGCCTCCTCCGAGTGCAGAACCTTGGCGAGCGGCACGAGCTCGCCGGTCATGAACCGGGTAAAGAAGACGGGCTGCCAGAGGACGGCGCCGGTGCCCATCATCATAAGTCCTCCGGTCAGGATGCCCCAGTACTCGAATTTCTGGGTGTAATTATATTTACCGCTTGCAGCGGGAAAATTTTCAATTCCCAAATAGTACTTGATATTGTGTACGGCGCTTGTAAAGTCGTTCTTCGTGATGATGATGGAGGGCTGCCATTTTCTGGCAATGGTCCCGTAGATGGCCGCGACGATGTGGACGACGGCCGCGAGTGAGAAGAGAAGACCGGCAGAGCGGTGTATGATTCGTACATTGTCGATGCCTCCGAGCTTGAGAATGAACCAGACCGAGAAATCGGAGGAATAAAATTTTTGAGACAGACCGGTCGCAACCAGAACGCAAAAGGCCACGATCTGTACCAGGTGCTCGATAATCCGGGCGGCGCTGAACCTGCGGTATGTTTCCTTCATGGTCGCTCTCCTTCGATTTTCGGCCCCGGCTTTTCTCTCCGGAGTCCGTTTACCTGTTGATAGCGTAGCGCCAGATGTGCAAAAGGATCTGGAGCACCAGCCCGATGATCATGATGGGGATGAATATTTTAAAGACAATTCCGGCGATGAATACGAGCGGCGCGCGGGTAAGGCTCGGCCCGTAATGGGAGAGCCAGGTATCGGGAAAATGCTCGTTCGCGTCAGGATGGCACGATTGGCAGCGCTTCAATAGATTTTTCTTTACGGTGGTCGCATCGGGTCCCACGGTGCTCGTTATATTATGCCTTCCGTGGCAATCGGTGCAGACGGCGATCGGTTTTCCCGGCTTAAAATTTTCTCCCCGCTGCATTTTATAAAGCCCCAGGGTCATTCCGTGAAAGTCCGACAAATAGGTTTTTACGACGTCCGTCGAAAGCCCGTATTTTCCGACGATCTCTTTCTTCGCATGACAGTTGCTGCACATCTCGGGGATCCGCTCGCGGTAATCCATGGAAAACGGGTCCAGGATGGTGTGCGCCGTATGGCAGTCCGCGCACACCGGCACGTCCTGGTTGTGCTCGTTGAACAGGGCGTTGCCGTGAACGCTTTTCGCATAGGCGTCGTATTCCTTCGAATGGCAGCGCTGGCAGCGCTTGGCGCTGGCCGTCCGTTCCTTGCCCACGCGCGCTATCTCGTGAGAGCCGTGGCAGTCGGTGCAGACCGGTGCGTTCATCTGTCCCTGGCTGAGGATCGCATAGTGGATGCCCTCGAGCGTCTTGGTGTATTTGTCGAAATGGCAGCGTCTGCAGCTCTCGGAGGAAGCCAGCGCGAAATCCCTGTCGGTCCTGAAATTTCTTTGCGGGTGCTCATCCGAGGAAAAGCCGAAGTGGCAGTCCGAGCAGTCGAGCTTCCCGTGTACGGACGTCCGGAGCCGCAAGATGTCTACCTTTATCGCCCGGTGTTCGCCGTTTTTAAAGCGCAGTGTCGTCTGGCGTTCATGGCACCGCATGCAGTACTGCTCCTCGCTTGCCTGAGCGCCTTTTCCCGATATGCGGGCGATCGAGTGGGAGCCGTGGCAATTGGTGCATACCAGAGGCTTTCCCTGTTGTTCTTCTTCCAGCAGCTCGGCGTGCACGGAGCCTTTTTTTATCTGCTCGTTCGTATGGCAGCGCCTGCATACCAGGGCGGCTTTGATGCGATATTGTGCTTTGCTCTTGAACGTTCTTGCCGGATGTTTTCCGGCCTCGAAATCGGTGTGACAGGCTGAACACGCCAGCGAACCATGGGCAGACCCCTTGAATTTGCCCGGGTCCACGGAGGCCGCCTGGGTCTCATTGTTCTGGAATGTTATGATGATCCCCGGCTTTGCGTGGCAGCCCAGGCACCGGGGGGTCTCTCCGGAAGAGGGAAATTGTTCCGACCCGGCCGCGTGGGGCAGGAGTACCAGGATGAAAAACAGGGCCGGCGCAAACAAGTTTGCTCTTATTCCTCTCATGGCGAAGCCCTCTCAAATAACGGGGGTCTTCCTGACGGGCAGCATCGAGCCAGTGCACGGACGGCTGGGTATGATTGTTCCCAAAGCCGCGGCACGGAGGACGCCACCGTCAAGAAGGAGACCCCTTGGATGACGGTTTTCCAGCACCAACCTAATGAGTCTCCCGGTAGTCCGGGTGAGCATGAAGCACGGGCATACGGTTCAAGATCCACCGGAAGATCAGGATATGGATCGTCGCGATCGCCAGAACAACCGCCGCTTCCTTCCAGGGTGGAATGATGTGGTGGAGATGCTCTGGAAGCTGCCAGTTCAAGGCGATGATCGAGACATTGAGCCTGTTGACGATGATCCCGAAAACAGCATAGAAGCCCGCGAACCGTACGGCAGCGACGCTCTGCTTCTTGACGCCGTAGGTGAACAGAAGCGCTGGGGCCAGGACGAAGCCCAGAAGCTCGACGAGGAACCAGTACCCGTAGGGCGTGTTCAGGTAATGCCAGTTGTCGTCATGGGCGATGCCGATGATCTTGAACACGAAGTATACATACATTCCCACGGCCGCGCCCTGCCCCAGGCCGAGCGTCAGCTTGGGAAGGCTCTCGAGGAACTCGCTGTCGCACCTTTCTTTCAGGAACCGGGCTGCAAGGGTGCTGACGAAGATGACCATGGCGAGGGCCGCGTAGATGCTCGAGGTGAGGAAGAACACCGGGAGGTATGAACTCCACCACAGCGGGTGCAGCTTCCCCGGGACCAAGAGGTACATGGCGCCGAGTGCGGACTGGTGGAGCGTCGAGAGGATGATGCCGGCAATGGTCATGCCGATCGTGACCATCACCGCCCATCTGCGCACCCTCTGTGACTTGAGCCATTCCAATATGGCCGGGCTGAATTCAACGAGCTGGACCGTCAGGTACGTGGCCACATGCCATGCCACTAGGAACAGCACCGATTGCGTGCCGAACCCGATCATCATGGGGTAGTAGATCCTCCACGGCCTTCCCAGGTCCGCGAGCAGATAGATCACGGCGAAGAGGTAGCCCAGGAAGCCGGTCAGGACGCCCAGTCTTAACAGAGGATGGTATCTCTTAAACCCGAAAATATAGTATGCCGTCGCCATGATGAAGCCCGTGGCGGAAAGCGGCACACCGCCGAAAAGCCCCCAGCCGAGGTACAGACCCCAGGGGTATTCGTTCGAAGCATGAGTGGCGAAGGCCAGGCCGTAATAGAACCGGAGCGCCAAGACCGGGAGCCCGACGCTCAGGATGATCGCAGCGACGAGGTTGAAGGGAGTGAGCAGGCTCCGAAAGTAGTCGGGCCAGGTCATGCCCATCAACAGTTTTCCCATGAACCAGGAGCGAAAATCTTCGGAGGTCTCCGTCTTTTTCATGACAATGTCCGTATTCATTTTTTCACCCCCTCTTTTTTCTCCTCGCTTTTGTTTTCCTCGTCGATCGCATCCCGGTGACGCAAGGCCGCGTAGATGGTCCCGAAAAGGGCGGGCCATGCCGTCAGCACGATGGGGACCGCACCGAGGAACCCTTTCGTTTCTTCGATAAGGGCTTTCTTGGGAAGATTGGTCGGGAAGCCGAGCTGCTCGAAGGGTACGCCCGCGATGTACATCCAGTTCGTCCCGCCGACTTCATTCTCTCCGTAAATGTGGTCCACATACTGGCTGGGATTGTCCGCTATCTTCTTTCGGGCGAGCTTCAGCAGGTCTTCGCGCTTTCCGAAGGTGAGGGCGCCCGCGGGACAGGCTTCCGCGCATGCGGTGATCTTGCCCTCCTTGATCCTGGAATGGCACATGGTGCACTTCTGGATCCGCGGCTCCAGGGCGCTCCAGTAATCGTAGGCCGGGATATTAAAGGGACATGCGGTCATACAATACCGGCACCCGAAGCAGAGGTCCGGGTTGTACATGACCGGGCCCTCCGGCGTCTTGGTATACGCGTGGATCGGACAGGAGGTAAGACAGGCCGGCTCTTTGCAGTGGTTGCATTGTATTTTGCGGAAGATGGGCTTGCTCTTGTCCTTCGGGTTTTCATACCGGTTGACCACGGTGTACGCCTTTTGCGTGGGCATCCTCGATTCCTCGAAAACGGAGCTGTCGTCAAAAGGCTTGTCCGGCGCGGGCAGCTTGTTCGCCTCATTGCAGGCTTTTTCGCAGCTTCGGCATCCGACGCAGGCCGTCAGGTCGGTCAGGACCCCGTAGCTGTTCGGCCATCCAGAAAAGTCCGCGGACGCCCGCGCTACGCCCTGCGTACCGACCAGGGTAACGCCGGTGATCGTTGCGACGGTCCCCAGGAACGCCCGCCTGTTCATTCCCTTGTGTTCCTGTTCAGGACCATTTCCGCCGGCCTTCTCTCCGGCAGTTTCATCCTTCTTGATGACGGGTTCATTCGGTTTATGGTTCATACCTTCTCTCCTTTGGTGAATTATTTTCCCCCGTATCTCGCTATTTCGGTGCGTTTTTGCCGACCGTGTCCGCCTTCCTGGCGTGGCATATCTCCGTACAGCCCTTGGGGCCCGTGCCGATGTCGCCCATGCCGCGGTGACACTTGAAGCACTGGCGGTGGTACGCGGTCTTGAGGCCTGGCATGGAGGCGTTGTCGCGGTCAAAGGTGCTGTGACAGTTCTTGCAAGGCATAAAGCTGCTGATGACCGAATTCTTAAATGTTTCCGGCGATATTTTGTGACACTGTTTGCACGGCAGCGCATCACCCACGCTGTGCTCATGATGACAGGCAGCGCAACTGCCCGCAAGGGAGACATGCTTCGGGTGATCGAACTTCACCGGGGTGTAGACATCCTTGATGCTGTCCAGGATGCGCACCCCCGGCGCATCCGCCGCAGCGCCGATGAACGCCGCGGCGAGAAGGCAAAAGCTTATGACCAAGGTGATGCCGAGTATTTTTCTCATTGGTCCGTTCCTTTCATGTCATAGAATATGCATTGGCAGAAGCATTATTTCTTCGCGCTCTTGCCTGCGTTGGCCTCTGACTGCTTCTTCTGTTTGCCCGTGAAATAGGCTTCCATGGGCCGCCATTCGAAGGACACATCCTTGCCCAGGACCGTTGACACGCCCTTTACGAGCAGGTTAACGGCTTCGGACAACAATACAAAGAAGAAACCGACGGGCAGCATGACGATATACGCCAACCCGATGAACGGGGCGGCGGCTATCTTGCCCATGAACTTCATGTTGTCCCGGTAGCCGTTCTGTTTGATGTGCTCAAGGTCCTCCTTGCCGGCGCTGATGACCGTTGCGAACGGCCGGGGCTTCAGGATCTCCCAGAACAGGAGAAATCCTCCGATGAACAGGATCGATAGTATGTATTCAATTCCTTTTACGCGGGTTATGAAATCTACGAGTGTATGCATGGTGTTCCTCCTTTTAGCCGGCGACGCTGACGCCGCCGGGCAGGTAGAGCACGGTTCAATTCGCTGCGGCAACCGGGGACCGCCTGTCCGCTGCGACGGCTACTTCGCGTCCTTTTTTTCCTTTTTCTTTTTCCCGGCCAGATACGCCGTTCTCGGTCTCCATCCGAACGAAAGGCTCTTCCCGATCAGATTGAACGCTCCGCCGACAACCTTCTGTACTGCGACCGCCGCCACGGTGGCGATACCGATGAACGGAAGGAGTACGACGTACAGCAGACCGATGATCGGCCCAGCGAGCAGCATGACGCCCGCCGAGATCCTGAGATAGGTAGAAGAATTGTCTCCGCTCAGAATCGCCTCGTCGGTCACATCGATCCTCTGTCCGCTCGACAGTTCCCAGTACGTCCCCTTTGCAACCTTGTTTCCGCCTTTGTACGTAAGCATAATATGTCACCTCCTTTCTCATTTAGTTGGTTATCTTAAAGTCTCTTTGTTAGTTATTTTATAGCAGAGGTTTGGTCATTTGAAAATTGGATGAAGCACCTATTCCTCTAGGTATTATGTCTTAGTGTGGTGCAGCTGAAAGTTGCAGAAAAACCTTATACTAAAGTTGTAGCAGGGGTTGGGTGAGAAGGAACACTGCTCTGCATGATCCGCAATGATACGATGAGAGAGGGATGATTAATTCTGTTGTTCATTAAGCATCGGTCGATGAAGCTTGTTGGAGGGGAGGTTGTAGGACTCGGAAAAGGCGGCGGGCCCGGCCTTTTTAAGAGGGTATCAGCGAAGCATGCTTTCGGTGATTCTGGTCAACTCGAAGGGCGCGGCCTTCATGAGCGCAGTGACGGTGTAAGAGCCTTCTTTCCAGGTTATCCTGCTGCAGGGCTCGTTCTTTGCGCACTCTCCGACGACGAGCACGGCGCTGCGTCCTTTCATCATAAAGGGCACCGTTTCCTTGATACTGGCCAGATCGATCGCAGGGCCGGCGGGGAACGGTCCGCCCCGGGACTGAGAAAGCACGAGGACGATCTCGCCGCTGCCCGCATCCTTGAACTCCATGACAACGGCGGGAAAGGGCTTGCCCTGGGCCAGGATCTCCGACGGCGGCCAGACGATGTGCTGCGGGAAATAGGACGGCACATAAATATCGCGGATGTTCAAGGCGGTCCTGACCTCATCGATGCTCCCGTATCGTCTGAACGAGTCTTTCTGGAAGGCCCTGGGGACCCAGTTCATGGCCATCAGAATGACGACGAGGACCCCGATGGCGAGGGCAAAAGAGAGAAAGCCGGTGGTTCTGTTCATCGTTCTCATGGTCTCCCCCTGTATCAGACGACGTAGTAGTTAAGGACCGTAATGACCAGCAGCGTGATCGCGAAGGCGATCCATCCGTTTCCGGCGGTGTCCGTTGCTCTGTGCTCAAGCCGCTTGATCCTGCTCGCTAAATGCAGATTATGGCTGTACTCCTCGAGCGGGATCGAGCCTGGCGGGAGTTCGTGCCGGTCCGCTTCGGGGAATTCTTCAGGCTTGTAATAAAATTTTTCAAGCGCCTCGGCGAGCGCCTTCGCGTTCCGTGTCAGGGAGACGGCAATGTCATCGCATATCTTTTCTTCATCCCTGACAGCGCGCCTGAACTTTACGAGTACCATGGGGTTAAAGAACATAATGGCCCGGAGGACAAACACCGTGATCAGAAGAGGACGCCTGCTTCGTGCAATGTGCGCGAGCTCATGCGCAAAGGCCGCGTGCAGCTGGTCCTCCGTGAGCGCTTCCCTCAGGCCGGCGGATATGATGATGACGGGGTCCTGCCCCGTCGTCGAGAAGATCACGGGCTCGTCATCGTCAAGGATGAGGACCTCCGGCGCTTCCAGGGACAAGGCCTTGGATGCCCTTTCCACGAACGGTTCCGGCCCGCGCTGCGTCCCTTCGTGCTCTGCGTTTCTCGATTCCAGCGTGTGCTTGATGACCGGGATCGTCTCCTGGAACAGGAACACCAGGGACGTGGCAATGATCATGATGAGGAACAGCAGTCCGATCGGAACGACCCCCCAGATTTCCCAGTTGAGCCATTGGTTCACGTCAAACAGGGCGCCGAGCCTGAACAGTGCCGAGCCCCTGCTGGCGTTGATCGCCTGATACAGGGGAAAAGAAAAAATCGGGAAGATAACGGCGATGAGGTGAAAGCGCTGCTGCACCGCGGGATCGTCGATCCTCCACGCTTTTACTGCGCGCTCGGTGATGACGGCCGCAATAAGAGAGTGGCAGAACGACTGGGCCACGTACATGCCGGCGTAGGAATTGAAGAACGTCGATATACTCATAGCTCGGGAACGCGGTACCTGCTCGGGTCAGTCGCTTCGTCGCAGGGCGCGCCACGTTGCTTAGCGTCGGTCGTACGGCCTTGTGGACGGTTCAGAACGCTTTCGCTTTGCACGCGTTGTCCTGGTTGATGTGTGCGAATATTATAGCGGAATAAGACTTCCGTTGCCACAAAAAGATTATGTGCCCAGGCAGGGTAACGCATGAAGAACTTCTATTGACATGCTTTGCCGTGCCCTATATTATATATAACCATTACGACCATTGCGTGATGATGCGGTAAACGGGGCAATACATTATTATGTCGTTTCCTGAAAAGACCATCCTTGTGTTTGTTCTTGTTTCCTTCATGGCCTGTGCTGCGACGAAGACACCGCCTCCGAACGCCGTCGTCCTGCCCGGCCCCGCATTACCAGGGTCGGCCAGAGTCCCCATGGATGATCCCAGACAGGGGATCAAGTCGGCCCTCGAAGCGTACAAGGCCGGGAATTGGGGCATGGCGCTGTCCCTTTCATGGCAGGTGCGGGAGCAATATCCGTATACGCCGTCATACAGGCGGTCGCTGTTCCTGACGGAGCAGGCGCTCATCCAGATGGACCGGGCCTCCGAGGCGGACGCCGCCATGCTTAGTGTGCAGGCCGAGTACCCCGTGATGGCCGACTACGCCCTGTTCATACTCGCTGAATATCATTATACAGGCAAGCGCTTTTCGCAGGCCGCTGTCTTGTATCAGCAGATGCTGGACCGCTATCCCCGGAGTTCGTTGGCAATCCGCGCCGCATACCGGAGCGCGCAGGCCCTCCTCGAGTCCAATGCATACGCTCCCGCGGCCGAGGCCTTTGAAAAATTCCTCCAGGACAATCCCCATTCTGAATTCTGCGCTGATGCTGGTCTTGGCCTCGGAAAAGCGCTGACCGCGGATGCGGATCCGGCGCGGGCCCTCCGCGCGTACCGTGACGTCCAGGTCAAATGTCCCGGGACCCCCTCGGAACCGGATGTGGAACGGGCCCTTTCTGCGTTCAGGAGCAACGGCGTCGAGGTGCCCGAACTCGCTCCCGAAGAGCTGTATGAACGGGGAAGAAATCTCTACCGGGCCAACCAATATGACAAAGCCGTGGAGACCTTCGCGAAACTCCTGGCGCTCCAGCCCCCGTATTCCGACAGACCCGAGGTCCTTCTCCATGCCGGCATCGCCTTGTTCAACCTGGGCAGGCGCACGGAAGCGGCGGCAATGCTCGAAAAACTGACGCAGGAATTTCCGCGCGACCAGCGGGTCCCCGAGGCCTTGTACTGGCTGGGCAAGTCATACAGCAAGCTCGGCGAGCGGGACAAGGGGGTCCAGGCCTTTCGCAAGATCCTCGATTCCTACTCCGGGAGCGAGTGGGCCGACGACGCGCTTTTCCTCACCGGAAACATCTATCGGGAAGCGGACGACCTGAAGAAGGCGCTCGCGTTCTACGGAAGGCTGGCAACGGAGTACCCGGAGAGCAAGTTTGCGGACAGCGCGCTCTGGTGGAAGGCATGGGCCTGCTACGGAGCCGGCGAGTACCGCAAAGCAGAGCAGACCCTGCAGGAGCTCGTCCTCCGCTATCCGAAATCTTTCCTGGTGAACCAGGCGCGCTACTGGCAGGGGAGGATATCGGAAAAAACGGGCAGTAAGGCGAAGGCCGCTGCTTATTACGGGAACGTGCTCAAGAGGGCGCCCTATACCTATTACGGCTATCGCGCCGGCGAGCGCTTGACGGGCATAAAGAGTTCAGATGCGGCGGTGAGAACGGAGGAGGCTGCTTTTGCGGTCTCGGCATGCGAGGACGGGCCTTGCCCTGACGACAGTGCGGGGAGTTCTGATACTGATGACGGCCCTCCGGTCTGGGCCGACGAGGCGCTCAAGACCCTTGCGGCGGAACCGTCGTTCACCAAGTCCCTCGAGCTTCTCTATCTTGATATGAAGAAAGAGGCGGCCGCCGAGCTCTCAATGCTGCAGGCCCGGCAGCCGAGGAAGCGCGGCGCGCTCCTCGGCCTGAGCAAGACCTACTTTGAGCTCGGCGACTATTACCGGTCCCTGATGCTCGTGCTCACGAACTACGAGCGCTATCTCGACGGAAAAGCCGGGGACACGCCCCGGGATTTCTGGCTGCTCGCCTACCCTCAGGGATACTGGGACAGCATTGCTTCCTATTCCCGGAAGTACGGCCAGGACCCGTTCTTTATCGCCGCGATCATCCGCGAGGAGAGCCAGTTCCATGCCGAGGCGCTGTCTCCCGCGGGCGCCCGGGGCGTGATGCAGGTGATGCCGGCTACGGGCGCATGGGTGGCGCAGATGA
>Ga0326726_10002469_pt1 | contig 17022 bp, 17 predicted proteins | sample MHFenrmetagenome_2_FD_207603 | JGI IMG/M metagenome (GOLD analysis project Ga0326726, IMG submission 207603) | Lab enriched peat soil microbial communities from Michigan Hollow, Ithaca, NY, United States - MHF15MN | ecosystem: Environmental > Terrestrial > Soil > Wetlands > Peat | place: USA... | reverse complement strand
TTGATCACCGCAGAGAACGCTGTGGCCTGGTTCCGGCACTGCGGCTATGGGGTACAGCAACTATGAATTCGCTCTAGCGGCGAATCTCCACGGGAGTGCCGTCGGGAACCATCTCCCAGATCTCCTCAATTTCCGCGTCGGTCACGGCCATACAGCCCTCGGTCCAGTCGGAAAGACGGTGGTCCGCCCCCGCCCAGGAGAATTCCGGGCCGAGCCCGTGGATCATGATATCGCCGCCAGGATTGGCGCCGAGTTGGCGGGCGCGTTGCTTGTCGGAGGATTGCGGGTAGGAGATGTGCAACGCCCGATGAAACCTGCTGGCGGAATTGCGCCAGTCGATAGTGTAAAGACCTTCCGGTGTGCGCCCATCGCCTTGCCGGCTCTTGGGCGCCAGGCCACCGCGCCCCAAGGCAACGTTGTACGACTTGACGACCCGGTCTCCCGTCAGAAGTTGTAGTTTGTGCTGGGTCTTGAGCACTCGAACACGGTCCACCCGGGTCGGAACGGATACCGAGACAAGTTCAAGCCTGGCCTGCGCCGAGGCACACGTCGCCAGCAGCGCCAACCACAGCACCCGGGCAGCTTGTCTGTCCAGAGTCACTGGGCGGAGTATATAGCCGGGAACAAACCTCTTCTAATTACCTTTCAGGCAGCACTTTTGTTTCATGGTTCCATTTTGGGAATGGGTAATTCCCGGCCAGGGCCTGCGAAAGTTCGGCGTCGTAGCCGTAAATATCGCGATAGAAATGAATGCCGCCGTCCTCCGGTGCAGCCACGGTGGTGTAGACAATCAGCACCGGCAGCGGCTTGGAAAGCTTCACCGTCAAGCTGTTCTGGCCGTTATGCATCGCCTGGCGCACTCGTTCGAGAGTCCATTGGGGCTGGTCCCGCAACATCCAGGCCGCCAATTCGGCAGGCTTTTCCACGTGAATGCAGCCGTGGCTGGCGACTCGTTCCGAAAACAGAAAACGGAACTCCCGCTCGGGAATATCGTGCAGATAAACGCTGTAGCGATTCGGGAATATGAACTTCACCAGTCCCATGGCGTTGTAGGGACCGGGGCGCTGGCGCACCCGAAGCGTGCCTGCGCGAAGCTGCTGCAGCACCTCGGGCGTGACCTTGGCACGGGTGACAACTTGTCCGGTGCGCGCAACTACTTCGAAATCGTACTCGGACAGGGAGCTGGGATGTTCGCTGATCATGGGAATGATTTCATTCTTCAGAATCTGGGGCGGCACCTCCCAATAGGGTCGGAAGACGAGGTATTCAATGTAGTCTTCCATCGCCGGCGTGCGGGTGTTATCGAAATCCTCCCCCACGTCTATCCGCATGGTGAGAGCGACCTTTCCGTCGGCATCGAAGGCGTAGAGGTGAAATCCGGGGATGTTCACGACGATCGGCGGTTGCGGGAAGTCGTAGCGTACCCAGCGATACCGTTCCAGAGCCAGCCGTATCTGCTCGACGCGTTGCCTCAGCGGAACATTCAATTCCGCTACCGTCTCTGCATCGAGGTATCCGGTAACGGGGTGTCCATGACGTTCCTGAAAACGACGGACGGCCTGCACTAAAGCCGGGTCGTAAGCGAGCGAGCTGGCAGCAGCCGGGGAGTAGTCATCGGGCAGATCTCCGAGCCGGCGCAGCAACCTGGTCAGGCGGTCAAAACCAGCGTAGGGCAGCCCGGGGTAACCGATGTCTTCCGGCATGGGCACCTTTTCCCCATCGTCCTCGATGGCCAGCCGCATGTAGGTGGAAAGCGCCTTGCGCAAATTCCGATAGCCCACAAAAGGCGGCTCAATGCCTGCCAGTGCGGATTTCAAATCCTTGCCGTCCGCCAGGCGCTGGTGAACGAACATGGGAAGATCCAGTTCGTTCGGGCCTACGTCGAGGTCAAATTTGAAATATCGCGGATTGATTCTTCCTACCCGAAGGTCCGAGACGTAGCGCATGGCGCAAACCGTGAGTGCCACGTCGAAACGCACCTCGTCCGACAGAGAATGCCGGCGCTGCAGAAGCGCCAAGCGTTCGAGCCAGCGCGAGGCATCGTAATCGTCGGCGCGCAGGCCGTCGGCATCCGCCTGCTGCAGAATGTCGATCATCTGCAAGGCCTGGGTAGTGGGCCGCCCGTCCTGCAGCCACGCCGGCGAGTAGCCCGAGCGTGAATAAAAGTTTTCTACGTCGCCGCGGTGGTCGGAAAAATCGGGCCAGCGGAGGTCGTCCAGGCGTCCGGATAGGACCAAGGCGTGGAGAGGCTTTGCATGAGCGCTCGGACTGATGTGGCCGCCATGCCAGGCGCCGCTCTCGTCCTGCGCGTTGAGGGCGAGCGTCACGGTCAATAGAAAAGACACAACGTAGACAACGCGGCCGCTGACATACCGGCGGCACATCCTGGATTCATGGGTTCGCACGCGCATCTTTGCCCTGAAGGCAATGATAGAGGGTTTGCCGGTTCGGTGTCCTTGAATCGGAGTTATGACAATGCGCGGGATTCTTTTTTTGCGCGCGAAGCGTGGAGTCTGAAGTCTCGAGCCTATTCCAGTCCGTAGCGCTTGCGCTTTTCCAGTAGCGTCTTACGGCTGATGCCCAGGATCTGCGCCGCCATGGTCTTCCGGCCCTCTGTGAACGCCAGCACTTCGGCGATGTAGGCGCGCTCCATCTCTTCCAGCGACGCCTTGCGGACGGGAGCGGCGCTGCGCACGTGGGCGGGCAGGTCCTGCGGCGCGAGTTCCGGCGGTGTACCGCAGACAATGGCTCGTTCTACGATATTCTTCAGTTCGCCGACGTTGCCGGGATACTCATAATGCTCCAGCGCCGCCATCGCAGCGGGCGCAAAGCTGAGCCGGGGCTTGCGATGGACCTCGCCCAGCCGCGCCAGGAAATATTCGGCCAGCGGCTGGATATCGCCCGGCCGATCGCGCAACCCGGGCACCGCAACTGGGACGACGTTGAGCCGGTAATAGAGGTCTTCGCGGAATGTCCTGCGGGCCACCGCGTGCTCCAGGTCCACGCTGGTGAGGGCGACAATGCGCGCTCGGACCTCGATGGAACGCATGCCACCAACGCGCTCGAACCGCTTTTCATCGATCACGCGCAGCAGCTTGGCCTGCATCGGCATGGTGAGCGCCGCGACTTCATCGAGCACGAGGGTGCCCGGACCGGCAAGTTCCAGGCGGCCGATTTTCGGCGGCACGGAGCCGTGATAACCGTCCTCGCTGCCGAATAGCTCCAGCTCGAGCAGTTGCCGAGGCAGGCTGGCGCAATCGATGTTCACCAGCGGCGCCTCCGCATGAGGTCCCAGGTAATGCAGCACGGAGGCGAGCAGGCTTTTGCCGGTTCCACTTTCGCCGCGCAGCAGTACCGTGGAAGCGCTCGCGGCGATGCCGCGAATGTCCTGCAAAAGGTGGAGGGAAACCGGATCGGCGGCTACCCAGGATTCCAGGATGGCGGCGGCCGGGGACGCGGGCTGGTGCGCCGGTGCGGCTGCGGCGTCATGCAGGGTAGCGGTGATAGCGCCGTCTACGGCTTGCGGGCGCGGCTGCGCGAACGACGTGTGCGGGTCGGAGTAGGGGCCGAACCTTTCGCCCGCGCGCGTTTCCTGGGCGCCGATTGCAGCTCCGCGAGCGTCAATTGTTTTGCCGACTTCCAAAGCCGCTCCAGGTTGTAGAAGTGCCGCGCTTTCTGCGAGAAGACGTGGACCACGAAATCCACATAGTCCAGCAGGACCCACTCCGCCTGTTTGTAGCCCTCGACATGGGTGGGCTTCAGCCCGGCGCGGGAGAGTCTCTGCTCTACCTCATCCGAGATGGCTTGAATCTGCCGCGGGTTGCTACCGGAGCAAATAACGAAATAATCGGTGAAGCCGCCGGAGGCTTTGTCCAGCTCGAGCACAGTGAGATTCTCGGCTTTCTTTTCCTCGGCGGCCGCCAAGGCATCGGCGACCTGCCGTTGCAATTCATTTTTCTTAGGCATGAAACCTCTGCGAAACCATTGCGGTGCATTGACCACGGAGACACGGAGGTACGGAAGAACTAAGGGAAGCCTGGGACGAACATGCGGGCACGGCTATTTCCTGTCGCGTATCTGGACCGCCTTTCGTCCCGCCGGAGCCGCACGCCGGGCACGCGGCGCGGACTGCTTGTATAGATGCATCTTGGCGATATAGGCGGCCACGGCATCGTCCAGGAAACCAGAGACGCCGCGGCCGCCGGCAAGGGAGGAGCGGATTCGGGTGGCGGAGACGTTTTCCTCGACGCCGGCCAGCAGGTGCAGCGTGACCCCGCCAACCACCAGATCGCCGGTGGCGGGCTGATGCCGGAACGGCTTGGTCACATCGTCCTTGGGGCGCATGGATTCGGGCAGCGCGCGCGCGATGTCGGCGAGAGAAAAACCCGGCCGGCTGGTGACGATGAACTCCACTTCGCGCAGCAGCGCCTCCGGCTCCCGCCAGTTCCTCATGGTGAGAAATGAATCGATGCCGATCAGGAAGAACAGCCGGTCGCTTTTCGGAAGTTGGGCGCGGAAGCGCCGCACAGTTTCAATGGTGAAACTCGGAGCGCGGCGGACTTCTTTTCCCGGTGCTTCCATCAGCGAGGGATTGAAGGTCTCTTCGTCGCGGGTGGCCAGCGTCAGCATGGCGTACCGATGATAATAGGGCGTGGTGGGCGTGTGCTGCTTCAGCGGCTGGATATCGGCGGGAACGAAATAAATCCGGCCGAGCTTGTAGGTCTTCTGCGCCGCGCGCGCCACCGCGATGTGGCCGCGATGGACCGGATCGAAGGTCCCGCCGAAGATAGCAACGTTCATGAAAAGCAGTAGTTAGTAGCGAGGAGTTAGTAGTTAGCTCCTTCGACCGTAGTTTCAGGTGTGCCGCTCGCGGTTGCAAGCGGGAAGCAGGAAACGACGTTGCTAACCGATGTACCTGCCGTGTTCGCTTCGCAGCCGTTAGTGCGAGGGCGTTACTCCCAACTACTAGCTCCGAACTACTATCCCGCGATCGGTTCTGCGTTCGCAGGTGGCGCAGCCGCCGTTGCCAACTCGGCCTGGCGCACTTCCTCGACCTTCTTCGCCACCGCGTGCGTCAGCTTGTTGACACCTTCGCCGGTCACGGCGGAAATCGGGTACAGCGGCAGGTTGTGCTTCTTGGCGTAGCGGCGCAGCTTGGCCAGCTTGTCCTTGTTGGCGACATCCATCTTCGACGCCGCCACCAGCACCGGCTTTTTTTCCAGCCCGGCGCCGAAACTGGCGAGTTCGTTCATGATGACCTGGTAATCCTTCGCCGGGTCGGGCCGGTCGCTGGCGTCCGACACGTCCACCAGGTGCACCAGCAGGCGGGTGCGCTCGATGTGCCGCAAAAATTGCGTGCCCAATCCGGCGCCGGTGTGCGCGCCTTCGATCAGGCCGGGAATATCGGCCACCACGAAGCTGACCGCGTTCGGCTCCTCGCCCACCATGACGACGCCGAGATTCGGTTGCAGCGTGGTGAACGGGTAATCGGCAATTTTCGGCCGCGCCGCCGAGATACGCGAGATCAGGGTTGACTTGCCCGCGTTGGGATATCCCACCAGCCCGACGTCGGCCAGCAGCTTGAGCTCCAGGCGCAGCCGGCGTTCCTCGCCGGGGTAGCCGGGTTCGTGCTCGCGCGGCGCCTGGTGAGTGGAGGTGGCGAAGCTGGCGTTGCCGCGCCCTCCGCGCCCTCCGCGCGCCACTACGATGCGGTCGTCGGGATGAGAAAAATCGTGGACGCGCTCCCCGGTATCCTCATCGTAAACGATCGTCCCCACCGGCACCTTCAGCACCACGTCGACGCCCTCGCGACCGGTGCGGTTGGAGCCTTCGCCATGGCGTCCGCGCTCGGCCTTGTACTCGGGATTGAAGCGGAAGTGCACCAGCGTGTTGTGGCGCTCGCTGGATTCCATGATGACGTCGCCGCCCTTGCCGCCTTCGCCGCCCGAGGGCCCGCCGCGCGGCACAAACTTCTCGCGCCGGAAGGCCATGCAGCCGTTGCCGCCGTTGCCGGCCTTGACGTAGATTTTGGCTTCGTCGATGAACATGGAAAAAATTAGCCGCTGATTAACGCAGATACACGCTGATCATTTGAGGAAATGGAAAAGGGGCGCGATGGCCCCTTCCAAATCCGCGTTCATCAGCGTTCATCTGCGGCAAAAAGTCTTATGCTTCCACCGGCTCGACCAGGACGAACTTGCCCAAGCCGCCCTTGTCTACAAACTTCACTTTGCCGGTGATCTTAGCGAAGAGCGTGTCGTCTTTGCCGCGGCCGACGTTGAGGCCGGGCTTGATGCGCGTGCCGCGCTGCCGGACGATGATCGAGCCGCCGGGCACGGTCTGCCCGCCGAACACTTTGACTCCCAGCCGCTGCGAATTCGAGTCGCGGCCGTTCCGTGAACTGCCTAATCCTTTTTTGTGCGCCATTTCAACACCAGTTGTCAGTTGCTTTTTGTTAGTTGCGTGGCCGTCGGCTGTCGGGTCTCGGCCATCAGGAAGCGGCTATTCCCTCTTCGCTGCAGCCCCGCCCTTTGACTTCGATGCGCTCGTTTTGGAGCTTCCGCCATGACGCGCGGCCTTGCTTCCCGCTCCGCCGGCAGCACTCTTTTTGTCCGACGCCGTTTTCGCCGTCGCCACGTTCCCTTCCGGCGCCGCGTCACCCGCGCTGGCCTTCGGACGCTTGACCGCTACCGGCGCCTGCTCGGGCGCCTTGAAGCTCTGGCCATCGAAAGCGATCTCGGTGATGCGCACCGCGGTGTACTGCTGCCGATGTCCCTGCAGCTTCTTGTACTGCTTCTTGCGCTTGTAGTGGAAGACCAGTACCTTGTCGCCGAGAACCTGGTCAAGCACTTGCCCGACCACGCGCGCTTCGCCCTGGGGCTTGCCCAGCTCGCCCTGGTTGGCGGAAACGGCCAGCACGTCGCCGAACTCCACCTGCTGCTGATCGCCGGCGAGTTTTTCCACCCGGATCACATCTCCGGGCGTGACGCGATACTGCTTCCCCCCGGCGCGGATGACCGCGTACATAGTTCCTCCATCATGACAGCCCGGCGCTCCGGCGCCCCCGGCCAATGAAGATTGCGTGCTTGCGCTCTGCGCTCGCTCGCCAGAACGGCGGCGGTATCCCCTGACGGGGCTTGGCAGTACAGGCAAACCAATTGATTTTAGCGGTTCCGGCGTGAACGCGTCAAACATCTTGCCCGGCTTGACGGGCATGCGAGAATGCTGGCCGCAAAATCCTCCCGGAGGCGCCACTATGCGCAGACTCTTCGTTCCTCTCCTCATCGCAGCTTTGAGTTGCTTACCTGTGCACGCACAATCAGCGTCGAAAGCAAAAGCCTCGGCCGCGAAGACGGCCGGCGTGGGCCGGACCCCTGACCGCGCTCTGGCGCAGAAGATCTGGGACGCCTGGTCCACCATGAATCCGGACAATGCCGCTCCCTACTACGACCAGAGTGCCAGCCATATGTTTTTCGATATCGCGCCCCTGAAGTACGACGGCTGGACGCAGTACGCCGACGGCGTCCGCAAGCTGCTGGCAGACTATCAATCCATCAAACTCACCTTGGGTTCCGACGTGCAATTCCATCCGCTCGCCAACCTGGTGTGGGTGGACGGAACTGGCACCTTGGACTTTTCCATGAAGGACGGCTCGCAAGGGCAATTGCCGCTGCGCTGGACTGCCGTTTGGGAAAAGAAGGGCGGACAGTGGCTCATCACCCACGAGCACACTTCGGTACCACTGCCTTTGCCCGAAAAGAAGTGACCGCTTTTTGCTGAAATCTGTTGCCTCGGCGAGAGATTCGGCCAAGAATCCCAGCAGCGGTTCTGCCGATGGCGAAAAACATCTGTGTTTACAGCTCGTCCAGCGATGCCGTTGACGGCGCTTTCTTCGCGTTGGCGGAAGAGCTGGGCGCGGAGATCGCCCGCCGCGGCCACATCCTCGTCTACGGCGGGACCAATGTCGGGCTGATGGGCGCCGCCGCGCGTGCCGCGCGCGCATCGGGCGGCAAGGTGATCGGTGTGATCCCCAAATTCATTGCCGACCGCGGACTCGCCTTCGACGCCGCCAACGAGCTCATCATCACCAACGACATGCGCCAGCGTAAAGCCACCATGGAGGCGCGCTCCGACGCCTTTCTCGCCATGCCCGGCGGCTTCGGCACGCTCGAGGAGGTGTTGGAGGTCATCACCCTCAAGCAACTCCAGCAGCACACAAAGCCGGTCGTGTTTCTCAATCCCGACGGCTACTACGATCCCCTGACCACGCTGTTCGAGCACATGTACGAGCACCGCTTCGCGAAATCGGCGTATCGATTGATGTACTCCTTCGCTCCCGATGTGGGCAGCGCCCTCGATTACATGGAGCACTACCAGCCGCCGGTCCTGCCCGCCAAGTGGACCACCGCGGGAAAATTGACGGATTAAAGAATTGAAGAATTTACAAATTGCGACACCGGCGGCAAAGCTGCAATGCGTCAATTCTTAATTTCCTCAATTCGTTAATCGTCGACTCAGGGTCTTGGGACGGACACACCACGTCCGTTGAATTTGTGGCCCAGTTGCGGTATCTTGCGGGCGCAACCGCCGCGGGTACATGTCGCCCCCACCCACTCGCCTCCCGGCCTGTCTGCGCGCGGCCCACAGTATTGTCATGCCTATAGAGAAGATCGGGCGTTACCAGATCGTCGGTGAAGTCGGCAAAGGAGCCATGGGCGTGGTTTACAAGGCCACCGACCCGAACATCGGCCGCGCCGTCGCGCTCAAGACAATGCGCATCGATGTCCTCGGCGTGGAACCCGGGGAGCTGCTGCGCCGTTTCAAGAACGAGGCCCGCGCCGCCGGCGTGCTCAACCATCCCGGCATCGTCACCATCTACGACGCCGGCGAGCACGAGGGCATGTTCTACATCGCCATGGAGTACATCGAGGGGCAAACGCTCCAGCAGTTGCTCAAGCGCGAGAAGGTACTCCCGGTCGAGAAGATCACCGATATCATCCGTCAGGTCTGCATCGGGCTCGATTACGCTCACGCCCGCGGCATCATCCATCGCGACATCAAGCCGGCCAACATCATGATCCAGCCCGACGGCACGGCGAAGATCATGGATTTCGGCATCGCCAAGCACGGCGGCGGCGGCATGACCTCCACCGGCCAGGTGGTCGGCACGCCCAATTACATGTCACCCGAGGCGGTGAAGGGCCGCACCGTCGACGGCCGCTCCGACCTGTTCGGCGTGGGCGTCATCCTCTACGAAATGTTGACCGGCGAGCGCCCATTCACGGGCGAGTCCGTCACCACCGTCATTTACAAGATCGTGAACGAAAATCCGGTGGCGCCGCGCGACCTCGATGCCGCTGTCCATCCCGAGCTGAGCAACGTGGTGATGAAAGCGCTGGCTAAGACGCCGGAGCAACGTTATCGCAGCGGCGCCGAGTTCGCCCGCGACCTGCAAAAATGTGCATTGCTTGCAAGCAGCAGGGCCGACGCGGCGGCGCCTGTCCTCGACAAGCCAACGGCTGCGCCGTTGCCCGCAACAGCAACAGCGTCCTCCGCCCCAACACTGATTGCGACGATTACCAGCGCTGCTGCAGTCCCAACTCCCGCTCCGGTCACTCCTCCGGCTCCGGTCACCCCTCCGGCTCGGGTCGCTCCTCCGGTTCGGGTCACTCCTCCGGCTCGGGGCACTCCTCCGGCTCCGGTCACTCCTCCGGCTCGGGGCACTCCTCCGGCTCGGGGCACTCCTCCGGTTCGGGTCACTCCTCCGGCTCGGGGCACTCCTCCGGCTCCGGTCACTCCTTCGTCGGCAGGCACGGTCGAAACACCTCCCCGAGCGGCAGCAAAATCGCCCACTCCTGCTCCGAAACAATCAGGCCTGCTGATCGGAATTGCCGCCGGCGTCGTGGTCGTTCTCGCCGTTGGACTGTACGTAAAGTCGCATCGCGCCTACTCTCCAACTCCGCCTCCCGCTGCACGCGCGGAAGTTTCGCCGGCAGAAGCCAAGCCACCGCAAGCCGCGCCGGAGACGACCTCACCGGAGGCCTCCGACAAACCTTCCGCCGCGCCCCAGGAGACTGAGCCTGCCACGGACGCTGAGCGAGGCGAGCCCGCGCCTGCCGTTGGCGATCTGCAGATCACCTCGACTCCTCCCGGCGCCACCGTTACCATTGACGCCCGCGGCAAAACGAACTGGAAAACACCGTTCGCCAGCAGGCTCAAGCCCGGGTCCCACTCCGTTGCCGTCTCGCTTGAGGGCTACCAGCCCGAGACGCGCCAGGTCATAGTGTTCGCTGGCAAGAAACTCCCTCTGCATGTGACCTTGCTGGCGGCAAAGGCCTTCCTGTCGGTGAACAGCAATCCGCCGGGTGCGCAGATCTCGATCGACGGCCACAATACCGGTCAGCTCACTCCTTCTCGTATTTCCGTCACTCCCGGTAGCCACCGCATCGCCGTGCGCCTGGAGGGCTACCAGCCGCAGATCACTGACACAACGGTGGCCGCCGGCGAGGTTTTTGACTTTTTCCCCACCATGCCCATAGTGCCGCCGCCGCCGGCCGCTGTGGTCGCTGCAACGAAGCCTGACAACACGCAACCCGCACAGCCACAACAGCAACAGCAATCCGGCAATCCTTTCCGCAAGATCGGACGCTTTTTCAAGGGTGGCGGCAACGATGGCGTCCTCGAAGTGCGCACTCGTCCCAAGGGCGCGGAAATCTGGCTCGGCGATAAGCAGGTGGCATCCAAGACTCCAACCAAGCTTGCGGTCGCCCCTGGCAACTACACGCTCACCCTGCGCCTGGCCGGACACAAACCCGTCACGCGCTCGATCACCATCGAGAAAGGAAAGACGATTGGGGTGGACGAAATCCTCGAGCCGCAGTAGGTGGATCAGGCTTCAGGCGAGATTCAGGCGCGGCCCTTTTTGCCAGCTTTTTCCCACGGGCGCTTGCGGCGCTCGGAGGCGGGCTCGTCACGGTCGGCCACCCGGTCGTAGACGTAGTTCTCGCTCACCGTGCCCAGCGACTCGTTATACAAGCTGGGTGCGCCGATGGCTTCCTTCAGCTCCTCGGTAAACTGGTGCAGTGCCTTGAGTTGCTCGGCCGTGGCCGGCACTTCCGCTTTCGTGGTCTTGAAGAATTGCTGGTAGCCGCGATTCACCAGCTTGGCGATCTCGCCCTGAATGAGGTACCCGGGGTAGGCGAAGATGCGAACTCCGCCCTCATTCGTCTTTTCGATGGCCGCCGAGCAGTTGTATTTCTTCACGAACACGCGGTTCTGCACGCCGGGGGCATCCAGCAGCTCAAAACCGTGGTCGCGCAGCCAGGCAACCGCTTCCTCGTATGTCCGCGACGTGGTTTTCTTCGCCATAGCGGCTAATCCTTTTTTTTCCGGCGCAGCCCGCAACGAATGTAACGCCGTCCCACCCTACCACATCCAAAGGGTCACGGTTAAGGGACGGAACTCGCTGCGGCAAACCGGTCGCTCGGCTCGGATACGATACCATCCGGCTGCCGCCTGTTGCCCGCCGCGCGCTTTCTCGGTTAATTTCGCGGGTGTGGGGAGCCGTCAACGCCATTGAAGATGTCGCAAACTTTTTCCAGTGCGCGAAGGAAACCGGTGTCGCTCGAGCACGAACCCGTGTCGGCCGGCAGCGGTCATAGTGTGCTGGAACGCATCGGCGATACTCCGCTTGTGCGCCTCGCGCGCGTCGTCCGCGGCCTGCGCAACGTTGATGTGCTTGCCAAGGCGGAGTGGTTTAATCCCGGCGGCTCCGTCAAAGACCGCGCCGCCGCCAACATTATTGGCGAAGCCATGCGCGCCGGCCGCCTTGGCCCGGGCAAAGAACTCCTGGACTCCACCAGCGGCAACACCGGCATCGCCTACGCCATGATCGGCGCCGCCATGGGTTTTGGCGTTACCCTGTGCATGCCGACCAACGTCTCGGTCGAGCGCAAGCGCATCCTCAAAGCCTACGACGCCAACATCGTTTACACCGACCCCGGCGAGGGCTCGGACGGCGCCATCCGCAAGGCGCGAGAGATGTTCGCCGCCCAACCCGGCCGCTATTTCTATGCCGACCAGTATTCCAACGACGCCAACTGGCGTGCCCACTACGAAGGCACGGCCAATGAAATCTGGCGCCAGTCCGGAGGGCGCATCACGCATTTCGTCGCCATGCTCGGCACCAGCGGCACCTTCGTCGGCAACGCGCGTCGCTTGAAGGAGCTGAACCCGAGAATCCGCTGCATCTCGCTCCAGCCGGATTCCTCCTTCCACGGCATCGAAGGCGCCAAGCACATGGCCACCGCTATCGTGCCCAAGATTTACGATCCGTCGGTTGCCGACGAGAATCTGTTCGTTTCAACCGAGCGCGCCTACGAAAAGGTGAAACGCCTGGCGCGCGAAGAGGGACTGCTGGTGGGCATTTCCTCGGGTGCTGCTTTGGCTGGCTGCCTCGATGTGGCCGCTAGTGCGCCGCCGGGGTCGGTGATTGTCACCGTCTTCCCCGACAGCGGCGACAAGTACTTGAGCGAGAAATTCTGGGACGAATGAAGAAATTGGCGAATTGAAGAATTCACGAATTGAAGAATTTGTCGAGAGCAGCTCCAAAATTCGTCGTAAATCCGTCAATTCGTAAATTCCACGATGTTGCTTGTTCCACAATCCGCGCTGTCCGCCCTCCGCGCGCACGGCGAGGAAACCTATCCTCACGAGTGCTGCGGCGTGCTGCTGGGGCGAATGAAAGATGACCAGCGCCAGGTGGTCGAAGTCGTGCGCTGCGGTAACACCCGTGACGACCGCCCCCAGGACCGCTACCACATTGATCCGCGCGAACTGGTCCGCATCCAGCGCCAGGGACGCGAGCGCCAACTCGATATCGTCGGTTTCTATCACTCGCATCCCGACCATCCCGCACGCTGGTCGCAAACCGACCTCGCCGAAGCACACTGGATCGGCTGCTCCTACGTCATCACCAGCGTGGAAAAGGGCCGCGCGGCGACCACCAACTCCTTCGCCCTGCTCGGTACGACCGAGGAGGACAAGCATTTCGCAGACGAGCCGGTCGAGGTGAGCGAACAGACGGTGTTAGTGAGGGAGTTTGAGGCGGAGTGAAAACCGTAGCTGGTAGCTGGTAGTTGGTAGTTGGTAGTTGGTAGCTGGGGCACAGAACCGTCGTGCCAAGCTCCCAGCTACGAGCTGCCAACTACCGATGTAGTGCTGAATCCCGGCACCATAACGAGACATCTGTACGTTAACAAGGCTTCGACAAGGCCTACGACAAGCCTATGAAAATTCTGATTCCGACTCCGTTGCGCCAGTACGCCGACAAGAAGGACGCGGTCGAGGTCACGGCCGGCACCGTTGGCGAGGCCCTTAGCGGCCTGACGTCGCATCATCCCGAGCTGCGCAAGCACCTCTACACCGACGATGGCCGCCTCCGCGCCTTCGTCAACGTCTACCTGAACGACGAGGACATCCGCTATCTCGGGAAGGAGCAAACCCCGGTGAAGGATGGCGACACGCTCTCCATCGTGCCCTCGATCGCAGGAGGAATCGGCTGATCTGGTGATCAGGTGATCTGGTGATCGCCGCTCCGATTTCGATCACCCGATCACCCGATCATCCGATCGCCAGATAGGTTTTCCCATGGCCACCATCACTCAACTCGACCCGCAACCCGCCACGCTCTCCAACGACGAGATCCTGCGCTACTCCCGCCACCTCATCATGCCCGAGGTCGGCATGGACGGCCAGACCAAGCTCAAGGCGGCCAAGGTCCTGTGCATCGGCGCCGGCGGGCTGGGCTCGCCCCTGGCTTTGTACCTCGCCGCCGCCGGCGTGGGCACACTCGGCGTGGTGGATTTCGACGTCGTGGACTTCACCAACCTGCAGCGCCAGATCATCCACACCACTGCCGACGTGGGCCGTCCCAAGCTCGATTCCGCCGCGGAGAAAATCAAGGCGATCAATCCCTACGTCGAAGTACGCCCCTTCGAAACCCGGCTCACCAGCGCCAACGCGCTTGAAATCTTCCGTGACTTCGACATCGTGGTGGATGGCACCGACAATTTTCCCACGCGCTACCTGGTCAACGACGCCTGCGTGCTCACCGGTAAGCCCAATGTCTACGGCTCCATCTTCCGCTTCGAAGGCCAGGTAAGCGTCTTCGCCACCGAGCAGGGCCCGTGCTACCGCTGCCTCTATCCCGAGCCGCCTCCGCCCGGACTGGTTCCCTCCTGCGCCGAAGGCGGCGTGCTCGGCATCCTCCCCGGCCTGGTCGGCGTGATGCAGGCCACCGAGGCCATCAAGCTCATTCTCGGCAAAGGCGAGCCGCTCATCGGACGCCTGGTGCTGGTGGACGCGCTCGGCATGAAGTTCCGCGAGCTCAAGCTGCGCAAGAATCCCGACTGCCCCGTCTGCGGCAAGAATCCGACGATCACCGAGTTGATCGACTACAACCAATTTTGCGGCATCCGCGGCGAGGAGACACCTGTGACCCAGTCCACCATGCCCGAAATCACCGTCGAAGAACTGAAGCGCCGCCAGGACGCCGGCGACGACCTGTTCATCCTCGATGTTCGCGAGCCCCACGAATACCAGATCAGCAATCTCGGCGGCCACCTGATCCCCTTGGGCGATCTTCCCAAGCGCGTCCATGAGCTTGACTCCAGCCGCGAAATCGTCGCTCACTGCAAGATGGGCGGCCGCAGCGCCAAGGCCGTGGACTTCCTGCGCCAGGCCGGCTTCACCAAGGTGAAGAACCTTCAAGGCGGCATCAACGCCTGGGCCGAAAAAGTTGACCCCAGGATGCCCAAGTACTGAGCCCCAACCTGCGCGATAACTTACTCCGATTGGAGCCCGGCCGCACTCGGCTGGGCTTTTCGCGTACCACTTCGAAATCGCCGCCCAAACCGAAACTCCGTTTTACTCTGCGCTTGAAAAAACTCCCGGTTCGTGCAGAATTGCTGCTGGCGGAAACCGTTTCCCGGGGGGGAGAAGGAATCGCACTTCAACTGATCGCCAAATTACCGCTCACTTCTTCGCGGGGAGCGGTCAGACACCATATTCCTGGAGGCTCACCGATGAAGGCCAAAGTTTTTTCGCTGTGCACAGTGCTGCTTTTTCTCTGTGTCTCGGGCCACGCGGCCGACCGCAAGAAGCGCGTGGCGGTTTTCGATTTTGACTACGCCACCGTCCGCAGCGGTATCGCCGCCATTTTCGGCACCGACATTGACGTCGGCAAGGGCATTTCCGATCTGCTGGTCAAGCGCCTCGTCCAGGACGGCACCTACTCGGTCATCGAGCGCAAGGCCATGGACAAGATTCTGGCGGAGCAGAACTTCTCCAATAGCGATCGCGCCAATTCCAACAGCGCCGCCAGGATCGGCAAGTTGCTCGGCGTGGACGCCATCATCGTCGGCAGCATCACGCAGTTCGGCAATGAGACCAAGAACGTCGGCGCCGGGGGCGCCGGCGGCGGCTTCGGCGGCTTCGGACTGGGCGGGTTTAAGCATAAGAATTCCAAAGCCATCGTGACCCTCGACGCCCGCATTGTGGACATCGACACCGCGGAAATTCTCGCCGTGGCCGACGGCAAGGGCGAATCGGCCCGCAGCAGCACTTCGCTGCTTGGCGGCGGCGGCAACTGGCACGGCTTTGGCGCCGGCGGGGTGGATTTCGGCAGCAGCGACTTCCAGAACACCATCATCGGCGAAGCCGTTAAAGGCGCCGTAGACCAGATGTCCAAGGGCGTCATCGACGGCAACGCCAAGCTGACCACGCGCAAGATCAACGTCGAGGGCGTCGTCGCTTTCGTCGAGATGGGCAAGGTCGTGCTTAACGTCGGCGCTAAGAACGGCCTCAAGGTCGGTGACCAGATGTCGGTCGCGCGCGTCTCGCAGGAGATCAAGGACCCCACCACCGGCAAGGTCCTCCGCCGCATGTCAACCGAGGTCGGCAAAATCGAAATCAGCGACGTGGACGACGTTTCCGCCGTCGGCAAGGTCGTGAGCGGAAGCGGCTTTAAGGTGGGCGACGTCGTCAAGTCCGTCACCCAGTAGTCCGCGTTAGAAGCAAATGCCGCAAGATCTCGTGGGTGGCCCACCCTTATCTCGCCCGGTGGAGCGTGCGCTGAGTGCAGTCGAAGAGGCGAGATAGGGTGGGGAGTTTCTCTTAACTGAGACTGAAACTCGAAACTGAAACTCTGCTCTACGCTTCCGCCGCGGCCACCACGGTTCGCGCCGTCGCACTGTTCTTCGCTCCGTAGTACGACACGGCCGCGCCCCACGACGCCAACCGGAACATCCACCGCAGCCACAGCAGCGCCTGCGCCACCGCGAACCAGATGAATATGGTCGCCACCGAGTGCTGCGGCATCCAGCGGGCGAAGACAACGTAAACCACAATCGTGACCGTGGTCAGCAGCCCCAGCGTCAGGTAGATCAGCATCACGCGACCGAAGTGCGCCAGGAAAAATCCCGCCGCGTGCAGGAAGGCCGCAATCGCCGACCGGTGCTCGTCGATCACGATGTCCGCCTTGGCGTATTCCACCAGCGCATTCACCACCAGTACCCACGCCACCAGCAGCGCCACTCTCGCCAGCCCCAGCCACATCCATGGCCCGGCGACCGATGCCCGCTGCAACTGGCGCTCGATCAACCGCTCCAGCGTGCCGTTCAGAATGCGGAACGCCACGAAGTACAGCACCGATGCGATCACCGCCAACCGCGCGAATCGTCCGAAATATTTCCCCATGCCGCGCCCGAAGGCATGCAGCCCGGCGCCTTCGCCGGCGGTGAACACTTCGAATGCCCCCGCCGAGAGTACCGTGTTCAGCGCCAGGAACAAGACTCCGGTATACAACACGCCCACCGAAAAATTCTTCAGAAACTCGCCCTTGGCGATGGTGAATTCGCTCAGCCACGCCGCGCTGAACCCGTTCACCAGGGCATGACCGGCGGCGCTGTTGCTCACGTGATCGGCGATGGCGTCATGCATCGGGGCCGCCACGGCCGCGGCGAC
>Ga0326726_10002467_pt1 | contig 17024 bp, 11 predicted proteins | sample MHFenrmetagenome_2_FD_207603 | JGI IMG/M metagenome (GOLD analysis project Ga0326726, IMG submission 207603) | Lab enriched peat soil microbial communities from Michigan Hollow, Ithaca, NY, United States - MHF15MN | ecosystem: Environmental > Terrestrial > Soil > Wetlands > Peat | place: USA... | reverse complement strand
AGCCTCGAACACGGCCTCTCCACTGCGCGGAATGATTGGAAAGAGTCCGACATGGCCATCGTCCCTGACGATTTTCCAGATGCCCAAGCTAGGAACTCCCAGCGCGGTATTGCGGCGGATACCCGTGGGATAGGGAGCATCCTCGTTCTTCATCTGCTGCGCGGTGACAGGAACGCCGAGACTTTCCCCCTCAAAGGTCGCGGCACCCGGGATGTCGCGGGTGAGCCGCTCCTTCGCATATTCCCAATTAGCGAGACAGGTTCTTTCCGGCCCGTAGAACTGCAGCTCCACCTGCCAGGCCGGCAGCCGGTGATCCGAGGCGAAACGATCCATCTCCGAGTCGAGCGCACCGCCGGGGCGTGTCGCGGCTTTCAGGAACTCGCTGTCCCCGAGGAGCGCTGACAGCGGGCTCGCGTACACGGGCTCACCGATCAGGGACGAATCCGAGAGGTAATTCACCGTCCGTACCAACTGGATCAGGTCCTGACGCCGCGGTACGGTAACTTTGCCCGTGCGATAGTGCTCGGGCTGCGGCATCAGACGAAAGCCCATCTTGGTCACAATGCCAAAATTGCCCTGGGCGAACAGCCCCGCGGGATCCGGCCCGAATCCGTAGCGGTATTCCTGCCAGGTCTTTGCAGCCGGAAGAGCGCCCATGCCGGTGCGCATGACTTCGCCGTTTGCGAGCACCACTTCCATGCCACAACTGGCACCGAAGTGATCCCGAAAGTAAGGCATGGTGTATCCGACACCGCGCTCAAGAGAATTTCCGACCGGGCTGCCCCACCCTGGATCAGGGCAGTCGATCCAGACCTTGAGCCCGCGCTCCTGAATGTACCGGTACAGGTCGAAGTACGAAACGCCCGCTTCCACCAGTGCGAAGTGCCGATCCTCGTCGACCTCGAGCACGCGATTCATCCGTTTGAGATCGACGATGACGCTGCCGGAAAGATTGGGTGAAGGGCCTCCGTACCCGAAGTTCTTGCCGGTCGAGATAGGATATAGCGGCACGCGATAGCGATTGGCGATCCGCACTACGGCTTGCACCTGTGCCACGCTCGATGGAGCCACCGCTCCCGCGGCCAGACGCTCGTCCGGCGTTCCCCACACAGTTGAATAGGAATCGCGGTAAGGCGTCAGGTCCTCGTCGCTGGTGAAGACCCATTCCTTGCCGACCGCCTCTTCGAACATGCGCACGGCAGCAGCGAACTGTTCCGCGCTAATCCCGGGAGCAAGTACGGTCATGGAAGTTTAAACTCCTAGCGGTCAGGAAAAATCAGACTCGCCAGGCAGCGGATTTCCGTTGGGCGATCCTCCAGAAGACGAGCGGTTCGGAACACCCATCCTGCGAGCTGCAGATTCCGCGCTCGTCGCGTTGTGCAACCTGCAGCCAGTGATCCCATGCGAGTTGTTCGATACAGAACAACACCGGTCGCGTCGTGAGTCCGGCTACAACCGGCGCAGATGGTAAGCGCCAGAGTGGATGTAATTGCTCCAGCCAAACGTCCGTGACATCTCCACCGAAGTCAGCGACTGTAATGCCTTGCTCCTGCATGGACCGACCAAACGCGCGTCCTTCCGCGAAGCGATGATCGAATATCGCAAGTCGCGGGCTCCGAGGATTGGCGGCCAGCGGGAAGGCTCCAGCGACTAGCGCCGCACTGGCAACGATAAAATCCCGTCGACTTAACACGTGTCCACTTCTTCAAGTTGGCGTAAACGCCAAACGAAAAGAGGTCACAAACCTCAGTACTTCAGCGGCTCGAGGTACGACGCGATGCTTTTCTCGCGGTCCTTGAACACGGGCGGAATCTGGAGGCTCTTGCCGAGATCCTCGTAGCACTCGTCGACGAGAAACCCTTCAGCCTTGGAAACGCACGCCTCGAACAATGCACCCGCCGGTGTGCGTACGTAGATGGAGTCGAAGTATCCACGATCCTTCCGATCCGACGTATCCGTGTATCCCAAGCCTTCCAGCCGAAACTTGACGTTGCTCTGGATATCGAGCGTTGCGACCTTGAAGGCGCAGTGATGAACGGTTCCCTCGCCATAGGCCCAAGAACCTTGGGGAACCGTCGGCTCCTGAAGGAAGTCGACAATCGTGCCTGTACCGCCCTTCCCGACCTCATAGCGAATCGTCGCGCCATCGGTTCGCCGATTTTTTCCGCTCCAGCCGTCCTGAATGAATTCTTCGGAGTTCTCCGAGTCCCGCACCGACACCGTGATGCCGTGGGTGCCCCGAATGCCGTACTCCGAGGGAACGACGCCGTTCGAGTAGGGCTTTCGATTGTCATCGTCGATGCCGGCAAAGGCATATTCGATCCCGCACGGGTGCTTGAACCGAAGCATCCGCTCACCGAACCGCTCATCATCGAGGGCGTTTACGCCATGCTTCTTCAGGTGCTGTTGCCAGAATTTGAGTGACGTTCGTGGTACCGACAGAACCAGCGTCTTGATCTGCCCGGTGCCGGGGCGTGCCTTGCGACCGGATTGACGCATCGGAAAGCAGGTAATCAGGGTGCTCTCGTCGCCGAGATCGTTGCCGTAGTAGAGGTGATAGATCGGCTCGTCGCCGTCATAGAGCGCCGTCTTCTTCACGCTCTTGAGCCCCAGCACCTTGGTGTGAAAGTCGTAGTCCTCCTGAGCCGTGCCCACATTCAAAGTGATGTGGTGGTGCTTCAGGATGTGCGGATTAGGTTCCATTGGCTTGTCCTCCAGCTTGTTTATACCTGAGTTCACCCAGACTTTGAATTCCAGGCGGTGCGCGAGCTCTGGAGCCCGCGCGAATCGCGCTTCGGCAGCGCGTAGCCGCAGCTGGCGCCCCGAAATCCCCCGATCGTCGCAACGACACCACGCGGTGCGCCGGGTCCGGCACTCTGGGCCCGACTTGAACGCCTACTCCACCACATCTCGTAAGGCTCGTATGCCGGCATGGCTCGACGACGATCGGCGCCCGTTGGACTGGAACGGCCCCCTTGATCGATTCTTTACCCGGGTTCCGGACTCGGCATTGGATCGGCCGATCATTGATCACTTCGAGCACGCGGCTCGCCTGAATCGAGACCGGATCGCGATCAGGAATACAGAAACAACTCTAACGTTCGGCGAACTGTGGGACGGCGTCTGCGGACTGGCTGAAACCCTGGCCGCCGACAGCAAGGCGGAAGACCTGATCGGCATTCTGTTGCCGACGGGTCCGATGTTTGCTCTCGCGATGTTCGCGTGTCTGGCGGCAGGACGCCCGTTTGTCGCACTCGATACGAACTATCCACGAGACTGGCTGGGTCACGTGCTGAAGGATGCGCGGCCGACGCTGATCATCACAGGAGAAGATGGCCTTCGAGGCGTCGAGACTCGCGTGCCAACGATGCGGGTCATTCGACTGACGGCTTTGCCCAAGTCTGCGCAAGAAGGCTGGCGCCCCGCGAAGCTGGGCCTGGATGAACCCGCCTGCGTGCTTTTCACCTCCGGGAGCACCGGCCGGCCAAAGGGCATCGTCAATAGTCAGAGAAATCTCCTGCAGCGCGTGGCTCAATCGATCAACGCCGCGCACATTAATGCTGAGGACAGATTTCTGACGCTCGCGTCGCCTTGCACGATCGTCGGCGTGCGCGACGTCATGACGGCACTGCTGGCCGGGGCCAGCATTCACCTCCTCGATCCGCAACGCGCCGACGCGCGCGAGATCTTGAATGTGATCCGCGCAGAGGCCATCACGATCCTGTTCGCCTTTCCCGCGCTCTTAAGATCGGTTGTCGCCGCCCGTGCAGAACACGCGGAAGTCGCCCTTCGGCTGGTTCGCGTGGGCGGCGACACTACGCTGTGGAGCGACATCGACTTGCTGCGCTCCTGGCTCGCGCCGGGGGCGGACATCCAATTGATCTACGCCGCGACAGAAGCACCCATGCTGCAGTGGTTCGTCGACGACTCGTGCCGCGGGCAAGATGCCCGCATTCCCATCGGCTATCCGCTCCCGGGCAACCGCCTCGCAGTAGTCGACGAGGATGGCCGCACAACGCAGCCGGGCGAAGTCGGCGAGCTCACTGTCGCAAGCCCATACGTATCGTTGGGACGTTGGGTGGATGGACGTTACGCGGACGAAAGCGTTGGAACGTCTGGCGTGGGCGCATGTCGACTCTTTCGAACGGGAGACCTCGTGCGCCAGAGGCCGGACGGGCTGCTGGAGCGAGTAGGACGCAAGGACAGGCAAGTCAAGATACGCGGCGTGCGCGTCGATCTCGAAGGCGTGGAAGCCTCTCTTCGCGAGCACCCATTCGTACGGGATGTGGCTGCACTGGCGCGAACGAGCAGCGTCAACGGCACGATGACGCTCGTCGCGTATGTGAGCCCGCACGATGAAGCGCCCGCCGGGCTGGTTGAGGAATTGAGAGAGTTGATGCGCTCGGCGCCGCCGCCGATGCGCCCGGCGCGCTTCTATCTCGCACACGAGATTCCCCGCCTGCCGAGCTCGAAGCTGGACGTTCGCGCGCTCATTGCGCTCGATGACGCCAACGTTCAAAGAGAACGGGCGAGACCGGCCGATAAAGCAGATCTCGCTCCCATGGTTGGCGATCGCATCGCGCAGATCGTAGCGCGCGTCTGGCAAGACGTGCTGCTCGCGCCGGTTGGCGGGCCTGACGACGATTTCTTCGACGCAGGTGGCGATTCCCTGGCCGCGGTCACATTTGCGGTAGAGCTCGAACGTGAACTGGGATTGGAACTGTCACCAACGCAAATCTATGAGACACCGCGATTCGGTACGTTTTGCGAGGTGCTGAGAGAGTGCGGCGCGTCTCGCTACGCGACGCTCGTTCCTCTAAAGGCAGGCGCGGGCTCGCCGCCGGTCTTCTTCATCCATGGCGTCGGCGGGAACGTCGTTGAAATCCTGCCTACGGCCCATCGCATGGGCTATCCGGGCGCCGTCATCGGCATTCGGGCACGCGGCCTCGTACGCGGGGAGACGCCACACTCGAGCGTGGAGGCGATGGCCGCCGACTATCTGAGAGAGATCAAAGCGCGCCAACCGAACGGCCCCTATTACTTGTGCGGCTATTCCTTCGGTGGACTCGTGGCCTTCGAGATCGCGCGGCGGCTTTCGGAATCGGGAAACGAAATCGGCTTCGTCGGCCTCTTCGATACGTTGATGAGTCCATTGAGATGGCCGCTGCGGGCCTGGCTCTCCATCGTCGGCCGGCGCATTGCCCGCTTATACGGCAACCTGTGCGCGGCATTGCTGCGCACTAGGCTAGCCGCCCCTTCCGCATCGATACACGAAGACAACGTGTCGCTGCCGGGCTTTCTGAGCTCCTTGCCCACAAGCGTTGTCAGAGTAGCCGCGAGCGCCCTCATCGCATCTGCAAGATATCGCGCCGGGTTTTATCGCGGGCAGCTCACTCTGTTCACGCCCGTGGGCCGCGAGCCTGGCCTTCCCACTCTCGAAGCCATTTGGCGCAAGCACGCTCGCGCTCTTTCGATTGTCGAGACCCAAGGCGACCACTCAACAATGCTGTCCGCACCCAACGCAGACTCTACCGCCGCGTCTTTGACGCGCTGCCTACCCGTGCCGATTGTTCGCGACTAGATTCTCGTCCTTAGCCTGGGCGCGTGCCACCCGGCAAGGCCCGATGATAGATGCCAATCCTCTGAACGAGCGATTGAAACCTCGGGTCGACGTGTAATGCATCGAGCATTGGATCCTGCGCGAGGAAATTGATCGGCGACGATCGATCTTCGAAGGCGCGTTCGAGCCATTGAAACGCGTTCTCGGTGTCCGCGAGAGCCGCGTAGATCAAGGCGATGTCGTACGCGGAGACGTAGCGTTCCTTCGACAGCTTGACCACACGATCCAGCTCTGCAAGCGCTTCCTTGCGTCGACCCGACAGCGCGAGCGCTTCTCCGCGGTAGGCGTTACTGCCGGGCGCCTGGAGCGGGTGCTTGTCGATTTCCTTGAGCGCGCGCTCGTAATCTCCCTTGCCGAGAAGGTCGCGAATCAAAACGTTGCGAGCGCTCTCGCCACGCTCGTCGAGCGCGAGAACCTGCTCGATAAGCCGCATCGACTCATCGTACCGCTTCGCGTAATAGAGGAAATTGGCGGCCGCGACCCTTGGAGCGAGCCAGAGCGGCTCGAGCTGTTGCGCCTGTGCCGCTTCCGCCTCAGCGCGATCGATGTCACCCTGCATCGCGTACAAAAGTCCGCGCCGGTGATGCGTCAATGCCAACGACGGGTCGAGCTGGAGTGCGCGCACATACTCCCGAGCGGCGCCCTCCCAATCATGCTCGTACTGCACCTTGATGTGCCCCAGTGCCGAATGTGCCGCCGCGAGGTCCGGATCGATCGACAGTGCCTTCTCGACCGACTGGCGCGCCGTGGGAAACACCTCATGCGGAGCGCGCATGCCGAATACACCCATGACTGCGTAACTGTCGGCAAGACCCGTATAGGCGAGTGCGTAGTTCGGGTCACGCGCAATGGCTTGCTCGAAGAAAGCAATCGCTTGCAGCAGGCTAGGTTCGGTCTGTCGTGTCCAGGCGAGTCGACCGCTCGCGTAGAGCGCGTACGCTTCGGGATCCTGGGTGTAGGGAGCCCCGCGCGTCGACGCGCCGCCGGCCCAGCGCACCGCGAGTGCCTTCGCGACCCTCTCGGCAATGACGTCCTGCAGGTCGAAGATCGTCGTGAATTCCTGGTCGAAGTTCTGCGCCCAGAGCTGCTTTCCGTCCGCTACGCGCAACAACCGCACCGACACGCGCAAACGATCTCCTCTTCGTTGCAATGAACCGTCAAGCACGGTGTCGACGCCCAGCTCGCGACCTGCCGCAATTACATCCTGGTCGAGCGCGGTATATCGGCGCACCGAGCTCAGTGGGCTGATCGCCCGCGGACTGTATCGGCCCAGACTCGAGATCAGGGACTCGGTCATGCCCAATTCGAGGGATTCGTTTCGGTCGGTCGGCAACAGTGGCTTGAAGGGAAGAATGGCCAAGGTCTGGCCGGCGACGGCGGCCGGCTTCTGGGGCGCGGTCGGCCTGAAAAGGAACGCAATCGCGACGATCACGACAATCAGCGCCGCTATGCCCGCGAAGAGCAGTCCGAGCCGTCTCCGCGCGGTGGCGGGCTCCGCACCGGATGGCGATGCGGCGCTCGTCAACGCGCCACTCGGCTGCGCGAGATCATCACGCCGCGTGGCCTTGGCGACGAATCGATAGCCCTTGCGTGAAACGGTAGCGATGTAGCGATTCTCACCGCGCGCTTCGCCCAGGAGCTGACGCAGTGTCGATACAATCTGCGTCAGGCTGTTCTCCTCGACGATCACGCCCGGCCAGATCGCGTTGAGGAGCACGTCCTTGTCCAGCAGCTCTCCTGCGTGCTCGACGAGATAGAGCAATGTGTCGTAAGCCTTTCCGGCGAGCGGAAGGGACTCCCCGGTATCGAGGCGCAGCAAGCGTTGCTGGCCGACCTCCAGTGCGAAGTCGCCGAATTCGTAGCGTGCGTGTGAGGGGGTCATGAGCGACGGGACGCCAAAATCAGAACAACTCAGAACTTTTCAGCGATCGGCCAAGGATTCTTCCATGGATTCCGCTCCACAGTCACGCCCGAAAGGCCAACTACCAAGGCTGACTGGGGGAATACGATGATCTCGCTACAAACTGCCGTCCGGACGCTCCTTATCTATGTCTTTTTTTCGCTTGTAAGCCCCCTGCTCTGGGCCGACACGCCGGCGAACAGCAAAGACTCCGACCGCCAGTGCGGCGGTGAACCTTGCGCTGCGGTATTTCGGGGCATATTCGCTTTCCTTGATCGTGACCTGTTTGGACTCGACGGCAACGGCCGTTCGTGCGCCGACTGCCACATGCCGCTGGAGCACTTCCAGCTCACGCCGGCGAGCGCAGAGGCGAGGTTCCAGCGACTTGAACGGCGGCGCGAACGGAATCCTCACGCCGACGATCCGCTCTTCCGGCCGATCGATGCCGACGACTTTCGCATCAACGGCGTCAATGCGACCGACTTCAGCAATCTGCGCGAGAACGGCCTGATCCGCATCGTGTTTACACTACCGCCGAACATCAAGCTGATCGACCCCGCGACCAACGCGCCCTCGTCTGAAACGGTGGCCGACGTCTGGCGGATGGTTCCCAGTGTCAATAATGTAAAGCTCACGGGTCCGGACGGCCTCAACCCGTGGCCGCGGGGGCCGAACCCCTCGGGTGGGTACCAGCTGGACGGCCGCTTCACCACGCTTCAGGATCAGGCGCTGGGGGCGCTGCTGGCGCACGCGCAAATTCAGAATCCACCGGAACAACGGTTGCTGGACGACCTGACCTCGTTGCAACGTGTGCTGTTCACCAGCGAGCGCGTACGTGCGCTTTCGGACGCGGTGAGTGCGGGCACACTGCCCTTGCCCGACCCGGATCCGCCACTTAACGCGCTGGAACAACAGGGTAAGTCAGTGTTCGTACGCTCGTGTGCGCAATGCCATGGCGGTCCCGGGCAATCGACACCGCAGCCCCCGGTCGTCCGATTCCACGACATCTCAACGCAGTGCCCGCGGCCGGTCGATACCGTCACGCCCGCTCGCTTCAACTTCCACCCCTGCCCGCCGCGCCTCGCGCGCAACGCGCGGACCTATGAGATCACGCTGCCAACCGGAGCCAAGATCCGGCGGACCAGCTCGGATCCAGGACGTGCCCTGCTGACGGGGTTCGCAGGCGTCGGAGCACCCGCAGCCGACGACTGGAACAAGCTGGACATTCCCGGACTGCGAGGGATCAGTCACACGGCGCCGTACTTCCATAACAACAGCGCAGACACGCTGGAAGCGGTGCTCGATCACTACGATGAGTTCTTCAAGCGCGTGCGGGTAGTCGCCCCGCCTGGCGTCGTTCCGCCGATCTTGTCCACGGACGGCGTGAATTTCGACCGCCCGCCGACACCGGAAGAGCGAGCGGCGTTGCTGGCGTATTTGCGCAAGCTGTAGCTACAAGCTGCGCTACTCACGGGAGTAGCGCAGCGCTTCCGCGACGATGGATGCCGATCGTCGGGTTTCATGGTTCGCTTCGGTCCATACTTGCTTGCCTGATGGCCAGCAGTCTCCAGACCCGGTTTGCCGGCTTCGCTGCCTTGTCTGGAGTGCTCGCCGCGGAACCGTCGGTCAGCGCGGCCGAGCCGACGATCCCCGCGGTGGTCGTCACGGCACAAAAACGCACCGAGAACGTGCAGGAAGTCCCGCTTGCTGTCACTGTGGTGAGCGGCGCAGACCTTCAGCACATCAACGCGCTCGGCATTGCCGATCTCAGCCTGGTGATCCCGAGCGTCACCTTCAATACCGGCAGAGAGCTTCGCGATAGCTCCATTCGTATCCGCGGCATCGGCACGGATGTGTTCGCCGCAGGCATCGAGCCGAGCGTGTCCACCGTCATCGACGGCGTCGTGCTCGCCCAGCAGGGATCGTTCTTCAACGATATGGACGATCTTGAGCGCGTGGAGGTGCTGCGCGGACCGCAGGGAACGCTATTCGGCAAGAACTCTTCCGCGGGCGCAATCGCCTTCGTTACCAGGAATCCCAACTTCAAGGCGCTCGAGGCGAGCTCGAACGTGCTCCTCGCCGCAAACCAGGAGTACCGGGTGAACGGGGTGATTTCCGGGCCCTTGTCGCATTCCACAGCCTTCCGTCTGACTGCGTTCTATCGGCAAAACGACGGTGTCGTGACGGATGTCGCGACCGGCGCGACCTATAACGACGTCGCGGCATACGGTTTCCGCGGCAAGCTTCAGTGGCGGCCGCAAGACTTCGTGGATCTGTTGCTGAGCATCGACGCTCAGCGCTTCGATTCGAACTGCTGTGCGCTGCCGGTGCGGGTCGCCAGCACGAATCCTATCGTACCGAGCACAGGCATTGCTGTTGGACCACTGAACGATGCCGTCGCGCTCGGGGGCACAAACGTATTTGCGAAGCAGGAGAACTACGGTGCCTCGGTCACGGCCAACTTCGGCCTGGGCGACTACTCCGTCACCTACATCGGTGGCGCCCGTGAGTGGACGGCAGCCGGTGATTTCGACGTCGACTCGACGCCCGCACGCATCGTCACTTCAAACTTCAGCACCAGCGATGCGAAACAGATGTCGCACGAACTCCGCCTCGTCTCTCCGCTATTCGGTCGGGCCAACTATGTCCTGGGTCTTTTTTATTTTGACACCGATGTCGATCAGGCTCTCGATCGCCGTGGGACGCGGATCAACCTCATCACGGCCATCAATCCCGACGGCACGATACAAGCACCGCCCGGCTCCGAGCTGGCGCTCGTCGCTAACACTACGATCAAGACGCAGAACGTCTCCGCTTACGGACAGGCCAATTTTCGCCCCGTCGATCGATTGACGCTCACCGCAGGCGCCCGCGTCATTGCAGAGAAGCAGGATCTGGACTTCTTCCGTCCGCTGCCGAGTCCATTCTACGGTCTCGGCGCGTTCGGGCCTGTGGCGGCCGAATACTCGGATGACGCAACGATCGTGAAGGCGGCCGCTCGTTTCGATTGGACCGAAGCCTTCGGTACTTACGTCAGCTATTCGACCGGTTACAAAGGCAAAGGTGTATTCAACTCACCGGCTCTTTCACCGGTCATCTTTGCCGCGCTGCCTCTCGATGCGGAGACCTCGCAACTGTGGGAGATCGGCCTGCGCTCGCGGTGGCTCAGCAATCGGCTCACGTTGAATTTGACGGGCTTTCTCACGAAGTTCGAAAACTACCAACAGCAGGCGTTCGACGCTGGGCTCGGCATCTTTGTCGTCACCAATGCCGGCGCCATCCATACGAACGGGATTGAGCTCGAGTTCGCCTACGTGCCATCTAAACGGCTCTCGATTTCTGGAGGCGTGACGTATCTCGACGCGGGATATGACTACCGCACGGGTCCTTGCTATGCGGGCCAGACGGCCGCACTCGGCTGCGTGGGTGGCCGCCAAGACCTGCGACGCGGGTCGTTTGTGAACGCGCCGGACCTGCGGTACACGATCTTGGCCCGGTACACTCAACCGCTGTCGGCAGCGTCCCAGGTTTACGGCCAGATCAATTTCCGTTGGCAGGACGACGTCCAGTTTGCCTATGACCAGGATCCCCGCTTCAATCAGCGGGCCTACGGCATTGCCGACTTCAAAGTTGGCGCGTCGATTGCGGACGGCCGCTATGACGTGTCGGCGTTCGTGAAGAACGCGTTCGACCAACAGTACGTCTCGAATGTCGTCGGACAGGGGCCAGCCGGTGGAGGTGCAATCGTCAACGCCATCCCGCGGGACTTCCACAGATACTTTGGCATCGAGTTGGCGGCGAGATTCTGACGGGGCAATGCCACGGCCGATAGGTTGTTGACAGAGCAGTCGCTTGCACTGACACTCCTGTTGGCAGCGGCACAAGCGCGTAGCGCGGAGTAACGGCGATGGGCGACAAGATCACGGTTCACGATCCACGCGGTTTCCCACCGAAAGTCACCGGCAAACGGCTCGCGAATCGGCTCGAGCGCCTCGACGGCAAGGTCGTCTATCTGATCGACTGCCTGTTCGAAAACTCCGACAACTTCATGGTGCAGCTGGGGCAGTGGTTCGCCGAGCACCTGCCTTCCGTGAGCACACGCATCATCAAGCCGCGCGAGTGCTGGATCGACGACCCGGACATGCGGGCGACGATCGCCGCCCAGGGCAACGCCGCCATCATCGGCGTCGGTCTCTGAAGCACTTGTTGCCCCACGGTCGTGGGGTTGGCTCTGGCCCTTGAACGGCAGGGGATCCCCACCGTTCCGGTCAGCACCCACGTGTTCGCACGGCTCGCGAAGGCCACGGCACTCGCCGAAGGCATGCCGACGGCGCGCAACGTCTTCGTTCCCCAACCGGTCGTCGGCCGTTCACCTGCCGAGCTGCGGACGTACATCGAGGGCATCGACCCGATATCGAAGCGCCCCTTCATGCAGGGCGTGATCGAAGGATTGACTCGACCGCTCGGCGCGGAGGACTTCAAGGACGCGAGCTTCGAGCGCAACATTCCGCGGCTGCTCGAGCCCGAACGGGAAGACAATCTGCAGGAGCTGTTCATACGCAACAGCTGGACCGATTTTCTCCCGATCATCCTGCCGACGGAGGAGCGCGTCGAGCGCATGCTGAAAGGCACGAAGCATGCGCGTGACAAGATCGTCGGCCGGCTGCAGCCGACGGCGTATCGCGAGAGTTGGGAATTCGATGTCGAGAAGGTCGCGGTGAATGCCGTCATGGCCGGCGCGCGGCCCGAGTACCTGCCGGTGATCCTCGCGATGGCCGCGAGTGGCATTTCGGCGCGCTCGAGCAGCACGAATTCCTTTGCGACGATTTCACTGGTCAACGGCCCGATCCGCAACGAGATCGGCATGAACTCCGGCATCGGCGCGCTCGGTCCGTACAACCACGCCAACGCGACGCTGGGCCGCGCTTACGGCCTCTTGAGCCAGAACCTGCAGGGCGGATCGGTACCGGGCGACACGTACCTCGGCACGTTCGGCAATTTCCTGAACTACTCGGCCTGCTTTCCCGAGGCCGAAGAACGCAGTCCCTGGTCGCCCTTCCACGTCGACGAGGGCTATCGTGCGAACGAAAGCACGGTCAGCATCTTCTTCGGCGGCTGGTACACGCAATCTGGCTATGGACCACGGGAGACGTGGAAAGAGAAGTTCATCCGCTGCCTGACCGCGGATCATTTCAGCCCGCCGCTGATCGTGATGGACCCGCTCGTGGCACGCGGCTTCGTCGACCTCGGCTTTACCAAGCGCTCGCTGATCGAGTGGTGCGCCGAGAACGCGAAGCTCTCGGCGCGTGATTACTGGGACGACCAGTGGGTTGGCACGCTCCTTCGTCCGCTCGCCGTTGCTGGCATCGAGCCCTATGCGAGCAGACTCAAGGCAGCGCCAGACCAGTTGGTCAATCTCTTCACACCGGACGACATCAAGATCGTCGTCACAGGCGGCGAAACGCAGGCCGCATTCAAGATGTTTGCGGGGCGTCTCCAGAAGCCGGCACCGGGAAACTTTCTCGGCGGCACTGCAATCAACATCATCGACGAGTGGCGCTGACAGTAGCCGGTGAGACTCAGCGCAATACGCGCTGACACGGGCCGCAGTGCAGCCAAACGGAACTGCGAATCCGGCACGCCCTACAAGTAGAAATGTTTCGCGAGCCAGATCGGTCGACCATTGGTCAAGCACGCGTCGTACACGACGCAGCCATGCGGCCAGAAGCCTGTCGGTAAAACATTGCCTCGCACCCGAGGGCGAGGTCATTCGGTTCCTCGCCTCCTCGGTACCGCTCTCGAAGTGCGCATCAGCCGGTCGGCGTAAGTCTCAATAAATGAGGAAATCATTAGACTGTCTTCATATATCACTCGGGAAAAGCCTCGTTTCCACTTGACAATATGCACCGCATTCGCCGTGCATCCGGGCCGGTTGACCGTTCGTCGGACGTCATTTTCACTGCTGATCTCATCACATCTTCCCCGTCGCGGGCTATCTACGATGTGTGCCGTCGCCACGTATCCGCATAGACCACGATGTATTCAATTCGCAATGCCGCTCTCGGCTTTTCGCTCATCGAGCTGATGACTGCGCTCGCAGTCGCGTCAGTTCTCCTGGTGGTCGGCGTGCCGTCATTCCGCTACGTCACGAATGCGAACCGAATAACCGGCGAGATTAACGGCCTTCTCGGCGACCTCCAGCTCACGCGCTCCGAAGCGATCGAGCAAGGCAGGCCGGTGACGATTTGCCGTTCCGTGGACGGCGCGACCTGCGCCGCGGCGAACACCTGGCAAAGCGGCTGGATTGTCTTCATGGACGCGAACGGCAATAAGACAGTGGACGCCGGTGAATCGCTGCTTCGCGTGCAGCAGCCCATCGCGGCGGGCGACACGCTCGTTGCCAGTGGCAACATTGCGGCCGTCACATACAACCGTGAAGGCTACGCGTTCGGGCTTCCGGGCACCGTGACAATGACGCTGCACGATCAAACGGCAAACTCAGCGTGGACACGCTGCCTCGCAGTCTCGATCGTTGGGCAGCTCCAGACGCAGACCGTTGGCACCGGAGCTTGCCTGTGAGTCGCGCTCTCACCCTGCGAGCCGCGCGCGGCTTCAGCCTCGTCGAGGTTTTGGTCTCGATGGTCGTCATCGCGGTGGGGCTCCTTGGCATTGCGAAGATGCAGGCGCTCGCATATTCGAGCACCGGAGTTGCCAGCATGCGCTCCCTTGCGGCGCTCGAGGCATCGAGCCTCGCCGCTTCCATGCACGCCGATCGCGCCTATTGGGCGGCGGGTGGCGTAGTGCCCGCGACCATCACTGTCACCGGCACCACAATTTCGGATGCAACGCTCGCGACAGTAGCGGACTGCACGACCGCCTCGGGCGTCAACCCACCGGATTGTTCGCCGACAACAACGGCTGCGTACGACCTGCAGCAGTGGTCCCAAGCCGTGAGTGCCTTGCTGCCAAATCCCGTGTCGACCATTACGTGTACCAACGTTGTCGGCGCGCCCGTCAATTGCACGATACAGATCCTCTGGGCCGAAAAGGCGGTGGCAGTGAATCAGCAGGGCACGAACTCGGCCGCAATGCAGGCCCCAACCTACGTGCTGTACGTCGAACCATGAACACCCAACCGCGACAACGGATTTGGCGCTCCGCGGTATCGCAGCGCGGGCTCACCCTGGTCGAGATAATGGTCGCGATGGCGATCGCGGTGTTTCTGCTCGCCGGTCTCCTGACGATTGTGCAGAACACCCGCAAGACGTTCGGCGCCCAGATGCAGCTCGCGCAATTGCAGGACAACCAGCGCCTCGCAATGACGCTGCTCGGCGATGTCATTCAGGCGGCAGGCTACTTTCCAGATCCAACGGTCAATACGCTTGGCGGCACGTTGCCGGTGGTCGCGAGTGCATACCCTTTGGGCCCGTTCCCGACGGCAGGTCAGTCGATCACCGGCACCACTTCCGTCGCATTGGCGGGCGACAGAATCATCGTGCGCTTCATGACCGCGCCCAACGACGGACTCATCAACTGCACGGGCGGCACGAACACAACGGCCGCCAACGCGGTCTACACGAACGCCTTTCGGGTTTCCACCGTGGGCGCCATCAGCTACTTGACCTGCGCGTTGAACAACGCCGCGGCGGTGCCCCTCGTGTCGGGCATCCAGACCCTGAAGATACTCTATGGCGTCAAGACAGATTTCACCGCCGACAACGGCGCGGTCGATAGCTACCTGAAGGCGAGCGAGATGACTGCGGCAAACTGGAACAATGTGATCTCGGTAAAAATCACGCTCACGTTCCTCAACCCGCTTGCCGGTCAGCCCAATCAGCCCGCGACGATTGCCTTTCAGCGGGTTGTCGGTGTCATGAACCGCGCCGGGGTGAAGACGTGATCCCCGCTGCCAGCAACCCCTCGCTCGCCCAGCGCGGTTTCGTGATGGTCACGAGCCTCTTGCTGCTCGTGGTCGTTACCATCATCGCGATCAGCATGTTTCGCAGTTTTGGGATCCAGGAAAAGATCACCGGCAACATGCGCGAAAAGCATCGTGCGCTGCACGCTGCGGAGAGCGCGCAGCAGTATGCCGAGTGGTGGCTGACCAGCGGCGAGAATATCAATCAGGTCTTCAATTGCAACGCGCTGCAGAACGCCAATCTCAATCAAGGCCAGGTCTGCCTGAATTCACTGCCGACAGTCGTCGCCGATGTCACTGCCGTGCCGTGGCAGATCGCCGGCGCTGATGTCGGAGTCGATTACACGCCGCCGACCATGAATGTCACCGCGACGAGCGCCGTCGGCACCTACTTCCAGACGCCACGTTTCTATATTTCGCTGCTTGGCGCCTCGGCTTCAGGCCAGGGCACCGTTTATCAAATCGACGCGGTGGGCTATGGCGGCACGGCAAACGCCGTCGCCGTTGTCGAAAGCACGTACCTGGTTGCCGCGGGCGTCAGAGACTTGGGGGCCCCATGATGATTACGAACCGTATGACCGCCGCAGTGGCTGCGCTAGTGATCGCCGGCGTACCAGGCCTCGCCTGGAGCCAACAGGTGATCCAGGACAATTTCACCGGCGCTGCATCGTCATTTGACTGGAAGACGTTCAACGGCGCCTGTCTTACGGCCGGCGACGGCACAGGCACGATCCCGGCGTGCGTTGGACTCCCTTACTACCAGGGCCAAACGCTTTACGGCGGCTACACGGGCACGCTGCCAGACCCGGTTGGTAACGGCGCGCTGCGTTTCACCAACGGCAACAACAGCGGCGGCGGCTTCGCCAACGGCTACAACCAGGCGGGCGGCGTGATCTCGAACTTCACGTTTCCGAGCGGTCAGGGATTGCAGATTACCTTCACCACGATGACCTACCGCGGCAATTCCGGCGGTGCGGGCGGGGACGGGGCCGACGGCATCAGTTTCTTTCTGATGGATGGCGCCTACAACGCATACGATCTCGGCGCGTTCGGTGGCAGCCTCGGGTATACGTGTTCGAACGCCAACAACGATCCGACACCGCGCGCCGATGGGACGCGCCGCCAGTACGATGGTCTCATCGGCGGGTACCTCGGTCTCGGGATCGATGAGTACGGCAACTTTCTGAATGCAGGCGACAACACGGCGAGCGGCTATGGCTATCAGCCGGGCCGCATCGGTCTGCGCGGCACAGGCAATATCGCCTGGAATTGGCTCACCGCGCAATATCCGGCGCTGTACCCGTCCACTCTGAGCCTGGCAGATCAGGCCGCAGCCGTTCGGAACACTTGCAGATCCGGTCAATTGTGGGACTACTCCATTCCGGCCGCGCCCCTCAACACGATGACTGCGGTTACGGATTACGCGCCGATTCCCAATGCGTTCAAGATCCTGCCGGCGGCTGTCATGATCGCGAACGAAGCCGCCGTCACGCGCGGCGATGGCGTCCCGATCACCTATAACCTCAAGATCACACAGAACGGACTCCTGAGTTTCTCGTACAGCTACAACGGCGGCGCGTACCAGC
>Ga0326726_10002466_pt1 | contig 17031 bp, 12 predicted proteins | sample MHFenrmetagenome_2_FD_207603 | JGI IMG/M metagenome (GOLD analysis project Ga0326726, IMG submission 207603) | Lab enriched peat soil microbial communities from Michigan Hollow, Ithaca, NY, United States - MHF15MN | ecosystem: Environmental > Terrestrial > Soil > Wetlands > Peat | place: USA... | reverse complement strand
GTGAGCCCCGCGAGATGTCCTTCCTCGAACATCTCGAAGAACTGCGCTGGCGATTGGTCAAATCCGTCGCCGCGGTGCTCTTCTTCTCGATCATCACCTACTTCTTCACCGACCAGATCATCGACTTCATCACGCGGCCGATCGATCAAGTCTACTTTACATCGCCGGCCGAAGCCTTCGGGGTCCGCATCAAGCTGTCGTTGTTCACCGGTCTGATCGTCGGACTGCCGGTCATCTTCTATCAGGTCTGGCAATTTGTCGTGCCGGGTCTGCACCGCCACGAAACCCGCCTGGTCATTCCGATCACCCTGTTGGCGACGTTCTTCTTCCTGGTTGGTGCGGCGTTTTGCTTTTTCCTGGTCATGCCCATCGGAATGACCTTCCTGCTGGGGTTTGGCACCGCCAAACTCAAGCCGCTGATCAGTGTCGGCGAGTACGTCAGCTTCGTCGGGTGGATGACACTCGGGTTTGGCGCGGTGTTCGAGTTGCCGATCATCTCATATTTTCTCGGACGGCTCGGCATCATTCAGAGCAGCATGCTCAGTCGCGGACGGCGCTGGGCGATTGTGATCATCCTAGTCGTGGCGGGCGCCATCACCCCGTCGCCGGATATGTTTTCCCAGGTCCTACTAGCCGTTCCTCTCTATGTCCTTTATGAAATCTCGATACTTATTGTCCGCTTTACCGGCCGCCGTGGTTAATACGACCAGGTCGGAATGGAATTGACTTCGATCCGATGCTATGTATATTTCTAACGAACCCTGGCCCCAGGTTTCGTTGTGATCGGTGTAGTTTCTCGCAATCTCACATTGAGCCCTGCCGGCTTCTTCCGGGCCGGCAAACAACCGATGATTGCTCCCTAATTCTGCCGTGTGCCAAACGTGGGTGACAACGCTGTGGGTCGCCGCGGTTGTACAGGCTTTTTTGGTCAAAAGGCAGAAAGTATCACGCGTAGGGAAAGGTGGTGAAGCAGTTGCCGGAAGGGAATGTGAAGTGGTTTAACGACGCAAAGGGCTTCGGGTTTCTCCGATTGGAAGGTGACAACCGCGACGTCTTTGTGCACTACAGCGCGATTTCGGGTGATGGTTTCAAGAGCCTCAAGGAAGGGGAACGGGTCACGTTCGAGTTAGTTCAGGGGCCGAAGGGTCTCCAAGCGACTAACGTCCAGCGTTCCGCAGCCGTCCCGGCGTAAGATCCAGTCAACCGAGAATCTGTAAAGTCGGACGGGGAGCACGCCGCTCCCCGTCTAGTTTTTTGTGGGGCAGTGAGTTATGGGCGTTATCTCTTCCTCGACTTTATGTGCCGCCGTAATTGATTGCCTTTCTGGACCCCCGGTCTCATATAGGCTGGGAGCATAACCGTCCGACACCTTGTTAAGATGGGTAGAATAGGCTGAAAGCCGCGACAACAGGTGTAACCCCCCTCAACTCGGGGCCGGGGGCAATGGAAAAAAGACTCTCAACGGCCGGTTTGGCCGATCGCAGCGCGGTTCAGACATTGATCTGTCTGCCTCTGGCTACGGAAGTCCCGTTTCCGATGGCCGTGATCTCCGTCGTCCTGCGTGTCTCCACCGCCTTCGAAGCCGTGTCCCAAAGCCAGGGGGAGGGAAGCCTCTTCTGGGTGATTTGGACTCAAACGGAAACCGACTCACCGCAAATGCGCCATGCGCTTCCGGATGTGGGCGTAGTCTGCCGATTGTTGTCGTCGCGTGAGCTGGGCCCCGGTCAGTTGCGTGTCGATCTCGAGGGCCTGTATCGCGCGCGGCGGCTCACGGTGACCGATTCCGATTCGGTCATTCGCGTTGCCGTCGAGCCGATCCCAGCGGAGCCCGGCGATCCGAGCCTCACCACGGACAAGATCAGCAGCGCCTACGATCTTTTGGTCAAACTCATCGAGCATTCCGATCAGTACCCCTCGGAATTGCTGCGAGTCGCCGACATGGCGCGCGACCGCGCCGATCACTTCACCGATCGTATCGCTGCGGCCATCCACCTCCATCACGAGGATAAATGGCGCCTGGCGCAAATGACCGATCCGGCGGCGCGCCTGAATTCGTTGCTGGAATTGTTGCGTTCCGAGGTCGACGAGGCCGGGCGCCGCGCCGACTTATCGCGCCGCGTGCGCGCCTCGGCGGCGCGTCGCCAGAAGGCCGACCTCCTGCGTTCGGAGTTGGTGGCGTTGCGCAAGGAGTTGGAGTCGCTCGAACCCGGAGCCAACGAACTGGACCAGTTGGCCGAGCAGATTGCCAACGCCGGGCTCCCGGTCGCCGTCGCCCGCCGTGCCCGCAGCGAACTCGAACGCCTGCGTATGATCTCCACCGCGTCGGCGGAGTACACCGAGATCCGCAATTACATCGATTGGCTCATCCACATCCCTTGGACCGCCACCGCGCATGAGCGCACCGACTCCGACGAGATTCGTCGCATCCTCGACAGCCAGTTTTACGGTCAGAAACGCGCCAAGGAGCGCATCTGCGAGTATCTGTCGGTCTTGCACCGCACCGGCCGCCCCACGTCGAACGTGCTTTGCCTGACGGGCGCCTCGGGCATCGGCAAGACGCAGTTGGCGCGCGGCATCGCCAAGGCGCTGCGTCGCCCGCTGGTCACGATGAATCTCGGCTTGCTGCGCTCGGAGGGGGTGATCAAGGGGAATCGCCGCACCTTCCCGGGCGCCATGCCCGGACGCATTCTCCGTCAATTGCGCGCCGTCGAGGTCATCAATCCGGTCTGTGTCCTGGAAGATGTCGACCGGCTCGGGACCGAGCCGACGCGTCCCGATCTGTCGGCTGTTCTCCTCGAGTTCCTCGATCCGGAAAACTCCGTCGACTTTTGGGATCACTATCTGGAATTCCCGTACGATCTCTCGAAGATTCTGTTCATTTGCACCGTCACCGACACCGAGAGCGTGCCCGAGGTCTTAAGCGAGCACATGGAGTTTGTGGAACTGCCGGGGTATCTGCTGGAAGAGAAAGTCGAAATCACTTTCAAGCATCTCTGGCCGCGCCAATTGGATCTTCATAACCTCCCAACCGCCGAATTCACGCTCACCGTGGCCGGCGTGCACAAAATCATCCGCGAGTACACGCTTGAGGCCGGGCTATCCAATCTCAACAAGTGCCTCGAGGTGATCTGCCGGCACTTGGCGGCACAACGCGTCGCCGGGCAACGCGGCTACGTGCGCGTGGGAGCGCAGCAGGTCGAGCGCTTGCTGGGGACTCCGGTCTACATCCCGGAAAAAGCGGAGAGCAAGCCCGAGATCGGTGTCGCCATGGGCGTGGCCTGGACCCAGACCGGCGGCGACATCATGCTGATTGAAGCGCTCAAAATGCGCGGCTCGGGACAAGTCATCTCGACCGGCTCCTTGGGCGAGGTCATGCGCGAATCGATTCAGGCGGCGCACTCCTACGTACGTTCGCGCGCCGACTGGCTGGGAATCGCCTATTCCGACTTCTCCAACTACGATATCCATGTGCATTTCCCCTCGGGCGCCATCCCCAAGGACGGCCCCTCCGCGGGCATCACGATTTCGGTCGTGATCGCCTCGGTGCTTTCCGAGCGGCCCATCCGCAACGATTACGCCATGACCGGCGAGGTGTCATTGCGTGGCAAGGTCCTGCCCGTCGGCGGGGTCAAGGAGAAGGTCGCGGCCGCACACCGGGTCGGGATTCACAAGATGATCGTCCCCAAGCAGAACGTGAAGGACCTGCAGGATGTGCCGCGCCGAATCGCCAAGGAGATGACTTACATTCCCGTGGAGACCGTCGACGAGGTCTTCGCGGCGGTTCTCTTGGATTTCGATCCCGCCAAGGCAAGTCTTGAGAAACTATTGCACATGGAAATGGTAAGAAAGCACGCGGCACGCCGTCAGAAGGCGGCGGCGCGGGCTCGGGGACGAGTCAAAACGCGCCGGACTGCCAAGACCCATCGCTCCCCGTCGCGAGATCGCGGGCGGTAGGAGACCGGACGAACCGACTAAGGCTTGACCCTGAGATATCATCCTGTGAACTTGATTTCGATGAACCCGGCGTGTTCAACACGACCGGGTATTTTGCTGCGATCCATTGGCGGTCGAGGAGGAACGTGTGAAGAAGTGTCTAGCCGGCGTTGTGCTCGTCCTGTTTTCGTCATGGCCCCTGCCCGGATCGGCTGCCTCCACGGGCCAGAACGATCCGATTCTACAGGCCCTGTCCAGTGAACTCTCACGCTCGGTGAACCGGCTGCGTCTCGACAAGTACGAGGCGCCGTATTTCATCGCCTACCGTCTGACCGACATTCATTCGGTCAACATGCGGGCCAGCTACGGCGCGCTGACCACCTCCGGCGGCGACCGTTACCGGGCACTGGCTGTCGATGTGCGCGTGGGGAATTACGTCGACGACAACACTTCCGACGATGAGGGATTCTATTACAATCCCCGTGACGATGACGCCTACAGCTATTCCCAGCGTTACGCTCCCCTCGATAACGACACCGCGGCGCTACGCCAGGAACTCTGGCTGATGACCGATTATCGCTACAAGTCGGCGCTGGAGGCGTTCATCGGCGAGCGCGGACGCGACATCCAGAAAGTCGAGAAGCCCGACCGCCCCGATGATTTCTCGAAGATCCAGCCGATGGAGCGCATCGACCCCGTCGACAGCCTGGTCGTCGACCGCAAGCGCTGGGAGAACATCCTCCGTGCGATTTCGGCACGGTTCAAGTCCCAGCCTTTGATCCATGCCTCGGACATCGACTTCATGGGCGCCTCGCAGGTGCGCTACCTGCTCACCTCCGAGTCGACACGACTGCGCACCAATCAATTCAATCTCTCGGTGTCGATGTCCGCGGAGACGCGCGGCGACGACGGCATGCCGTTGTCGCTGGAGACTGTCTGGAAGACGCACAAACCCCAGGGACTGCCCGACTCCGTCACATTGGCGCGGGCGGCCGACTCCCTGGCCGGCCTGCTGCTCCAACTTCGTGTCGCCACGGTGATGGAGCCGTACACCGGCCCCGCGATCATCAAACACGGCGCCTCGGGCGTCTTTTTCCACGAAGCGCTCGGCCACCGGCTGGAAGGGCATCGCACCCGGATGGAGTCCGAGGGTCATACCTTCAAGGACAAGATGGGGCAGAAGATCATCCCGACCTTCCTCAATGTCTATGACGACCCCACGCTCACCAGCGTGGCGGGAAGCGAATTGTACGGCTACTACCAGATCGATGATGAGGGCGTGCCGGCGCAGCGCGTCTCGCTAATCGAGCACGGTATCTTGAAGAACTTCTTGTTGTCGCGGATGCCGACCAAGGACATCAAAGTCTCCAACGGGCATGGACGCGCCGACATGTGGAGCGATGCGGTCAGCCGCATGGGTTCGACTTTTGTCGTCACCGATAGTCCATTGACCTATGATCAGATGCGCAGCAAGATGCTCGATGAGTGCCGCAAAGAGGGCAAGGAGTACGGCCTCATCTTCGAGGATATCGCCTCGGGTGAGACCAACACCTCGTCGGCCGGGGTTCAGACTCTGCGGATCAGCCCGCGCGTGGTGAAGAAAGTCTACGTCTCCGACGGCCACGAGGAATTGGTGCGCGGCGCGGAGCTGATTGGGACACCTCTGGCCGTGCTCGAGAGTATCCAGGCCGCCGGGGACGATCTCGGGGTGTTCAACGGCGTTTGCGGCGCCGAATCCGGCTGGGTGCCGGTGTCGGCCGTCGCACCCAGTGTCCTGGTCGGCGAGATTGAAGTGCAGCGCATGGACCGCAACCTTAAGCGCGGCCCGATCCTCCCGCCGCCGTTGCACGATCCGGAGAAGTGATCCCTGGAAAACAGAGCTATCTCCAGCGGCCCGGTCAATCGACTGGGCCGTTGTCGTAAATGCTGCTCGTTCGTTTGGCGGCGGCCACACTGATCCGGCGGAAAATGTGAGGGGCACAGGCATTCTTGCCCGCCCGAGGCGGGCGAGCATGTCTGTGCCCCTGACTCAGAACGGGCTGCGCCCGCGGGTGACAAAATCCCACATTTGCGCTCCCGTTTTCCCGCGAATGCGCCTCGCGTAACGGCGATTCCTGCGTATCTTTCCGGAAGATGCCGGTCCCTGCGGCCGGCCGTACACACCGTCGCTTGAGGAGTGCTATCATGCCACGCCGTCTTGTCATCCTGCTGCTCGCGTTGTCCTTCTGCTCGACATTGGCTTATGCCTCGTCGGGCCAAGACACCCAACTACCCTACCAGATCGCCCCGGCGCAGTTGCACAAGGAAATGGGCGCCGCCAAGGCGCACGCCTTGGGACGGATGCGACTGGGGCTTTACCAGAATCTGGTCGTCGGGCAGTCGTTCGACGCGACCTACTATTCACTCGACCTGAAGATCGACCATGTCGCTCAGCAGGTGGCCGGACATGTCACGATGTATGCTCGCTCGACCGTGCCGGGTTTTTTCCAGCCGACTCTGAATCTGCTCGATCCCCTGCTTGTTGATTCGGTACAGTCCGGCGGAGTCAATATCCCCTACACATTCAGCGGCGGCTTCATCAACGCAACACTCCCGGTCGCCTACGACGTGGGTCAAACCTTCGAGATGACGGTCTTCTACCATGGGCATCCGACCGTCGGAGGATTCCAGGGGTTTGAGTTCGGTACGCATTCCGGGGTCCCGATGATCTCGACTCTCTCGGAGCCGTACTTGGCGCAATCCTGGTGGCCCTGCAAAGACACGCCATCCGACAAGGCCGACTCGGTGGACACGCGCACAACCGTGTCTTCGTCATTCTATGTGGTCTCCAACGGCACCTTGCGCGACTCGATCGATAACGGCAACGGCACGACCACCTACTCGTGGCATGAGAGCTACCCGATTACCACCTACCTAGTGTCACTGGCCATCACCAATTACGCACGCTTCGATCGCTGGTACCATTACGGCGCGGACTCGATGCCGGTACGCTTCTACAGCTACCCGGAATTGCTGTCGGGCGCCCAGAGTTCCTGGCCCGTCTGTGTGGATCAGATTGGTTTGTACGCGTCGCTCTTTGGCGAGTATCCGTTCGTCCGCGAGAAGTATGGGATCGCGCATTTCACCTGGGGCGGGGCCATGGAGCACCAGACCGCCTCCTCGTTCACCAGTTCGACCTTTGGCTTCGATCAGTATGTCGTGACTCATGAACTCGCGCACCAGTGGTGGGGGGACATGGTCACCTGCCGCGACTGGCATCACATTTGGTTGAACGAGGGATTCGCGTCGTACTGCGAAGCGCTCTGGGCCGAGCACCTCGGCGGCACCGCGGGTTACAAGAATTACATGGCCGGCATGACCTACCTGCAGGGCGGGCGCATCTACATCGATGACACCACCAACGTCAACAACATCTTCGATTCGCGTGTCTACGACAAGGGCGCCTGGGTCCTGCACATGCTGCGCGGCATCATCGGCGACAGCGCCTTCTTCGCCACGATGCGCGCCTACTACTCCGATCCCGCGCGGCAGTACAAGGACGCGGTCACCGAGGACTTCCGCGATATCGCCGAGGCCGTGAGCGGACGCGATCTGACCTGGTTCTTCCAGGATTGGATTTACGGGTACTACTATCCGAAGTACATGGCTTCGTTCGTAAGTGAGCCGCGTGAGGATGGGCGGTTCAACGTCAACATTCATCTGCGGCAATATCAATCCACCCTGCCACAAGTGTTCCGCATGCCGGTGCCGTTGCAGCTTCGCAACGCGACTTTGTCCGACACGGTCGTGCTCTGGAACGATCAGCGCGAGCAGGACTACCTCGTGGTTATGGATTTCTCCCCGACGTCCGCGGTTGTCGACCCGGCCAACTGGATCCTCGACGTTTCGTCGACCGAACCGTACGCGATCCATGTCTTCACCGACTCGCTTCTGCCGTCGCACCAATATCTCCCCTATTCGGACAGCATCGTGGCCAAGTGCGGCAACCCCGGAACTCCGGTCACCTTCACGCTCTTGTCCGGCTCATTCCCCTCGGGTATTACGCTTGATGGCGTCACCGGCAAGATCAGCGGTACTCCGGAGGATGCCGGGGATCGGCCGATCACCGTTCTATGCTCGGCCACCGGCTTTTCCAATGTGACGAAGAGCTATACGTTCCGTGCCATCCCGGCGCCCTATTATCCCGGTGATCTGACCAACGATGGGACGGTGGACGTCCAAGACGTGGTTGCGATCATCGACTACGCTTTTCGTGGCGGTCCCTTGCCGACCCCGGCGAACTCAGCCGATTTGAACGGAGACTGCGTCGGCGATTTGTCGGACGTTGTGATACTTATCACTTACGCGTTTCGTGGCGGACCCCGGCCGGGGTTTGGGTGCATCCAGTAGCCGGGCGCGCTTTTTTTCGGCTTTTGTCAAAATTTCCCACAAGTTCTGCGCTGACTCCGTAGTACGGGTAGAGACTGCGGTGGGGAGCTGTTAGCCCTCTCTTCTCTCCTGACAGTTCCCAAACGGTCCCGTCCGAAGCAAGTCCCACATCGTTTCATCGCGCGGTTGTAGTCAGGCGTGGCCCTTCGCCGAAGCACGTCAACCTCATTGCTGTAGGAGGCACGCGATGCCAAAACGCAAATCCATCCCGTACACGCGCACACTCCAGAAGGAGAACTGGAATCTCTATGGACTCCAGTCGCTGGCGCCGGATCGATTCGCGCGAGTGGTCGACCGTATTCTCGACGGACGGTATCTCGTTTTCCGTCCGACGCCGCCTCCGCGGTTAAACGTCTAGTTGGACGCGCCGCCAGGCGTCATGCATGGTCTTTGTGACCGTGCCCAGATCGATCCGCGAAGGCGGGCCTCTTGGCCCGCCTTTCTGTTGATTGCCGACGCCGCTCCGTCACAAAGCCGACAAGTTCAGGCACGACCTGACGGATGCGCTTGGGGAAATTCGACCCTCACCCCAACCCTCTCCCTAAGAGGGAGAGGGAGCCTCATGGCTCCGTACCTGGAGGACAATCAGTGGTCTTTTCACCTCTCCCTGCGGGAGAGGTCGATTCTGCGGCCGCAGCTCGCAGAATCGGGTGAGGGGCTCTTCAAGACATGCACGAGATGGACATGAAATGGCTAGGACCCTGTGCGGGTCCGGCCCGCCCACTCCATCAGCGCCAGACGATTTTGGTGTTGAGATTGAGGAAGATCGCGTTGGTCGGACGTAAGTAGTGGGCCGCCGCCGGGCTGATCAAACCCACCAACTCGTCGATCGTGGTGCCAACTCCCAGGTGCAGCTCTTTGTCGACATGTGGCCATTGGTGGTGAGCAGTGGCGTAACCCGCTCCCAGCCAGACGGGGAGATACCGGCTGCGGCTCGGACGGACCGTGAGCCAGTAGATGAAATCGTCGTATTGCTCGTTGGTGTAGGCGACCAGACGGGACCCGTCGGCGAAAAACGAACTCTTGATCGAAATCTTGATGTCCCACCAGTCCGGACCGGGCCTGGTGTGCTCGTAGGCGGCGATCACACCGAGCGTGTTGGCCACCATATCCGAAATGCCAAACCCCTGGGTGGGGTTGTAGGCATCGATCGGATACTCGACACTGAAGGTCCAAAGCCAGGCATGAAGCGCGGCGAGGCGCCGGGCCGCCCTGTTGGACAGCCCCGTCCAAGAGTAGCCCGTGAACAGGGCGCGAGTGAGCTGGTAGGACGAAAATAGGTGTGAGGATTCATCGCTCATCGCCAAGCCGTCATGCAGGTCGTCCTTGAAATGGAACTTCCCGGTCGACATCCCCCAGGACGCTTGAGACTGCTCGAAGGCATAGAATCCCGCGCCGGCCGTTACACCGCCCCAGAGGACGGCTCGCTTTAGACTCAGGGCTCGCCCGACGGTCTGTTGGGAATTCCATGTCGGCTCGACATGGATCTGACTTTCTGGTAAGACGGGATGCCGCAGGTCAGCGACATCCATGGCGAGCAGATCCGGGATTGGAGTCACGGGCGATTCGCTCGCCGGTTGGGCAAGACATAGCCGGCTCGCGGCGATCCCAGCCAAAACGGCCACCATTACAATGCTGAAGCGTCTGGTCGTCATCAATCCTCAGACGGCAAGATGTGGCGATTTTGGCAGGTGTCAAGCGGCTCGCCCCCAGCAGGGTTATTCTCTCAGCGAGGGGGCGACTCCAACGTCCTCCAAATTCAGGATTCTGGGAGCATCTTGCGGCGCAAACATCACTTGCGCGAATCAGCCGGGTTCTACGTACATAAACTTACACCTGAGGCTGCACCTGCCGGGTGAGCATCCCATGGCTGCCACCATTCATACCGGAAAGGTCATTGGACGCCAGCGTCTGTATCTCGACGCGCTCTATGACCCGGACCGGACCGGCCTGTTTTTCCACTGGCCGCATCCAACCAAGGCGGCGTTCGAGGCCTGCGCGCGCCGTTTGGCTCACCCTTCGGTCAGTCGCGAGACCGCCTCCGCGATGCTGGTGCGTCAGAATCGCGAATGGGGCGCTCCCCCTGAGGCCATTGCCTCGGCCGAGTCTCTGCGTCAGCCTGGCGCCGTATGCGTCTTCACCGGTCAGCAAGCCGGACTTTTCTCCGGACCGCTCTACACGATCCACAAGGCCGTGACGCTTTTGAACTGGCGGAAGAATCTCGAGAAGATCCTGAAGCGGCCGGTGGTGCCGGTCTTCTGGATCGCCTCTGACGATCACGATTTCGAGGAGATTCGCTGGACCGCGCTTCCGGACCTGCAAAACCAAGTCCGCCGTCTGGTCCTTGATATTCCGGACCTGGCGCCGCGGACGCCGGCGGCGCAGATCAAGCTCGGACCCGACATTGAACGGGTTCTTCGCGAACTCTGGGAGGCACAGATCGCTACCGAGTTCACGCCCGGTCTGGCCGAGGCCTTGGCCGACGATTACCTCCCCTCGCGGACGATGAGCGATGCCTTTGGCCGTTGGATGACGCGCCTATTTGGGCGCTCGGGATTGGTGATGTTCAATCCTTCCGACCCGGAAGCCAAAGCTCTCGCGGCCCCCTTGGTCGCCGAGGAAATCGAAGGGCACGCGCTCACCGCCTCGGCGCTCGCTGAAATCGACCAGCGGCTCGAAGAGAGCGGATACCACCGGCAAGTCGAGCACCCTGAGGGGCACATTCAGGTGTTTCATATTGCCGAGGGACGTCACGCGATCCGTACCGACGGCGGCCACCTCTGGACTGACCCCGAGGGGACGCCACTGGATCTGTCGGTGTGGCAGCAACGGCTTCGAGACCAGCCTTCTGCGTTCTCTCCGGGAGTGCTTTTCCGTCCCGTCGTTCAATCGTATTTGTTTCCCGTGTTGGCTGCCGTCTGCGGCCCATCAGAGATCTCGTACTGGGCGCAATCGCGCGCGCTGTTTGATCGATTCAGCCAGACGATGCCCGTGGTTCTGCCGCGTCTGTCAGCAACCATCGTCGAGAAGAAGATCGAGTCGTCCATCAAGACCTTGGGCCATGAAGTCTCCGAGTTCTTTGGCGACGTCGAGGCGCTCATCAACAAGCACTTTGAGGAATCGTTTCCTTCCGATATCGAGGCGCGCTTCGAAGCCGAACGTCAGGACACGATCGCACGGCTCGCGAAACTCAAAGACATCGTGGTCGCCTTCGAGCCGACCTTGGACAAGACCTTTGAAGTCGACGCGGGGAAAATCGAGTCCGCCTGGGATCACCTTGAAAAGAAGGTCTTTCAGGCGCACAAGCGTAAGGGGGATGAGATCCGCGCCCGGTTTTACAAATTGGCGGTGCATCTGCATCCCGATGGCCGCCCCCAGGAACGGGTCTTTGGCATTGTCTACTACCTGAACAAGTACGGCATGGGGTTTGTGGATCGGACCATCGAACAGATGAGCGTCGATTCGCGTGACCACCGCATCATTAGTCCCTGACCATGGCTCGCCCGCTCAAAATCGCGATCACCTGCTATCCCGTCCCCGGCGGCTCCGGCATTTTGGCCACCGAACTGGGGGCAAAGCTGGCGGAGCGTGGGCACGAGGTTCATTTCATCTCCAGCTCGCTGCCGTACCGTCTCGAACGCTTCAACGTGGACCTGTTCTTCCATGAGGTCGAGACGCCGAACTACCCATTGTTCAAGTACCCGCCCTACACGCTGTCGCTCGCCTCGAAGATGATCGAAGTATCTCAGCAATACGGACTCGACATTCTTCATGCTCATTACGCGGTGCCGCATGCCACCGCCGCCTACCTGGCGCATCAGGCGATGGGGGCATCCTCTCCCAAGACTGTCTGCACGCTGCACGGGACCGACATCACGCTGGTGGGCTCGGACCGCTCCTTCTTTGAAATCACGCGGTTTTCAATCGACGCGGTGGATGGCGTGACTTCGGTCTCGGAGTTTCTGAGGAACAAGACGATCAGCGTGTTTGGCACCCAGCGGCACATTGAGGTTATTCGCAACTTCGTCGATACCTCGCGGTTTTTCCCGCGTGCCGAGAAGGACTGCAATGCGCACTATGCTCCTCAAGGCGAGAAGATCGTCGCGCACCTTTCGAATTTCCGCCCGGTGAAGAACGTCATCGGCGTGGTGCACATGTTTGCGCGACTGCGTCAGCGGATGCCGGCGAAGCTCTTGATGATTGGCGATGGCCCGCAAACGGCTGAGGCATTCTCGTTGGCCAAGACGCTGGGTGTCGCCGACGATGTGCGTTTTCTCGGCAACCGCGAGGACGTCGATCAGATTCTCTGCGCGGCCGACGCGTTCCTGCTCCCGTCCAATTACGAGGCCTTTGGCCTGGCGGCGCTGGAAGCGATGGCCTGCGGCGTGCCGGTGGTGGCCTCGCGAGTTGGCGGCGTGCCGGAGTTGATCTCCGATGGCGAGACGGGGTTCTTGGTCGGGCCCGATGATTACGAGGAAGGCGCGGACCGCCTTCACCAGATCCTCAGCGATCCGGCGACGGCCAAGCGGCTTCGTGACAATGGTCTGTCGAGTGTGAGGGAGAAGTTCACCGCCGAGGCGGTTGTGCCGCTGTATGAGGACTTCTATCGGAGCGTGCTTTCGTAGGGGCGGGGCTTGACCCGCCCAGTATTGTAGGGGCGCGGTTTCCGCGCCCGGATCAATTCCTTGGAAGCGGAACCTTCGGGGGGCTGAAAGCCCCTTGTCCGCAGTCTTGCTGGGTAGGGTGGGCTCGGCCCATCATTGATCGTAGAGGCGGCTCTCGAGCCGCGGAGGAGCGTAGGGGCGCGGGTTCCGCGCCCGTTTGATGCGAGACCTTAGGAAAGAGGGCGGGGAAACCCCGCCCCTACAACACAACACCGAGGGGCATGAATGAGCACGACCGTTGATGCACTGGCCTTGGCCGCACATCGCGATGACGTCGAGATCACCTGCGGCGGCCTTCTGATCAAACTGGCCGATGCCGGTTACAAGACTGGGATCGTGGATTTCACGGCCGGCGAGATGGGGACACGTGGTACGGCGCAGGACCGTGAGAACGAGGCCGTCGCAGCCGCCAAGATCATGGGGCTGGCACATCGGGAAAACCTGCAGATGCCCGACGCCAAACTCGACAACACACTGGAGAATCGCCTCGCGGTGGCGCGAGTGCTCCGGCGGCTGCGTCCACGGATCGTCATCCTGCCGCATTGGAGCCAGCGTCATCCCGACCACCGGGTCGCCGGCGAGATTGCCTACGACGCCTGCTTCCTGTCCGGGCTGAAGAAGCTCGAGATTGACGGCGAGCCGCATCGCCCGCACAAGATTCTCTACACCGCCTTTTTCCGTCAGCCTCCATACTCATTTTTGGTCGAGATCACCAAGCAGTTTGATCGCAAGATCGAAGCAGTGCGCGCCTATGTCTCGCAGTTCGGGACCGAGGAGGGCCAAAGGTCAATCTATCAGCCGGGGATCAACATCTTCGACCTGATGTCGACCGAAGCCAAACAGTTGGGCCGGCTGATCCACCAGACCTACGCCGAATCGTACGTGATCAAAGAACAGATCGAGATCGAGGATCCAATCAAGATGTCGGTCCCGTCGATCTGACTTTCCTAAATTCCGCGACAAGCGTCGTCCCAATGTCCCTGGACAGGGACAGGGATTTCCGACGGCCACACGGATTGGACGCCGTCACCCAATTCTCGTGATCGCGAGGAGTCCCACCGTCCCGCGGAGCGGGACTGGGACGACGTGGCGATCTTTTTTCGCTAGCCCGGCTCCTGCAAGAGCAACAAAGATTGCCACGTTGCTCAGCCGGTTGGCTTCGTCGAAGACCCCAGTCCCTGAATAGGGACGGTGGGGCGCCTCGCAATGACGAATGGGGTTGCGCCGCCAAGAGATTAGACCGCAGCGGCGTCTTGCCTGCGCCCTGCCCGATCACGTATCATCTCCCCGGAAGAGGATTCGGTCTGGTGGCCGGCGCGGACTTCAAATCCGTAGGCGGACGGCGTCGAGTCGCCCGCGGTGGGTTCGATTCCCACCCCTTCCGTTTTGATCCCCGCATGAGGCGCGCGTTCGGCATCGTCATTCTCTCAGGCGTAGTAATCGCTTTCCTCAGTTCGTGCGCGGTCTGGCATGAGGACTTCTTCGTGAGCCCCAAGGCACCGGGGCGACTCGGCGACTGGCGCTACAACCCGATAATTGGGACTTCGTTCACGTTCCCAGAGCCCGACACGCTCACCCAGGTGAACCTGGCACTTGAGTGGACCGGAAAGCTCCCGAGACCGTCGCTCCTTGAGATCGATTCCTTAGTCATTAACTACGGGAATGGACACACGATCACTCTGACGCCTGATACGGGAGAGGGTGATGAGACGGGCGGAGTCTACCGATTCAAAAGCCAGAGGTTCCCCTCGTCACTTAGCGATTTGGACCTGTACGCGTATTCCCACGATCAGACGTCTGCTTTCGCGCTGGCATTTCATGGCGAGCGAAGACTCCGACTCACACGCTATCAACACACCTGGGTGTTCTACAGAATGGTATGAGTACGTGTCCCCCACTCACCGTTCGTAATTCGGTCACCCAGGCCATCAGAGTGGTAGCTCTTCTGATTGCCCTCATCGGCGTCCCAAGCCAAATCGCAATCTGCCAGATCACTGGTTTTGACCATGGTTTTAGTGTCCGAGCCAATCATGACCTGCAAGTGTACCGATTCGCGGCATTGCGTCAGGCCATCCACCTCGCAGATTCCCCACTGACGTATAGATTTCAATACGGCGCAGTGGAGTTGGTTCGGATCGGGAACAAGTCGTATATTGGGCTCGACCTCCCGATTGTGCTTGTCGCCACGCTGGCTACTGCAGCCATAAATCGGGAATCAGCCAAGTACGTGCCGCCGGTCATCGGGCTCTTGAACTCGGATCTTGAGATCAATTTGGATCGCTTGCACCGCGCGAAACTGCTATTTGGGACAAGTTCAGAAATCGTTGTCACCAAAGACCCTGATGTGGGCAGGCACAGATTCGGAGTCATCGCGGCACCACATGTAGGCATCCATGTCGTCGCAGGGCCATTTGATCTCCAAGCGTTCATCAGTTACAACTATCAGTTTCGTCTCGGTGCTCCGGAGCGCTCATTACAGTGGAGTGGTGGAGGGGGGATGTTCAGCGGTCCCGAATTCAATCCATCGGGAAGTCCTATGGGCTTCATGAGCACGCACTGACGGGTCATCACAAACCTAATGCCCCAATCACACCCACCATCGATTGAGACCATCGTCGCCGACTCGGGCTTGTCTTCGGCCGTTGCCGCCCATGGCCGTCCCGTCGTGACCGAAATCGTTCGCACCGTTGTCGAGCGGTTACGTGGCGAAATTAGGTCTGGAGGGGGCTGGCTCAGTGCTGACGAGATCATCACACGGGTCAACGCACTTCTGGCACAGCGCACGCTTCAGTTTCCCCAACGCGTCGTCAACGCGACCGGCGTACTTATTCACACCAATCTCGGGCGTGTGCCCTGGGGGCCGGAGTTGCTCTGCGAAATCTCGCCGCGACTGACATCGTATATCTCGCTCGAATACGATATCGCGGAGGGGATCCGCGGCAAGCGTGGCATCGCGGTCGAGGCTGAACTGGCAGCGCTAACCGGCGCCGAAGGGGCGATGGTGGTCAATAACAACGCCGCCGCGGTCTATCTCGTTCTCTCGGCATTGGCTTGGAATCGCGAGGTCGTGATCTCCCGCGGCGAATTGGTTCAGATCGGCGGCGGTTTCCGCATTCCGGAAATCCTCGCCAAGAGTGGCGCCATCCTCCGCGAAATCGGCACGACCAATCAAACCAGCCTGGCGGATTACGACAAGGCCTGCGGCCCGCAGGCCGCTCTGATTCTGAAGGTGCACCGCTCGAACTTCGTGCAGACTGGGTTTGTCTCTGAAGTCGACCCCAAGTCGCTGGCCGCGCTGGGGAAGAAGAAGGGCATTCCCGTTGTGTGGGACGTGGGTTCAGGCGCCGTTGGCCCGGGCGCGGTCTGCGAGTTCTCCGGAGAACCCACCCTGCGCGCCTGTGTCGGATCGGGTGTGGATTTAGTGACATCGTCGGGCGACAAGCTCTTCGGCGGCCCGCAGGCGGGGTTTGTTCTTGGCCGACGTGACCTCTTGAATCGCCTGCATTCCGATCCCTTCTACCGGGCCCTTCGCCCTGACAAGGCGACGCTCCTGGCACTAGAACTCACGACACGGGCCCACCGCTCCGGAAAATCCGCCGAGTTGGTGCCCCTCTACAAGCTGCTCTCGGTGCTCTCGTCCCGGCTCAAGGAGCGCGCCGAGGCCATGGCTGAGCGCGCGCGCGCGCATGGCCATCGGGCCTCGGTGGTTGCGACCGCGGACACGTTTGGAGGGGGAGCCGCTCCCGGCAAGACTATCGACGGGTGGGGTGTTCGTATAGACGCGCCTCCTTCGCCAGAGGAACTATCCGCGCGCGCCCGTGCGTTCTCGCCCCCGATCATCGCCACCGTCTCCGACAATGGCATGGTCTTCTCCCTGCGCACGATGTTTGACGGAGACGATTCGGCGCTCACTGATTTCCTCTCGTGATTCCTCACATCCGGTTGCGGACAAGGGGCTCTGAGCCCCTTGTGGGCGGCGCATCGCGCCGCCTTTCGCACGCTGCGC
>Ga0326726_10002464_pt1 | contig 17032 bp, 16 predicted proteins | sample MHFenrmetagenome_2_FD_207603 | JGI IMG/M metagenome (GOLD analysis project Ga0326726, IMG submission 207603) | Lab enriched peat soil microbial communities from Michigan Hollow, Ithaca, NY, United States - MHF15MN | ecosystem: Environmental > Terrestrial > Soil > Wetlands > Peat | place: USA... | reverse complement strand
CCGCCACCAAGGCCCATGATCGCCGCTTCATAGTCGAAGCTCTGGAAAACGCGAGCAATCGTGGCGCGAAAATCTAACGGGACTACGTGGACCTGCATCCCCAGTTGGGCGAGATCGTCCTGCAGCAGGGTGGCCATCTTCATGCGCTGCGCGTTGGAAGAGCTGCTCACAATGGAGAACTCGACCAATTGCCCCAAGTGGTCAACCAGCTGGCCGGAGGCATTCCAGGAAAATCCGGCTGATTTGAGCAATTGACGCGCAGTCTCAAGTGAACGCTGCGGATGCGGGATGGACTGATTGACCCACTGCTTGTTGTTCGGGCCGACGCTCCCCCACAGAGCCGTTCCTCGCGTCCCGTACACCAACCGGACAATCGAATCGCGATCCACTGCGGCGGATACCGCCTGCCGAAATTTCAGATCCTGAAACCAGGCCTGCTTGCGGATGATGCTGTCGAGCTTCTTGCCCGAAAGGTCGTTCAAGTTAAACACCAGAAAGTTGTATTCCAGGCTGGGGCCAAGATCGGCCAGCTGTAATCCGGTCCGCGACTGCTCCCTCGACAGCAGAGCATAGTTTTCAGAACTCAGGCGATTGATGAGGTCGGTTTCACCAGCCTCGAAGCGCATGACCTGCGCATCCTCGCTGCCCACGAAAAGAAAAACTATTTCGTCCAGGTATGGCAGCCGATGGTTGTCGCGATCGGTCTTCCAGTAATAGGGATTGCGCTCCAACACAATTCGCTGGCCGGGAAGGTACTGTTTCACCCGAAACGGCCCCAGTCCGACGACTTCGTTCGGCGGCGTGTTCAGCGACCATGCCTGCACTAGCTTGCCGTCGCGATAGGGCTTCTCCAGGTTGTGCCGGGGCAACATGGCAAAGCCATCAAACAGTCTCTCCGCTGCGGCGTACGGGCGAGGCAAAGTGAAACGCACGGTGTACTGATCCAGCTTGGTCACGATCGGCGGCTTGCCATCGATCATCAGCAAATCACGTTGGGGCGAGTCAACGGCCTCGTCCAGATAAACGGTGAAGGAGAAAATGACGTCGTCGGCATCAAAGGGATGGCCGTCGGAAAACCGGATTCCCTTGCGAAGCTTGAGCGTGAAGGTACGACCGTCGGTCGACATCTTCCACGACTTGGCCAAAGCCGGCTCGGTCTTTTGCGAAGCGCGGTTGATTTCAATCAAGTCAGCGTTCAGACGTTCGACGACCTCGCGCGAAATGGCGTCGGTCATCGTCACCGGATTCAGCGTCTTCGGCTCAGATCGCTGGCCCACGACCAGATGTCCGCCATAGCGGCCGGTCACACCCTCGACACGCGCGAGTTCTTCGCCTTGATTGAGAGGTTGAGTAGCCGGAGCGCTGGCCATGGACATGGCCGAGCCCAGACACACTACTAGGGATAGGCGTGCTAAAGCTTTCATGGTCACCCCACCCCACAGAACTCACAGCAGATTATTGAGATTTTACTGAATGAAGAGCGTCCGCCAGCATCGCGTAGATTACGGAGGTAACGACCAGGGCAGCCGCGGGAGCCAACAGCCAGACGTAAGACACTATGACACTGTATTGCTGCAAAGAAGCCAGCATATTGCCCCAACTGGGAACGGGCTCGCTGACCCCAAGCCCAAAGAACGACAAAGTCGCCTCGGCAGCAACGTAGAGCGGAACCAGCAAGGCGGCCTGGGTCAGCAGGACACCAAACGTCTCGGGAAGGATGTGCCGCCGCAGCAAGTAAAGGTCGGAGCCGCCAAACCCGCGCGCGGCGGACACGTAGTTCCGCGTTCTCGCGCTCAGAACCACGCCTCGCACCAGACGGGCAGGGCGGGCCCATCCAATCACCCCGATGACTGCGATCAGAAGCAGGAAGGTCCCGGCAGGGCTGACGTGAAGGGGAAGAAAGGCACGAACTCCCAGCAAGAAGTAGAGCCAGGGAAGCGAGAGAAACAGCTCGGACGTGCCCATCAGCGACTCGTCGATCCATCCTCCGTAGAATCCCGACACGGTGCCAATCACTGCCGCCGTTGCCAGCGTGAGGAATGTGGCCAGCAAGCCAGCCGCCAGTGAGATTTGGCCGCCGAACAGCAGGCGGGAGAACTCGTCACGGCCGAACCCGTCAGCACCCAGAAGCATGATTCGTGCCGGGCGCCGAACACCGAACCAATGAAGATCAGACTCGATGACGCCAAGCAATGAGTAGGAGTTTCCTCTCACAAAGAATTGGACTGGGTATTCCTCGGCGGGATCCTCGCGATAGCCGTCGACATCCGCCGCTGACGCGTAGACAAAAGGACGGAAATGAAAACCAGTCCGGCCGGTGAAGTGGAGTCTGCTCGGAGGCACGTAAGGAAGATTGCGGTCTTGCTCTTTCGCGTCATAAGGTGAGAAGAAACCTGCGAACAGCACCACCGCGTGCAGGCCAACGAGCAACAGAATCACACTTCGTACCCGGCTCTTATTCTTCATTCAGCCCACCCGTACCAATCCGCGGATCGGCGACCAACAGCATCAAGTCGGCGATGAAGTTTCCCGCAATCATGAACACGGCTGACACGATGATGCCCCCAATCACCAGGTAGACATCGCGGGCGAGTGTGGCGTCCAGCAGCAGCGGCCCCAGTCCCGGCCATCCAGTGATGATCTCCACCAGCAGTGAGCCACTCAGCAACGACGCAATCGAGAAACCGAAGAGCGAAATCGCTGGACTCGCTGCCACCGGCAGAACGTGCCGGAAAAGCAATCGCGTCCTCCCAATCCCAAGGCCGCGTCCGGCCCGCACGAAGGGAGCGTCAAGCACCTCAACCACACTCGCGCGCACGTGCCGGATGACAATCGCGATTCCGGCCAGTACAAGAATCGCGGTTGGCAGCAGCAAGTGGCGCAGAATGTCGTTTACCTTCCCAGCCCCGGAGAGATCCTCGTGACCGATTGAGATCATCCCGCCAATGGGGACAACTCGCGAACGCACGGCAAGTGCCAGCAGGGCGAGAGCAATCACGATTTCAGGAATCGATATAAGCAACGAATTGCCGGCCTCGACCACTCTATCGAGCCATCGTCCGCGGTAGGCAGCGCTCCAAACGCCAAGTGGGACGCCCATGAGCCAGGTCAGCAGCATGGCGGTGGTCGTCAGAAGCAGAGTGTTCAGCGCCCGGCTCCACAGCAGCGGCGCAACGGGCGAGTTGTACGCGACGGAAAACCCGAGATCTCCGTTCACAACTGATGTGAGCCAGCGACTGTATCTCACCAAAAGAGGTTGGTCCAAGCCGTAGCGGGCACGCAGGCCGGAAATGGTTTCGGGAGAAATCTGCGGGTTCAGCCGCATCTCATCGAAGAAGCTTCCCGGCGCCATTTCCGTGAATAGAAAACACAGCACCGACACGCCGAACAACAGCACTACGGCCCGAAGAGCACGCCGCGCCGCATACTTCATAACGCGGCCCCCAGTGCGGCGAGATTTGCCTGCGCCACACGCGCAGATGCGACCAGCGCGCGGGTTTCCGAATGACCGGCGTTAGCCATCACTTGAGCCACCGGCCCCTGTTCGACAATTCTGCCGTGCGCCATCACCGCGATCATGTCGGCAAGCCGCGCCACCAGCGCCAGGTCGTGCGAGATAAGAAGGTACGCGAGCGAGTGGGAGGCCTGGAGATCAAGCAGCAAGTTTGCGATCTGAGCTTCGGTCGAGAGATCCAGCCCAGAGAGTGCTTCATCCAGCACCAGCAATTTTGGCTTTAGAGCCAGGGCCCGCGCAATCGCAAGCCTTTGCCTCTGACCGCCGCTGAACTCCATCGCAGGTCGATTGGCCCACTGCGGCGAGACCCCAACTTCCTGCATGAGTTCTTTGGCTCGGACGCGATGTGCCGACTTGTCGCCGGGCCGCTGAATGATCAACGGCTCCTCGATGATTTCCGCTGCAGTGAATCGCGGATTCATCGAGGTAGCCGGATCTTGAAAGACCATCTGCAGTTCGTGACGAAAGGGGCGCAGGTCGCTAAACCCGAGGTGCGCGATGTCGGCGCCCTGCAGCCAGACGTGCCCGACATCTGGCTTCTCGAGCCGTGTGACGCAGCGTGCAACCGTGGATTTGCCCGACCCCGAGCTCCCCACCAGGGCCAGCGTCTGCCCTGCGAAAATTTCGAATTCGACCTCGCTGGCGGCGACGATAACATCAGTCCGGGCCCATCCAGCACCCTTACGCCGATAGCTCTTGCCTAGCCCGCGCACGCGCAGTAAGGGCTGGCGCTCGGGCGTCGAAGCACTCCGATCAGTTTCCATATTTGAAGCAACTCACCCGGCGGGACGAGTCGTGTGTCGTTTCCTCAGTAGCGCGCTCGGTACACACTTGCATTCTTTCCGGACAACGCGACGCGAATCGGCAGCCAACGTCCAGGCCGGTCAGGTCTGGAGGCTCGCCATCGATGGCGGGAAATCGACTCCGAGTACCGGTGTTCGGCATATAGCGGGCGCACAACCGCACCAAGGCCTGCGTGTAGGGATGCAGCGGGCGGCGAAAAATTTCTTCAGTAGGTCCCTCCTCTACAATGCAACCGGCATACATCACGGCAACGCGGTCCACAAACCCTGCGAGCACCGTGGGATCGTGGCTGATCACGACGAACGCCATGCCATGCCGCTGACCGATCTCGCGCATCAGGGAAAGGGTCGCCGCCTGAATCGAGGCATCTAGCTTGCTGGTAGGCTCGTCCGCGATCACCAACCGCGGTCGACACGCCATCGCTTGAGCTATGACGACGCGTTGCCGCTGCCCCCCACTCAACTGGTGGGGATACGCGTGAGAGACCTGTCGCGGATGATCGAAGCCCAACTCGCCAAGTAATTCTTCTACGCGGGCAGCTCGCTCTTTGGCGCCGATAGGAACATGCGCGCGCAGAACCTCGGCAATCTGGCAACCAACCTGCTTCACTGGATTCAGGGCTAGTGTTGGGTCCTGCGGAATCAAGGCAATCTCGGCTCCTCGGATCCGGCGCAACTCCGCCTCGGGAAGAATGAGCAGGTCACGACCCCGAAACCGGATCGATCCATTCTCATACTGTGCATTGGCAGGCAATAGCCGCAAGAAGGCTACCGCGAGCGTGCTCTTGCCCGAACCGGATTCCCCGAGAATGCCCACCATTTCGCCAGGCCGTATTTCCAGGCTAGTTTGGTTCAAGGCACGAACTGGATGATCACCCTCCAGCAGGTAGGCCACTGACAACCTGTTAACGAGAGCTAGGGTCTCCATGGAAAGCTCAAGCGTTGAACTTCATCTATCTGCACTAGTTGACCACAAAGGCTGCACTAGGCGTGGGAAAGTTACCGAGGTACCTCGGAGAATACGAGGACGGCAGCGGACCCGTAGGGCCGCCGGCGCCCGAGATCAACGGGGGATGCCGTCGAGCATCTCTCGGCCGCGCCACGGGTTGATAACGGGGGACACCTACAATCCGTCGCGCCTTCCTACGGAATCGAGTGAATGTCCGCGGGCAGGCGATTCTTGCTCGGTTACGCAATCCCGCAGAAGCATCCAATCTCACTTCCGACTGCCTACTGCCACCTGCGTCGTCTCCGCCCGGGGTGTCATTGATACCACAATGTAGTCGCGTTCTTTGTCGTCCAAGTCCTCGACGCGAAGCCGCATGTGGTCTTTATCCATGTGAAATTGCGCCTTTTCGCCGACAGGCAGCAGGACCGGGTGGTTCTCGTCCTTGGGACGGATCCGGTACAGAATACGGTCGGTCTGCAACAGATATTCCGGGCAGAGCAGAGTCTGCATCTTCTGATGAGCCGAATCGGTGCCGAGAATCTCACCGGCAAAGCTTTTGCCACTCCTTTGGTCGGTTCCGCATTCGACTGCGTCCATCTGTAGAAGCGTGCCAGACTGCGCAACTGGGCGGTCCTTGGCGTAGGCGAGAGATGTGCAAAGCACTGCAAACCAGATTGTGGTTTTCATAATTATCCTCACCTAGAAAAGAGCGTTTGTATGGAACGATTGATAGTTACGAAAGAGTGTTCGCCCGGCGGATGTGTCGGCCATCGATCGAGTGGCTTAACCGTCTCAAAAGTGCATTCCTAACACGCCTACCCGCAATATTAGCTATCTGAAAATACAGCTACTTGTTGGCTTCGTTTTGCATAAGAGCAGGTAGCCACACCCGCCTACAGCCTGAATGGTTAAACGCTCACCGCAAGAAACCCGTTAGGGGGCCGGGTACCTCGAAGAAACAACTCGCCGCATAGTGTGCCCGTTTACCTCCAGCCCTTCAGCGGCGATCGCGACCTCAATACCGGTTCACTAGAAGTTCGTCGAAGGGCTTGGTGCACTGCACTACGACCCCCATCCTACCCTCTTCTGGGCGTGGTTCGACCTGAATGACCTTTCCCGAACACGACACGCTCACGTCGTGTGGCATGGCCACGGTCAATTTGACATCTGAACCAATTGGAATAGCGGGATATGCGGTGAGCTGAACTCCGTCCATGCTTGCGTTCTGCGTGATGCCTTGCAGCTCAAGCCAACCGGTCTCGACTCGCACTCTTATCGACACCGGCTGCTGAAAGGAAAAGCGCGATTTCGCTCTCCGCTCCAGCATCCTCTCCTCCCATCCTTTGATGGATGTTCCGCTGCGACAAGTGAGTTCAAGCAGAGAATCTAAACCCTTTCGTGAGACGGTCATAAGGTTACTAAAGACCACTGGCCGCAATGGCCGGAAGGACATTCTTGCCAAAGCGCGCAACCCATACAGGGGCCGAACAAGTCGTGCCAATCGAGGTGAGAGTTTATCCCTCTTCTGGCTGCGGCGTGGCTGTTAGTTGCTGTGGAAAGTTCTGGTTTGCCATTTCTAGGTCGATTGAAGGCACGTCAAGGGTGTCAATGAGGTTCTGGGCTGAGCGGTCGTCACTCAGGCCATCGGCGATTAGTACGCTTTTATAGAGGCTCTGGTCAGTAGCGTCGTTGGCTGCCCGCGTGCCCGGCAGGAGAGAATTCCTGCCGCTCTTGGTTGTCTTTTGTAGGTTATTACGTATACATTGTAAACATAATTGGTACGACCTATCTGACCGCAAGAGGAACCTATGCCGCGACATCCCGATCCTGGCCTCGAGGAGCGCATTCTGAATGCAGCTCGTCAGCTCTGGAAAAAAGGGTCCAGTAAGGCCCTGACCATGCGGGCGGTGGCCCGGGCAGCGCGCACGAACACCCCAGCGGTCTACAGGCGCTTCCCTCACCGGGATGACATCTTGCGAGCCCTGGTACAGGAAACGAGGCAAGACTGGCTGCGGTTGGTGGAGACCTCCTCGTCAGTGGAAGACGCCTGCGAACGCTACCTCGACTACGGCTTGAGCCATCCCCACGAATACGAACTCTATTATCTTCACGAATACGAATTACTACGTTCTTCGCCAAAGATGCCCCGCCGAGCCACTCTGAACCAGACAGTGAAGCAGGAAAGACCCGTGGTACAGCTTATGAAAGGCAAGCTGGCCGCGCAGCTGGGCGGAAGTCCGGATGACTACACGCATCTGGAAATCGCCCTCTGGGCATTGCTCCACGGAGCGGTGATGCTGATGATCATGAAGACGATCCGTCCGCAACATGAGGCGGACATGCGTTCAATTTGCCGCGCCTCCGTGGCAACGCTGCTGCGCGAGGCTTCCTGCAACCGGCGATCGAGCGCCTGAGTATTGGTGTGCGCCGCCTTCGCCAAGGCTCGCATGGAGAGTAATTGAGGATCCAGCCGTCTTGGCATGGTCGTCCTTGTCAGGTCTCGACAATAATTACGTTGACATCGTTAACATTACAGCGTATACATAATGAGCACAAACCCTGCCCAGGACTTTTAGTAAAGGAAACTCAGAAGAATGACGGATATTTTTCAGCCGGGCGATGCAACTCCCTGCTCCGGAATATACCGGGTCGTCCACTCTGTCCAGCACGCTTCGTCACACGATGTGATCGCACTTTACGGGGACACATTTCCCCGGTGTCAGGAATGCACCGACGAAGTTCGGTTCGAACTGGCGCGATCTGCCGTATACATCAGGGCGCATCCGTTCTTCCTCTGTACTTGAGCCCGTCTTTGTCCGGAATGCCATTGGTATCTGCAATCAACTCCTTGACCGAGCGTTCGGCCTGGTGGCCCAGCCGATTCATCGAAAGCTCCCTTGCTTCGCATCGATCGGCGAAAGAGGATTACGACATGAGAGAGAAGCGAAGTCACGCGACGGCAGCGACAGGGACGCGGCTTCGGTACCTGAGGTCATTCCCGTCTGTTTTGACTCTCCGCTCAAGCAACGACGGCTGTTGGGTGGTCGGAGAATGGCCTTCCACCTCGTTCATCTATTTCTGTGGACGGCGGCTTGCCTTCCCCATCGAGGAGTCGATAGTTGACACGTGAAATCGCGCGAACCTCGCGCATGAACTCAGGCAAATGGATTCGAGAATTGCGGGAAGAGCGCTTCGTTAGATCGAGTGATATCGAACGGGTCAGCCGGTCGATTGCCGACGTCAAAGGCGACGCAGATTTCTACATTTCGCATTCTACGCTGGCTGATGTCGAAACTGGGGCTGTTCCCAGCATTCACAAGCTGGTTAGCCTGGCAGTCTGTCTCAAAGTCCCGCTGGAAGAACTCTTGCTGGTGTTTGGCGTTGATGGCGAGGAAGTAAGGCAATGCATTGCTCAAGGCGAGCCCGGTGTGCAAAAGCCTTGGGCCATCCAAGACCAGCAAACTGGTTTCCGCTTTCAACTCACCTTCGATGCCGGTTTTAACAGCCAGGAGACTCGTCTGCTCACACTGAATCCGCAAGAGCTGGCGGGTTTACCAGCGGCGCAATTCAGGCGCCTCGATCCAAAACGTTACCGATATGCTGCCATCGGGCTGAAGGATGACTCGATGGGAGATCTGATTCCTCCCGGCTCCTTAGTGGAGGTCGACGTCAAGCAGAATACGGTCCAGGTATCTGACTGGAAGAGTATGCGGGAACGCCCGGTCTATCTGATTTGGCATACCGAGGGGCATAGTTGCTGCTGGTGTGATTTGCAAGGCAAGGAGCTCACACTGCTGCCCTACCCTATCTCCCGTCTGCCCGTCAGACGTTTCAAGATGCCGCGAGAAGCCTCTGTGATTGGCCGGGTGATCAATGCCTGGATTCCTTTCACTCAATTGCCCAACGGCGGCTAGACGAGGAATGCAAATGCCTGAGCACAGTCTTCTCATCGCAGCAGAATCCATGGCATGACTGTGCCAAACAGGCGGAAGCGAAACTAATTCACCCCCACGCCGGTTCTCCTTGGCAAGTACAGCCCTGAGGTTGGATGGCGGACGGCGTGTTCAACGGCGCTCCGCGCGCCACACGAACTCAGCGATGCGCATTGCGAGTTGGGACCGCAAACCGGGTGGCAGGTCATGCCCCATTTCCTCGATCAGGACGAGTTCGGCGCCGGGAATGGCTTCAGCCGTCGCTCGCCCGCCACTGACCTCGCACATGCGGTCAGCAAGGCCGTGGATCACGAGGGTGGGAAGTTCGAGATGTCGCAGGCGTTCGGTTCGATCTCCCGAGGCGACCGACGCAATCGCCTGCCGAGCGACGCCGATCGGATCGTAGCAGCGGTCATAGGCGCGGCCTGCTCGCGCGGCGACATCACGCTCGTCCGTCGGATATCCGGGCGAGCCGACGGCGCGGAAGGCCCGGAGGAAACGCTGAATAACTTCGTCGCGGGTGACGGCGGGTGGGCCGCTGAACACTTCGCGGAGCACGTCGGGCGAGGGCTGGCCGACTGACATGTTACCCGTTGTCGACATCATCGAGGTGAGAGAACAGACGCGGTTCGGATGCTCGATTGCCATCGTTTGAGCAATGGCGCCTCCCATGGACGCGCCGACGACATGGGTCTTCTCCAAGCCGAGCACGTCCAGCAATCCCACCGCGTCGGCAGCCATATCCGACAGCGTGTACGACACCGACGACAGGTCACCGGCGAGCACCGCGGGCAGGTCCGGAGGCGGGGCATCAGTCAGGTGTGTGGAGAGCCCGACGTCACGATTGTCGAAGCGGATGACTTGCAGGCCACGGGCGACGAGCGCATGGCAAAACGTGTCCGGCCACGCAATCGATTGCGCGGCAATCCCCATGATCAGCAGCGCCACAGGCGCTTCGAGGTTCCCGAGCCGCTGGTAGGCGATGTCGATCCCGGCTGGCCCAACCTTCGGCGCCCTCTCGTCCACGATAGAGGCATCGAACTCATTCATTAGCTCTGACATGCTGCCCCTTTTTGTTGCAAATACGCGATTACACCAAGCACCTAGCTGCTGTGAGTACCAGAGTCGTGGTTGCCCTTTCCCAAATGCCCCTGAACCCAGAAAGAACAGGGCTGTCAACGGTGGGCCACAAAAGATGGCCACAACGCCTGAGCCAAGGGTATGCCACTTGACATGAAGAGGATCAGCCGTCAGTGATGCGAGTTCGCCAAGAAAGCGATGGAGCCAAGGACTATTGCCGCACCACGGCGAGCAGGTTCTCCAGCATGCGCTAAATCAGCGCCCGCAGAATGCGTTCCGGGGCGTTACTTGCGAACTCCGCTTCGAGTTCTTCCCGGGACATCTTTGGGGGCTGTTCGTAAATGAACCGGTCTCGCAACAATCGCATTCTACTTGTTGTAGGGCCAGCCGATTACACTCGCAACCCGGTCAATGCATTATGAGAGCGGTCCTGTTGAGTGGAGTATAGCGCGGGGATGTAGGGCAAGAATCAGAGGAGAAGATAGGCAAATCAGCTGAAGAATGACACTTTACCTTGAGGGAAAAGACTCCGTTGGGCGCGAATGATCTTTCCCTCAAGGAGGCAACTGCATGAGTCGCGACGTCAAGTATATCGGCATGGACGTGCACAAGGAAGCGGTGGTAATCGCTGTCCTCAATAGCAGTGGCAAGCTGGTGATGGAGTCGATTGTGGAAACCAAAGCCAGCAGCATTCTGCAGTTTATCCACGGTCTGCGGGGCGAGTTGCATGTGACCTGGGAAGAAGGGACCTGGGCAGCTTGGCTCTACGATCTGCTGCAACCCCAGGTGGCGCAAGTGCTGGTCTGCGATCCGCGGCGCAATGCGTTATTAAAGGAAGGCAACAAGAGCGACAAGATAGATGCGCGCAAGCTAGCCGACTTGTTACGCACGGGAATGCTGCGGCCGGTCTATCACGGGGAACACGGACTGCGGACGCTGCGCGAGTTAGGGCGCAGTTATCGGACGCTCAGCCAAGATCTGAACCGAGTGATGAATCGGATCAAAGCTCTGTATCGCGGCTGGAGCATCCCTTGTGCAGGTACCCAGGTGTATGCTCCGCGTTATCGGGAAGAGTGGCTACAGAAGATCGAGCATGGCGGCGTGCGCCGGCGTGCCGAGCTGCTCTATCAGCAATTGGATGGATTGCAGGCGTTAAGACGAACCCTGCGCCCTGAGTTATTGGCGGAGAGCCGGAAACACAAAGCCGCGAAACTGCTACGCCAGATTCCCTGCATCGGTCCGATTCGGGCTGCCCGCCTAATCGCACTGATGCAAACCCCGCATCGATTTTGTAGCAAGCGACAACTGTGGACCTATAGTGGCCTGGGCATTGAGACCCGCGACAGTGCGCAATATCGCTACGTGCACGGACAACTGCAACGTGCGAAAAAACCGCAACAGATTCGCGGTCTCAATCAGAATCACAACCACGAAATGAAAGAGATCTTCAAGGGCGCCGCGACCCGAGCCAGCTGCAGTGTGGGTCCGTTGCGCGACTTCTATGTAGCTTTGCTGGCCAAGGGAATGAAGCCCGAGATGGCGCGTCTGACGTTAGCACGAAAGATCGCGGCCATAGCTTTGACACTTTGGAAGAAGGAGGAACGTTTCGACGCAGAACAACTGAAGCCGCAAGCAGCTTGAGCGTTGCACAGAGCTCAGGTGGTCTCCCAGGTTTCATGCCTCGGTAGTGACCTATCGGTTCTGGCGATGCTCGGGTTCGAGGGAGAGTATCCATGCACTCATTAGGCGTTCCGGGTGCTGCCATCAGCACCCAGTCTCCGGGTCAATCCTATGCCCCCTCGCACAACCCAAAAAAGCCATAGGCCTCGAGCCTCACATAGGATGATGGTTGGCCCTTAAGCCAACGGTTGGCTTGCGCAGCTTCGCCACGAATGGCGTCGGGACCGATGCATGAAACCACTCAAGGGAGACCAGCAACTACGATCCCTATCTCTGTCGTACTCTGTGGCGCTCCAGGCGTTAAAACCAAAATCCTCTGCACGAAGAAGAAGGGACCTGGATGCAAGCACCGATCCAGGTCTCACGGAGAGGAGTGGAGAAGTGTTTTTGCTTGACATCCTCTCTCATAGGATGAGTGAAATGATTCCATAACAATGTCGGCTCCCCGCCCGAGTAAAGTTGGTGGTGTTAAAGCCAACCAAGAAGGCTCGGGAGAAAGGAGCCGAACATGATCATTATAGGTTGTGATTATCACCCGGGCTTCCAGCAAATTGCGTACGTAAACACCGACACCGGCGAACTGAGCGAGGCCCGCTTGGGACACAAGGAACAAGCCGAGCAGTTCTACCGCGAACTCAGCCAGCGCGCCGTAACCGTGCGCGTGGGCATGGAGGCCAGTGGGCATGCGCGCTGGTTCCAGCGTCTGCTGAACAAACTGCAGTTTGAGCTGTGGATCGGCGACGCTGCCGCGGTGCGCACGAAACGGGTACGGAAGCAGAAGACCGATCGCCAGGATGCGCAGTTGTTGCTGCACCTGCTGCTGGAAGATCGCTTTCCGCGAATCTGGGTGCCGGACGCAGAGAACCGCGATCTGCGGCAACTGCTCTGGCATCGCCACCGGCTGGTGCAGATGCGCACGCGCGTCATGAACCAGTTGCACGTAGTGGCGCTCAATGAGGGGCTACGGCACAAAAGAAAGCATTGTGGCGTCCGGCGGGGCGGGCGGAACTGGAAGGGTTGTCGCTGGCACCTTGGGCTAGCCGACGCCGGCAGGACCTGCTCGACCTACTCGACCGGCTCACACCGAAGATCCATGAGCTGAATGGGAAGCTGGAACAGATCGTGGAGCGGCGGCCCGTGACGCGACAACTGAGCACCCATCCCGGGGTTGGCCCGCTGACCGCGCTGGCATTCGAGTTAGTGATTGGAACGCCAGAACGTTTTGCCTGCGCGAAGCAGATTGCCAGCTACGTGGGGCTGGTGCCCTCGGAGGAGTCGAGCGGAGACCGGCGACGGCTGGGCCACATCAGCAAACAAGGCAACGTTCTATTACGCTTCCTGCTGGTGGAAGCCGCGCAGGTCACGGTGCGCAGCGATGCGCAATGGCGCAGCCAGTTCTTTCATCTGGCCATGCGGCGCGGCAGAAAGATCGCCAAGGTAGCGATGGCGCGGAAGCTGGCGTCGTTGTACTGGATGTGGCGGCGGGGATGCAGCTACGACGAAATGCAGAAACTCGGTTCGCACGCGGGAGAGCCCGGAAATCGCCATGGTGTGCAGTAAATCACCGCCGTAAGGGGGCCTGAGAGGAGGCGGCACAAGATCCTGCTCACGCTGTTCTCCAATAATCATCGTGCTGGATGATCTGCTGTCACTTTGCAGTCAGGCTTCCAGGTTCATCTTGCGAAGGAGCGCAGCAAAGCGCGGGTCGGAGCGGAGCGGATCGAAGAACTCGTAACTCTTGATCGGCGTCATCATTGGATCGCGTTGGTCGACCGCACGGTTCATCCATGCGAAAGCCTGCTCCAGTTCACCCAAGCCCAGGTGGATCCAAGCAAAGCAGGACGCAGGAATGTATGTCTGCTCGGCCGCCACGTGCAGCTGCGCCAGAAGGGAGCGCGCCTCCGCGACATCCCCACTTTGTGCCACTCCTAAGCCCAACCAGCCCAGCCAGACGGGTGCGCGATTCGAGAGTTCCACGCACTTGCGGAGTTCTGGGATCGCCTCAGCGAATCTGCGCTGTGCACACCGGGTCACTCCGATCAAGACGTGAGCTGTAGGGTAATTGGGGTCAACGGCCAGGATCAATCTCGCGTGTTCGATAGCACGGTCATAATCACGCCTCCACCAGTGCATCAGACCTAGCCAGCGGCGTGCTTCCAGATTCAAGGGATCCAAATCGAGCACGGCTTCGAGTTCTGCAGCGGCTTCGTCGAGACGGCCTACCGGCATCAGTCCGCTTATCGCATGGCGTAACTTGACCAGAAGCGATGCTGGGTTCAATTTCAACGCCAACGTTAATTCGCGTTGAACCTCGGACCAGTCGTAGTCGCGTGTCTTGCAGAATTGTCCGAGTAGGGCGTGGGTTTCGGCCAGAGTGTTATCGATCTCGAGAGCTCGCAACGCGGTCCAAAGGCCCGCTGAAAAAGCTTCTTTCGGCGGCATCAAACCCACGTGACCAGCCCAGAAGTAGTACTCCGCCAGTCCATCGTAAGCCAGCGCGAAGGCGGGATCGCGGGCGAGTGCCTGCTCGAAATATGACTTTGCGCTGGCGACATCTCTGTACATTCGGAAGCGGCCCTGAAGGTAGAGGTTGTAAGCGACGATGTCTTGGGTCGGGTTTCTGGCCTGCTCGGCGGTGTCCGCTGTGCGTGCGGGCAGCGTCGCGGCGAGGAGAGGAATATGAGTTGCGATGGCTTGGGCGATGCAGTCTTGCACCTTGAACACGTCGCGCATCTCGGCGTCGTATTTTCTGGCAAATAACTGCGTCTGATCCTTGACCTGTATCAACTGGACATTGATTGTTATTCGGCCCTCGGTGCGACGGACACCGCCTTCCACAACGTAGTCCAAGGATAGTTCGCGCCCGATCCGTTCCACGTCCTTGCGGCTGCCCTTGTAGTGCATGGCGGTGGTGCGGGCAATCACGCCAAGGTGCTGGTGCGAAAGGGCCGCCACTGCGGTGATGACCCCGTCAGTCATGGCGTCACTAAAGTACTCCTCGCCCGGGTCGCCGCTCAGGTTCACGAATGGGAGCACCATCAGCCTGGCTCTTGCCCCAGTGACTTCTGACGGTGCGGGAGGAGCCAGGTAGATGTCGGCGATGAAGCGATAGCCGTGCTTAGGCAGGGTCTCGATGAAGCGCGGATGTTCGGCAGAATCGTTCAAGGCTTGGCGTAGACGGCCAATAGCGGTGTTCAGGTTGTTGTCAAAATCGACGAAAACGTTGTCACACCACAGGCGGTGCTGCAGCTCCTCGCGAGTTACCAGTTCTCCGGGATGCTCGAGAAGGGCAGCCAGTGTCTCGAATGATTTTTCGCGAAGGGTAATTTTGACGCCGCGCTTAAACAGTGTCCTGGAAGTCAGGTTAACTTCATAGCAGTCGAAGCGGACGGTGTTGGACATGTCCGGCTCCTACGATGACTATCTTAAGGCTACTGCTGCCGCACACCGCTGTCAAACCTCAACTCCTCGCTTATCAAGCGATTACACGGTAAGAAAAAAGTAACGCGGAATCAATCTCGACTCTATTTTCTCGAAGGCCGGAGTGCGGGAAGATTCACATGATCAGGAAGGAGGATAAATCCCATGAATCGCGCAATTGAAATCACCGCTTTACTTCTCTGCTTCTGCGTCGCGGTTCCCGCGCTTCACGCGAAGGACACATGCAGTTTGCAGACCCTTGTGGGCACCTATGCGGTATATGAGAAGGGCGCAAGCTCGTTCCTGAGCCTAACCGCTAATCCATTCCCGTTCTTTCCGGGAATCACCGCGCCTTTTGTCAACGTAGGCGAGCTCACCTTCTCGCCTCAGGGAGTCGGCACGGGCTCTTACTGGATCAAAATCGGAGCCCTGAATGGTGGCTTCGCCCCCATCCCGGATAGTGTAACAGTCACCGAAATGAACCGCGACTGTACCGGCAAGATAAGGTACATCGTCAACTTGAGCGGCATCTCGGCAACCATCGAGGAACGTATTTTCGTCTTTGACGAAGGTCGTGAGATCCGCTCGGTTCCCACGTCGATCCAACAAGGCATCGACACTTTGGCTTGGTTCGGCGTGTGGCAGCGGATCAGCAAGTCGAGCCGCCCGGTTAACTCCTGTGGACCGTGGACGGCCCGCGGCACCTACCTGCTGACAGCAGAAAATATCGTCAACACGGAGCAGGGCAACGTTGCCGACGCGCTGTTTATACGGGAGCAGGTTTCTTGGAACGGCGACTACACGGGCACCTTATACGAGAAGCTCGGGCCATTGTCCGTCGATGGTCTGTCCGTAACAGGAAAGTACGACGTCAACCCGGATTGCTCATTCACGAATGTCATGGTTGTCCCGATCCAAGGCATGTCTGTCACCGTCACCATGAAAGGTGTCTTTTACAACCAGGGGCATGACTTCTACGCGCTAGCGATGGACGTAGAAGTGCCGTATTCATTTATCGAAGGCAAACGCATCGGCCTATAGAGAACGGGAGGTGGTCATCAGGCATTGGTTTTCCGTGCGTGATAAGAACTGAGCGACAGTCCGGCATTGTAGTGGGTGTGTACTTGTGTACTCGTGAGGTTTGAACGGTTCTCAGAACGGTTGAGGCGAGGTTCGAACCCACAGATTTTGTGACTAGCCAGGCCCCCGGAAACGGTGGCCTTAAACGGAAGGCACAGACCCGGGGGCCGCTCCGTGTGTGGATGGTTCGACGATGCTGAACGGAACCAAGTTACGGTACCGGAGAAGGCATGCTCGACGGCTGGCATTGGAAGCCCGTAGCGCGTGGCGTCCTCTTAAGTCACAGATTGTTAAGCCTGTTCTCTTCGGTTTGCCCTGTGCTCACTGCAGGGCTTACTATGACGCCCATCTTGACGCATGCCCGGTCTGTGGCTCTACCGAAAGAGTCTCGTCAGCAACGGAGGTCCCAACCTTCAGTCCAAAATCCCGCGCGGCGTGAAGATCTTGGAAGGCAAACACCCTCCGCTTCAGATAACTGTCGTGAACAGCGTTAGCACAAGCTTCCGAGTAGAGGAGACCCGGTGAGCTGTAGGCTTCCTTTGGCTGTATCCGCTGTTTCCAGCTTCGTGCCCGT
>Ga0326726_10002463_pt1 | contig 17032 bp, 15 predicted proteins | sample MHFenrmetagenome_2_FD_207603 | JGI IMG/M metagenome (GOLD analysis project Ga0326726, IMG submission 207603) | Lab enriched peat soil microbial communities from Michigan Hollow, Ithaca, NY, United States - MHF15MN | ecosystem: Environmental > Terrestrial > Soil > Wetlands > Peat | place: USA... | reverse complement strand
AATGATGCCTGGAAATCTTTCAAAACAGGGATTCTGACTCCTTCTGTTAATCCTTTAACAATAGCTGACGGCCTTCTGACATCTCTCAGCGAGCTTACTTTTTCAGTGATCCGAAAAAATGTTGATGATATCTTTACTGTGCAGGAAGAATCAATTATCATCTCAATGAAGCTTATCTGGGAAAGAATGAAAATTATAATTGAACCATCCTCTGCAACAGTCCTTGCCGTAATCAAAGAGAATCCTGGATTTTTCAAAGCGAAAAAGGTCGGACTGATAATCTCGGGAGGGAATGTTGATTTAAAAAGATTACCATTTTGAGAATCAAACAACAAGCAACCAGCAACAAGCAACCAGTAACCTGGGTTAATTCTTCTTCCTGAAGTAGGCCACAATCGGATAATGATCTGAATATTTTACTTTTACTATATCAAATTGGCGGCACTCAATTGCATTGTCATACAGGATATAATCAATACGGTTAGGAGGGTAATTGCCTCTGTATGTAAATCCTGCTCCGTATCCTGAACTTACAAAAGCATCATTAAGACCTTTTCTGATCCTCCTGTATGAGTAGGAAACCGGGGTATCATTAAAATCCCCTGCAACAATAACCGGATAAGGAGATTTGTTGATCCTGGCCTTTACAGCTTGTGCCTGAGCCGCTCTTTTAACAAAACCTTTTCTCAGGCTTGATGAAATACTTATAATCTCATTGATGGTCTCCTTATCGTCTGATGTTTCAACTATTTCATTTATAAAAGTGCGTTCCATCCTGTGAAGACGGAATGACTGCAGATGGTTGTTGAAAACCCTTATGGTATCATTCCCGGCAAGAATGTCTGTATATATTGAAAGACTTGATGATTTTTCATGCACGATGTCCTCTTTACCAATCATTGGGAATTTACTCAGTGTGGCGATACCGTAATACCTGTTAATTCCGGTTCTGATCACTTTAAAATGTGAATAATAATTTCCGCCAAGTGCTGATATAATTTCCTGTTCCTTCTGTTCAGGATCTCCCATTATATACAATTCCTGCAGACAAATAATATCCGCTTTCTGATTCTTAAGAAGTTCAAGTATCCTTTGTTCCGAATTGCTGTTTTTCCTTCCTTCAAAATAATTGAACAGACGGACATTATAGCTCTGAACCTGGAAGGTCCCGGTCTTATCACCCGAAGGTTTCTGTATCTTCAGGTAATTGGAAAAATGGGTAAAACCCGCTGCAATTACAACTACAGAGATTAATGCTTCCCATTTCAGCGCAACCGCCCATATTATTGCTAAAATAATGTTGACAAGCAGTAAGTACGGATAAGCAAGTCCGAAAAGAGCAGGCAGAGCAATAATGGCAGGATTGATATGAACTGACATGTAGGATATTATCAGTGCCAGGGCAAACAGGACATTTATTCCAAGAAATGTTCTATAAAAAAACTTCTTCAAGGTATTCTGACTTATCGTGGCGAAATTATCAGTATTCCTGAATAAATAGATGTGAAGCCAATGATTTTTGATAAGACGGGATAAAGCATTTACGAAAGCACCCAAAATTTAGATCAGTTCTTTTTCTGACTTTCCCTGAAGAGCAGATCCTTTTCTTCTTTTGTCAGGCAGTCATAGCCACCTTTTGAGATCTTTTCCAGTATCTTGTTGATCTGTTCCTGATGATCAATTCTGGCTTTGTTATATTCATAATCTGTTTTCTTCTTTTTATAAGTAACCCTGAGCTTTTTCCGCGGCTTAAAAAGAGTTACAAAAAAATCGATTATTATATTTAATCCTTTTCCGAGATCATGCCCATGGCGCAGGCTTATGGTATATATATATCCGAAAATTGCTCCTCCAATATGGGCAAGCTTTCCACCGGAATTTACCGAGAAATCCATTACGGAAGTAAGAACGAAGATTGCCAGAGCCACCCATTTTATCCTGATCCGACCGAGCAGAAACAGATTGACCGAATAATCAGGGACATATACAGCTATTGCAACAACTATTGCCAGAACTGATGCTGAAGCGCCAATAGCTACTGATTCATTGACAACCTGGTTGAAAACAGGGAAAATATTGAATGAGATAATATAAACGATAGCTCCGCTGATACCTCCAAGGAGATAAACAGCAACCAGCTTTTTCTGATCGAGATATTCAAGGAAGATAATCCCGAACCAGTAGAGCCACAGCATATTAAACAGTATATGGAGGATATCCTTATGTGTGAACATATAAGTAATCAGAGTCCATGGCCTCAATAGGAAGGCTTTGATTGAGGATGGAACTGAAAACCAATTCAGTATATTAAGTGAAATAGTTTGATTATTAAGGAGATATCCTATTATTGATCCAACTGAGATAAGTATGAAAACAGCAATATTTAAATAGATTAGTCTTGTCAGACTGCTTCCGTCCTTGAATGTTTTTCCAATATCGTTCCAAATACTCATCAGTACAGAGTTGTGGTAGTTTTCCTCCAGTACCTTAACAGGATATATCCAAACAGCATGCCTCCAAGGTGAGCAGCATGCGCAATATTACTTCCAGGCTGGGTAACTGCCAGATAGAGTTCAATTGCCCCGTAACCCAGGACAAAATATTTGGCTTTAATCGGGATGGGAGGGAATAGCAGCATCAGCTGGGTATTGGGGAACAGGACACCAAATGCAAGAAGGACGCCAAAAATAGCACCTGAAGCACCAACTGTCGGAACATTAAGTAGCATCTGGAGGTCCCTCATTGTTACATCGGCATACTGTTTCCCTTCATTTAAAACTGCTGCCCCGTTATTAAGAACCAGCTGGAGCTGATCTGGAGAAATTGCATGAATTAATTTATTATACTGGAACATTATTACAGTTTCGTGAACGAATGCCGCACCAAGACCGCAGACCATGTAATAGATCAAAAACCTTTTAGGGCCCCACACATTTTCCAGAATCCCGCCAAACATGTATAATGCGAACATATTAAAAAACAGATGCATGAAATTTGCATGCATGAACATATGGGTAATTATCTGGAGAGGCATGAATTGTTCCGACTTCGGAAAGTAAAGCCCCAGGATGGTCGTAAGATCAACACTGAAAACACTTTTTGCTGTCCAGGTGGCAATCAGCAAAAGTACATTTATCAGAATGAGATTCTTTACTACAGGCGGTAATGCCATGAAGCCTCTGCCGTATCCGTTCATTTAACAGCTTTTATTTGATCAATCTAATAATTTGCGGGCAAATATACTATTATCGTAACCTTTTATCAATCTCTTCAAGAGTTAAAATGTTGATGACAGCTTTCCCTTTTGGTGAATAATTAGGCGCTTTGCACAGGAAGAGCGTATCGAAAAGATCTTCCATCTCATTTTTCATTAACGTTTTACCATAAGGTATTGCTGAGGCCCCAGCCATAGCTGATGCTACCTTTTCCCTGATTCCTGTTGACGGATCCGATTGAGTCTTTTTGAACTCTTCCAGCAAAATCTCAAGCATCATAACAGGATCAGCAGCACCAATTTCAGAGGGGCGCCCGGTGATAGAAATCTTATTATTCTCTGTATACTGGAATGCAAAACCAAGAAGCCTGATGTCAGCTTCAATTTCCTTAAGGACAAAAATATCTGCCGGATTAAGCTCAATGCTGACAGGATACAATTCTGCCTGGCTTAGGCTTCTGTTACTGTTCAGATTCTCGAGGAACTTTTCATAAAGGATCCTTTCATGAGCTCTTTTCTGGTCAATAAGCATCAGCCCAGACTTAACCGGACAGACAATATATTTGTTCTTAATCTGAAAGAATTTCCTGTCTGTTTTAATCTTTGTAGATTCCTGATCGTCATGTTCAAGGGCAGTATACAGTTTTTCCCAGCCAGAATTGTTTTCTTTTTCGAACCTCTCGATAAGCCAGTTTTGATTAGATATCTTATCATCACCGGCAAAGGGATCGTAGCGCGGATCAATTTCAATTACAGGGGGTTCAGGTATATTTTTAAATGACGACCTGACAGGGATATCAATTAATCCTTCATCATTAAAATCCATTGAAGGCACAATATTAAACCTTCCCAGAGCTTCTTTTACAGATGCCATAAGAATCTGCCAGATCGATCTTTCGTCTTCAAATTTAATCTCAGTCTTGGTAGGATGAATATTTATATCGATCGAAGCAGGATCTATTTCCATAAAAATAAAATATGAAGGAATTGCTTCGGGGGGAAGAATATTCTGATAGGCTTCAATAACTGCTTTATGAAAGTAGGGATGTTTCATAAATCTGTTATTGACAAAAAAGAATTGTTCACCATAAGTCCTCCGGGCATTCTCGGGTTTCCCAATGAATCCTTTAATATTTATTAATGTTGTGGCAGTCTCGAGCGTTATGAGATCGTTGTTTATCTGCTTCCCGAATACTCCGATTATCCTCTGACGGACATTGCCGGACCCCAGAATATATATTTCATTGTCGTTATGATGCAATGTAAACCTGATCCCGGGATGAGCTAAAACAATCTTCTGAAACTCAGTTATAATATGTCTCATTTCAGTATTGTCTGATTTCAGGAATTTTCTCCGCGCAGGAATATTAAAGAAAAGGTTCTTTACCGAGAAGCTTGATCCTACAGGACAGCTGCATGGCTCCTGTGTTTCTACCTTTGATCCATTAAGAGTTATCAGGGTTCCTGAGTCATCCTCTTTTTTCCTGGTCCTGAGTTCGACCATGGAAACAGCGGCTATTGAAGCCAGTGCCTCGCCTCTGAATCCTTTGGTCCTTATTGCAAAGAGATCCTGAGCTGAAGTTATTTTCGAGGTAGCATGCCTTTCAAACGATAACCTGGCATCAGTTTCCGACATCCCGGTGCCATTGTCGATCACCTGAATAAGCGTTCTTCCAGAATCTTTTATTATTACATTTATATTTCCGGCCTCAGCGTCGACTGCATTTTCCATAAGTTCCTTCACAACCGAAGCAGGCCGTTGGATTACTTCTCCTGCGGCAATCTGATTTGCTACCGAATCGGGTAAAAGCTTAATAATATCAGGCATCAGTGAAGAAAGATATTCAATAAATAAATATTAATCAGTATATTAACAGGCCATTACGAAGGATATAGACCTCAATTTTGAACCTCTTGCAAATATAAGTATATTTGCATCATTACATTTGCTGGGGGAATTCACATTTCATATTGCGCACCTTTAATTATTTTTGTTTCCGGTATACCTGATTTTTGATCAAATTAAATTGATATGAAGAAATTTTACTTGTTTCCTGTTATTTTCCTACTGTTACTTCTGTCGGGATGCAAAAAAAGATCTGATGTTAATATTCTGAAGGTAATGACTTTCAATATCAGGTATGACAATCCCAAAGACAGCATTAATGTCTGGCCGAACAGGGCTTCATTCGTCTGCAGATTTTTAAAGGATGAGAAACCCGATCTGATTGGAATGCAGGAAGTTCTGTATCGACAGTATGAATACCTCGATTCTGTTATGACCGGTTACAGCTCAGTTGGTGTCGGAAGAAGTGATGGAGTAAAAGAAGGAGAAATGAATCCGGTATTTTTCAGAAAGGATAGGTTTGATCTTATCAGGACAAGGACTTTCTGGCTATCCGATACTCCGGATGTAGCAGGTACAAAAGCATGGGGGTCCAGCCTTCCCCGTATTGTGACCTGGGTTGAACTTTCTGAAAAGAATTCATCTGAGCACTTTTATTTCTTCAATACTCATTTTGCTCATGATTCTGATTCTGCAAGAATTTTGAGCTCAGGATTACTGCTTAACAGGGTCGACAGTATAGCATCTGATTTCCCGTTCGTCATAACCTGTGATTTAAACATGCTTATTTCAAGTAAGGGCTATGAAATACTGACCGGCCCTTATGAAAGTGTCCCACTGTTGAGCGATACATATGCCACTTCTGAGAAAAGGCCACTTGGCCCGGCTTACACTTTCAACGGTTTTTCGGATAGCAAAAGTTCCGGAAGGATTGATTATGTATTTGTAAGGAACGGAATGGAGGTTCTTGAACACCGGACTTTTATCAGGAAAGAACATGGGATTTACATATCTGACCACTGGCCGGTTATGGCTACTGTATCACTAAAGTAATCTTTTTAAGCCGTTTTCCTGTATCTTCTTACCGCGAACGCTGTAAACGCTATCGCAATGATTATCAATGAATAGATGTCCATGCTTATATCCTGGAATGAGGATCCTTTCAGCATTACCATCCTGTTGATTCGCATCAGGTAAGCCATGGGATTTATTAAATCAAATTTCTGAGCCCACATCGGCATACTGTCGACCGGCGTAAAAATCCCGCCCATAAGTATAAATATTATCAGGAAGAAAAATGCCACAAACATATATTGTTGCTGTGTTGATGAAAAAGTAGAGAGGAAAATTGCAAGTCCCAGAACAGCGATTAAAAATATTGCAGAACCAAGAAAAAGCAGACCAATGCTTCCCTCAAACGGAATGTTGAATAATAGCTTTCCGATCAATAAACCCAGAGCCAGATCTGCCAACCCGATAATCAGGAAAGGAACCATCTTAGCGATGATGAAATGATATTTCCTGACAGGTGTTACATTTATCTGTTCAATTGTTCCAACCTCTTTTTCTCTTACCAGGTTAAGACCTGCCAGCAGGAAACCAATGGCAGTAACCAGGATGCCCAGTATTCCCGGAAGCATATAATACTTGTAGTTCAGCATCTCATTATACCAGTACCTGTTGGTTATCTGAATCTGAGGTATTGATGCAACAGCAAGATCACCAGCATTTTCAATCAGGATGTTCATATTGTAATCTCTCAGGATGCCATTCAGGTAAGCCCAGGAAAGCTGGGCATTTGTAGCGTTGATGGCATTAACTGTTACCATAACCCTGGCGGGTTTTCCTGTACCAATATTTTTACCGAATCCTGAAGGGATCTGAAGGATGAGATCACATTTATTCCTCTGCATGAGGTTATTTGCCTCCTCTTCCGAAAATGTTGAATACTTTATTTTGAAGAATGTCGATCCCTCGAGCTGGTTTACCATCGCTCTCGAATCAGCCGACATATCCCTGTCAATGACGCACAATTTTACATTCTTTATCTCAAAGGTGACAGCCGGTACAAGAAGAAGCATCTGAACAATTGGGACACCGAATATCGCCCTCCCAATGAACTTGTTCCGGAAGATCTGCAGGAATTCTTTTCTTATAAGATAAAATATAGTTCTCATCTGTTTATTCTTTTAACCACGGAGTCTTTTTATATCGCCTATAATACATAATACATAATCCACTCCTATTCCAGCCTTAACTTAAAATTCCTTACACTCAATCCTATAAACAATGTTGTCATTATCAGGAGTATGAGAGTCTCCTTCCATACATACATAAATCCTGTTCCCTTTATCATGATGTTTTTTATTATTACAATGAAATATCTTGGAGGCAGAATGGCACTCACCCAATTATAAGCTTCAGGCATATTTTCTATCGGAAAGATAAATCCCGAAAGGAGGATCGTTGGAAGCATCAGCCCGAGAAATGATATAAATATTGCCTGCTGCATGGTCTTTGAAACTGTCGAGATCAAAATACCAAGTGAAAGACTCATAAGAATATAGAGCATAGTCTCGGCGAGTAGCAGTATCAGGCTTCCCCTGATTGGCAGATCAAATACAAACCATGAGAGCACTAATATCATTATCACATCGATAAAGGACAGAATAAAATAGGGAAGTACCTTCCCCACAATAATATGGACAGGCTTAAGAGGGGAAACCAGCAGCACTTCCATAGTGCCGAATTCTTTTTCTCGGGTAATTGTAATGGATGTCATAAGGGCGCAAATAAGAATAAGGATCAGGGTTATCACGCCCGGAACAAACATGAAATGACCTTTTAATTCGGGATTGTAAAACATCCTGACTTCAGGCTGGACAAGAATATTCCCGGTTACCGGCGTACCGGCTAATTTCCTGTTAAAATCTGTCACAATAGCTGTGATGTAGTTGGTTATAAGAGTAGCAGTATTTGGCTCTGAACCGTCTGCGATTATGCTCATTGTAGCTTTTCCCTGGTTTATCAGGTCATGTCCGAAATTGTCACCGAAAACGATCACGGCTTTAACAATTCCTTTTTTCATCGCCTTGTCGATTTCGTTATAATTCTGAAGGTCATCTACTCTTCTGAAAAATCCTGATGAACATATTTTATCCGATATTTTCTGGGTGATCTCATCTTTTGAAAGGTCAAGAAACGCCACTCTGGCATCCTTGATATCGGTGCTGACCACGAAGCCGAAAATTAGTATCTGTGCAGTTGGTATCCCAAACAGGATTATCATAGTCCGGAAATCCCTGAAGATGTGCAGGAACTCTTTCTTTACAAATCCGAGAAAACGTTTCATGGTTTTGGCCTCGCTATTTTTATAAATACCTCCTCAACCGACTTCGCTTCATATTGTTTCTTTAGAGCCTCAGGAGTATCAAGCGCAACGATCCTTCCCTCGCTCATTATCGAAATTCGATCACAGTATTCAGCTTCATCCATATAATGTGTGGTCACAAAAACAGTTATTCCCCTGTCGGCTGTTTCATATATCATCTCCCAGAACTGTCTTCGGGTAATCGGATCAACACCACCAGTAGGCTCATCAAGGAAAACGATCCTGGGTTCATGGAAGACAGCAACAGAAAAGGCCAGCTTCTGTTTTAACCCGAGTGGAAGGTCGGAAATCATTCTGTTACTGTATTCCCTGAAATTGAGCTTTTCCAGAAGATCCTCTGTCCTCTTTTTAATCAACGATTTAGGCATTCCGTATATGCCACCATAAAGCATTATGTTCTCCCTGATTGTAAGGTCCTCGTAAAGAGAGAATTTCTGGCACATATAACCGATGTTCTTCTTTATTTTCTCCGGATCTTTCTTCGCATTATATCCTGCAACAATCACTTCACCGGAAGTAGGGGAAGAAAGACCTGAAAGGATCCTAAGGGCAGTTGTTTTTCCTGCACCATTGGCTCCCAGGAATCCAAATATCTCCCCTTCATAAACCTCAAAATTCAGATTATCATTGGCTGTAAAGCTTCCGAATTTCTTTACCAGATTTGTGACCGATATTACTGCGTTGTTTGTCATTCTGTTTCAATATTACCCCCTTCCCTCCCGATAGCTATCGGGACTTCCCCCAGCGGGGCAGGAGCTAGTTTTACTTCCCGCCAAGCGGGATTGAAAGGGGGTGCTTTATATACATTGTTAAACTTTCATCAGTTCCAGAAACCTGTCCTCAATCCCCGCCTCTGATTCTGTGATTGTGGCATATTCAATTCCAGCTTTTTTCAGATGCTCATATATTGAATCATCGAAACTATCATTTCGGAAAGTGATATGAACGGAATCACCGAAAGGATAAGCGGTAAGAGTTTCAGGATATTCCCTTAATGCATTTATCAGTCTGTATTTCTCTGCTGCCCTTACGCTGAAGAGCTTCTTGCTGAATCCTTCCTTTATCTTTTTTGGGTCGTCGATTAATAATATGTTTCCATTCTGCATGAGCGCCACACGGTTGCACCTCATTGCTTCATCCATGTAAGGTGTTGATACGACGATGGTTATATTGTATTGTTTCAGCTTCTTAAGCATTTCCCAGAATTCCGATCTTGAGACTGCATCAACACCAGTTGTAGGCTCATCCAGGACAAGAAGCTTTGGTTTATGTATCAGTGCACAAGACAAGGCAAGCTTCTGCTTCATGCCTCCCGACAGCTTTCCGGCAAGTCTCTTTTTAAAAGGTTCGATGTGAGAATAGATATCAGCAATCAAATCATAATTTTCCTTCACGGTAGTACCGAAAACTGTAGCATAGAAATTCAGATTCTCCTCGACTGAAAGGTCCTGGTAAAGGCTAAATCGACCTGGCATGTAACCAATGTTTTTCCGAAGCTCCTTGAATTCTGCTATGGCATCAAGCTCCAGGACTTTAATTTCGCCCTTGTCGGGCAGGAGCAGTGTTGTGATGATCCTGAAAAGTGTGGTTTTACCTGCTCCGTCCGGACCAATAAAACCGAAAATCTCACCTTCATTGACTTCAAATGAGACATCCTTCAAAGCCTGCGTTGCTTCATAATTCTTGCTTATGCCCGATGCCTCAATTATTTTTTGCATGCTTTGCTTTTTTTTAAAAGATTGCTTCTCCCGGCATGCCCGACTTCATTGTACCGTCGTTTTTGACATCAATGCTCACCGCATATACAAGAGTGACACGTTCTTCCTTGGTTTGAATTATCTTGGGAGTGAATTCAGCCTTCCCCGAGATATAACTGATTTTCCCCGGGAAGGAAGAATATTCTTTTTTCCCTTTATCAAATCTTACTGTAACTTCCTGACCTGTCTTAATGCTTCCAAGCTGAGCCCCGCTTACATACGCCTTCAGCTTAATTACCGAAAGATCGGCAATCTTCACAAGTGGCTTTCCCGCTGCAGTCATCTCTCCGGCTTCGGCATATTTCTCTATTATACTCCCTCTCAACGGGCTTTTTATGCAGCTGCGAACCACCTGTTCATTCAGGGTTGCTTTTTTTGATTCATATACCGATAATTCAGCGGCAATTGAGGCTTTCTGAGTGTTATTTGCAGCAATCTGTTTTTTAAGAACAGCAATCTGTCCGGCAAGATCGTCATACTGTTTCTTCGTTGCCGCGTCATCTTTCAGCATATTTTCAATCCTGGCGATGTTAACATTCAGGTTATCAATCTGCTGGGTGAGAATATCATTCTGTGCATTTATCGAAGTGATCCTTGTTCTGACACCTTTCATACCAGCATCTATCTCCCCTTTCTGAAGATGGAACATTGTTGTGTCTATCAGGGCAATTTCAGAACCCATCTCTGTCTCTGTTCCTTCGGTGACATCAAATTTAAGGATACGGCCGCTGGTTTCTGCAGATACAATTACTTCAGTGGCTTCAAAGTTACCGTAGGCATCGGCCTGGTCGGTTTTATTATTACAGGCAGTCAGGAGAACTGTTGTGATAATTAAAATCAGGTTGGTTTTCATATTGACTTGTTATAGTGTTATTCAATTTCTTTTCCGCTTATATTCAAATACTCCATTCTGGCCATTGCAAGATTAATCCTGTGTATCTCATAATTTATCAGAGCCTGTCTTTCGGCAGTCATTTCATTCATATAATCTGTAGCAGTAATGGTACCGTTTTCATATTGTGACTCAGCTGCCATAGTAATCCTTTTCCTTAGCACGATCAGCTCAGAGTCGGATTCAAGAAGCGAACTCAGGTTAGATATTTCTGCACTTTTTGCATCAAGAAGCCTGTTAAGGTTATCTTTAAGCTCGTTCTTCCTGCTGTCAATTATATTCTGCTGCAGGGTTATCACCTGTTTTTCATTCTTTGCCTTGTTCCAGTCAAAAATGTTCCACTTTAAGCTGGCTCCTAAAACATAATAAGGTGCAAACTCATCTTTGAAGAAATTGTTTCCCGGAGGATTTCCGAAACCAAGAGTTGCAAATCCGACTGCTTTGGGCATTCTCTTGCTTTGAATGACCTGCAGCCCCGCATCGAGCTGTTCTTTTCTGAGGTCAAATATCTGCAGCTCGGGACGTAATAATTCTCCTGCAAGCTCTTCTCCTGGTGATGGAAGAACAAATTCCGTTGATGCATTAATCTCTGTACCCGTGAGGCTTGACAGTATTTTCAGCAGCGATGCTTTCCTGATCTCATTTTCGCTTATCTGCTGTTCCAGCTTTATCTGTTCAGAAGTAAGCACATCAATGTCTGTCTTCAGAATCACACCGCTGGCAAGTGCTGAATTCATCGATTCTATGCGCTTTTTTATCAGCTCGTGATGGCTCCTCAGAAGATCTTTCTGCCTGTCAAGGAGCAAAATGTTGAAGTAATAACCGTTTATCTGTCCGCGGAGCTTATAAAGATCGGTTTCTGTCTGCTTTTCATTAATGCTGAGGTCGGCTTTTTCAAGAGCTCTTGCACCTTTTATCGCACCTCCGTCATAGATGACCTGGTTGATATCAACTGTTAACTTATATTGTTCGTGAGGCAACGGTTGTATCAGATCAGCAATACCGGGAATCGGTATTGCGCCCAATACATCGGTCATGTCCACGACTGAAGAGTTGTATATAAAACTGCCGCTGGCATCAATTGTGGGAAGCCAACCCTTCGACAGGTTTTTATCCTTCACCGCCGATATCTGCGAATAGGCTTTACTCTCCGCAGCAATAGGAGTGGCCGCCATTGCCATATCATAGCACTCTTTCAGAGTCAGTATCTTCTGGCCCTTAAGTCCAGATACAAAGGGAATAATTAAAATGAACAGGATCAAAACTTTCTTTTTCATTTCTTTATTCTTTTTTCTCTTTACTTCTTACTTCCTGCTTCTTCAGCGCATTTATTACAAAATTGGCTGCATATTCTTTCCTCTCCTCTATATATTTATCAAAATCGTATCCCATCTTTTCCATTATGCTGGCTATCACTGGCCTGGCAATAAAAGGAAAGACGCTCATTCCTGCAACCGTTGTCATAAACTGGGGAATACTTTCTTTTGTAATGTTGTATCTTTTCAATTCTTCTTTATGCTGGGTTTCCAGGGTTGTCCAAAGCTTATTAATATCAATACCCTGAATCAATTTCCTGATTCTTTCAGGATTTCGATGGAATTCGTTTAAAAGAAATGCCGGAAGTCTGGGATTCTTTTGCATGAACGCAATATGCTCCCTGAAAAAGAACCTGATTTTTTCTTCAAATGAAAGGTTCTTGTCAAGTACAGGAGCAAACTTTTTAAACATCTGCCCGGCGATCATTTCATACACTGCATTGAAAAGATGGTCCTTTGTACGATAATAATAATGAAGCAGTGATTTGTTTATCCCTGCATGATCTGCAATATCCTGCATTCTGGCACCATCCATGCCTTTTTCGATAAATACTTCAGTAGCTGATTCAAAAATCTTCTCTTCTGTTTGTTTGTCTTTTTCAGTCATAGCTCTTAACCATTAAGTTTAACCAAACAGATTAAATAAATAGTTTAACCAAATGGTCAAATGTATGTAATAATTTTATTGTCTGCAAATTTATTTTAGAAAAAGATCGAATTTATTTCAACATTAAATCCAAGGATTTCACCAAATGTTTTCATATTTTTAGGGATTATTTAATTTCAAATAAAGAGTATAATGAGAACAGAAGGCAGACGAACCAGCGATAATATTGAGGACCGAAGAGGCATGAGTTCAGGTGGTAAGATGGCAATCGGCGGCGGAATAGGAACAATAGTTATTGCACTTGTTGTTCTTCTTCTTGGAGGAGATCCCACTCAGGTGCTGGACAACTCACAGGGGACATCACCTACTGAATCGGGCCCAGTTACCGCTTCACCTGAAGAGGAAGCAATGAAAAATTTTGTTTCAGTAGTGCTTGCAGGTACTGAAGATGTCTGGACTAAAATATTTCAGCAGTCTAATATGACTTACCAGAAACCCATACTGGTTCTTTTCAGGGACCAGGTTCAGTCTGCATGCGGATATGCAAGCGGCGCCAGCGGACCGTTCTATTGTCCGGGTGATCAGAAAGTATATCTTGATCTGGCCTTTTTCGATGAACTGAAAACAAAATTCGGAGCATATGGTGATTTTGCAGTTGCTTATGTCGTTGCTCATGAAATCGGACATCATGTTCAGGATCAGCTTGGTATACTTAGCAAGGTCAATTCAGAACGTTCCAGATCGAGCGAAACTCGATCAAATGATCTTTCCGTAAGGATTGAGCTTCAGGCTGACTTTCTTGCCGGAATGTGGGCACATTACGACCAGCAGATGTTCAATTCACTTGATACCGGCGACATTGAAGAGGCTATGAATGCAGCTTCATCGGTTGGCGATGATGTACTTCAGAAGAGGTACCAGGGACGGGTAATTCCTGATTCCTTTACTCATGGAACTGCAGCTCAGCGTAAAGAATGGTTCCGCAAAGGATATACCTCAGGTGATTTTGACCAGGGCGATACGTTTAAAGCTGATATCTGAACAGGAAACTCCAGAGATAAATAATAAAACAGGATCGTTCTTCCTTTTCTGTTTGTTCTATTCTTTGTGTACTTCTGAGCCTCCTCTGGCATCAACGGAAATCTTATCAGGATTTCCGGTGTAATACACATCACCTCCTCCTGAAATATGGCCGGTTAGCTCACGGGATGCATTCACATGAATGTCCGATCCGCCACTGACATTAAATGTGGTAATGTTAGTTGACAGGTTTCTGGCATTAGCGTCTCCACCGCCGTTTATATTTAATTCAAATTCAGAAGCTTGTCCGTAAAGGGTGGCATCACCACCTCCGGTAACAGTACATTTTAGCTTTTCTGCATTTATTTTCACATCCATGTCACCCCCGCCATTAATATCAAGGTCAGCCTCAGCGGTTTTATCTTCATTCCGTAAATACAGATCGCCACCTCCGGCTATTCTGCAGGAAAAGACGCTGGCATTTACTTCTGATTTGAGATTTCCTCCCCCCGAAATATCGAGATTAAAATCTTTTGTTTTTCCACCTATCTCAGCATCACCGCCCCCGCTTATATGGCATTTCAGTTCTTCTGAATTAATTACAGAGCTGAAGTCGCCGCCACCGCTGATATTTATGTCCAGCGCCTCAACATTAACTGGAGTCTCACTGATTACATCGCCGCCTCCCGAAACCTTTAGGTTGTCAATACTCTTAAAAATGATCCGGGCTTTCATCTGCCTTGTCGCCATAAGGTTATTCCTGGTATAGATTTTAAGTGTCCCATTATCCACTTTGGCAGTGATATATTCATATAAATTTTCCTGGGCAGAAAGGGTAAGGGACTCAGTATTTCCCTGAACAAGTGTTACATCGAAACCACCCGATACATCAATGCTTTTGAAATCAGTGACATTGAAGTTCCTGTCTACCGGCATCCCGGTGCCTTTCACAGGAAAGAATGACTGGGAATATGTACAGGAGGATAACATCATTGACAGGATCAGGTTGCAATAAGTAAATGACTTTTTCATTTTGTAAAAGATTAATTATAAAAAGATCAGGATGTTATGACAAAACAACATTTTACTATATAAAGACGTAGGATTTATCTTTATGCTGCGCCCTTTTACCAAAAAGGATAAAAGCCTGATCTACTTTACTTTTACAATTATTGAATTGGCAATCTGTAAAGCTGTTGTCAGGGAGCTCAGGTCAGTGGATGATTCATCAGTTTCCCCTGAACAATTACTGTGATTTTATTTTTCTGAAGGATTCTGTTTCTTAGGAAACCAGGGGAAGAATGCGCTTGTATTTTCAATATATTCCCTGTATTCCTGCTTCTTTTCAACGAGGTTTTTTTCAAGAAGGGCCACCCCTGATACTTTGATAATTAATGCAGTCATCAGAATTGAACCAAGAATGGGTAAAATACTTCCTGCTGCCAGGCAGAAAAGACCATAACCCCACCATACAGCAGAATCGCCGAAATAATTCGGATGTCGCGTATAATGCCATAAACCGGAAGAAAGAACTTTCCCTTTATTTGAATGGTCGGCCTTAAACCGGGCCAGCTGGTAATCTCCTCCCGCTTCGAAAATAAAGCCTGTGATCCAGAGAGCTATGCCTGCATAATCAAGGATACCAGGACCTTTATTCAGGCCAAAGTACTGAGCTCCCAGAAGAGGTAAAGAAATGAGCCACATCAGTATTCCCTGCAGCAAAAAGGTTTGAAAAAAGCTGACCCACCAATACCTTTTCTCTCCGTACTTGCTTCGAAACTGTTTGTAACGGTAATCTTCTCCTTTTCCAATGTTCCTCCATGCAAGATATCCTGAAAGGCGAAGTCCCCAGACAGATACAAGTATCAAGAGGATTATTTTCCTCGGTTCTGAGCCATCAGTTTTTATGAAAAAGAAAATATTTGTCAGGACGAATCCGAAGCCCCAGAAAAGGTCCACAATGCTTACATTTTTGATTATTACGCTGACAATCCAGAGAACGGACATCAAGCCAATGATCACCAGCAGTGCCTGAAAGTAAATCTGAAAGAATGTCATCATTATAGCTTTTAATCGTAAAGCAGGGCAATGGATGCAGCTCCTGCACCGGCATTTGCACCAATGACTGGAGATATGTTTACGACTGAAACCGGTTTCTTGCTTGTCAGTTTTTCCATTTTTTCCGAAAACCAATCTGCCGATTTTTTATTGTTGGCATGGAGAACAATATAGTTCCAGATCGTTTTACTGTTATTTATTTTTCTGACATGGCTCATCACCTTCTCCATGTTTGCTTTCTGGCTGAATGTTTTGTCGAAAAGCACGGCTTTTCCGGTTTCATCAAGAGAGACTATGGGATTTATGTTAAGTATTCTGGCAATAAGTCCTTTTGCAGCAGATACTCTTCCTCCGCGTACCATGTATTTCAGGTTTTTGACACTGACAAAAATGCGGGTATTCTTTATCCATTTCTCTGCCAGCGAAACGATCTCATCATGTGATAAACCACTTTCAATAGCCTGAGCAGCACGGAGCATTATCAATCCGAGCGAACCGGATAGATTCCTCGAGTTTAATACAGTAATCGGCTTATTGAACTCGGCGGAAATCTTACCGGCAGCTTTCTGACTGCTGAAAAAAGTGCCGCTTAACTGATCACTTAAATGTATTGCAATAACGGAATCGTAATGCGATGCCAGATGGGAGTAAAGGTTGACAAATGTATTCTCATTTATCTGAGAAGTCCTTGGATGATCGTTAGTTTCACTCAGAAGGTTATAAAACTGCTCCGGCTGAAGAGTTACCTTATCGAGATAATGGTTTTCACCGAAATTGATATTTATTGGCAATACGTTGATCTGGTAATTGTCGATAAGCTCCTGCGACATATCACATGTTGAATCGGTAACAAGTGCTATTTTCCATTTTCTTTCATTGGCTGTCTGGTAATGGCGGATCATGTCGTCGGCTTTCTGAAATGTTATTGTCC
>Ga0326726_10002462_pt1 | contig 17033 bp, 20 predicted proteins | sample MHFenrmetagenome_2_FD_207603 | JGI IMG/M metagenome (GOLD analysis project Ga0326726, IMG submission 207603) | Lab enriched peat soil microbial communities from Michigan Hollow, Ithaca, NY, United States - MHF15MN | ecosystem: Environmental > Terrestrial > Soil > Wetlands > Peat | place: USA... | reverse complement strand
AGACCTCGATGGACGTGTTCACGTCGACCCGGCTGGCCGAAGAGCTACGGGTAGGGGGGATCGTGGTGGACGACGCGTGCGCGGCGTGGGAGGAGGGCTTCCACGCGGCCAGCCTGAGGAGCCTGTAGCGGTACTTCGCCCGGATCGCCTCGACCGGAGAGGTCGTTTCCGGGATCGAGGGGGCGGCGGGAGACGGCGGGACGGGCTGAACGGGCCCGCGCCCCGCCGGGCTTACTGGTACGCGACGATGCTGGTGGCCCAGTCCGGGAGCGCAACGTCGGCCGGCCGCGGCATGTCGAAGCGGATGCGGCTCAGCGCGAACTGCGGCAGCGCGACGTGCTCCATGCAGCGCAGGCAGTAGAAGTCGAACTCCAGCTGGGCGCGACGGCCCTGGAACTCGAGCTGCGTCTTGCAGACCGCATGATAGAGCTCGCCGTCCACGCTCGCGTACACCGTGGCCAGGGGCGACTTCGCGATCTCCGCGGCCAGGAGCGAGTCGGGATGGCGCCGGCTGATGCCGGTGCTACCCTTGGGCCGGCCCCGCCGGCGCCGGACCTCGGGCGGGTGCGGATCGTTGATGTGCTGCCTGGCAGCGGCTTCCCGGGTCCCGTGTACGCGATCTTGAGCTCTCATGCCCGGCCCTAGGAGCAAGACGCGTTCCAGGCGTGACACTCCGGGCAAGCAATTGATTGTATTGAATATTGTGACCTGGTCCGACCCCGAGTCGGGGCGCGCGCACTACAAATTTTGGTTGTGTTGTGGCCGGAGGTTGTCATCCCCCGAACGGCGGGCGCCCACCGGGTGTCCCGCGGGAGGCTCCCGATGCTGGGCATCGTCGCGACGATCAAGGTGAAGCCGGGTATGGAGCAGCAATTCGAGGCCGTGGCCAAGGAGCTGGTGGCCAAGGTCAACGCCAGCGAGCCGGGCTGCCGGCTGTACGCGCTTCACCGGTCGGAGGCGCCCCTGACCTACGTCTTCATGGAGCGCTACGCGGACCAGGCGGCGGTGGAGGCCCACCGCGGCACCGACTACTTCAAGGCACTGGGGCGGAAGATGGGCGAGTTCATGGACGGCCGCCCCGAGGTCCTGCGGCTCAAGGAGGTCGACTAGCCTCCCGCGAGCTTGACGGTGTAGCCGGCGGCCCGGAGGTGCTCGGCCAGGCGCTCGCGGTGGTCGCCCTGGATCTCGACCGCATCGTCCTTGAGCGTGCCGCCCGCCCCGCAGAGCCGCTTCATCAGGGCGACCCGGGCCTCGAGGGCGGGGCCGCGCTCGGGGAGTCCCCGGATCACAGTGACCGTCTTGCCGTTGCGTCCCCCGCGATCGTGGAAGAGGCGGACGACGCCGTCTCGCGGCGGCGACGGAGCGGGACGCGGAGTCGCGGGACGCGGGCTCGGCTTCACGGCCTCAATCTAGCAGAATCCGCTCGCCGGAATCAGTGTACGCTCGGGGCAGCGTCGACAGCCCGGCTCGCGGGCGGGAAGGAGTCTCGTGAAGATCACCGACGTCACCCTCACGTTGTTCGCGTGGGAGAACATCCCGGCCACGACCTACGGCCGGCACACCGGAAAGTTCGGCGGTCAGAGCCAGCTCGGCCTGCTCGCGCTGCGCACCGACGAGGGTGTCGAGGGCCACGCCTTCCTGGGCTCGGCCAGCCGCGGCGCTCAGTTCGACGCCGAGTCCCTGATGGGCGCGCTCAAGCCCCTCGTGATGGACCAGGACCCGCTCGAGCGGGAGCGCCTCTACCAGGCGCTCCTCTCCCGCAGCCGGCACACCACCTGGCGCGCCATCGGCGCGGTGGACGTGGCCCTGTGGGACATCGCGGGCAAGGTGGCGGGGCTGCCCATCCACCGACTGCTCGGCACGTACCGGGATCGGCTGCCCGCCTACGCGAGCTCCGCGGTGCTCCAGTCCAAGCAGGCCTACGCGGAGGAGGCGGCGCGCTTCAAGGCCTCCGGCTGGAGCGCGTACAAGATCCACCCGCCCACCGATCCGCGGGTCGACATCGAGATCTGCGAGGCGGTGCGGAGCATGGTGGGCGACGCCTTCACGCTCATGCTCGACTCGACCTGGGCCTACGACTATCCGGCCGCGATCCGGGTCGGCCGGGCCATCGAGCGGCTCGGCTACTACTGGTACGAGGACCCGCTCGCCGACGACGATCTCTACAACTATGTCAAGCTCAAGCAGCACCTGTCGATCCCCATCCTGGCCACCGAGTACTCCCCGGGCGGCTTCACCGCCTACGCGCCTTGGCTCGTGGCCCGCGCGACCGACTTCCTGAGGGGCGACGTGGCGGTCAAGGGAGGGATCTCGGCGCTGGTGAAGGCGGCCCACCTGGCCGAGGGCTTCCACATGAATTTCGAGATCCACCACGGGGGGAACTCGCTCAACAACGTGGCCAACCTGCACGTGGCGATGGCCATCCGGAACTGCGAGTTCTTCGAGGTGCTGCTGCCCGCGGAGGCCCAGAAGTACGGCCTGGTCGCCGACATCGAGGTGGACTCGCACGGCATGGTCCGCGCGCCCACCGCGCCGGGCCTGGGCGCCCAGATCGACCTCGAGCTGATCGAGCGCAAGAAGCTCGCGGTGCTGCGGTAGCTCACCCCGTCCCGCTCGCGAAGAGCGGGATGCGCACGTTCGCGGATGGGCGATAGGTCACCGCCCCGGACCGGGACCTGAGCGGGAGGCCGCGCGCGATCAGCCGCTCGACCCCGGCCCGGGCGATGGTGGTCGCGAGGCGCTCGCCGGGACAGGCGTGGGATCCGGCGCCGAAGGTGAACGTCCGCCGGCGCTCTCTCCCGATGTCGAATCGCTCCGGTGCGGGATTCGCCGCGGCATCGTGGTTGGCGGCGGCCAGTACCACCAGGATCGTGTCGCCCGCCGTCATGCGCCGGCCCGCGACCAGGCCATCCGCGGCGACGAAGCGGCGGGTATTCTGGACCGGCGGGTCGTGGCGAAGCACCTCCCGGATCACGTCGTCCAGCCGCGCGGGGTCGGTCTCGATCCGCGCCGAGAGCTCCGGCCGGACGGCCAGCGCCAGGAGCGTGTTGCCGATCAGGCCCGCGGTCGCTTCGTAGGCCTGGGTCATGAAGCCGATCGCGTTCGCCGCGATCGCCCCGCTGTCCTCGCATCCGGCCCGCTTCGCCTCCCGGCTCAGGACGGAGAGCAGACCGGATGTCTCCGGCGCGGTGAGGAGCGATCGGACGAGCTCCATCAGATCCCCCGCGGCCCCCTTGCCCCGCTCCACGCGCCCGACATCACCGCCGGGAGAGAGGCAGCCCACGTACTGGCCGACGCATCGCTCGGTATGCCGGAGCGCCTGATCGGGCACCGGGAGCAGGCTCGCGATCACGTGGGTGGACAGCGCGAGCGCGAAGTCGTCCAGCTGCGCCGGGCTCGACCGCGGGTCGATCTCCGCGGCGAGCGTCCGGGCCCAACGGTCGGCGTGTGCCCGAGCCCGGGTCGCGTCGATCGACTCGAGTGCCGCCGCCACCGCCTGTTTCATGGCCCCGTGACCGGGGCCGTCACTCATGCGCACGAGCCGTCCGAATATGTCGGCCGCCGGCGAGCCCAGGAGCGCGGTGGGGACTGGCTCTGCGGCCGGGCGCACGCGCCCGAGCGGGCTCGCCAGCACCGCCGTCACCGCGTCGGCGCTCGCGGCCACCCACAGGCCCAGTGCCTCGTCCCGATAGAACGGGGTCCTGGCCACCAGCTCGCGATAATACGGATAGGGATCCGGATGGGTGACCGCCGCGATCGGGTCCGCCGGCGGCTTCACCGCGCCGCCTCCGCCCGGCGCTCTTCGACCAGGCCACGCTCGAGAGCGACCGCCTCGCGCGCCGCGGTCTCCGGGGTATAGAAGACGCCGTACAGGTTCACGTACACGACGGATGTATCGCCCTCGTGGTCTCGAGCTTCTTGCAGACGCGCCTCGAGCAGGCGACCGGCGGCGGGCCGTCGGGTGAGACGCCGGAAGAGATCGGCGGTCATCACCGAGGCGACCTCGTGGTCGGCGGCGTGCCGGGTGAGGCGGGTCAGGTACGGCCGCGCCTCGGCATGGGCCGCCCACACGTGCGCGCGCGGGTCTCGCGGCGCCGGCGCCAGCGTCCAGGCCGCGATCGTGCGGAAGGCGGCCGCGGCCGCCAGCGCCTCGGTGTCGAGGCGTCCCGACGCGGCCGCCGCCATCATCCGATCACCCGAGAGCCGGAGCGCGGCCGGCCCGCCGTTCATGGCGCTCATCGTGGTCATCGAGTCCTCCTATATATCTCTATTGGGAGATATGTGTATGCGCCGGCGGTATACTACCGCCACGATGCGAGCGATGCAAGACGTGGCACGGGTGGCGGGAGTCCTCGGGGATCCGTCCCGGCTCGCGATCCTGGCCGCGCTGCTGGAAGGCGAGGAGACGGTCAGCGACCTGGCGACCCGCCTCGGGCTCGCGCAGCCCCGCGTCTCCACCCACCTGGCGCGGCTCCGCGACGCCGGGCTGGTCAGCCGGGTCGCGATGGGACGGCATCGCGCCTATCGCGCCGACGCGGTCCGCGTGAAGCCGCTCCTGGACGCGCTGTTCGCGACCGGTCCGGCCGCGGTGCTGCGCCCGTCGCCGCAGGCCGGTCGCGAGCGACGGCGGGACACTCCGCTCCGGCGCGCGCGCACCTGCTACGACCATCTCGCCGGCGTCGCGGGGGTGGATCTGCTCGCGGAGATGCGGGAGCGCGGCTGGCTGCGACCCGGCCCGAAGGGCAGGCCCGCCTTCGAGCTCACCGCGGCGGGGGAGCGGGCGCTCGCGCAACGTGGCGTGGAGGTGGACGCGGCCCGCGCGTCGCGCCGGCGGTTCGCCACCGCGTGCCTGGACTGGACCGAGCGCCGCCCGCACCTGGGCGGGGCGCTCGGCGCGCGGATCCTCGACGCGCTGTGCGGGAAGGCCTATGTGCGGCGCCGGGCCAGGGGCCGCGACGTGCAGATCGTCAAGCCGCTCGCGGGGTGGCTCGCGCGATAGCCGGGCCTACCGGGCCAGGCCAGCGACCACCGCGGTGACCGCGGCGGTCGCGCGATCGAGCGCGCTGGGCTCGAGCGTGTCGAGGGCATCGCCGCTCGTGTGGTAGGTGTGAAACGGCGGCGGTCGGCGGATCAGGCTCCGGAAGGTGGAGCGCACCGGGCTCAGCACGAAGCGGCGCAGCGACTCCGCGTGGGCCACCGGCACCATGGTGAAGCCGTAGGCGGGCACGCCCGCCGCCGCGAACGCCCGGTGGTCGCTCCCGAAGACCGGGATACGGCCCACCACGTGATGGCCCGCGTCGCGGTCGAGCCCGGCCGACTCGAGCGCGGCGGTGACCATGTCGAGGAACGGGGTTCGCGGGTCTGCGTCCCACAGGGCGACCGCGTCGCCGATGCCGCACAGCTCGAGGCTCAGCACCCCCGTGATCCCGTCGAGCGGGGTCTCTTCCACGTAGGCGCGCGCGCCCAGGTAGTCGATCTCCTCCGCGGCGGTGAAGAGCAGACGCACCCGCCAGCCGCGCGGGATGCGGGCCGGCAGTCGCGGGATCAGGTGCAGCAGGATGCCCACCGCCGCCGCGTTGTCGTTGGCGCCGGGGCTCCCGGGAACCGCGTCGTGATGCGCGCACAGCACGAGCACCCGCGCTCCCTCGCCGAGCTCGACCGCGTAGGTCTCGCCCGCGCCCTCCTGACGCGCGAAGCGATGGCGCGAGAACGCGATGCCGCGGTGCTGGAAGTAGCGGGGCAGGGCCGCCTGGCGCGCGGCTGCGTCGCGGCCGCAGAGCAGCCGGGCCAGCGAGAGCGGCCGGTCGTCGCCGGCCAGGACCGCTTCCAGGGGAGCCGGCGGCGCGATCGGGCCGCGGGGGCGGCGGGTGGAGAGCCGCCCCAGCGACCGCAACAGCAGCCGGCGCAGGAAGAGGCCCGCGCTCAGTTGAACACGACCACGCCGCGGGCGACCTGGCCGGTCCGCAGCGCGGTGAAGCCCTCGTTGATCTGGTCGAGCGAGTAGGTCCGGCTGACCAGCTCGTCGATCTTCAGCCGGCCGTCGAGGTAGAGATCCACGAGCTTCGGGAAGTCGACGTTCGGGCGGACCGAGCCGTACATCGTACCCTTGACGGTCTTCTCCTGGAGCGCCATGTTGTAGGGCGTGATCGGCGCGCGCACGTTGAGGGCGGCCATGCCCACGATCACCGCGGTGCCGCCCGGCCGGATGGCGTCGATGATCTGCAGCGTGGTCGCCTCGCCGCCGATCGCATCGAAGGCGTAGTCGACCCCGCGCCCCTGGGTCAGCTCGCGCACCCGGTCGACGACGTTCTCGGCCTTGGCGTTGAAGGTGTGCGTCGCGCCGAAGTCCTTGGCGTAGCGGAGCTTGCTGTCGAGCAGGTCGGCGGCCGCGATGATCGACGCCCCGGCCAGCCGCGCGCCCTGCACCACGTTGAGGCCCACGCCGCCGCAGCCCACCACGAGCACCGAGGCCCCCGCCTCCACCTCCGCGCAGCGGGTGACCGCGCCGACGCCGGTCGGCACGCAGCAGCCCATCAGCGCCGCCTGGGGCCACGGCATCTCCTTGCGGATGGGCACCAGCATCTCCGCCGGACACACCACCTGCTCGGAGAAGGTGCCGATGCGCGCCATCTGGAAGATGTCCTGCCCGTCGCGCTTGAGCCGGTAGGTCCCGTCGAGCATGCCCCAGCGCGGCGAGGCGTGGCCGTCGCACAGGATCGAGCGGCCCATCGAGCAGTAGAGGCAGCGCCCGCACTGGGGCCGGAACGAGAAGATGATGTGGTCGCCCGGCTTCACGTTCGTGACGCCCGCGCCGACCTGCTCGACGATCCCGGCCGCCTCGTGGCCCAGGACCATGGGCAGCGGGGGCGTCCAGTCCCCGTTCATGATGTGCCAGTCGCTGTGGCAGATGCCGGCGGCCTTGACCTTGACCCGGGCCTCTCCGGCCTTCGGGCCCTCCTGGACGAGATCGACGACTTCGAGCGGGGTATTGGCCTTGTAGAGGACGGCGGCTTTCACGGCAGTCTCCGTATTCCCCCTCTCCCCTCGGGGGAGAGGGCAGGGTGAGGGGTGGCGAAGGCGGGGCGGGACACCGCGCGGCCGATGATGCGGCGGCGCGCGGGCCCCTGTCAAGCGCGGTATCATCGACCGGCATGAAGGGGTTCCGCGCCTCGCACGTGATCTTCCTCCTGTCCACGTGGGCGGCGGTGTCGTTCCTCGCCCTCCTGGTGGTGGGGCTCGCATGGACGCTCCGGCTGAAGCCGCAGGCGCTCGCCGACGCGCGCGCCCAGCGGCAGGAGATCGTCCGCGTGCTGGCCCGCCTGGCCGACGCCCAGGTACGCGACAAGCTCGACGCGCTCGGCCCGGTGGCCGCCGACTTGGCCCAGAGGTGGGGCTCCCACGAGCCGCGGGCCCTGCAGCGCGAGTTCGACACGATGCGGGCGATGCTGCAGATGCCCACGCTCTTCGTGGTGACGCCCGACGGGCGCCCGTTGGCCTTCAGCCCGCTGACCGCGGCCGACGGCAGCTCGAACCTCGACCTCCGCTACGCCGATCGGCCGCTGCTGCAAGAGGCGATCCGCACCCAGGGGTCCGCCGTCTCCGGCATCGTCTTCGGCCGGGCCTCCCGGGACTTCATCGTGGGCGCGGCGGTGCCGATCCGGATCGAGCGGCAGATCGTCGCCTACCTGCTGGGGAGCATCAGGCTCCAGGCCTCGATCGAGGCGATCGAGCAGGCCGCCGCCGGGCCGGGGGGCTGGCTGGTGATGATCGACGGGGACAAGCAGGCGATCTTCCTCGATCCCCGGACACACCAGGTCACCCAGCAGGACTGGAAGAGCCATCCGGTGGTCGAGGAGCTGGGCCGGCGCCGCTCGGACGGCCTCGTGGCCATCGACGGCGACGAGTGGCTCGTGACCCAGGCGGTGATGCCGACCGTGCGGGTCAACCTGGTCTTCGCGGTCTCGGTGCGCCAGATCCTGGAGGGCCAGCGGGCGGTGCTCCTGACCCTGGGGGCAACCCTGCTCGTCTCGCTGGGGACGAGCCTGGCCCTCAGCACGGTGGTGGCGGTCCGGTTCGTGCGGGAGGAGCGGGAGGGGGCCCGGCCCGAGAGTGGCGTGGTCGCGCGGGGTTAGCGGATGGAATCGGGACTCTTTTCACAGGTGGGGGGCTCCGGGGTCTCAACGGGCAGGGTGATGGCAGAGGATGCCTTCGAGGCGGTGGTGGGAGCCCATCACGCGGAGATCAGGCGGTACCTGCTTCGGATCACGGCGCGCGCGAGCGACGCCGACGATCTCTCGCAGGAGACCTTCCTCCGCGCGTTCCGGGCGTACCGCGCGCTGCCGCCGGGGGCGAACGTGCGGGCGTGGCTGTTCACGATCGCGACCAACCTCGGCCGCAACCACTTCCGGGCGCAGTCGCGCCGGCGCCGGGCCTATGCGGCGGTGGCGCTGGAAGCGCCGGTGGGTGCGCCGGACCGGGCCGACGGCCGGCTCATGGCCGACGAGGCGCGGGCGCGGGTGGAGCAGGTGATCGGCGGGCTGCCGGAGAAGCAGCGACTGGCCTTCATCATGAGGAAGATGCACGAGCTGGACTACGCGGAGATCGGGACGAGCCTGCGCTGCTCGGAAGAGAGCGCGCGGGCCCATGTCTTCCAGGCGCTCCGGAAGATCCGGAAGGGTCTGGACGGTCATCTTCCGGTGGGGACGGAGCCTCGGTCATGAGCAAGGTGCCTGCGAGCTGCCGGGAGATCGAGCCGCACCTGCTGGCCTCGGCGATGGGAGAGGCGGTGCCGCCCGCGGTCGAGCGCGTCCGGGCGCACGTGGCCGAGTGCCGCGGGTGCCGTGAGGAGCTCGCGCGTTATCGGGCGGTGGAGGGCATGGTGCACACGGTGCGGCGCGCACCGCTGCCGGGCGACGACGCGACGCTGGCGCGGGCCCAGCTCACCGCGCGCCTGGCCGACCTGCGCTCCCGCCTGGTGAGCTTCGGGATCTTCCCGTCGCCCCTCGGGCCGCTCCTCATCGGCCGCTCCGAGGTGGGCGTGGCGCTCGTCCAGTATCTCCCCGCCTCGGGCTCGCTCGGCGGCCACGTGCGCCGCCTGCTCGGCGAGGAGGCCGTCGAGGACCCGGCCGCCACCGAGGGGCTGCGCGCCGAGCTGATCGAGTACCTCGAGGGTCGCCGCGTCCGGCTCGACTGGGTGCTCGACCCGCGGCGGATGCGGAGCGACTTCCAGCGCCGCGTGCTCGAGGCCACCGCCGCGCTGCCCTACGGCGCGGTCACCTCTTACGCAGGTATCGCGGTCCGCATCGGCGCGCCGTCCGCGGTCCGGCCGGTGGCCCAGGCCCTGCGCTGGAACCCGCTGGCGATCGTCATCCCCTGTCACCGGGTGATCGGCAGCACCGGGGATCTCACCGGCTACGCGGGAAAGCGGGTCGAGCTCAAGCAGCGGCTGCTCGCGGTCGAGGGCGTGAGGGCGCTGCCGGCCGGGCATCACGACTTCAAGGTGCATCGCGAGGCGATGTACACGCTGATGAATGGCGAGGTGGAGTACTGCTTGCCGACGTGCGGGTCGCTCTCGGAGCATCCGCTCGCCGATCTCACGCTGTTCGGCACGCGCGAGCGCGCCGAGGCCGCCGGCTTCGCGCCCTGCACGAGCTGCCGGCCCGATCTGCATCCGCTCCCCGCCTAGGCTCCGCCCGTCGTCTCCCGCGTTTCACGTCCCGCCGGTCCCGGTGTCTCAGCCGGTGTACACACGGCACACGAAAGGGGACGACACGATGAGCCTCGGAACGGAGACGACGATCATGATCGCGTTGATGCCATTTCTGGCGGTGTGGGGTCTGCTCGCGCTGGCGCGGGCTTTCGAGCGACGGCGGGGGGCCCGGGTGTTCCGGCAGATCGTGCTGACCGACGCGATCCATCGTGAGCTGGGCGCGGCGGCGGCCCCGGAGGTGCGGCGGACCTGGTCGGGCGAGTGGGTGGTGTCGGTCCGGGTGGCGCTCTCCCGTGAGGCCACCGTCGGTACCATCGCCCGGATCGCGAACGACCTGTTCCGGCGGCTCGACCGGCGGGAGCCGCCCCGCCTCCGCGTGGTGCTGATTCCCCAGGACTCCCGCCCGGTCCGGCGGGTCCTGGCGCCCGACTCCCCGCGTCCCGCCGGCCGCCTCAGCCGGGCGGCCTAGAGAAAGGAGCGCGGCCATGGATTTCAGCGACTACATCACGGAGAAGATGGCGGCGGCCCGCCTCGGTGAGCTCCGGGAGCAGAGCGCCCGGCTGGCGCTGCTCGACCAGGCGCGGGCAGGCCGGCGCGGCCTAGCCTTCCGCCTGAGTACCGCCCTGACCCGCCTCGGCCAGCGGCTCGCCCGCGGCGGGGTCGCCGGCCGGAATGCGGGGGTGCGGGTGGCCCGGGTGAGGTAGTATGCTTGCCGCAGGCCAGAGGAGGGGCCCGGGCCATGGCGGCGATGAGCTACGATCGGCGGGAGCAAGATCTCGGTAACATCCTTCTGCTGGAGCACGTGAACGTGCGCGTGCCGGACCAGCAGGCGGCCACGCTCTTCTACATCGCGGGGCTCGGGCTGACGCGCGATCCCTACCTGATGGTCAGCGTCGAGAACATGTGGGCCAACGCGGGGCAGACCCAGTTCCACCTGCCCACCGGCAAGCCCAACGTCGTGCAGGGGCACGTGGAGCTGATCGTGCCGGACCTGGACGCGCTCACCCGGCGGCTCGCCTCGGTGCGCCAGGCGCTCGCCGGGACCGCCTTCGCGTACGAGGTACGGGACAAGCACGTGGCGGTCACCTGTCCCTGGGGCAACCAGTTCCGCTGTGTGGGGCCCGGCCCGGAGTGGGCCGACATCACGCTCGGCATCGGGCGGGTCGAGGTGCCGGTAGCGCGGGGCGCCGCCGCGGGCATCGCCCGCTTCTACCAGCAGGCGCTGCACGCGACCGCCAGCGTGAGCCAGGACGACGGGGGTGCGGCCGCGCGCGTGAGCGTGGGCTACCGGCAGGAGCTCGTGTTCCGCGAGACCGACGCGGCGATCACGCCCTACGACGGCCACCACGTCGCGATCTACATCGCAGACTTCTCCGGCCCGCACGCGTGGCTGGTGCAGCGGGGCCTCGTCACCGAGGAGAGCAATCCCTACCAGTATCGCTTCCAGGTGATCGTGGATCCGGACGGCGGCCAGCAACGGTCCGAGCTCGAGCACGAGGTGCGCTGCGCGACGCATCCCATGTACATGCGTCCGCTGGTGAACCGCAACGCGGCACAGCGGCAGGCCACCTACGTGCGCGGGCGTGACGCCTTCGTGCCCGGCCTGCCCTAGCCAGGGCAAGGAGGATCCGCATGCTCTCGGACCGCTACGTGAAGAGTGTGCTCACCGTCATCGCGCTGGCCCTGGTCGCCATCGCGGGCAACCTCTGGCTCACCCTGCTGCGGCCGCGGGCTGCGGTGGCCGAGACGCCCGCCAAGTACGAGGTCGGCGTCCCGCGCGCGTGGGGCAAGCTCGTTGGCTTCTCGAACAACAATCTACTGCTCGAGAGCAGTGACGGGCTCCTCCGCATCGTGGACGTGGAAGGCCGGGAGCCGGAGTATCCCAAGATCAAGGTGCAGATCAGCCGGAAGTAGGCTGATCGCCCGCTTCGCCCCGCCGCTCACGGGCGTCGCGCTCGGCACCCTGCTGGCCGCCGGTTCGGCCTGGGCCGGCTTCGAGGACGGCCGGCGCGCCTACGACCGGGCCGACTACGCCGCCGCGTATCGCGAGTGGCATCCGCTCGCCGAGGGCGGAGACCCCTCCGCCCAGTTCCTGGTGGGCTTCATGCACGAGCGCGGCCAGGGCGTGCCCGCCGATCCCGCGACGGCGGTGGCCTGGTACCGCCGCGCGGCCCGCCAGGGCGACATCCACGCCCAGTTCCGGCTGGGCTTCCTCTACGAGTATGGCCGCGGGGTGGACCGCGACGACGTGGAAGCCGCGGTGTGGTACGGCCGCGCGGCCGAGCAGGGCAACGAGGCGGCCCGCGCGGCGCTGGAGCAGCTCCGCTCCGAGGGCCGGCTGGCCGGGCCGGCCGGCTCGCGCGAGGTGCTGCTCCTGCGCGCGGCCGCCGAGCGCGGCGCCGCCGCCGCCCAGTACCAGCTCGGGCTCCGCTACGCCTCCGGCGAGGGCGTGCCCCGAGATCCCACCGACGCGGTGCGGTGGTACCGCGAGGCCGCCATGCAGGGCCTGGCCCCCGCCCAGTACCAGCTGGGGCTCCGCTACGCCAACGGGGACGGCGTGACGAGGGACTTCGAGGAGGCGGTGAAGTGGTACCAGCGCGCGGCCGCGCAGGGCGTAGCCTTCGCGCAGTTCAACCTGGGCGTGCGCTACGCCAACGGCCAGGGTGTCGACCGCGATCCGGTCCTCGCCTACCAGTGGTTCTCACTCGCCGCCCAGGGGCTGCTCGGCCGGGAGGCCGACACCGCGCGCCAGGCCCGCGACTCGATCCGCGGGCAGCTCACGCCGGAGCAGGTGGCGCGGGGTGACGAGATGGTGAAGGCCTGGCGCGCCCGGCCCGAGCGTCCCGGCGCGGCGGTGGCTACGCCTCGAAGCTGATCTCCTGGGCGCCCTCCCAGCAGAGCAACCGGCCCACCTCGGCGAGCTGGTCGCGCCCCTGCACGATCGTGAGAAAGTGATTGCCGGCCAGCGGCCCCTTCACGCAGGCGAACCGCGTGGGCCCGTACGGGAAGAGGATCTCGGTCTCGCTGATCCCGCCCGGGTAGAAGAGGAGCGCCCCCGGGGCCGGATCACTCGTGGCGTTCTCGGGGCCCACGCCCAGGTCGAAGTCGCCGAGCGGGATCCAACCCGCCTCGCCGCTCCAGCGCGCCTGGATGATCCGCTGGCGATAGGGCAGGAGCCGGCGGAAGGCGGCGCAGGTGCGGGGCGCGCCGGTCTCCTCCCAGCGCGCGGTGAAGGCGAGCGGCCCCACCCGGATGCGGAGATCCGCCATCAGAACTGCAGGCGCACTCCGCCGTGCACCAGGAACGGGGCTCCGATGGACACCACGCCGTCGCTGGTGCGGCCGGTGGTGTAGGTGGTGTCGAGCAGGTTCTCGACGGCGACGAAGACCTCGCCCCACTTGGCCACGCGCCGCGACACGAAGAGGTCGACCAGGACGTAGCTGCCGAGCAGCAGCGTGTTGAGGTCGTCCTCGAACTGACGGCCCACGTACCGCGCGGTGACCGCGGCAGTGAACAATGCCGGATTATCGTAGCGCACCGTGAGCGCGGCGCCGTGCCGTGCCACCTGGGCCAGACGTTTGCCCTCGAGGCTCCTCTGCTGCGGGGCGTCGATCACCTCGGTGTCGGTGTAGGTGTAGCTGCCGATGATCCGCCAGTCGCGTGCCGGTCGTAGCTCGAGCTCGGTCTCCACGCCGCGGATGCGCGTCAGGTCCAGATTCTGCCGCTGGCGGCAGATGGTCCCGACCGGGCAGTCGGGCAGGCGGTTGACCAGGGTCACGTTGGTGACCAGGTCCCGCACGTCGTTCCAGAAGGCGGTGGCCCGTGCCTCGAACGGGCCCACCCGTTGGGCCGCCCCGAGCTCGCCGCCGGTAAGCCGCTCGGGACGGAGGTGCTCGTTGGCGACGGTGACGTCGTTGCGCACGCGGAAGACCCGGTACAGCTCGTTGATGGTCGGGACCCGGAAGCCTTGGTAAACGGAGGCGCGCAGGTCGGTGGAGGGCGTGGCGTGGTAGAGCAGCGCCAGCCGCGGGCTCGCGCCCATGCGGTCGATGTCGGAGAAGGTCTGCCGCGCGGGGATGCCCGCGGGCGGCGGGGTGTCGCGCCGGAAGGCGTCGTAGGCGCGCCAGTAGTCTCCGCGGATGCCGCCCACCACCTCGACCTGCGGGATCGGCGTGTAGACGTCCTGGAGGAAGAGGCCGTAGAGCTGCTGCTGGCCACCCGCCACCCTCGTACGCGAGAAGGCCCCGGCTACGTAGACCCGCTCGTCGGTTTCCCCCTCGACCCAGCGGAAGTCAGTGCCGCCCAGCACTCGGTGGGCCCCGAAGACGTGGCTCCAGGTCAGAGCGGTGCCCACCGAGGTGGTCGGCACCCGCTGGTCGAGGGCAAGGGTCTCCGAGTTGCGGTCGGCGGCCTGGGTCGAGAAGGTGCTGTGGAAGCCCTGGAAATCGGTGAACACAGTGGCGGTCCACTCGCTGCCGTCACCCGTCCGCGCCCGCACGCCCGTCGCGAACGAGCCCGTGTCGGTATTGTTGAATTGCAGCCGGGTGCCGTTGTCCCGGCTCTCCTCGTAGTAGGTGCCGCGCACGAACACCGAGAGATCCGGCGAGGCCTGCAGCTCGACGCGCCCGTTGAAGGTGGTGTGCGCGGAGCCCGCGTCGACGTCGATGGTCCCGCGTCGCGAAGCGCTCACGACCTTGTAGCCGTCGGTGGCGAAGTGGCTGCCCTCGAGGCTCAGCCGGAAGGGGCCGGGGGTGTCGGTCAGGAGCAGATCCACGTTGTGGGTGTCGTTGGTGCCGTAGCTGCCCTCGAAGTAGGCGGCGCGCTCGGTGGGCCGGCGGGTGATGATGTTGACCACGCCGCCGAGCGCGTAGTTGCCCCAGAGGCTCGCCCCGCCGCCCCGCACGACCTCCACCTGCTCCACGCTCTGCAGTGGGATGCGGTCCCAGTACACCCAGCCGCCGAACGGATCGTTGACCGGCACCCCGTCGAGCAGGACGAGCGCGCGGCTCGCCCCGCTCGGCCCGATCCCGCGCAGGGACACGCCCTGCGTGGTCGGATGCGAGACGAGGCTCGAGGACCGGCGGAAGAGGCTGAAACCGGGCACCTGACGCAGCAAATCGTCGAGGCTCTGCCCCGCCCCCTGGCGGATGTCCTCTCGGGAGAGCACGGTCACGCTGGCCGGCGCCTCGCCGATGGGCTGCTCGGTGCGGGTCGCGGTGACCACCACCGGCTCGAGACGCTCCGCCTCCTGCGCGCGGGCGGGGACCGGCGAGGCCGCGGCCAGGAGAAGCAGGGCGACGAGGCCCCGGCGCGTCATCGTGGGCCAGGATGCTACGCGTCGATTCATGGAGTGTCAACGCGGGGGGCCAACGCGGTGTAGTATCCGGCCCGTGGATCGGATCTGGCAGGCGCACTGGCCTCCCGGCGTCGACGAGACGCGCATCCGGCTGCCCGACGAGCCGCTGCCGGCGCTGCTCAAGGCCACCGCCGCGCGCGTCCCGCGCAAGGCGGCCCTGGTCTTCTACGGGCGCGAGATCTCGTTCGCCGAGCTGGACGAGGCGAGCGATCGCTTCGCGGGCTGGCTGCGCGGCCGCGGTGTCGGGCCGGGCGACCGGGTGGCGCTCTACCTGGAGAACTGCCCCCAGTTCGCGGTGGCCCACTTCGGCGCGCTCAAGGTCGGGGCCATCACGGTCGCGCTCAACCCCATGCACAAGGCCCACGAGCTAGGGCACGAGCTGGAAGACTCCGGAGCGCGGGTCATCGTGGCGGCCGCTGCGGGCCGCGAGGTCGTGGAGAGCGTGCGCGATCGGACCGCGCTCGACGCCGCGGTGCTCGTCTCCTACCGGGACTACCTGCCCGCGGAGCCCACGTTGCCCCTGCCTCCGTCGCTGCTCGAGGAAGCGCCCCGTCGGGCGACCGGCTGGGAAGACTTTCGGGCGATCGTCGCGGGCGGCGGCACGCTCCGCACGCCCGAGCCGCGGATGCGTCACGACACCGCGCTGATCCAGTACACCTCGGGCACCACCGGCGCTCCCAAGGGCGCCGAGCTGACCCATGGCAACGTCACGGCCAACTGCGAGCTGATCCGCGCTTTCTTCGGCATCACCGCGGCCGACGTGCTCCTGGGCGTCGTCCCGTGGTTCCACATCACCGGTATGGAAGTGCAGCTCAACCTGATGGCCTACACCGGTGCCACCCTGGTGGCGCTTCATCGCTTCGAGGTGGAGACCGCGTTGCGGGCCATCCAGCGGTACCGGTGCACGGTCACCACCCTGATCGCGACGATCAACGTGGCCATCCTCAACCACGAGGCGACGCCGACGTTCGACCTGACCTCGCTCCGGCTCTGCGCCTCCGGTGGCGCGCCGGTGCCCGCGGAGATCGCGCGGCGGTGGGAGGCGACCACCGGACACCGTCTGGTGGAGGGCTACGGGCTCACCGAGACCACCGCGCCCAGCCACTCCAACCCGCCTCACCGCCCACGCTACGGAACCGTCGGCGTGCCGTTGCCGTACACCGGGGTGCGCATCGTGAGCCTCGAGGACGGGATGACCGAGGTGGCGCCGGGCGAGTGCGGCGAGATCGCGATCCGGGGGCCGATGGTCACCAAGGGCTACTGGCGCCGGCCGGAAGCGACCGCGGAAGCCATCCCGGACGGCTGGCTCCGGACCGGCGACATCGGACGGGTGGACGAGGAAGGCTACTTCACGATCGAGGAGCGCAAGAAGGACCTGATCAAGGCCTCCGGCTACAGCGTCTTCCCGGCGGAGGTCGAGGCCATCATGTACCGGCACCCCGCGGTGGCCGAGGTCGGCGTGGTCGGCGTGCCCGACCCGTATCGCGGCGAGGACGTGCTGGCCTTCGTGGTGCGCCGGCCGGGAGCGACCGCGAGCGAGCGAGAGCTCGTCGAGTGGTGCCGCGCCGAGATGGCGGTCTACAAGGCGCCGCGCGCGGTGCGGTTCGTGCCCACGCTGCCGAAGACCGGCTCGGGCAAGATCGTCAAGCGCGCCCTGCGCGAGCAGGCCCGCGCCGGCTCGGCCTGAGGCGTGAGAATCGACGCTCCGCCCGCCCGGCGTGGCTCAGCGGCGGCGTGCCTTCCGGGGCGCGGCGCGGCGCGCGGGCTTCCGGCGGGCCGGCTTGCCGGCGCCCCGCTCGGGCAGCACCGCCACCGCCTCGACCTCGATGAGCAGGTCCGGGCGCACGAACTGGGAGATCTCGATCAGGGTGCTCGCCGGTCGGCTCGCCCCGAAATACTCCTTCCGCACCGCGTTGACCTTCTCCCGGTCGCCGACGTTCTTGAGGTACACCGTCACCTTGCAGACGT
>Ga0326726_10002461_pt1 | contig 17036 bp, 15 predicted proteins | sample MHFenrmetagenome_2_FD_207603 | JGI IMG/M metagenome (GOLD analysis project Ga0326726, IMG submission 207603) | Lab enriched peat soil microbial communities from Michigan Hollow, Ithaca, NY, United States - MHF15MN | ecosystem: Environmental > Terrestrial > Soil > Wetlands > Peat | place: USA... | reverse complement strand
CCCTTGCGCATGATCACCTTGCGGTCAGGAATGGAGGATGCGTAAACGGCCTGCGCGTCGCGGAACGTGAGCTCGTAGGGCGCGAGCGTCGGCCGATCCTTGTCCCACGGCTCATTGGGGTCCCAACCGTCCAGCTGCACCGCGTACACCACGTCGTCGCGCGCCGCCAGCGGATTTCCGGAAACCAGGCTGTAGACGTTGAGGGTCGTCAGGCACACGCCGACGCCGAGCCCGATGGCACCGACCATCAGGGCCGTGAGCACCGGGTTGCGCCGCAGGCTCTTCAGCCCCAGCCGCAGGTGATAGGCGAACATTCTCGTTGCTCCCCTCTTCCCGTCAGGCGAGCGCAGCGCGCTCTGGCGCGCCGGCGGTGATCGGCCGTGCCTCGTAAGGCTGGAAATCCGTCACTTTCCCGTCCATCACGTGCACGTTGCGATGGGCGCGGCGGGCGAGCTCCGCATCGTGCGTCACCATCACGACGGTGGTGCCACCGCGATTGATCTCTTCGAGCAGGTCGAGCACCTGGCGCGCCATCAGTGAATCGAGGTTGCCGGTGGGCTCGTCGGCGAGCAGAAAACGCGGTTCGCCGGCGAGCGCGCGCGCGATGGCGACGCGCTGCTGCTGGCCGCCGGAAAGCTGTGCCGGCACGTGCTTCATGCGCGAGGCGAGACCCACGAGCTCCAGCGACTGGGTAATGCGGCGGCGGCGCTCGGCGGCGTTGAGCCCGCGATAGCGCAGCGGCACATCGACGTTGTCGAAGAGGTCGAGGTCAGGTATCAGGTTGAAGCTCTGGAAGATGAAACCGATCTTCTGGTTACGGATGCGCGAGCGCGCGTCATCGTCGAGATCGTTCACGCTCTCGCCGTCGAGCCGGTAGGTCCCCGTGTCGAACGATTCGAGCAGCCCCGCGATGTTGAGAAACGTGGTCTTGCCCGAACCCGAGGGACCGGTGACGGCGACGAACTCGCCCTCGTCGACCTTGAGGCTGAAATCACGCAACGCGTGCGTTTCGATGAGCTCGGTGCGGTAGACCTTGCTGACGTGCTGCATTTCGAGCATGGAACGATCCTTCTGCTGTAGACGTGAGTGCGTTCAGTCGGTGAGGCGCACGACCGCGGCGTTCTGGAACGAGTCGAGGCCCGAGACGATGATCTGGTCGCCTTCCTTCAGCCCGGCGGCGATTTCCACCGCGCCGATGCTGCTGGCGCCGAGCCTGATCGGCGTGCGGCGTGCCAGGCCATCCTGCACCAGGTAGGCCACGCGACCGCCGCCGCTATCGACGAACGGTCCGCGCTCAACCCTGAGCACGCCGTCGCGCGCCTCGAGCACGATCCGCGTAGCGACCCGCTGGTTCTGCCGCAGGCCCGGCGGTACATCCTGTGCGAAGCGCACGCGCCCGGTGACCTGGTTCTGCCGCACCTGCGGCGAGATGGCGGTCACGTTCGCCGGATAGACGCGCTGGCCGTAATTCACTTCCGCTTGCATGCCGAGTTTGATGTCATCGGCATAGGATTCCGGCACCTGGAACTCGATCTCGAGTGCGCTCAGGTCGACCACGGCGAGAATCGGTGCGTTCTCGGCCACGGCACCCTTCTGGTCCACGGCCAGCGTGCCCACCATGCCGTCGACCGGCGAGTGCAGCGTCAGCTGATCGACGCGACGTTTGATCTCCTCGACCAGCAGCCGCTGTCGGTCGCGCTCCAGGCGGCGCGTCTTGAGCTCGAACTCGAGGCTCTCCTTTTCCAGCGCCGCGTTCTGGATGGCGTGCTCGTGGTTGAGCCGCGCCGTGGTCAGATCGTCGCGCGCCTTCTCGAAATCACGCTGACTGATGGCGCGCGTCTGCCACGCATCCTCCGCTCGCTTGAGCTCGCGTTCCGCCGCGTGAATGGCTACTTCCGCCATGTCGGAGGTCTGCTGGTTGGTGAGCAGGTGCCGGCGCGTCTCGATGCTCTGGCGCGCCACCGCCACGTCCTGGCTCTCGAGGGTTGCCTGCTCGCGGGCGAGCTCGTTGCGCAACTGCGGGCTGTCGAGCGTCCCCAGCACCTGCCCGCGCTTGACGCTGTCGCCCGCCTGCACGTCATAGGTGACATTGCCGGCCGCGGGAGCAAAGAGAGTCGGGCTCACCGCCGCGACCACTGTGCCCTGCGCCGAAACATCGCGCACGAGCGGCCCGCGGGTTACGGTTGCCAGACGCACGCGCTCGAGTGGCACGCTGATTTCCGCATGCAGCCAGCGCAGTGCTGCCGGCAGGATGATCGCCAGCAGGACCAGCGTGCCGGCGCCCGCGGCCATGGCGATCCTGCGCCGGCGCAGCTGCGCGGGTCGCGGGTCGATGGCGACGTCCTGCGCCGACGTGTCGCGAATGCCGCCCACCCGGGCGGGGGAGCGATCGTCGCTATGCAGGCGAGAGATGGACGCGCCCTTCATGACCAGGATTGCTCACGGTGTCCGTCACACCGGGTGCGTTGCATCGAGCGTGCCAGCAACTACGGCCATCGTAACGCCGTGAATACAGGGTTCTTTCTGCTTACGGGCGGCGGTGCGCGAGCTGTGCAGAGTGTCCGGCTGCGGACAGCGGACAGCGCGCGGACGACCCGAGGCGTGATTCCGGCGTTGCGTTGACGCCGGCGCTGGGCTCAGTCCGCCAGGTAGCGCAGCAGGTACTCGTCGAAGGAGAGCGAGTCCTGCCCTTCGATCGCCTGCTGCGCGCGCAGCGATTCTTCTGCCTCGCTGCGCAGCTCCGCGAGGCGCTGCTCGTTCGGTGGATACAGCTCGAGGAAATAGGATTTGTGCAGGTCCGACATGCGCAGGGCGAGCTGAAAAAACGACTCACAGCTGGTCTGCATCTCGCGCAACAGCCGCGCCGAAGGCGTGAGCGCCACGTCATCTACTTTCGCTGTCTGAGCCGCGAGCGCCGCGGCGTACGGCCTGCTCGGAAGTCCCGTGTCGAGCAGCTCACAGATGCCTTGCATCTCCTCGAGCAGTTCCCGCGCCCAGGCGAGCATTGGATAGCTGCGCCCGTCACGCCCAAGCGCGAGTCCGGGCTCGCGCCCGCGCCGCGCGACGGTGATGTGGTTGGCGTCCAGCTCGCGCTGCTGCTCGGCATCGAGCGGCGGGCTCGCCTTGAGCAGGCACAGGGCAAGGAACGCTTCGAGGAAGCGCAGCTTGTTCTGGTTCACGCCGACGGGATCGAAAGCGCTGACATCGAGCGCCCGTACCTCGACGTATTCGACCCCGGCGCGTAACAGCGCCTTGGTGGGCCGTTCCCCCGAGCGCGCCACGCGTTTCGGGCGGATGAAGCTGTAGTACTCGTTCTCGATCTGCAGCAGGTTGGCATTGAGCTGGCGGTACGCGCCGTTCACCTTGACACCGAGGCGCTGGTATTCGGCATGGGGTGTGGAGATGGCACGCCTCAAATCGCGCACGTAGTCCGTGAGGCTGTTGACCGAAACATCGACGCCCGCCTGGCTCTTGTTGCGATAACCGAGATCGCTCATGCGCAGCGAGGTCGCATACGGCTCGTAGAACGTGCCCGCATCGAGTTGGGCGAGCGCCAGGTCGCGACCCGCGAGGAAGGACCTGCACACCGCCGGCGACACGCCAAACAGGTACAGCACGATCCAGCCGTGGCGACGGTAGTTGCGCAGTAACGCGAAGTACTGCTCGGAGATAAAATCCTGCCCGGGACGCTGCGCCTGCAGCACTTCCGCCAGCACCGCCCAGCACTGCTCGGGAAAGGAATAGTTGAAATGCACGCCGGAGATCGCCTGCATCATCCGCCCGTAACGCAGGCCGAGCCCCTCGCGATAGATCGTCTTCATACGTCCGATGTTGGAGCCGCCGTACTGTGCGATCGGGATGTCCGCATCGTTCCTGATGGCGCACGGCATGCTGGTTGCCCACAGCAGCTCATCCTGCAGGTGCCGGTAGACGAACTGATGGATGTCGCACAGGTACTGCAGCAGCTCCCAGCTCTGCGTGAATGGCGGCGTCACCAGCTCGATGAGTGCTTCGGAATAATCGGTCGTAATGTGCTCGTTGGTGAGTGCCGAGCCGAGCGCGGATGGGTGCGGGCGCCGGGAAATGTGTCCATCCGGCGTTACCCGCAGCGATTCCCTTTCGACGCCCTTGCGCCCGTGCTGCAGCACATCCCGCTGGCCGCTGTTGATGAGGCCGGCCAGACGCTGCTCGAACTGCCGATCGACCGCGCGCGGAGTCAACGCAGCTCCTCGCCCGCGGCAGCCGTCGCATCCGTACTCTTCACCACTTGATCCGCCCGCAGAGCACGTCCCGGAACATCACGAAGTCCCCGGCCAGGCTGAAGAAAGGGTAGCGAAAGGTCGCGGGGCTATTCTTTTCGAAGAAGAAGTGGCCGACCCACGCCGGGCCGTAACCGAGCAGGGGCAGAAGCACGAGCCACTTGAGCTGCCCGCCCGCCAGTGCTGCCAGCAGCGTCAGCAGGACCAACCCCGTACCGATTGTGTGCAGGCGTCTCGAGACCCGGCTGCGGTGTTCCGACAGGTAGAACGGGTAGAAATCGCGGAAGTGCGCGAAGTCGTGCGGCGCCGGCGCGCTGCTGCTGTCCCTCATGCGGTGTCCCCTTCACCCTGGGCGAGGCGGCAGTGTCCGTGAGCGTGCTTTGGGGCGTCAAGGCGAGGTTGGGAAGGCAGTCCCACCTCTAGACGAACCTTTGACATATCGGTCGGGGCACCTGGCGAGCAACGGGCATTTTGTGATCGCTGCCGCAATCGCCGGAAACGGTGCTCGGTATTCTCGACTCCGCAGTGCCCGCTCCCACAACCTAAGAACCGAAGGGGATCACGGACCTTGACGAGGCGAATGCAGTGGGCTGCCGCGTCGATGATCGCGGTGGCGATGGTCGCAATAATCAACAGTTCGGCGTCGGCCGGGGCGCTGCGCGAGATGCTCGGCCCCGACGCTGCGTTCTGGATCGGGACCGTCGTTGGCCTCACGATCGTGCTGCTCTCCCTCGCGGTCCTCTATTTGTGGAACCGCATGCTCCGGGCACTGGTGGAAAAGCGCACCCAGGCCCTGCAGCACGAGCTCGCCGAGCGGCAGCGCATGGAAGCCGCTCTGCACTGCGCTCGCGAACAGCTGGAGGTACGGGTCAAGGAGCGCACCGCGGTCCTGCAGGCGAACAACCAGGAACTCAACGCTACCCGGATTCAGCTGCAGGAAGCCAATGCCCAGCTTCTGAGGCTGGTCAGCATCGACGGTCTCACGGGTATCGCCAACCGCCGCCAGTTCGACGAAGTGCTCGCCCGTGAAGTGCGGCGCTGCCTGCGCGAACGTCACCCCCTGTCGCTGATCCTGTGCGACATCGACGGCTTCAAACGCTACAACGACACCTATGGACACGCCCGCGGTGACGACACGCTGCGGCAAGTCGCGCAGGCGGTGGAGAAAACCTTCCGCCGCGCCGGCGATCTCGCTGCCCGGTATGGCGGTGAGGAATTTGCCATCGTCCTGCCAACGATCGATGCGCGCCGCGCATGGCTGTTCGCCGACCGGCTCCGACGCAACATCTGGCGCCTCGCGATCCCGAACTCCATCTCCATGGTCGCCGACCGGGTCACGATCAGCGCCGGCGTCGCCACGGCGATGTTCGATCGCATCTATGGCATCGAAGAGCTGATCCAGGCCGCGGACTCGGCCCTCTACCGCGCGAAGGGCAACGGGCGCAACCGCGTCGAAGCCCACGCACCGATTGCCACAGCCGTCAGCACTCCGCCGCTCGCGGACAAGTTGCGCGCTGAAGGTTAGGAAACCCGTATGAAAACCAAGCAGACCCGTTCACGGCGCGCCTCAAAGCGACGTCGGCGCAAGTCCCACGAACGCTTGCCCGGCGCCGAGATGCCGATATCGCGCGACTGCGCCTCGGTCGATGCGGCGATCATGTTCACCGACTCGCTGGCGTGTGGCCGCGCCGCAGTCTGGCTCGAACCTCAGACGGATGAGGAAAGGGCCTGCTCGAGCAGCAGCTTCTAGAGTCTCCCGCTTTCGATCTCACCGCGCCCCGACCAGCGTGCGAGTCGGGCCGGCGATAGCCCTACCGTGTAGCCGAGCGCAAGCAGGCGATTGCTCAACGCGCGGCGCAGCCACCCGGGCCGATGCCAACGTAGCTCCGACACGCCGATCGGCACCGCCAGGGCCTCGAGCCGTCCCTGCCGCCGCAGCGCCTTCACCAGCGGCACCTGCTCGAACAGCGGCGTGGGCGCGAAGCCGCCGCACACTTCGAATGCCTCCCGACCAACGAACAGTCCCTGATCGCCGTACGGCACTCCCCAACGGCTGCGCAGGCGGATGCCCAGTTCCAGCAAGACAGACTGCCAATGCCGCCGGCCAGTCGAGCGCCAGCGGAAGTACCCGCCGATCGCGCCCCTGTCGATGGCGATCGCAATTGCACTCAACGATTCGGCGTCAGGCTCGGCGTCCGGATACGGGAACCAGAGCACCGAGCCCTGAGCGTGCGCCGCCCCTTTGGTCAGCTGTACGCCCCGCCCGTGCACCGAGGGTACCCACCGCGCCTCGTAGCGCGTGCACAGCCGGCGCGTGTCGATGCTCTGCGCGCCGTCGGCCACGATGATCTCGCGGGGCTTGCGCGGCCAACTGCGAATTCGTTTCAGCAGGGCGAGCAGCGCCGTATCGTCGGCGAACGCAGGGATGACGATGCTGATCTCGTACGGTGTGGTCACACCGGCGCCGTGCCTCGAGTGGACAGCTTTGGCGTGCGCATCATGACACGCATTGCGCGGTCACGCGCGGCTGCCGGCCCCGGGGGCCGGCAGCGGGCTCGGATCAATTGGAGCCTTGCGCCTCGCTCTGTCGCTCGATCTCGTCCTTGGTCCGGCACCGATCGACGAGGCGGGTGCCCGTCGCAGGATCCGCACTGCAGATCATCTTGTAGTCGAGCGAAAACTGTATGGTCTGCGTCATGCGTCGCACCGTGGCCTGGCCATCGATGATCAGCGGCTCGAAGCGCCAGTTGCGTACCGCCTTGCGAACCGCGGACTCAAAAACCTTGCGCGGCTTGGCGTCGACGATCTGCACGTCGGATACGCGACCGTTCTCCTCTATCTTGTAGTTGACGGTAACCCAGCCTTCGATGCCGCTCAGCCTGGCTGCGATCGGGAACTCGGGCTGCTCCAGCCAGATCGCTCGTGCAGCGGGCAGCGCCTTCACCGTGGACTCGATCGAGGGGCCGGTGCCCTGCGCGCTCGAAGCCGGATCCAGCTCTGGCGCCTGTGGTGCCTCGGCTGCCGTGCCACTCGTTACCGCTTCGGGGACCACGGAAGCGCTCGCGGCCGCATCGGGCTCCGGTGTCAATTCCGCCATGCTTGCGCTGGCACCTTGCTGCTCAGGTGTCTCGGGTACCGCCTGCTTTGCTGCAACCTCGGCACTGGACGGCGGCGCTTCGATCGCCACGGCACTGCCGGAAGCGGCTTCGGCCACGCTACGCTTCGCGGCGGGTTGCGGTGGGCTCGGGCGGACAGCTTTAGCTGGCGCTTGACGCGCCGGTACGTCAACGGCTGCGGTGTGCACCGGTGCTGGTGCTACGGGCAGCGTCGGTTCTGCGCTGACCGGAGCCGGCGGCGTCGCTTCCTCACGCGTTACCGGTGCGCCCATGGGATGCAGCAGTCCACTCAGGCTCAGGCCGAAGACGGCGAGCAGCGCGCCTACGCTCCAGTGAGTGGCCACGCGAGTGGGCTCACGCACCGCCACAATGCGCTTGATCCGGCTGAGGAGCTTTCCGCCATCGCTGCCGACACTGGTCTGCAGAGCAAGGGATTGCGCGCCGGCGAGCTCCGTTAGCGCCCGCGCGTAACCGAGCGCATCTCCGGAATTGGCGACCACCAGATCGTCGCAGCAGTTTTCACGCTCCTCACGCAGCACACGCGAGACCCAGCGCACGACCGGGTGATAGAAGAGGAGCGTCTCGACTACGACCTGCAGCAGATTCACCAGGTAGTCGTTGCGACGGATATGGGCGAGCTCATGCATCAGAATCAGCTCGAGCTGCTCCGGTGTCAGGCCCGCCAGCGCGCCCATGGGCACGAGGATCACGGGTTTGAGCCAGCCCACGACGAGCGGAACGTGCACGCGCGCCGATTGCAGCACCGCGACCGCACGCTGCACGCCGAGCGTAGCTCGCAGCCGCGCCACGCGCAGCTGCCATGCGTGAGACAGGGGCTCGATGTCGAGACGTGTCAGGCGGCGCACTTCGCGCCATTCGACGAGCAGGCGTCCCGTCATGAACGTGACACCGGCCGCCCACACCAGCACTGCCCATGGTAACCAGGGATCTATGAGAGCACGCCAGTCGCTGGCCGTGTTGGCTGCCGCCGTCAGCATCACTGTCGCGCCCGGTGTGCTCAGGATCGCGATGCCGGCGGTTGCGCCGGCATATTCCGGGCTCAGCCAGATGAAGGTGATGACCGGGCAGGCCGCAAGCAGCACGAGACAGGCGAGCGCCACACGGTAGCGTGTCGGTGCAGAGGCGCGCGCGGTCATCGTCAGGGCGAGTCCGAACAGGACGCCCACGACGGCGCCCTGCCAGAGAAAATGCAACAGTGTCCAGCCGAGCGTGGCGACCAATGTACCGAGGGTCGGCAAGTCGAACCCGTTCATTGCATACCTCCGTTCATCCCGATCGCCGCCACAACGGCAATTCGTTCAGTCAGTCTTGTTTGTCCTGCAATCGATCCAGGAGCGCGCGGATCTCCGCCAGTTCCTCCGGCCGCACGCCTTCCGCGCCGGCGAGGGCTTGCAATACCAGCTGCGAGCGGGAGCCGTCGAAGGCTCCGTCAATCAACTGGCGGGTGAGCTGGCGTTGGGTCTGCTCGCGGCTGGCCGCCGGGCGATAGACGTGCGCCCGCTGCGAGTCCTCGCGTTTGACGAGGCCTTTGTCGAGCATGATCTGCAGAAACTTGAGCACCGTGGTGTAACCGAGGTCGTGATCATCCTGCGACAACTCCTCGTGAACGCTGCGGACCGTGCTCGGGCCGAGCCGCCAGAGCACACGCAGGATGTTCAGCTCGGAATTGGTCGGACGCACGGCGCGCAATTCGGTCTTTCTCTTCATGAGTGCGGCTCTCGCGTTCTGTGGTTGTCCGTTGAAATTATAGATCCAGACGAAGATCTTCGTATACGGTGTGGTGCCTCTGTTGCACCGAAGCCACGCAATCCCCTGGAAACCTGCCTGCTGCGGCCGGCGGGGCACCGGATCGATTGTGTGCCCGGGCCCACAGAATTTCACGTGCAGTGAGAATTCCGCGGCGTTTTTTTCGCTATTCCAAGTGAAGGGAGATGCTCCAGAGGGTAAGGATGCCCGCCGGCAAGGAAGGTGGAAGGGACGCATGCACGGGAGGGGGCTCAGCCGGTGTCACTGATATCAGTGTCTTGGATTGAAGTCGGGCCGGCTGAGCACCCGTACCCTGGGTGCGGTTCATAGCGAATTCATTTCCACTGGCATAGAGTTTTGCCCATGGTGCGATTGCGCCCCATGGTTGCCGTTCTGTTCCTGCTGGCGAGCCTGCCGGCCGCGGCCTTCAACTGCGGCCAGAAGCTGGTCCATGAAGGCGACTCGCGCTACGAGGTGCGCGCCAAGTGCGGTGAGCCGGCCGACATCGAGACCCGAACCATCCTGCGACAGTCGGTCGTGTGGTTCTACGGGCGCCCGATCATCGCGGCACCAGGGTCCATGGTGGAAGTGCCGGTCGAGATCTGGGTCTACAACTTCGGCCCCAACCGGCTGATGCTCCGCCTGCGCTTTGTGGACGATGAGCTCGAGGACATCGAGACGCTCGGCTACGGCTATCGAAAGTAGCTATTTCCTGCTGACTTGGATCCAGCGCTCGATCTTCGCATCCAGAACGTCGAGCGGCAGCGCGCCATCCTCCAGCACCTGCTTGTGAAACTCGCGCACGTCGAATTTCGCGCCGAGTGCGGCTGCACTGCGTGCTCGCAGCTCCTTGATCTTGAGCTCACCCATCTTGTACGCGAGCGCCTGGCCGGGGATCGCTATGTAGCGCTCCACCTCGGCCACTGCATCCGATGGTCCGACCGGCGCATTGGCACTCAGGTACTCGATTGCCTGTTCCCGGGTCCAGCCCTTTGAGTGCAGGCCGGTGTCGACGACGAGCCGCACCGCTCGCAGGATCTCCGCGCCCAGGGCACCGAAGTAATCGTAAGGGTCGCGGTATTGGCCGAGCTCGCGGCCAAGGGATTCTGCGTACAGACCCCATCCTTCAAAGAAGGCCGTGTAACCCCCGAAACGTCGAAAGCGCGGCAGGCCTTCGAGCTCCTGCTGAATTGAGATCTGGAAGTGATGCCCGGGCACCGCCTCGTGCAGGTAGGTCGATTGCATCGAGTACTTCGGCCGCGATTTAAGGTCGTAGGTGTTCACGTAGAAGACGCCCGGCCGCGAGCCGTCCGGCGATGCCTGCCGGTACGAGGCGGCCGCCGCTGATTTCGCCCTGAATTCCTCGACCGGGCGAACCTCGAAGTCCGCCTTGGGCTGCACGGAAAACAACCGCGGAACCTCGGCGGCGACCTGGTCCTTGAGCGCGCGATAGCCGTTCAACAGATCATCGGGGGTCGTGTAGTAGAAGCGCGGGTCGCTGCGCAGGTAGGCAAAGAACGCTGGGATATCCCCCTTGAATCCGACCTGCTGGATCACCTTGTCCATCTCGCCGCGAATACGTGCCACTTCCTTGAGCCCGATCTCGTGAACTTCGGCGGGTGTCTTTGAGGTCGTGGTCTCAAGCTTGATGAGGTACTGGTACCAGCGATCGCCCTGAGGTAGAGCACTGATCCCGACCGTGGCTCGAGTCTTCGGCAGATAGTCATCGCGGATGAAATCGTGCAGGCGCCGGTAGGCCGGCACGACTTGCTCGCGGATGGCCTGCTTGTACGCGGCGGTGAGGCGCGCGCGGTCGTCGGGAGCAATGCCGGCCGGAAAGCTTGCGACCGGCCCGTAGAACACACTCTGCGTCGGATCCGTCACGAGCATCGCTTCGAGCTGCGGCAGCACGCGCTCCATCACGATGCGCGGCTGCACCACGCTTTTGTCCATGCCCGCGCGCATGTTCTCGATCGCCTGGTTCATCCACACTACAAAGTCTTCGACACGCTTGAGCCAGTTCTCGTAGTCCTTGACTGTCGCGAAGGGCTGCACGCCGCTGCCCGCGCCCATCTGCGCCACCAGGCTCGGCAGACTGAAGAACTGGTTCACCGGGATCAGTTCTGAGGGGAAACGTAGACCCTCGATAGTCAGCTCGCGATCCATCCTGAAGACGTCGTACGTGAGCCGCGACTGCGCCGAGAGCTTCTGCGGATCGATGGCACCGAGCTTCTCGAGATACTCTTTTTCTACTGCCAGCGTATCGGCGAGATAGCGCGGACCGATGTTGTTCTCCAGGCGGTCGTTGAAGCGGTTGTCGCCGCAGAAAGTGGCGGTGAGCGGATTGAGCGCGAGGTACTCCTCCCAATACGCCTCGACGAGCTGCTGCAGCTGCTGGTCGGCGGAGGGTGAATCGGCTGCGGGCGCGCTTTCGGAGTTTGCCCGCGCCGGACCTGTCAGGAACGCGCAGAGCAAAACCGTCATCAACATGCTGTGGACTCGGCTCATGTAGCTGCCCTCGGTGCGTTTGGCTGGCCGCGGCGCGCGGCCGGATCACCGGCTGGTGCAGCGGCGCGCTTCTCGCGGAATAGCCGGCGTGGTGATTCGATGGCATTCTACGTGAGTCGAAGCGCCGGCCAATCCCGGTCCGGTGGCAAAAATTGCTACAGGATTCCGGAGACGCACATGCTTGTCGGTTCCGAGGTTCGCCGCGTCGCCATCGTGGGCGGTGCGCGCATTCCCTTCGCCCGTGCCCACGGTCCTTACGCCAACCTTACGAACCAGGACATGCTCACGGCCGCGTTCAAGGCCGTGGTCGACAAGTTCGCGCTGAAGGGCGAACGCCTGGGCGATGCCGGCGCGGGCGCGGTCATCAAGCATTCCAAGGACTGGGACTTGGTGCGCGAGTGCGTGATGGCCAGCGGGCTCGCGTTCGAGACGCCCGGGTTCGATCTGCAGCGCGCCTGCGGCACGAGCCTGGAGACGACGATCATCATTGGCAGCAAGATCGCGCTGGGGCAGATCGACTGTGGCCTCGCCGGCGGCGTCGACAGCATCAGCGATCCGCCGGTCGTGTTTTCGCGCGAGTACCAGCAACTGCTGTTGCGCAGCGCCCGCGGGCGTACGTTCTGGGAAAGGATGCGCCCGTTCTTCGGTCTGCGACTGCGCCACTTCAAGCCGGTGCTGCCGGGCGTGGTCGAGCAACGCACCGGCCTCAGCATGGGGCAGAGCTGCGAACTCATGGCCAAGCAGTGGAAGATCACGCGCGAAGAGCAGGACCTGCTCGCCCTGGAAAGCCACAAGCGCGCGGCGGCGGCCTACGATGCCGGCTTCTACGATGACCTGATCGTCGAGTACCAGGGCCTGAAGGCGGACAACAACATCCGGCGCGACACGAGTCTCGAGAGGCTCGCCAAGCTCAAGCCTTCGTTCGATTCCAGCGGTGCAGGCACGCTCACCGCGGGAAATTCCACGCCGATGACGGATGGTGCCGCCGCCGTGTTCCTGGCCTCGGAGGATTGGGCGCGCGCACGCGGGCTGCCGATACAGGCCTACCTGCGCTATGGAAAAGTGGGCGCCGTCGATTTCGTGCACAAGGAGGGCCTGCTCATGGCGCCCGCCTACACCGTGCCACGCATGCTCAAGGATGCCGGGCTCAAGCTGCAGGATTTCGATTACTACGAGATCCACGAGGCGTTTGCGGCGCAGGTGCTGTGTACGCTCAAGGCCTGGGAATCGGCCGAATTCTGTCGTGACCGGCTCGGCCTGCCGCAGCCGCTGGGCCGCATCGACCGCGCGCGCCTCAACGTCATGGGCGGCAGCGTCGCGATCGGCCATCCGTTCGCAGCCACGGGGGCACGCATCGTCGCGACACTCGCCAAGCTCCTGGCGCAGAAGGGCGGCGGGCGCGGCCTGATCTCGGTGTGCACCGCGGGTGGCATGGGGGTCGCTGCGATCCTCGAGCGCTAAGCCCATTTCGCGGGCGCAGCACTGCGACACTCGTAGCGGCTGCGCATCGCATATTTGCCATTAGTTTCAATTGAAACTAAATTAGCTCACCGACTTCCTCTCCCATGGGCTCGCCGTCATGAAGCGCTACATCTCCTTTCCGCGCGTCGAGGGTCAGGCTTCGCGCCAGGCACACGCAGATCTGCCCGCCGGCACTTTCGAACGCGAGATCAGCAAGGAAGGATTCTTCGGCCCCGCGGCGCACCTGTATCACCGGCATCCACCCACCGGCTGGGTCAGCTTCGAGGGCCCGTTGCGGCCGCACGCCTTCGATCTAACGAAGCTTGCAGCAGCGCCGACCTCACCGTGGCAGGCCGCGGAGATTCTCTTCAACTCCAGCGTGCGCGTGCGATTCTGGCGCACCGGCGGGGCGATGGATCACCTGGTGCGCAACGCCGATGGCGATGAGCTCATGTTCGTGCATCAGGGTCGGGGTGACCTGTACTGCGATTTCGGCCACCTCGAGATCGAGTCGGGCGATTACATCGTGCTGCCACGGGGCACGATGTGGCGGGTGAATTGCTCCGCGCCGGTAGCCGCTCTGCTCATCGAGGCGAGCAATTCCAGTTACGCGCTGCCCGAAAAAGGACTGGTCGGCGCGCACGCGATATTCGATCCGGCCCTGCTCGACGTCCCCCATATCGACGCCGCCTTTCAGCAGCAGCAGAGCGATCAGGCCTGGGAGGTCCGGATCAAGCGTCGCGGGGCCGTGTCGATCGTCACTTACCCGTTCAACCCGCTCGATGCGCTGGGGTGGCACGGTGACCTCAGCGTGGTGCGAATCAATGTGCGCGACATCCGGCCGCTGATGAGCCATCGCTACCACCTGCCGCCGTCCGCGCACACGACCTTCGTCGCCAATCGCTTCGTGGTCTGCACCTTCGTGCCCCGGCCCTTCGAGACCGACGAGGGCGCACTCAAGGTGCCGTTCTTTCATAGCAACGATGACTACGACGAGATGCTCTTCTACCACGCCGGCAATTTCTTCAGCCGCGACAATATCCATCCGGGCATGATCACGCTGCACCCCGCCGGCTTTACGCACGGACCGCACCCGAAAGCGCTCCGCAACATGCTCAAGCAGCCAAAGCCTGCAACCGACGAGGTCGCGGTGATGGTCGATGCGCGGGACGCGCTCGAGATCGGCGCTGCAGCGCAGTCGGTCGAATGGGCCGGATACGTCGACAGCTGGAAGGGCTCCTGAGGAGCGCGCCATCAAGGTCGCGACACTGAAGGACGGATCACGCGACGGCACCCTGGTGCTGGTGAGCCGCGATCTCGCGCGCGCCGTTACAGTGCCCGACATCGCGCCGACGCTGCAGCGGGCGCTCGACGCCTGGGCGCGGATTGCGCCGCGTCTCGAGCCGATCGCCCTTGAACTGGAGCGCGGCGCCGTCCCCGGAGCGTTCGCCTTCGATCCGGCGCGCGCTGCCGCGCCGTTGCCGCGCGCCTACCAGTGGGCCGACGGCAGCGCCTATGTCAATCACGTCGAGCTGGTTCGCAAGGCGCGCGGCGCCGAAATGCCGCCCTCCTTCTGGACCGACCCGCTCATTTACCAGGGCGGGTCCGACGATTTGCTCGGTCCCACGGACGACGTTCCAGTGCCTGACGAGGGGTACGGCATCGACCTCGAGGCGGAAGTGGCGGTCATCACCGACGACGTCCCGATGGGCACGTCTCCTGAATCGGCGCGTGCCCACATCAAGCTGCTGATGCTCGTGAACGACTGGTCACTGCGGAATCTGATCCCGACCGAGCTCGCCAAGGGACTCGGCTTCTACCAGTCCAAACCCGCGACCGCGTTCTCGCCCGTGGCGCTCACGCCCGATGAGCTGGGCCCTGCCTGGGATGGCGGCAGAATCCACCTGCCGCTGGTGAGTTATATCAATGGACAGCTGTTCGGCCGGCCCGATGCCGGCGTTGACATGACGTTCGACTTTCCGCGACTGGTCGCACACGCCAGCCGCACGCGTCGCCTTGGAGCGGGCACGATCATTGGTTCCGGCACCGTCTCCAACTACGACCGCAGCCGCGGCTCGAGCTGCCTGGCCGAGAAGCGTAGCCTCGAGCAGATCGCGCACGGGCGCCCGACGACGCCGTTCCTGCGTTTCGGCGACCGGGTGCGCATCGAGATGCTCGATGGTGAAGGTCGGAGCCTGTTCGGCGCCATTGACCAGCGCGTGGTACAGGCCGCCGGCAGGTAGGAGCTGCGCTGCACCCCGGCGCCCGACTGGCCCTCGCTTAGCGAGCGCCGTTTGCGGCAAACTGTCGGGCCTTCGCCGGAGAATTCCATGGCAGACACCATCGAGCTGTCGGCTCCCGACGGTCATCGCTTCAGCGCCTATCGCGCGCAGCCCGCTGGCGCACCCCGCGGCAGCCTGGTCATCATCCAGGAGATCTTTGGCCTCACGCGCCACATCTGCGAGATGGCGGACCAGTATGCGGCCGAGGGGTACCTGTGCATTGCACCGGCCATGTTCGATCGCGTGCGGCCGGGGATCGTGCTCGACTACACACAGATGCAGCAGGGTGTCGAGACCATGATGGCACTGAAGCCGCCACAGACACTGCTCGACGTGGGAGCCGCGGTCGAGGCCACCGCGGCTGCGGGCAAGACGGGCGTGATCGGGTATTGCTGGGGCGGAACGATCGCGTACGTTGCGGCCTGCCGTCTGCCGATCAGCGCCGCAGTCTGCTATTACGGCGGCCGCATCCTGCAGTACGCGGATCGCACCCCGCGCTGCCCCGTCATGTATCACTTCGGGGAGCAGGACCAATCGATTCCACTCGCGACGGTGGAGAAGGTGCGCCAGCTGCACCCGCAGGGCATCTTTCACGTCTATCCCGCCGGCCACGGCTTCAATTGCAGCGAGCGCTCGACCTTCGAGCCGCAGAGCGCCCGCCTCGCGTTCGAGCGCTCGCTCGAATTCCTGCGCAGCCACGTCGGCTAGTTCATTCGAGGCACCAACATGCAGCTCAAAGACAGCAAGCTTTTCCGTCAGCAGTGCTACATCGACGGAACCTGGATGGATGCCGCGAGCCGCGCGAGCATCGACGTCCTCAACCCGGCCACGCAAGGCAAGCTCGGGACGGTGCCAGACATGGGTGCGGCGGAAACGCGCCGCGCCATCGAAGCCGCGCAGGCGGCGTTCCCGGGTTGGGCACGCAGGACCGCCAAGGAACGCGCGCTGATTCTCAGGCGCTGGCACGACCTCATGCTGGCGAACCAGGAGGATCTCGCCGTGCTGATGACCGCGGAGCAGGGCAAGCCGCTCGCCGAGGCCAAGGGCGAAATCGCCTATGCCGCCTCCTTCATCGAGTGGTTTGCAGAGGAAGGCAAGCGCCTCTACGGCGACGTGATCCCGGGCCACCAGGGCGATAAACGGATCCTGGTGCTGCGCCAGCCGGTCGGCGTGGTCGCTGCCATCACCCCGTGGAATTTCCCCGCAGCGATGATCACGCGCAAGGCCGGTCCGGCACTGGCTGCCGGATGCACATTCGTCTGCAAGCCCGCCACGCAGACCCCCTACTCCGCCTTCGCGATGGCGGAACTCGCCGATCGCGCCGGGGTGCCCAAGGGCGTGTTCAACGTGATCACGGGGCACGCGAACGAGATCGGCGGCGAAATGACCTCGAACCCCATCGTGCGCAAGCTCACCTTTACCGGCTCTACCGCCGTGGGCAAGAAGCTGATGGCGCAGTGCGCCGGGACGATGAAGAAGGTGTCGCTGGAGCTCGGCGGCAATGCACCCTTCATCGTTTTCGATGATGCGGATCTGGATGCCGCCATACAGGGCGCGATCGCGAGCAAGTACCGTAACACCGGCCAGACCTGCGTCTGCGCCAACCGCATCCTGGTGCAGGATGGGGTGTACGAGGAGTTCGC
>Ga0326726_10002460_pt1 | contig 17037 bp, 15 predicted proteins | sample MHFenrmetagenome_2_FD_207603 | JGI IMG/M metagenome (GOLD analysis project Ga0326726, IMG submission 207603) | Lab enriched peat soil microbial communities from Michigan Hollow, Ithaca, NY, United States - MHF15MN | ecosystem: Environmental > Terrestrial > Soil > Wetlands > Peat | place: USA... | reverse complement strand
CGTCTTCGCTGCTTCTCGCTCTCGCGGCATCAGGCCTCGAAGGCCAGCGCTTCGTCTTCCACGGATACCTGCCCGTGAAAGCGCCCGAGCTCGCTGCCGCGCTGAAGCATCTCGAGCGCCAGTCGCGACGGCTGAGTCAAACCCAGATATTTATCGAGACGCCCTACCGAAACGACGCCACGCTCGCGGCGATGCTGCGATCCCTGAGCGACGACACGCTCATCTGTGTCGCCGTGGACCTGACATTGGAACGAGAAATGGTCAAGACGCAATCCGCCGCAGCGTGGCGCAAAGAAGTGCCACAGCTCAAGGGACGCCCAGCGGTGTTCCTCGTGCTATCGGTCGGCTAGCGCAGGTTCAGCTGCCCCTGCGCGAGCACCTTCGCCAGGACCCCGGCCATCGCGGCGCCGAAGCGCCTGGCGAAGCGCTCGGTGATGTCCTGCTTCTTGGTGTAGTCGAAGATATTCTCGGCCTTGATCACTTCGCGCGCGACGTAATCGACGCTCCCCAGGCCGTCCGCCAAGCCGAGCTCGACGCTCCGGTCGCCGGTCCACATGAGGCCGGAGAAGATGTCGGGACTTTCCTTCAAGCGCTTGCCGCGCCCTTTCCTGACGACGTCGATGAACTGCTTGTGGATGTCGTCGAGCATCGACTGGGCATGGCGTTTCTGCTTCTCGTCCACTGGAGAAAACGGATCGAGAAAGGCCTTGTTCTCGCCCGACACCAGGGCGCGCCGCTCCACGCCCAGCTTCTCCATGGTTCCGGTGAAGCCCCAGCCATCCATGATCACACCGATCGATCCGATGATGCTCGCCTTGTCGACGTAGATCTTGTCGGTTGCGGCAGCGATGTAGTAGCCCCCCGAGGCACAGATGTCCTCGACTACGGCGTACATGGGGATGTTGGGATAGATGCCGCGAAGCCTGCGGATCTCGTCGTAGATGATCCCTGCCTGCACCGGGCTGCCGCCGGGCGAGCTGATGCGCAGGATGACTCCTTGCGTATTCTTGTTCTTGAATGCGTTCTGGAGCGCTTCGGTGACGCGGTCGGCGCTCGCGTCGCCTCTTGCATCGATCACCCCGACTAAGTCGACCAGCGCCGAGTGCTTGCCGGGGACCAACCCGTCAGGCCCGCGCCAATCGACCAGGAGCACCAGCAGGATCGCGAGGTAGGCGAAGCCGAGCAGCTTGAAGAAAATGCCCCAGCGGCGGGCGCGCCGCTGCTCCTTGAGGGCCGCGCCAGCCAGCTTCTCGATCAATCCTCTTTCCCAGTTAGCCTCGTCCGCCATATGGATTGCCTTTCACGAAGACCCAGCCGTCGCGCTCCTCCACGGGAACGGGAACGAGCCCTTCCTCGAAGCAGGGCCCGAGAACGCAGCGGCCCGTGTCGGGCGCGTAGGTGGCGCCGTGTGTCGAGCATATCAAATGCAGGCCCCAGACATCAAAGAACTTGCCGGGCTTCCAGTCGAGCTCCATCGGCATGTGCGCGCAGCGATTGAGGTAAGCGTAGACCCGGCCGCCGTAGCGCACCGCGAACGCCGGCTGAGACTTGCCTCCCACTTCGACCTCGAAGCGGACGCCGTCACCGCAGTCTGCCAGATCGGCACTCGAGCAAATCAGGCGTTCAGCGTCAGCCATCGCGTCAACTCATCAACGCTTTCAAGGCAGGCGAGCGGAGCGAGCGGCGTCAGGTCCGCCTTGGCATGGGCCCCGTAGCTCACCGCAACGGCCGGCACCCCGGCGCTCGCCGCCATGTGAAGGTCGTGTACCGTGTCGCCGATCATGAGCGTATTCGCTTCGCCCGCGCCGAGCTCGGCCATGAGTTCGAGAAGCATATCGGGCGCCGGCTTGGGCGCGCACTGATCGGCGCAGCGCGAGGAGGTGAACAGGGGCCGCAAGCCGGTATTCTCCAGAGCCCGCGCCAGGCCCGCGCGGCTTTTCCCCGTGGCGATGGCAAGCACGTGACCGCGCTCGCGAAGACCCGAGAGCATTGCTTCGGCTCCCGGAAACAGTGGAATCTCCGCGTCGCGCGCGAGGAAGTGTCTCCGGTAGCTCTCGACCACCCGGCCGTAATCCTCGGGTGGCAGCCCGGGCACGGCGTAGGCGAGCGCGTCCTGCAAGCCCAGGCCGATGACGTGGCTCGCACGGGCGTCGTCGGGCACGGGTAACCCGAGCTCGCGGCAGGCTGACTGGATACACCAGACGATAGCGCCTGCCGAATCGATCAGCGTCCCGTCCCAGTCGAAGACCAGCAATTCGTAGCGCATCAGGCCGGCAGAGATTCGAGAAAGCGCGCGAGCGCCCCGGGCAGCGGCGACCTGAGCTTCACCGCCTCTCCGGACGCCGGGTGGACGAATTCCAATTCCGCGGCGTGCAGGAACAGGCGTCCCAGGCCCAGCTTGGCGAGCTCGCGGTTGCGCTCGAAGTCGCCGTACTTGTCGTCGCCCGCGATCGGGAAGCCCAGATGCGCGAGCTGAACCCGAATCTGATGCGTGCGTCCGGTGAGCAGGTCGGCCGACAGCAGAGTGAAGTCGCGCAGGGATCTCTCTCTGCGGAAAACGGTCTGCGACTCGCGTCCCTCGCGATGCACGCTGACTCGCCGCTCGCCCGAGCGCGTGACGTATTTTTTCAGCGGCAGGTTGACGTTGCGTTCCTCGTCCGGCCATCGGCCCAATACGAGAGCGACATAGTGCTTGCGCACTCGGCCCTCGCGCAGCGCCGCGTGCAGCGCCGTCAGCGCGGAGCGTTTCTTGGCGAGAACGAGCAAGCCCGAGGTGTCGCGGTCGAGCCGATGCGCGAGCTCGAGGAACTTCAGCTGCGGCCTCGCGGCGCGGAACTGCTCGATCACGCCGAAGCTGACCCCGCTACCCCCGTGGACGGCCAGCCCCGAGGGCTTGTCGATGACGAGCAGCGCATCGTCCTCGTAGACGACCGGGGGCAAGGACGCGGTCGGCGGCGCGGGCTTCGTTGGGCGCCCTGCGGTCCGCAAAGGCGGAATACGCACGCGGTCGCCCGGCTGCAGGCGGTAGGTCGCCTCCACCCGCCGGCTGTTGACCCGGACTTCCCCGGTGCGGAGGACGCGGTAAATATGGCTGCGAGGAACCCCCTTGCAGACCCGCATCAGGAAGTTGTCGACCCGCTGGCCTTCGCTCTCCACCCCGACCTCAACCGAGGAGACGTTGCTTAAATCCTTCATTTTGTTTATGATCTACGCGCTGCTTCCATTGCGGGACGGCTGCTTGTACATGCGAAGGTGCGGATTTTCGCCCCCAGACAAGACTGGCTACCCTGTCCCCGGTACCGATGCCGCTGATGGCGAGATGCCCATCGGCCAGCGCGGCAGCCCGAAGCCGGCAAAGGCGGTTGGTCATCCAACCATTGAAACAAACAACCAGTGATGGTAATAGAACAGCGCGCCAACAGCATATCGGCAGATTCTACGGTTCCTGCACTGCAGTGACCCGATCCGACAAGCCAAATTTTCCGCGTTCTCATGATCCAGCGATCGATGATGCGAAACTAGCCTTCACCATAGGCATTGGTTTGTCCTGCCCGTGCGCGCGGGAGAAAGAACAATGAAGCGCATGCTTTTCAATGCGACACAGGCCGAAGAACTCCGTGTCGCGATCGTCGAAGGCCAGAAGCTCATAGACCTCGACATTGAATCGGCCGCGAAGGAACAGAGAAAGAGCAACATCTACAAGGGTGTCATAACCCGCGTAGAACCCAGCCTCGAAGCCGCGTTTGTCGATTACGGCACCGAGCGCCACGGATTCCTTCCGTTCAAGGAAGTCGCGCGCCAGTACTTCAAACCCGGCGTGGACGTCGGACGCGCCCGCATCCAGGACGCGATCTCCGAAGGCGACGAGCTGATCGTTCAGGTCGAGAAGGACGAGCGCGGCAACAAGGGCGCCGCGTTAACCACCTTCATCAGCCTCGCGGGCCGCTATCTCGTGCTCATGCCGAACAACCCACGCGGCGGCGGCGTGTCGCGCCGCGTCGAGGGAGAGGACCGCGACGAGCTGCGCGAAGCGATGGACAAGCTCGAGGTCCCGGCCGGCATGAGCCTCATCGGCCGGACCGCAGGCATCTCGCGCTCGTACGAAGAGCTGCAGTGGGACCTGAATTATCTCCTCAAACTCTGGGGCAAGATCGTCGAAGCGACGCAGCCGGCCCGCGACTCCGACGGCAAGCTCCTCAATCCAGCGCCCTTTCTGATTTACCAAGAGGGCAGTCTGGTGATCCGCGCCATCCGCGACTACTTCCAGCCGGATATCGGCGAGATCCTGATCGACACCGATCCGATCTACGAGCAGACGCTTGCTTTCATGAGCAACGTCATGCCCGACAACGTCGGCCGGGTAAAGCGCTATCACGATGATGTCCCGCTCTTCTCGCGCTTCCAGATCGAGCACCAGATCGAGACCGCGTATTCGCGCCAGGTGACGCTCCCGTCCGGAGGAGCGGTCGTGATCGATCATACCGAGGCGCTGGTTTCGATCGACGTCAATTCGGCGCGCGCCACGAAGGGGCACGACATCGAGCAGACCGCCTTCAACACCAACCTCGAAGCCGCTGACGAGATCGCCCGCCAGCTGCGGCTGCGCGACCTGGGAGGCCTGATCGTCATCGATTTCATCGACATGGAGAACCAGCGCAACCAGCGCGAAGTGGAAAACCGCCTGCGCGAGGCGCTGCGCTTCGACCGCGCGCGGGTCCAGATGGGCAAGATCTCCCGCTTCGGGCTGATGGAGCTGTCGCGCCAGCGGCTGCGGCCATCCCTTGGCGAGGGCAGCAACATCACCTGCCCGCGCTGCAACGGCACCGGCCACATCCGCGGCACCGAATCCACCGCGCTGCATATTCTCCGCATCATCCAGGAAGAGGCGATGAAGGACAACAGCGCCTCGATCCATGCGCAGGTGCCGGTGGACGTGGCCACGTTCCTGTTGAACGAGAAACGCGCCGACATTCATTCGATTGAGGCGCGGCTGAAAGTCAACGTGGTGCTGATCCCGAACACCAATCTCGAGACGCCCAACTATAAGGTCGAACGCCTTCGTCACGACGATCTGAATCAGGCCGACGTCCTGCCCGCCAGCTACAACCTAGTGAGCGCGCCTGCCGAGGAAGAAGCGCAGGCGCCAGGGGTCCCGGAAGCCCGCCCGCCGCGCCAGCAGCCCGCGGTCCAGGGCGTCACGCCCGAGCGGCCCGCGCCCGTAGCCTCGGCCCCTCGACCGGTGCGGCCCGAGTCGCAGCCGATTCGGACCGAAATGCGGCCTGCGGCCGCCCCGCAGTCGGGCCTGTTCGGTCGACTCTTTGGGTGGCTTAAGGGCGATATCGCGCCTCAGGCACCCGTCCAGCCGGCTCCCGCCCAAGCTCCACGACGCGACGCTCGTCCCGACCGGCAGGAACGCGACCGCGGCGAGCGCGACCGCTTCCGTCAGCGCGGCGAAGGCCGGCGCGAGCAGCGCCCGGGGCGTGACGAGCGTCGCGACGACCGGCGCGAGGGGCGCGGCGATCGGCCGCAACGGCAGGATCGCGGCGACCGTCAGCCAAGGCCGGAGCACCAGCCCGGCGAACAGCGCCAGCGCCACGAGCACCGGCCTCAAGATCAGCAGCGCCAAGCCGACCGCCCGGCTCCACAGCAGGGGCAGGAACGCAAAGAAGGCGACCACGAGCGCAGGCGAAGGCGGCGCGGCGGCCGCGACCGCGGAGATCGCGGGAGCGAGCGTCGCGAGGGGTCGGCGCAGGGTTCGCCGAACCGCAATGAGGACCAGCGCCCAAGGCAGCTTCGCCCGGACGCTCGAGCGTCGCTGGCCCCTACACCCGCCGAGCTAGCCGACTTGGAAGCCACGGCGCAGGAGGGCCTGCCTGAACCATCGCATGCCCCAGTCGAAGCGCGCGAGCTTCCAGCCGCCCCTGCTCCGATGAAATCCGCTCCCGAGAGGTCCGCTCCCGAAGCCCCGGCGCCTCGCGAGCCCGATCCTGCTGAGATCGAGCGCGCGCTCCAGGCAAGCGGCCTGGAAATGGTTCAGACCCGAGCGTCCGGCCCTATCGAACTCCCACCAGACGCCGAGTTCGTCCCCGCGAAACGGGAGCGCCGGCCCCCTCCTCCCGACATCGACGAACCTTTGGTCCAGGTGGAAACGACACGCGGCCCCGCGGAGCCGAAAACCTAGTCCGGCGGCGGCTTGCTCAGTGATTCGAGCAGGCCGCGCGCGGCGTCCTCGAGCATGTCGAGCGCGCGCTCGAAATCCTCCGGACCGCCGGAGTAGGGGTCCGGCACGTCCTCCTCCCTGAACGCGCTCGCGTAGGACATCATCAGCTTCAACTTATGGGCCACCGAGGAGGGCTGCGCCATGCTCGAGAGCATGTCGAAGTGCCCGCGGTCCATCGCGACGATCAGGTCGAAACGCTGGAAATCCGAGTGCTCGACTCTGCGGGCGCGTAATCCGCTCAAGTCGTAGCCGCGTAAGGCGGCCGCGTCTTGAGCGCGGGGGTCGGGTGGCTCGCCGACGTGGTAGCCGTGCGTACCCGCCGAGTCGGCAAGGATCGTCCCGGACATCCCCGCGTCGGCCGCGAGCTTGCGAAAGATCGCTTCCGCGGTCGGCGAACGACAGATGTTTCCGGTGCAGACGAACAGGACGCTGACCTGCTTACCGCGCATCGATCACTCCAACCTTATAGAATCGCAAGGCCCACACTATAGCGGCTCTAGGATGCTGACCCAGTCGCTGAATTGCGAGGAGATATGACCCTGAGACACCTCTTGGCGATCCCAGCTGCGGCGATTGTTGCCCTTGCACCCGTGGCGGGCCGCGCGCAGGACTGGCCGACCAAACCGATCCGCGTGGTGATCCCGTTTGCAGCGGGAAGCGTTTCCGAGGCGATCTTCCGGACCATGACGCCCGGCGTCGAAGCCGCGCTCGGCCAGCGCTTCATCGTCGAGAGCAAGCCCGGCGCCGACGGCTCCATAGGCACCGGCGAAGTGGTGCGGTCAGCGCCCGACGGCTATACCCTGCTCCTTGGGCCGACCGCGGTCTTCGCTGTGACTCCGCACCTGTTCGCGAATCTGGGGTTCGATCCTCTCGCATCACTCGACCCGATTTCCTTGCTCGCCGATGCTCCCTTGCTCGCGGTGGTCGGCGCCGGGGTTCCCGCGAACTCGCTCGGGGAACTCGCCCGCTACGTACGCGCAAGTCCCGGAAAATTCAACTACGGGTCGCCAGGCTCGGGATCGCCCGCGCATCTGACAGGCGCGGCATTCTCGCAGCAGACCGGGAACGCCGTCGTCTACGTGCCGTACAAGGGAACTCCGCCCATGGTCCAGGCGCTGCTCGCGGGAGATATCCAGATGGCCTTCCCCACCTGGACCGGAATCATCGGACCGGTGAAGGCCGGCAAGCTCAAAGTACTGGCGGTGATGGCGCGCGAGCGCATGGCCGAGCTGCCCGACGTTCCGACGACGGTCGAGGCAGGGTTCCCGCAGCTCGTCAGCGGAAACTGGTGGGCGCTTGCGGCTCCGCGGGGCACCAGCCCGCAGATCATCGAGCGCCTTTCCGCGGAATTCCGCAAGGTCCTTGCCGACCCGGCCGTGCGCAGGCGCATCGGCGAGCTGGGCCATGTCCCGATCGGGCTGGGGCCAGTGGAGACCGCTTCCTTCCTCAAGTCGGAATCGGCGCGCTACAAAACGATCGTCGAGCGGGGCGGCATCAAGCCGGAGTGAGCGCCATGCCTGCTGCCCTTCGCGCAGAACGGCGCGCACGGCTTGCCGCGGCCATGGAGGCGGAAGGGATCGACGTCCTTTTCGTCGCTGGGAATCCCTGGCGCAGCGATTATCTGCGCTACACGGCGGATCTCACACCCACCGATGGGCAGGTCTTCGCACTCATCGAACGCGAAGGACGTGTGCAAGTCGTCGCGGAGCATCCCGCAGAGGCGGCGCGCTTCCACTCGGAGCAGCCCGACCTGAGGGTGAGCTGGTCGCCTTTTCCGATCGAAGAGGCCGAGGCAGCGACCCGTTCGTTCGGCCGCAGGCGGATCGCGCTCGCGCCGCTCGCAGCGGTCCCGTACCGACTCGCGACCAGCCCGCTCGCTTCGAGCATGGCCTCGGCCACCGCGATGCTCGATCAGCTCATGCTTCGCAAGTCCCCTGCGGAGGTCGCTGCGTTGCGCCGCGCCGCGGCCCTCGCCGACGAGGGCTACGCCGTTTTCCGCGAAGCCGCGCGCGTCGGGCGGCCGGAATACGCCCTGGTGGCCGACGTCGAGGCGTTTTTCCGCTCGCGCGGTTGTCCAGAGAATTTCCAGATTCTCGGTTCCGGCGGTCGGGAGCTTCGAGGCATGCACCCGCCCACGGAACGGCAACTGGCCCCTGGAGACCTGGTGACGACTGAGCTCACGCCGTGCGTCGAGGGCTACTACGCGCAGATCTGCCGCACGCTTGTGATCGGATCTCCAAGCGAAGCGCAGTTGCGCGCCTTCGCTGTGTACGATGAAGCCCTCGCGGCAGGCATCGCGGCGGTGCGCCCAGGCGCGACCGCCGGGGAAGTGGCACACGCGCAGAACGAGGTGTTTCGCCGCCACGGCCTGGGAGAGTACGTGACCTCCGAGTACACGCGGGTACGCGGCCACGGCCTGGGTCTCTACGTAGACGGGCAGCCCGCGGTTCTCGAGGACGTCGACCTAGCGCTCGAGCCGGAGATGACGCTGGTCGTGCACCCGAATACCTACCACCCGGAGGCGGGCTACTTCGTACACGGCGACTCCGTGCGAGTCACTGCGAACGGATGCGAGGTCCTGACCCGGACCCCTCGGCAGCTGTTCTCCGTCCCGGTGAGCTGAGCGTGCGACGCGGACTGATCGCCTGGTCGCGCGACGAAGTTCCGGCCTCGGTTCTCGAGAGCCGCGTGGCCCGACTCCAAGACGCGATGCGGGCCGCCGGCCTCGGTGCAGCGCTGATCTACACCTCGTTCGCGCGCCCGAGCGCCGTGGCCTGGCTCACCCACTTCGTGCCCTACTGGAATGAGGGGCTGCTCTTCGTGCTCCCCACGGGCGCCCCAACGCTGCTCGCGGCGTTCTCGAAACGCATGCACGGCTGGATACGCAGCGTCAGCCACGTGGGCGAGCTGCAATCGGTATCGCATCTCGGGCGCGCCGCCGCAGGACTACTTAAGGAACGTGTCCCGGGGTCTTCGGGAATCGGCGTCCTCGAACTCGACGCCCTGCCCTGGCCCGTCGCCGAGCCACTGTCGAATGCCCACGGCCGGAGACTGACGGATGTGACCGCGCTGTTCGCCTCGATCCGGCAGCCCGCAGACGACACCGAAATCAGGCTCGCGCAGCGGGCGGCGGATATCGCAGTGAAGGCCCTCGTCTCGATTCCTAGCGGTGCGACGCGCGCATCCCAGGTTCTCGCCGCGATCGAAAGATCGGCGCGACTCGACGGAGCCGAGGAGGTGCTGCCGCGGCTTGCGCCCGATCTGGCGGCGGGGACGGCCCTGCGCCGGCTCGAAGGAGATCTGCCGCTGGGCGGACGCTACGCGGTGGAGCTCTCGGTCGCGTACAAGGCGACGTGGGCCCGCGTCGCCCGGTGCTTCTCCTCGAATGCGCCTCAATCCTGGCTCCACGCACAGCGATGGACCTCGGACTGGGCGACGCGGATCACCTTCGATTCGGCCGGACCGCCTCCGGGCGTTATCACGTTCTGGAGCCTTGAGGCCTGCGTAGGGAGCCAACCCTTCTCGGTCGTGGCGAGTGCCGTCGGCCCGCGTGGGACTGTTTCCGCGGGGACCCTCGCCTGCTTCTCGATCAAGCTCCAGCTTCCGGACGGCCCCTGGCTGGGCGGAGCGCCGGTCGTGATCGGAAGCGGCGTCCCCGGGCGCCTCCTCGTCGAATAAAGCGTGCCTAGCCCAGCGCGCGGGTCAACTCCTCGTCTTCGGGCGAGGCGCCGAAGAAGTTCCGTCTGAGCTCGTCGAGGCGGTCGCGCGCCTCCGCAGCCTTCTCGAACTCGAGGTTGCGCGCGTGGTCGAGCATCTGCTTCTCCAGCCGCTTGATTTCCCGGGCCAGCTGCTTTTCGGACATCGACTCGTAACGCGCCTGCTCCTGCGCGGCCTTCAGTTGCAGGCCTACGTCCTCGACGTCGCGCGCGCCCTCGATCATGTCGCGCACCTGCTTGGAAATGCCGATCGGTGTGATGCCGCGCTTGGTGTTGAACTCGACCTGCTTGGCGCGACGCCGGTCGGTTTCCTCGATCGCCCGCCTCATCGAATCGGTGATCCTGTCCGCGTAAAGTATCGCCATGCCGTTGAGATGGCGCGCAGCGCGTCCGATCGTCTGGATGAGGGAACGCTCGGAGCGCAGGAAGCCCTCCTTGTCGGCGTCTAGGATTGCCACCAGTGACACTTCCGGCAGGTCGAGGCCCTCGCGCAGCAAATTGATTCCGACGAGCACGTCGAATTCACCCAGGCGCAGGTCGCGGATGATCTCGACGCGCTCCACCGTCTCGACCTCCGAGTGCAGATAGCGGACCTTGACGCCGTGCTCGGCGAGGTAATCTGTGAGCTCCTCGGCCATGCGCTTGGTGAGCGTGGTCACCAGTACCCGCTCGCGGCGCTCGACCCGCAGCTTGATCTCCCCCAGGAGGTCGTCCACCTGTGTCCCCGCTGCCCGCACCTCGAGCAGGGGATCGACCAGTCCGGTCGGCCGTACGACCTGCTCGACGATCTGGCCCGAGTGCTCGCGTTCATATTCCGCCGGCGTCGCCGATACGAACACCGTCTGCCGCATCACCTTCTCGAACTCCTCGAACTTGAGCGGCCGGTTGTCGAGCGCGGACGGCAGGCGGAACCCATAGGCGACGAGGTTCTCCTTGCGCGAGCGGTCCCCGCGGTACATCCCGCCGAGCTGGCCGACGGTGACGTGCGACTCGTCGATGAACATGATTGCATTCGGCGGCAGGTAGTCGATCAGCGTCGGCGGCGGCTCTCCTTCCTTTCTTCCCGACAGATGCCTCGAATAGTTCTCGATGCCCTTGCAGAAGCCGAGCTCGTTCAGCATTTCAAGGTCGAAGCGCGTGCGCTGCTCGATCCGCTGGGCCTCGAGGAGCTTCCCCGCCTTCTGAAAATGATCGATTCGCTGGGCGAGCTCGACCTTGATCGCCCCGATCGCGCGCAGCGTCGTTGCGCGCGGCGTCACGTAGTGGCTCGAAGGATACACCGTGAAGCGCGGCACGCGCTGGCTCGCCTGCCCGGTGAGAGGGTCGAACAGGGTCAGGCTTTCGATCTCGTCGTCCAGGAGCGCGATGCGCAGTGCCGTCTCCGAGTGCTCGGCCGGAAACACGTCCAGCACGTCGCCGCGGACGCGAAACGCGCCACGCTTGAATTCGAGCTCGTTTCTCTCGTACTGCATCGCCACCAGGCGCGCGATGATGTCGCGCTGGGACATCTTCTCTTTCTCGCGCACGTGAAGAATCATGCCGTGGTAGTCGACCGGGTCGCCGATGCCGTAGATGCAAGAGACGGTCGCGACGATCACGGCGTCTTCGCGCTCTAGCAGAGACTTGGTCGCGGACAGGCGCATCTGCTCGATGTGTTCGTTGATGCTCGAGTCTTTTTCGATGTAGAGGTCACGCGACGGCACGTAGGCCTCGGGCTGGTAGTAGTCGTAGTACGAGACGAAGTACTCGACCGCGTTCTCGGGAAAGAACTCGCGCATCTCGGCGTAGAGCTGGGCGGCGAGGGTCTTGTTCGGCGCAAGGATGAGCGCAGGGCGGCCCAGGCGCGCGATGACGTGCGCCATGGTGAACGTCTTCCCCGACCCGGTGACGCCGAGAAGCGTTTGATACGAGAGGCCGTCGCGAAAGCCCTCGACGATTTTATCGATCGCCTCGGGCTGATCGCCCGCCGGCGGGAAGGCCTGGGCGAGGCGGAAAGGACTGTCGGGAAACGTGAGCATCATGCCGAGTCGAGGAGCTCGCCTACCGTATCGAGGAGAAAGTCGATTTCCGGCGTGCCGATCGCGTATGGGGGCATCCAGTATACGGTCGATCCCAGCGGACGGAGCAGCACCCCGGCTTCGAGCGCACGCCGCGAGAAGTCCCTCGAGAAATCCCGTTCGGCCCGCTTCACGTCGAACGCCCAGATCATCCCGGTGTTGCGGAAGTGCTCGACACCCGGGCGGGAGCGAATCGCGGCGGCGCGCTGGTTGAGGTAGACCGCGGTATCGCGGTTGCGTTCGAGGACGCGTTCGTCCTCGATCACATCCAACACCGCGAGCGCGGCGCGGCAGGCGAGCGGGTTGCCGCTGTAGGAATGCGAGTGCAGAAAACCCCGCTCGAGCTTGTCGTCGTAGAATGCCTGGTAGACGCGGTCGCTCGCCATCACCACCGACAGCGGCAGGTAGCCCCCGCTGATCCCCTTGGACAGGCACATAAGGTCGGGGACGACACCGGCTTGTTCGCACGCGAACAGCGTTCCGGTGCGCCCGAACCCGACCGCGATTTCATCGACGATGAAGAGCACCTCGAAGCGCTCGCAGATCTCTCGCGCGCGGCGCAGGTATTCCGGATCGTGCATCGCCATGCCTCCGGCGCACTGCACCAGCGGCTCGACGATCAGCGCCGCGGTCCGGTCGGCATGCTTCTCCAGATGCTGCTCGAGCGCCCGGGCGCAGCGCACCGCATACTCAGCCGGCGTCTCGCCCGGTCGCGCCAGGCGCCAATCGGGCGACGGCACCCTCGCGCTGGCCTGGAGCAGCGGCGCGTAGCAGTCGCGATACAGCGGGATGTCGGTCACTGACAGCGCCCCGAGCGTCTCCCCGTGATAACCGTTGGCCAGCGCCACGAACCCGGCCTTTCCCGCCTTGCCGACGTTTCTCCAGAACTGGTGGCTCATCTTCAGCGCGATCTCGACCGCGGAAGCGCCGTCCGATCCGAAGAAGCAGTGTCCCAGTCCGCGAGGAGCAAGGCTCGCGAGGCGCTCCGCGAGCTCGACCGCGGGCTCATGCGTGAGGCCGGCGAGCATCACGTGTGCGAGCGAGTCGACCTGTTCGTGGAGCGCCGCGTTGACGCGCGGGTGGGCGTGCCCGAGCAGATTGACCCACCATGAGCTGATCGCGTCGAGGATGCGGCGGCCTTCGAAGTCGTACAGCCATACTCCCTCGGCGCGGCCGATCGGCACCACGGGCAGCGTTTCGTGGTGCTTCATCTGCGTGCACGGGTGCCAGACCGCACGCACGCTGCGCCCGGCCAGCTTCGCGTTCGCGCTCACGCCGTCGCTTCCATCAGCAGCTCAAGCGCGAGACAAGCCGCTGCGTCCGCCGGGCTCGGATCTTCGTGGTACGGGACCACCCCGAGCAGTGGGCAGTCGAGACGCTCCTCCAGCGAGCGGACGTTGGCGTCCAGCTGTGGCATTCCCGGGACAATGCAATTCGCCACCCAGCCAGCGCAGCGCAAGCCGCAGGCTGCGATCTGCGCTCGCGTGAGCAGCGCGTGGTTGAGGCAGCCGAGCCGCATCCCGACCACCAGCACGACGGGCAAGGCGAGCCGCCGCGCGAGGTCCGCGCCCGTATCGCGTGCGTTCAGCGGAACCAGAAAACCTCCGACCCCTTCGACCACGACGACCGCGGCGCGCCGGGACAGCTCGTCGTAGGCACGTGCGATCACGTCGACGTCTATGCGCACGCCCGAGAGCTCGGCGGCGATGTGCGGTGCGATCGCCGGGTCGAAGGCATAGGGATTCACGAGCTTCCCGGGAGCGCTCACGCTGCCCGCACGGATGAGGGCCTCCACGTCCGTCCACCGGCCGGCCTCGGATCCCGCGGCGACCGGCTTCATGCCTACCGTCGACCTGGCCGACGCGGTGAAAGCGCGCAACAGCGCACAGGCGATCAGCGTCTTCCCTACGCCGGTATCGGTTCCCGTGACAAAAAAGCCCTGGCCCACGGACGCTGAGAACTAGGCGTGGGCCTCGGCGCCGCTGCGGCACGTCTCCCGCACAGCGGTTACGAGGCGCGAAATATCGGGCTCGCCGTGGGCCGCCGAAAGTGAGATTCTGAGCCGCGCGGTGCCCTCGGGCACGGTGGGCGGACGGATTGCCGGCACCAGGATACCGCGCTCACGCAGCATCGCACTCGCGCCCAGCGCCTTGGCGTTGCTGCCGAGGATCAGGGGCTGAATGGGCGTATCCGACGACTTGAGCTCGATCTCCCGCAACGAATGCTTGAGTGAACCGATGAGCTTCCGCAGACGTTCGCGCCGCCACTCTTCCTTCCGGATCAGCTCCAGGCTCACCTCGACCGCCGCTGCGAGCATCGCCGGCGCTGCTGTCGTGTAGACGTAGGTGCGCGCCCGCTGCAGCACGGTCTCGACGACTTCCGGAGCACCGGCTACGAAGGCCCCCGACACCCCTGCCGCCTTGCCCAAGGTTCCAACGTACACGAGGCGCGAGGAGTGTAGGCCGAAGTGGGCGGGCGAACCCCGGCCTTCGGGGCCGATGACCCCGAAGCCATGGGCATCGTCCACGAGCAGCAAGGCGTCGTGGCGCTCGCACAATTCGAGCAAGCCCGGAAGCGGCGCGATGTCGCCGTCCATGCTGAACACGCCGTCGGTGACGATCAGCTTGGTCTTGCCGCGGGAAGAGGCCAGCGCCTGCGACAGGAAATCGACGTCGGCGTGCGGGTAACGCACCACCTGGGCCCGCGACAGACGCACGCCGTCGATGAGCGAAGCGTGATTGAGCGCGTCGGAGAACACCGCGTCCGCCGCGCCGGCGAGGGCCGTGACCGCGCCGATATTCGCCTGATAGCCGCTCGAAAAGAGAAGAGCGCGCGGCGCCTCGAGAAATTGGGCGAGCGTCGACTCGAGCCGCTCGTGCACCACGCTGTGCCCGCTCAGCAGGTGTGAAGCCCCCTGCCCGACTCCGTGACGCAGAGCCGCGTCGACGGCAGCCTCCACGATGCGCGGATGGTTCGCGAGTCCCAGATAGTCGTTGCTGCAGAATGCGAGGTATTCCCGACCCTCGACCACGATGCGCGGACCCTGGGCACCGTCGCGAGCGAAGCGGCGGCGCATGAGGCCTGAGCGCCCGATATCGGCGAGTTGGTCCGCGAGGCGTTGAAAGATCACCGGGGCTTGAGGCTGGCGAGCGCTTTCGCGCGCCACATCGGCCAAGCGCGGTTGTAATCCTGCCCGGGGACGGAAGCCTGGATTTCGCTGTCGTCGAGGTACACGATCTTGCCGCGCGGCCCTGCAATGGCGATCGCCTGAAGCTGCATCCGGGCGCTCATTTCGAGATAGATGCTGCGCCCGACCGCGCGTGCCAAGGTCTCGCCCACGGTGACCGACCCGTGCCCGCGCATGAGCGCCGCGGGGCTCTTGCCCAGGGTCTTGGCGAGAGCTTGACCGAGATAAGGCGTCTTGACCAGAAGGTCGGATCCCTTCTGTGCCTTGCGGATCTCGAAGTTCGGGACTCCCTTTCCGATAAAGGCCGCCATGTGAAAGATCGGTCGCATCGGGACCCGGGTGACGCTGAAGGGCACCACTGAGGGAGAGTGATTGTGGACGACGGCGTTTACGTCGGAGCGCGCCTTGTAGATCTCGCCGTGGATGAATCGCTCGCGAACCGATTCCCGTCCCCGAGGCTCGACCGGATTGCTGTTCAGGTCGTATTCCAGGATGTCGTCGGCGGTCACCAGCTCGGGCGCAATCGAGCGCGCCAGAAGGTAGCGCTTCGAGTCGCCCTCGGAGCGTACGCTGACGTGGCCGTAGGCGTCGATCACGCCGTGCTCGGCGAGTATTCGGTAAGCGGCGACCAGATCCTCGACCATGTTCATTGATTCGTTCTCCGGAACTCTAATCGGCCTTGATTCCCGCGGCCGTCACCACGCGCGACCAGCGCGCCAGCTCCTTCTTCACCAGGTCGCCGAAGTGCTCCGCGCTTCCGCCGGCCACTTTCATTCCCTGCTTCGCGAGCAAATCCCGGATGTCGGGCTGCGTGAGCAGGATGTTCAATTCCGTGTTCAGCTTGGCGACAATCGGCGCGCTTGTCCCGGCCGGGGCGAAGACGCCGTACCAGGTCTCCACTTCGAGATCGGAAAGCCCCAGTTCCTTCAGCGTCGGGACGTCCGGGAACGCGGCCGAGCGCTCGGCGCTCATCACTGCAAGCATGCGCAGCTTGCCGCTCTGTACATAGGGAGCTACGGTCTGCAGCGACACGATCATGGCCTGCACGTGCCCGCCTACCAGGTCCGCGAGCGCGCCCCCCGATCCCTTGTACGGGACATGCACCAGGTCGATATGCGCCTCCAGCTTCAGTAGCTCCATGGCTAGATGCTGAGGTCCCCCGTTCCCGGGAGAAGAATAGTAAAGCTTGCCCGGCTGGCCGTGCGCGAGCTCGACAAACTCGCGCATCGACTTCGCCGGCAACGCAGACGTGACGATGACCGCGACCGAGCTGCTCGCAAGCTGTATCACGGGAGCGAAGCTCTTGACCGGGTCGAAAGGCAGCTTGCGATTGACCGCCGGATTGGTGCCGAAAGAGGTGGCGGTGCACAGCAGCGTGTAGCCGTCGGCCGCGGCCTTCGCGACGAAGTCGGTGCCGATATTTCCCGAGGCGCCCGCGCGGTTGTCGGTGACGACGGCGACTTTCCAGCGCTCGGCGAGCTTGGGGCCTAGGACTCGAGCGAGGATGTCGGCGCCGGTGCCGGGCGTGTAGGGAACGACGATCTGGATGGTGCGGCTCGGCCAGTCGCTCTCCTGGGCGCTCGGGATCGCCGGACCGAGCAGCGGCAGCACGGCAAGAGCCCGCGTCAAGTTGGAGGAGGCGCGCATGGTCAAGGCGACCATTATGCCTAAGCCGAGCAGCGCCGGCGCGGATCGTTTCGTTGACCGTCACGGCCGGCGCGAATTAAAATACGCGCCTTTCAAACGTCCAGCCTCGCTCTGTCTCGGCTGGAGGCCCAAGTCCCCGATAGCTCAGCTGGTAGAGCGACGGACTGTTAATCCGCAGGTCCCAGGTTCGAGCCCTGGTCGGGGAGCCAC
>Ga0326726_10002459_pt1 | contig 17038 bp, 11 predicted proteins | sample MHFenrmetagenome_2_FD_207603 | JGI IMG/M metagenome (GOLD analysis project Ga0326726, IMG submission 207603) | Lab enriched peat soil microbial communities from Michigan Hollow, Ithaca, NY, United States - MHF15MN | ecosystem: Environmental > Terrestrial > Soil > Wetlands > Peat | place: USA... | reverse complement strand
GCGGCGCCTGCATGCCGAGCGCTTTCGGCCACGCATCGAGCACCTGACGAACAAGTTCGCCTGGTACGGGACCGAGCAGACGTTCGAATGCCTGACGCTCACCTTCCGCTCCAACGAGCACGGCGCGTTCGTTGCGCACCATTATCGCTACAGCCCGGAAATGAGCACTTTCATCGTCGAATGCGATGCGGCGACCTGGTATCGCGCCGGGCTCGATCGCATGAGCGACGAACAGAGCCGTGCGTACTGCGAGGCGGTGTTCGCAGCGGATCTCGGAGATCACGGCCTGGTGTCAAACCGCTCGATCTGGCGCAACTTCCCGCTCGTCTACAGCCGCCACTGGGCGGTGGACAACATGGTGCTGATCGGGGACGCTCTTCGCACCGGCCATTTCTCCATCGGCTCCGGAACGCGGCTGGCCTTCGAGGATGCGATCGCTCTGGAGCGTGCACTGACCGCAACTCGCGACGATATTGCCGAAGCCCTGAAGCTGTTCGAGCGCGAGCGGCGACCGGTGGTGGACAAACTGGTAGCTGCGGCAAACAAGAGTTCATTCTGGTATGAGCGCTTCGCGGACAAAATGCAGCTCGAACCCTGGGAGCTCGCCTACGACTACATGACACGCAGCGGCCGCATGAGCGACGAGCGGTTGCACCGGATGGCGCCCGAGTTCATGTCGATGATCGAAACGCGGCGCCAGGCCGATCCCGCTTCGGAAGCCAGGCGAGAAGGGCGCATTGGCGACACCGTCCCGGCCGACACGCCAGGAGCGCGTGAAATCGCTTTTCGCATACCCGACCGATACAACGCCTCGAGCATCTTGTTCGATAACCTCGACGCTGGGCGTGGCGAGAGGACCGCCGTCGTTTGCGAAGGTCGTTCCACGACCTACCGCGAGCTGTGCGCGCTGGCCTCGCAGGCCGGGCACGGGCTGAACGCATTCGGGCTGGTGCGCGGCCAGCGCGTGGTGCTGCTGATGCATGACACGCCGCGATTTGCCGCCGCCATCTTCGGTGCGATCCGCGCTGGCTTTGTGCCCGTGCTGGTCAACACCCTCTCGCCACCCGACCTGGTTGCTTACTATCTGCAGGACAGCGGCGCCGAGGTGGCTGTCGTTGACGGCGATCTGGCCAAGCTCTTGACCCACCAGGAAGTGCGCCCGAGCCGTTTGCGACATCTGGTGCTGTCGGGGGAGGCGGGACTGGAGCCCCCGCCGCACTTGTATAGCGTGCACGCGTGGGACGAGTGGCTGGATGCACAACCATGCGAATTGGCGGCGGCGGACACGCACCGTGACGAGATGGCCTTCTGGATGTACAGCTCGGGCTCCACTGGACGGCCGAAGGGAGTGGTGCACCTGCAGCACGACGCGCCCTACACGTTCGAGAGCTATGGCCGACGCGTGCTAGGAATACGGGAGGACGACATCGTGTTCTCGCCGCCCAAGATTTTCTTCGCCTATGGCTTCGGTAACTCGCTGACCTTCCCCTTTTCGGTCGGAGCGACCGCAGTGCTACATCCAGGCCGGCCGGACGCCGAGTCGGTGCTGTCCGTCATCGAGCGCGATCGACCGACGATTTTGTTCGGGCTGCCGACGTTGTACAGCGCACTGATTTCACACCCCGGCTCCGAAAGGCGCGACCTGTCCAGCCTGAGGCTGTGCATCTCTGCGGCCGAGGTGCTGTCGGGCGAAATGTTCCGCGAGTGGCAGCGGCGCTACGGGATTTCCATCATCGAAGGGTTGGGTTCGACGGAGGTGCTGCACATGTGTCTGTCGAACCCCATCGACAGGCCGAAGCCCGGTGCAAGCGGGGCGCGGGTCCCGGGCTACGAGATCAAGCTCACGGACGTGGATGGCAATGCGGTCCCGAGAGGCGAATCCGGGCTGATGTGGGTGCGAGGGGACTCCGCGGCGCCTCTGTACTGGAACCGTCCTGACAAGACGCGCGAAACGATGCGTGAAGGCTGGATTTGGACCGGCGACCGCTTCCGCGAGGACGAAGAGGGTTACTACTATTTTGAGGGGCGTGCGGACGACCTGATCAAGGTGAGCGGTCAGTGGATTCATCCGCTCGAGGTCGAGCGCTGCCTGGCACAGCACCCCGCGGTCGGCGAATGCGCGGTGCTCGGCGTCGAGGGCGCGAATCGGCTCATGAGCCTGCAGGCCTGGGTTGCGCTGCGCCCGGGAAATGCTCCCGGCGCGGAGACGACACGCGCGCTGCAGGACTTCGTCAAGCAGCGCCTGCTGCCTTACAAGTATCCGCGCGTGGTCGAGTACCTCGAAGCGTTGCCGAAGACCGGGACAGGCAAGATCGATCGTCAGGCCCTTAAGACGTCGCTGCGGGCGACAGGCTAGAACCGATCTCGAGATTGGACACCCGGGGCCAGGCGAGACACCTCCCCTCACCCTCCGCCTTCTCCCGAAGGGAGAGCGGTTGGGGATGAGGGAGGTTTCGCGCAGTAGTTTTCCCGCAGAAAGATGAGGCCGCTGTTCTAGGTGGCCGAAAAGATGGGGGTTCCCTAGGCCCGACCGACCTCATGCACGGAGGCGGGAGAGCTCGGCGGCGCGGGTCAGCAGCGTGTACTTGGTCACCAGGTCCGGCCCGAGGTTGTCGGGCCACTGGGTACCGTCGGCATAAGCGAGGAACTGCTCGAGTACGGCAGCGAAATGCTCTTCGTGCGTCGTCCGCAATGCGGGGGGGATGGTGATGCGAAAGGCTGAGCCGGCGGGTTCGACTCCGAGGCCTGGGAACGCGTGCCGCAGCGATGTCACTGCTTTTTCCAGCGCCTGCACATAGTCGGTGCCCCGTTTCGCGGGATGAACCGTGAGCTCAGTGCGGAACGCCGTGTCCGGTCCCTGGTTGACGATAAGATCGGCCCGGGTGCCACGCACGGCGGCGTAGTGTGTATCACCGCCGCCCTCCGGAATGGCGAGCTGCCACAGCGATTCGAGCCGGACCGGAACGCCGTTCAGGCGATAGGAGAACTGCGCGTTGCACAGATAGTGGAGAACGCTACCGATCACGTTACGGCGCAGCGTCTCCGGGAAATCCTGGAGCCCGGTGATGCGCGCAAACATGTCGCGCGGTACCGCGGTTGCCCACTGCCGCGCCGAGAGAAGCTCCACGTCGCGACCGTAGTCGGATGGCTTGCTGTCGCCGATCAGCCATTGCGTCAGATCGACGAGGTGCGTGGTGACGTCTGTGATGCCCTCACCCTGTACGGCGGTGTCGAAGTACCAGTGCGGTCGCACCAGCGGCCGCTGGTTTACGACCTTGTACAGGTGGTGAACGCTCCTCATCTCGATCGCCGGCTCCTCGGCATCAGTGCGGAAGCGCCCGAACACCGAGGGCTGTGCGGCAAGCGCATGCTGGACGCGGTTGGCGATCTCGTGACGCTCGGTCATGATGTCCATCGCCAGCGGTGCCGCGGCGGTGATCTCCTGCAACATCGAGATCTGGTCGCCGGCGATGAGCCAGGGCTTGTCGCCCAGAACGAGGAAGCCGTCCCCGTGCAGCAGGTGGACTGACTTCATCCGAGCGTCGTTTCTTCCCGCGATGATCACGACATCGCCGGGCCGCTCCGAGCGCAGGCGCTGCAGGTAGTCGGCGCCGCGGTACACGCTCAGCTTCCACCGCGTCGGGTCATGGGCACGCTCGTTGAACGCGCGCACGATACCCAGAAAGCGCTCCACGTCCGGTCCGTCTTCGGCGTAGACGTGGACATCGTCGCTCAACCGCGGATGGCTCTTGCGCAAAGTGAGCGCCGCGTGAAAGTGCCCTGGGTTGAGAACTACGAGGGTGTGCGGGTCTGCAGCCAATGCTCTCTCCCGTCGGTCATGTTAGAGGATCGGATGAGAGCGTGCTGGGCGACGCATTCGCTGCCGGCGTGCGCTCGCGATCGCATGGGGTAACATCCCTGGATGATCCTGCGCGATCGCCATCCGTGAGTTACCTTCACGCCGCTGGCCACCGGCTCGAGTACAAGTGGCTGCGCCCGCACGCGCGAACGACAGGACGGCAGGCGGAGGCTGCGCCTGTGCTCGTGTTTCTGCACGAAGGTCTGGGCTCGACGGCGCTGTGGAAGGACTTCCCCCAACTGGTCGTCGAAGCGACCGGCTGTCGCGCGCTGGTGTACTCGCGCTACGGCCATGGAAAATCCGACCGTCTGGCGCAACCGCGCACAGTCGACTACCTGCATCAGGAGGCGACGGAGACACTGCCTCAGGTGCTAGAGGCGCTATCTATCCGCAACCCGATCCTGATCGGCCACAGCGACGGCGCTTCCATCGCGCTGATCCACGCCGGTTCGGGCGCGGGCTCGGTGCGCGGCCTGGTGCTGATGGCGCCGCACGTGTTCGTGGAGGACATCGCGGTGGCGAGCATCGAACAAGCGAAGACCGCCTTCGAGACAACCGATCTCGCCACCAAACTGGGCCGGCATCACGACGACCCGGTTGGCGCTTTTCGTGGCTGGAACGACATCTGGCTTCACCCGGACTTCCGCGCCTGGAACATCGAAGCGTGTTTGCCGCGCATCATCGCACCGGTGCTGCTGATCCAAGGGGAAGACGACCAGTACGGCACGATGGCGCAGCTCGAGGCTATCGAGCGACAGCTCGGAGGACCCGTGGAGACCGTTGTACTCGCTGGGTGCGCGCACTCGCCTCACGTCGATCAAATGGAAGCTACGCTGGCAGCGATTGCGGGGTTTGTGGAATCAGTGAAGAGGTGAGGAGTTTGTACCCCGCTTCGATCCTGCTCGCACCACTATGGCAGAAAAAGGGCCGGATTCTGCTATCGGTCATCGCCATCGCCTTGGGCGTAGCGCTGGGATACGCGGTACAGCTGATCAATCGCACCGCGGCCAACGAGTTCGGGCAGGCGCTGTACACGCTCTCTGGAGACGCCGATCTCACCGTGCGGGGCGCGCGCGCCGGCTTCGATGAGGCGCTGTACCCGCCGATTGCGCGGCTGCCAGAGGTGGCAGTGGCCAGCCCGGCGCTCGAAGTCGAAGCGCACCTGCCGGGGCGCGATGAACCGCTGCGCCTGCTCGGGCTGGACGCCTTCCGCGCCGGCAGATTGCAGCCGGGGTTGGTCGGTGACGGCGGTGACCGGCTCGATACGTTGCGCTCCGATACGGTTTTCCTCAGCCGGTCTGCGGCGCAATCTCTGGGCCTCGAGCCCGGCGCAGTGCTCAGGGTCCAGGTGGGGCTCGACGACGTCGAGCTACGCATTGCGGGCCTGTTGTCTGCCGATGCGACGCAGCCGCGCCTCGCCGTCATGGACATTGCCGCCGCTCAGTGGCGCTTGCATCGCCTGGGCAGGCTGACGCGCATCGACCTGCGCCTTCGTCCCGGCGTCGACGTGACTGCGTTTAAGGAGCGGCTGCAGCGGACGCTGCCGCCCGGTGTATACGTGCAACGGCCGCGGTCTACCGTCGAGTCGAACCTGCGCCTCACGCGCGCCTACCGGATGAATCTCAACGTGCTGGCGCTGGTTGCGCTGTTCACGGGCGCGCTGCTGGTCTTTTCCACCCAGGTGCTTTCGGTTCTGCGCAGGCGTGGCGAGCTGGCGTTGCTGCGCGTGCTCGGAGTCACGCGCGCTCGAATGCTCGGGCTGCTCGCGATGGAGAGCGCGCTGGTCGGCACGATCGGGGCTGCGCTCGGCTTGGTCGCGGGACATCTGCTTGCAGTGGCGACGGTAGCCACAGTGGGCGCCGACCTCGGCGCGGGATTCTTCAGCGGGGTCAAACCGCAGCTGCGGCTGGACGCCACCGCGCTGGTGACGTTCTTCGCGGCCGGGGTCCTCGCTGCACTCGCGGGAGGCCTGCTACCGGCGCTCGAGGCCGCGCGCGCGCAGCCCGCGCCGGCGCTCAAGGCCGGCGACGAGCAGGTGTCTTACATCCGGATCCAGTCCCCGCGTGCCGGCCTCCTGCTGATGCTGGCGGGTGGCGTGTCGGCGCAGCTGCCTGCGCTTGGCGGACTGCCCCTGTTCGGCTACGGCGCGGTCGCGTTGTTGCTGGTCGGCGCCATCGTGCTGGTGCCGTGGATCTCGGCGCGCGTGTTTGCCGCGCTGCCGCTGCCGCGCGGAGTTCCGGGCGCGCTGGCGCTCGCGCAGTTGCGCGCCGCTTCGGCGCAAGCAGGCATCGGGTTGGCCGCTGTCGTCGCCGCCGTGGGGCTGATGATAGCGATGGCGATCATGGTTGCGTCCTTCCGAGACTCCCTGGACTCTTGGCTGCATCGCATGCTGCCGGCCGATCTCTACCTGCGCGCGGGGTCAGCCGGCGACACCGGCTTCCTCGACCAAACTGCGCAAGAAGCCATTGCGCAGCTACCTGGTGTGCGGCGCGTCGAGTTCCTGCGCGCACAGCAGGTCCTGCTCGACCCCTCCCTTCCGCGTGTCACGCTGCTGGCCCGGGATCTCGATGCCGCGCAGGCCGAGGCCGTTCTGCCGTTGGTCACGATCCCGGTCCGCCCAGGCCCTGGCGAGCCCCATTCCATATGGATCACGGAGATGGTTGCGGACCTGTATCGGCTGCGCCCCGGCGCGCGTGTCGAAGTGCCGCTGGCAGGACACAACACTGCCTTCACCGTTGCGGGCGTCTGGCGCGACTATGCCCGGCAGAATGGCGCGCTGTTGATCGACAGAGCGGTCTACGTCGCTCTGACGCACGATCGTCTGGCGACAGACGTGGCGCTGTGGCTGGCTCCGGGCGTCACGGCGGAACAGGTGCAGGCTGCGCTGCGAGATAGGCTGCCTGGTAGCGAGCGCATCGAGGTGGCGCTGCCGGACGAGATTCGACAGCTTTCGCTCTCGATCTTCGATCGTACTTTCGCCGTCACTTATGCGCTCGAGGGCTGCGCCATCCTGATCGGCTTGGTTGGCTTGTCCACCGGCGTAGCCGGCCAGGTGGCTGCGCGCCGACGCGAGTTCGGCGTGCTGCGCCACATCGGCATGACCCGGCGGCAGATCGGCGTCATGCTCGCCTGCGAGGGACTGTTGTCCAGCGCACTGGGCCTGGCCGTGGGCTTGATTCCTGGCTGGCTGATCAGCCTGATCCTGGTCCACGTCATCAATCGGCAGTCCTTCCACTGGAGCATGGAACTGCACATGCCCTGGGGCCTGCTCGCGCTCCTCGCTTTGGCGTTGCTCCTGTTGGCAACGCTGACTGCAGCAGTGAGCGGACGCCAGGCGATGGGAAGCGAAGTGGTCCGGGCGGTGAAGGATGACTGGTGAGACGGGGCGGCAATGGCGCCCTCTCGCCTGCGCTACACTGTATTCACAACCAGAGCAGGGGAGACGATGATGCACAGGGCGATAGTGTCCGTGGCGCTTGCATTCGCGCTGGCGGCATCCGCGCAGGCCTCAGATCAGGTCAAGGTCGGCTTCATGAGCACGCTGTCAGGGCCGGGCGCTGCCATCGGCATCGACATCCGGGACGGCTTCAACCTGGCGCTCAAGATGAGTGGCGGCAAACTCGGCGGGCTGCCTGCGGAAGTGATCGTGACCGACGATCAGCAAAACCCGGACATGGGCCGGCAGACCGTGGACAAGTACATCAAGCGCGACCATGTCCACTTCGTGACCGGCATCGTCTTCTCCAACGTTCTGTTGGCGGTGGCGCCGGTGGTCTTCGACAGCAAGACCTTCCTGATCAGCGCCAACGCGGGGCCGTCGCTGCTCGCGGGTGAGAAGTGCAGCCCGTGGTTCTTCAGCGTGTCCTGGCAGAACGACGGCGTCCCCGAAGCGGCGGGAAAGTACATGGCGGACAAGGGTTTCAAGAACGTCTTCCTGCTGTCGCCAAACTATCCGGCGGGCAAGGACATGGTCGCCGGGTTCAAGCGTTTCTACAAGGGCAGCGTCGCGGACGAGGTCTACCCGCGCCTGGGTCAGCTGGACTACTCAGCCGAGCTGGCGCAGATCCGTGCCGCGGCGCCCGGTGCCGTGTTCTTTTTCCTCCCCGGCGGAATGGGCATCAACTTCATCAAGCAGTTCTCCGCCTCCGGGCTGAGCAAGGAGGTGACGCTGGTCACCACGGCGTTCTCCGCCGATGAGGACGTGATCCCTGCCGTGGGCGAGCCCATGCTGGGGATCTACAACACCGGCTTCTGGAACCACGATCTGGACAACCCGGAGAACCGGACTTTCGTGGCTGCGTTCGAGAAGGAGTACGGGCGACTGCCCAGTGGGTTCGCGGCCCAGGGCTACGAGGCGGCGCGAGCGATCGACGCGGCAGTGCGGGAGGTCAAGGGAAAGCTCGAGGACAGCGAGGCCGTGCGCAAGGCGCTGCGTGCCAATACGTTCAAGTCGGTGCGCGGGCCGTTCAGGATCAACCGCAACGGTTTTCCGATCCAGAACTACTACCTGCGCGTAGTGGAGCGCGATGCCAAAGGCCGCATCACGAACCGCACGCTCAGTACGGTGTTGAAAGACCATCCAGACGCGTACGCAGAGCAGTGCCCGCTGAAGTGACGGCATGGCCACTCTGATCCTGGAGCAGACCCTCAACGGTCTGCAGTTCGGCCTGATGCTGTTTCTGCTGGCCGCCGGGCTCACGCTCGTGTTCGGGATCATGGACCTCATCAACCTGGCGCACGGCTCGCTGTACATGATCGGCGCCTACCTGGTGGCGACTGTCGTCCGCGCGACCGGCTCCTTCGCCCTGGCGGTGCTGGTGGCGGTCGTGGGCACTGCAGCGATCGGGGTGCTGCTCGAAGTCACTGTTCTGCGCCGGCTCTACACTCGCGACCACCTCTCCCAGGTCCTGGCGACGTTTGCGCTGCTGCTGATCTGCAACGAGATCGTGCGCATCATCTTCGGCTCGCAGCCCATGATGCTGAGCATGCCGGATGCCCTGGCCGGGCCGGTGCAGCTGCTGCCGGGCTTTTACTACCCCGCCTTCCGCCTGGCCGTGATCGGCGTCGGCCTGGCGGTAGCCATGCTGCTTTACCTGCTGGTGGGCCAAACGCGTGCAGGCATGTGGGTGCGCGCAGGTGCGTCCAATCGCGAGATGGCAGCGGCCATGGGCGTTGACGTCAAGCTCCTGTTCACCGCGGTCTTCGGCGTTGGCGCCGCGCTTTGCGCTATCGCTGGCGCCATGCTTGGACCGATACTGGCTGTGCAGGTGGGCATGGGCGAGAGCATCCTGATCCTCGCTTTCGTGGTGATCGTGATCGGCGGTATCGGCTCCATCCGCGGCGCGCTGGTGGGAGCGCTGCTGGTGGGCATGGTGGACACGGTCGGCCGCGCCTTCCTGCCGATGCTGTTGCGCAGCTTCCTGTCGCCCGCTGTAGCTTCCGGCCTCGGCCCTACGCTCGCGTCGATTGCCATTTACGTCCTCATGGCGGCGGTGCTTTTCTGGCGGCCGCAGGGCTTGTTTCCGGCCCGGGCGTGAGTGCCGACGCGAGTCGCCGCGATGCGTAACGGGTTAGCCATCAGCATGCTGGTGCTGCTGGTGGCATTCCCGCTCGCGGCCAAGCATTGGGACCAGCTGTTCTACGTGAGTTTCGCCAGCCGGATTTTGATCTACGCCTTGGCGGCCAGCAGCCTGAATCTGATCCTCGGCTACGGCGGGATGGTCAGCTTCGGACATGCCGCGTTCCTCGGCACCGGCGCCTATGCGGTGGCGATACTTATGGCGGAGGGTGTGACCAGCGCCTGGCTGAGCTGGCCGCTCGCCGTGATGGTGTCGGCGCTCTTCGCCCTGGTGATCGGGGCGGTCTCGCTGCGCACGCGCGGCGTTTACTTCATCATGATCACGCTCGCATTCGCGCAGATGGCCTACTACTTGTTCATCTCTCTGCGGGCCTACGGCGGGGAGGACGGACTCAACTTGGCGGCACGCTCTCGTGTGGGTTTCGGCCTGGACCTCGCCGGCGATCTCACGTTTTACTACGTGGTCCTCGCGCTGGTCATGGCCTGCTTGTACCTTATGCAACGGCTGCTGAGCGCTCGCTTCGGGCAGGTGGTACAGGCCATCCGCGATAACGAAACGCGCATGGAAGCGATCGGCTTTCCCACCTATCGCTACAAGCTGATCTGTTTCGCTCTGGCCGGGGGCGCAGCCGGACTGGCGGGCGCGCTGCTGGCGAACCAGAACGGGTTCGTCAGCCCCAACCTGCTGCAGTGGACTCAGTCTGGGACATTGATGGTGATGGTGATCCTGGGTGGCGTCGGCTACCTCTACGGCGGCGCGCTGGGGGCGGCTGTGTTCCTCATCCTCGAGGAAGCGCTATCGGCGTACACGGTGCACTGGCAGCTGGGTCTGGGATTGGCGCTGCTCGCCATTGTTCTGTATGCGCGGCAGGGCCTGGCAGGGCTGCTCGCCGGTTCAGCGGCCGAGAGGCGGTGAGCTGGTGGCTGACGCGCTTCTGAAGGTCGATGGCCTGCTCAAGCACTTCGGTGGCGTGACCGCTACTGACCATGTCGACTTGTCTGTCCCGTCCGGCGAACTCCACGGACTGATCGGCCCCAACGGCGCAGGCAAGACCACGCTGATCCACCAGCTTTCAGGCGCGCTGCGCGCGGACGCCGGCACAATCTTTTTCAATGGGCGCGACATCACACGCGCCAGCCTGCACCAGCGCGTGCACTTCGGAGTGGCGCGCTCGTATCAGATCACCAGCATCTTCCGCAGCGTCACCGTCGTGCACAACCTGGCGCTCGCGGTACTGGCGCGCAGCGGTTCGAGCCTGGGGTTCTGGCGACCGCTGGCGCGCGAGCCGGTGTTGTTCGACGAGGCGCGGGCGCTGGTAAATCAGGTGGGACTCGGCGGCCGGGAGAATGTGGTTGCGGGCCGGTTGGCGCATGGCGAGCAGCGTCAGCTCGAGGTCGGACTGGCACTGGCGACTCGCGCTCGACTGCTGCTGCTCGACGAGCCCATGGCGGGTCTCGGACCCGAGGAGTCTCAGCGCATGGTGGCATTGATCGCCGGCCTGAAAGGTGCGATCACGCTGCTGCTGGTGGAGCACGACATGGACGCGGTGTTCCGCCTGGCCGATCGGATCTCGGTGCTCGACTCCGGGCGCATCATCGCGACCGGAACGCCGGAGGCGATACGCAACGACGAGGGAGTCAAGCGCGCCTATCTGGGAGAGGCGGCACCCGCATGACTGCCCCCTTGCTGCTCAGAGTGGAAGGCCTCGAGGCTGCTTATGGGAGCAGTCAGGTGTTGTTCGGCATCGACCTGGAGCTGAGAAGCGGCGAGGTGGCCACTCTGCTGGGGCGCAACGGCATGGGCAAGACCACGACCGTCCGGGCGCTGCTCGGCCTGACGCCAGCGCGCTCGGGGGCCGTCACCTTCCGTGGCGAGCGCATCGAATCCCGGCGGCCGGACCAGATCGCGCGCATGGGCGTGGCGCTGGTGCCCGAGGGGCGCCAGATCTTCCCCAATCTGACTGTGCGCGAGAACCTGCTGGCCTTCGCGGAAAACCGAGCACGCGCCACGCACCCGTGGAAGCTGGAGCGCGTGCTGGCCTTATTTCCAGCTTTGGCGTTGTGCGCCAGCCGGATGGGTAATCAGCTCTCGGGCGGCGAGCAGCAGATGCTCGCCATCGGCCGCGCGCTGATCACCAACCCAGAGCTGGTGATCCTGGACGAGGCCACTGAAGGTCTCGCGCCTATGATCCGCGAAGAAGTCTGGCGTTGCCTGTCGATGCTCAAGGCCGCAGGCCAAACGATTCTGGTGATAGACAAATACGTGGAGCGGCTCATTCCGCTCGCCGATCATCACACCATTATCGAGCGCGGTCGCGTAGCGTGGCGCGGCAGCTCGACGCAGCTTGCCGCCGATCGCGGCCTTTGGCATCGCTATCTCGGCGTGTAGCAGGCGCAGGCGCCGCCTGTGCGTTCCACGATTTTCAGATTTTCAGCGCAGTGAAGTAGAATCGGCCTCGTCGGTCCAATGCCGGTCAGCGCAGACCAGCGTCTGACCGCACTCGGCATCGCAATCGTCGGAGGAATCATGCTCAGCTATGACGTCACGGAATGGGGAAAACCGCTGCAAAAGGCGTCGCGCGAAACGCCCAAGCCGACTGGAACCGAGGTCTTGCTCAGACTCAAGTACTGCGGCGTCTGCCACAGCGACGTCCATATCCACGAGGGCTACTTCGATCTCGGCGGCGGCAAGCGCTTCTACATGTCCGAACGCGGCATGAAGCCGCCGGTCACGCTCGGCCACGAACCTTACGGCACCGTGATCGCAGCCGGCCCCGACGCCAGCGACGTCCCGATCGGCGAGGACCGCCTGGTGTGCCCCTGGATTGGCTGCGGAACGTGCGCGCGTTGCCGCGAGGGCCAAGACAACTATTGCATGACGCCGCGCTTCATCGGTATTCAGCGCCCGGGCGGCTACGCGGACCACCTGCTGATCCCGCATCCGAAATACCTGGTCGACGCCACCGGCGTCGACCCGGCGTGGGCGGCGACGTTGTCCTGCTCCGGGCTGACGACCTACTCGGCGGCGTCCAAGCTCGACCCCATCCCGCGCGACGAGTGGGTGGCGGTGATGGGTGCCGGTGGTCTTGGGCTGATGGCCATCGAGATGCTGAAGGCGGCGGGGCACCAGCGCATCGTCAGTATCGATATCGACGCGGCCAAACTCGATGCAGCGCGCGCCGCCGGCGCAGCTGCAGCGGTCGATGGGCGCGACCCGGGAGCGGCAAAGGCGCTAAAGGAGATTACCGGCGGGACGATTTACGGCGCGATCGATCTGGTCGGTGCCGCGAGCACGGCAACCCTGGCGCTTGGCGCGCTGCGCAAAGGCGGGCGGCTGATCCTGGTCGGCCTGTTCGGCGGCGAGATTCCGCTTTCGCTGGTCTCCCTCATCCAGCGCGCGATCACGATCCAGGGTTCCTACGTTGGCACGGTCGCCGAATTGAAGGAGGTCGTTGCGCTAGCTCGCGCCGGCCAGCTCAAACGCATCCCGATCGAAAAGCGGCCGCTCTCGGAAGTGAGCCGCACCCTGGAGCAGCTGAAGGCGGGAACCGTGATCGGCCGGGTGGTGGCGGAGATTTAGTCTTGTCTTGGGCGCGAGGCGGGGATTCGCGCCACACGCTTCCCTATCGATACCCAGGCTCGCCAGGCAGCGGTGTACGCTGAGGCCTGTACTCAGGGTTGAGCTTCAGCGTCCATTCGACTATTACAGGCGCCGCCTCTTCTAGCTCCACGCGCGTGAGCGTTGCGTCTTCGGAGCCCTCCATGCGCGGATGCCACACGCGGACCTGATAGCGCCCGGGAGGCAGGTCGTCCAGGTCGACGCGGCCGTCGGCCGCGGTTTTGCCAAAGTAGGGCGTCTCGGCCACATAGAGGTACCCGATCATCCAGTCGTGGATGTTGCAGCCCAGCTTGACGATTCCGGGCTTGTCGAACAGCACCGGCTGCGAGGGGGTCCCTTTGTACAGCGGCAGCTCGAAACTCTTGGCCGGGGAAAAAGAGTAGACGTGGTGGCGGATGTTATCCTTGTTCGGGAACTGAACGTAGGAGCCGGCCCTCACGGGCTTCACGTAGGGCACGAACTCCTTGTCGACTTGGTCTACGACTTCCACGGTCTTGCCCATCGGGGGCAGCCGGCTGTCCTCCGGGACTGCTACGACTACGGCATTGGGCAACGGCTTCGCATCGGCTCCAAAGACCATCGCACTGACCTTCGCTGCCTGCGCGCCGGTCGCGGAGACCAGGCACGCCAGCATCGCGAGATGCCGTCCAAGAGGAGCGATCATCAGTAGCTGTAGGTGAAGGTGACGCTGATCAGGTTCGCGTAGTACTGGCCTAGATCGGATTCGGCCTGGCTCCTGCGGTACGCATACACCAGGTTGATGGCGGTGCGCCGACCCAGAGTATGGCTCCACGCCAAGCTGATCGTCTGGGTGTTCGCATTTATCCGGTACGCGATCCCCCCGCTGCCGAAGACTGGATCCGGGGCCGCGCGGTCCGAGTATTCCAGGATTTCTTCGTCCGGTTGCGTCACGGAGGTCACGGTACCGGTCCGCCAAGTGTAGGACAGGGAGAGTCGATCCGCAGCAGTTGCTAGGAATGTTGTTTGAGCACCGAAGTTCCACCCATAGACGTCATAGGGCGAGCCAACCATGGTCGGGATCAGCGGCGGCTGCGTTTGGTCCGCGACATAGGCGTCATAGCGAATGGTCCCGCGCAGCGACCAGCGCTCGTTCAGCTGCATCCCCAGCGTGGCACCGGCTTCATACTGCCAGCCGTCCTGGTACTTGTACTGGTAGCTGTGATATACGCCCTGGGCCACGATCGCCAGCCATGGCGCCTTGGGGCCGAGACCGAATTTTGCGCGCAGCTGAGCCCGCGCTCCCAGCCCGACGTTGCTGAGGCCCGTATAGCGGAAATACGCATCGGAGCGGGCCAGAAGACTCAGGCCTAGCGCGGTGCTCGCGCCAAGCGGCTCATACAGCCCCGCGGAGAGGTCGACCACTGCTGCAGTGTCTGCCTTGCGATCGTCGGCCTCGAAGCCATTGGACAGGTTGTCGTCGTAGGCGAAGCCCCCGGTGGCGTCAAAGCCCCACTCAGGGCGCGCGTGCGAGGTAGAGAGCGTGAGCGCGCAATACAGGCAGCACGTCGAGAGGTGCTTCAGTGTCAACCGCGTCCAGAGTCGCGTCATAGGTTTCGTGCTTGCGGGAGAACTGCGCACTCAGACCACCGGCATCCCGTCCCAGGCCCCGGTCGACTTATCGCGCGGTTGCCTCGGCTGCCATTCGCAGCTCGCCATCCAATCGATGAGCTTTTCCGGGGGTAGAGGACGACAGATGCCAAAGCCCTGTCCCAGGTCGCATCCCAGCTCCCGCAGCACGCCCAGGACTTCGGTGTTCTCGACCCCCTCGGCGACGACCGTCAAGCCCAGGCTGTGGCCGAGGTCTATGGTGGAGCGCACGATCGCGGCATCTTTGTCCCGACCCGAGATGTGGGTCACGAAGGTCCGATCCACTTTGAGCTCATCGCACTGCAGCCGCTGGATGTAGGCGAGCGATGAATAGCCGGTGCCGTAATCGTCGATGGACAGCCGCAGCCCGAGGTGCTTGAGCTCGCGCATGGTTTCCTGGACGCGGTGCGGGTCCTCCACCAAGGCGCTCTCGGTGACCTCGGCGATGACCATGTTCGGCGGAACGTCGTGTTTGCGCGTTGCTGTCGCGAATACCGCCGAGAGCTCGCGGTCGAGCAGATCGCGCGTGGAAACGTTGATCGAGATGCTGAGGGAGACGCCGGCGGCGCGCCAGACCCCACACTGGCGCATCGCCTCCGGTATCACCCACCGGGTCACCTCCCTGATCACGCCGGTCTGCTCGGCGAAGGGGATGAACTCAGAAGGCGAAACGATCCCGCGGTCGGGGTGATCCCAGCGCACCAGCGCCTCGACGCCGACCAACCGCCCGCGCCGCAGATCGATCTTCGGCTGATAGTGGAGCCTGAGCTGGTTCTCCGCGATCGCTTTGCGCAAATCGCTGAGCAGCGACAGTTGCTCGGCGCGGTGCTTGTCGTAGCTTGCCTGGTACACTGCGACGCCAGATCTCCGCTGCTTGGCCTCATACATGGCAACGTCGGCGTGACGCAGCAAGACGCCGGGGTCCTCGCCATGCGCCGGGCACTGGGCGATGCCGATGCTCGACCCCACGTCCACGGGCTGGCGCTCGATCTCGATCGGCTGCTCGAGCACTGCGTCTATCATGCGTGCAACCACCAGCGCCCGCTCCGCGTTGCCGGTGGCGAGCAAGACTCCAAACTCGTCTCCGCCAAGCCGCGCCACCGTGTCGGACTCCCGGACCGCGTTGCGCAGGCGCTTGGCCACCTCCTGAAGGACAACGTCGCCTGCGCCATGGCCCAGCGTGTCGTTGATGTACTTGAAGCGGTCCAGGTCCATGACCAGGACCGACACCGGAGACCCGGTGCGACGGTACAGCTTCACCGCCTGTGACAGGCGGTCGTTGAACATTGCGCGGTTGGGAAGGCCGGTGAGAGTGTCCTGGTAAGCCAGGCGCATGACCTCGGCCTCGCGCGCGGCGATCCCTTCCAGCATGTGGTTGAAGCTGGTCGCCACCGCCCCGACCTCGTCGCCACGCCTGATCTCGATGCGCCCGGTGTAGTCCCCGTCCCGAACCCGCTTCGCGAACTGAGTGAGCGCGCCCAGCGGATGAGTAATGCGACGGGCCAGGACGACGCTTCCGATGATCGACGCGCTGATGCTGGCCAGAGTCAGCAGGACGAGCAGCGACTTCAGGCGCTCGATGGGCTCCATGCCTTCGGAGACGGAGCGCTGGAGGACGATCTTGAGCGGGTCGCTGCCCTGCTTCGCCAGCGTAGTGACGGCGGTGTCGAATCCGCCTAGCCGCAGAGGGGAACCGGTCGTGGTGTCTTGCGCCGACACCGCGGACAGCGAGGCTTCCATATCCTTGCGCGTGCGGGTGGTGGCGAGCAGCTGCCATGCGTTGCTCGCATCCTGTCCCAGAAAGGACACGTGCAGCGACGTGAGGGCGCGCAGATCGTTGAGGAAGCCAGCGTCGATGAGGAAACCCATCGCGACCCACGCGATCGGATCGGGCGTGAGCACCGGGACGACGACAACTTGGTATAGGCGGCTGTCGATCATCAGCAGGGCCGAGGCTCTACCGCGCTGCTGCGCGGAGCGGATGAGAGCAGGCCGAGGAAACGGCCGGCGCCCCGCTCCCGGATGGAGCGAATCGGCGAGCAGAATGTTCTCGGGCGATACCAGCATCATCACGCTGGCTTGCACTCGCGCACCATGGTTGTGGAGCACGGAGGGGATAGTAGGCGAGTCACCCGTTGCGATCGCCTGTCTGAACGCGAAGTCCTTGGACAGAACCTCCGCGGCTTGCAGCAGGCGCTGCTGATTTTGGTCCATGAGGCGGAGGAACACGCGCTCCCCGACCTGCAGTTCCTCGGCGTTTCTCTCGCGCGCGATGCCAGCGCTGAATCGGTCGACGAGCAGCAGCACGCTCGCCTGCACGACCGTGAACAACAACGCGAACACGAGCGCGAGCCGCGTGCTGAGACTGCCAACC
>Ga0326726_10002458_pt1 | contig 17041 bp, 18 predicted proteins | sample MHFenrmetagenome_2_FD_207603 | JGI IMG/M metagenome (GOLD analysis project Ga0326726, IMG submission 207603) | Lab enriched peat soil microbial communities from Michigan Hollow, Ithaca, NY, United States - MHF15MN | ecosystem: Environmental > Terrestrial > Soil > Wetlands > Peat | place: USA... | reverse complement strand
TACGCCCGGGGGCTCCTCGAGCGGTTCGGCGGCGGCGGTGGGCGACCGCATGGTGCCGCTCGCCCTGGGAACCCAGACCACGGCGTCGACCATACGGCCCGCGTCGTTTTGTGGCTGCGTCGGCTACCGCCCGACCTGGGGCGACCTGCGCTGCCACGGCGTGATGGAAGCCGCGGGGTCGCTCGATACCCTGGGCGTGATCGCGCGCTCTATCGAGGACGTGGCGCTCTATCGCGACGTGCTCCTCGGCGTCCCTCCGCGGCCGCTCGCCGCGCCGTCGACGGATGCCCCGCGAATCGGCTTCTGCCGCACGCCGTTCTGGAGCCGGTGCGAGCCCGCGACGCAGAGAATGCTGGAGGAATGCGCCGCGAGCCTCGCCCGCGCCGGGGCGAAGGTTTCCGATGTGACCTTGCCCCCGGAATTCGAGCGCGTCGAGGACGCGCATCGCTGGATCTCGAGCTTCGAATTCGCGCGCAACCGCGCCTGGGAGATCGACCGCCACTGGGAGCGGATCAGCGAGACCCTGCGCAACAACCGGCTGAAGGACGGCCTCGCGTGCAGCTTCGAAAAGTACCGGGAGGCGCGAAGCTTCGCGGCGCGCATGCGCCGCAGGCTGCACGAGCTGCTCGCCGACTACGACGTGCTGCTTTCGCCTTCGGCCTCGGGCGAGGCGCCGCTCGGCCTGGGCTCGACCGGCGACGCCTCGTTCTGCGTCATCTGGACCACGACGCACGTGCCGGCGGTGACGCTGCCGCTCTTTACCGGCCCCAACGGGCTGCCGGTCGGCGCGCAGCTGGTTGCGCGGCGCAACAACGACCACTCGCTGTTCGAGGCGGCGCGATGGGTCCTCAGACGCTTCCATTGACGCCTCCTGGCCGCGGCGTCTGCCGCTATACTCCTTGACCTTCCGCCCCATCGAACACCCGCTCAAGGAGGATGTCATGAAAGTCTGGCTTACCGGATTGCTCGTTCTGCTCGCCGCGCCCGTGTTCGCGCAGGACGCGGTTCCGGCGATTCCCTTCCAGGGGTCGGACCCACTCAAGATGCCGAAGGACCTGTATCTGGGCGAGGTGACGGGCGTCGCGGTCAACGCGAAAGGGCACATCTTCGTCCTGTCGCGCGGCAACACCACCGGCCCCGCGTACGCGGCGGCCGCCGCGCAGCTGCTCGAGTTCGACGCCACCGGCAAGTTCGTTCGCGAGATCGGCAAGAACCTTTACGCCTGGTCCTTCGGGCACACCGTGCGCATCGACCGCGGCCAGAACATCTGGGTCGCGGACAAGGGCTCGGACATGGTGGTCAAGTTCAGCCCCGCGGGCCGGGTGCTCCTGGTATTCGGGCGCAAGCAGGAAGCGTCCGATGAGGACACCGCGCCGCTCAAGCATCCCCAGACGCCTCTTCCCGCCGAGGACGGGCGCTTCCGCCAGGTGACGGACGTCGCCTTCGATCCCGCCGGCAACGCCTTCATCAGCGACGGCTACATCAACTCGCGCGTCGCCAAGGTGGACAAGAACGGCAGCTGGCTCAAGTCCTGGGGCCATCGCGGCAGCAAGCCCGGCGAGTTCAACACGCCGCACTCGATCACCGCCGACGCGAAGGGCAACCTCTACGTCGCGGACCGCGGCAACCGGCGCATCCAGGTGTTCGACGGGGAGGGGACGTTCCTGCGTGAGTTCACCATCGACGTGCCTTACGACCCGAAAGCCCGCCCGGCGATCGGCAACCTGCCCGACGTCGCGAAGATCGAGGCCTCAGGCAGTCCCAAGACCATGATGCCGGGCTCGCCATGGGCGGTGTGCATCACGCCCGGGCCGAAGCAGGTGCTCTACACCGCCGACGCCTTCCCCGGGCGCGTCTACAAGCTGTCGCTCGAAGGCAAAGTGCTCGGCGTGCTCGGCGAGTCGGGCAAGCAACTCAAGCAGTTCGGCTGGGTCCACGAGATCGCCTGCCCCTCCGAGAACGTGCTCTACGTCGCTGAGCTCCTGAACTGGCGCGTGCAGAAGCTGGTGCTGAATCCGAAGAAATAAGGGCAGGGCTGGAATTTCGACCGGTCCGGGGCCGTTTACCATGACGACCTTCGTGCGCGGCCACGGCCGCATAGTCCTTTCGGCGTTCTTGACGAAGGCGCAACCTGGTTAGGGCAGGCTCTCTAACTGTTCTTCACAAAGGAGACCGTCATGCACCGCATCATACTTCCCGTCGTTGCGTGCGCACTCGTTCTGGCGGCCGCCCCTGCGCGGGCGGACCATTTTTCAGCGAAATTCTCGGGCTTCGAGGAGATCGGCGGGCTGGGCGCGGGCGAAACCGGCGCCATCCTGTCGGACGGCAAGGGCTCGCTCGTTCTTGACCTCGACCGGCGCAACCAGGTCCTCACCTTCACCCTGGAGTATTCGGGGCTGAGTGCGCCCGTGACGCAGGCTCACATCCATTTCGGCAAGAGGCATGTTGCAGGCGGAATCATGGTGTTCTTCTGCTCCAACCTCACTAGTGCACCGGCGGGCACGCAGGCTTGCCCGGCGAGCGGGGGCACGGTGACCGGAACCATCACGGCAGCCAACGTGATCGGGCCGACGGCGCAGAACGTCACGGCCGGCAATTTCGACGCGGTCACCGACGCGCTCGACTCCGATACCGCCTACGGCAATATTCACACGACGAACTTCCCGGCAGGGGAGATTCGCGGCCAGATCCGCCGGGGTCATCGCGATCACGACCGCCGCGACTAGGCGGCGCGTCACGGACAAGCGGGGGTTGAACGCCCTCGCTTGTTCCGCGAGTTGTTCACAAAATCTGTGCGTAGCCTGTGGACAGCTTGCGGGTTTTCAAACGGTGTTCCGCGAGAAACGTTCTGTCCGAACGCACTGCTCAACCGTTATGCACGATGCTCCAGGATTGTCGCCTTGAAGCGACAAACAGGGATACCGCTAGCCTTGAGTGGGTGAATCTTGCGCTACGACGAAATAGTCTAGTGAAGTCGAAAGACGACTGGACCCCTTTAAGACGTCCAAGGTTGAGCAGGAAGACGCATTTGCGTTCGGTTCACTCGCCCGTGAAACGGTGGATCATGCGCCGGTCGCGCTTGGTCGGGCGACCGCGCGTGTCGTGCGCGGGATGCGGCCCAGCTCGGCGCATGAGCAGCATCTGCTCTCGCCGCAAGCTGCTCTCCTTGCCCTCGGCATAGAGCTTCGCCGCCTCGGATGCGGGCCCGCGCCGCGCGGACACGGCACGCACCTCGACCAGCCATTGCAGCTCGCCCGAGCGCACCTCGAGCCGATCGCCAGGTCTCACGCCCTTCCCCGGCTTCGCTCGCTCGCCGTTCAGCTTTACCTTGCCGCCCGCGACCGCCTGCGCGGCGAGGCTTCGCGTTTTATAGAACCGCGCCGCCCACAGCCACTTGTCGATGCGCAGCCGACCAAGCTCATTGCCCGTCCCTTTGCTTCCGTCGCCGGTCATGCTGTAAGCATAGACGAATGCAGGGATGTCTCACCCATCACAATAACGAGACGCCGACGATCAGGGCCGAACGGCAAGACACCTTGGATCGGCCGAGAGCTTAGGGATCGGGACCGTGCGCAGCGGATCGGGCTTGATAGGTAGCCGATCTCGATGCATGCCAGGCGCCCGAAAAGGCACAGGAATCAATTCCCTATTGTTTTAGTCGGAAATAGGATGATGCGGTGCACCAATTTCTGCTAGAATGTAAGCAATCTAATTGAGCCAAAAGGTAATTTTGCCATGAAGTCCCGGAATAACGAACTGCAATCCAGCTCGAGTATGGTTGGCTGGCTGGATAGTGTGCAGATGAGCGAGCACGACCGCGAGATCGCCAAAGCCTACCTGCGCAAGACCGAGACCGTGCTCAACCTGATCTGGCTCGCTGGCGCGAGAATTCGCGCCGCACTCGCGCGCGGCTCGGTCGATCACGCACCGGTCGGGACCGGGTCGAGCGGGCAAGCAGCGAGCGTAGCCCATCGTGCGTAAGCAGTTGCCGCAGGCGGAGAAAGGGAATATTTGCCTGAGACCATGGCCATTACGAAGACCCTGAGCGCGGCCGATCGCGCCGTCTTGGCTACGCACCTACTCGCGCTCTCCAGCGAGGACCGGAGGCTGCGTTTCGGCGTGGCGGCGTCGGATACGGTCCTGCGCAACTATGTCGCCCGCATCGATTTCGACCGCGATGCAGTATTCGGCTTCTTCGCCGATGACTTGTCGCTCGGCGGGGTGGCGCACGTTGCGATCGCCGAAGGCGTTGCGGAACTCGGCGTGAGCGTCCTCGCCGCTTATCGGCGCCGCGGCGTCGGCTCGGCGCTGTTTCAGCGGGCTTCGGATTTCGCGCGCAACCATTTCATCCGGACCCTGTTCGTGCATTGCCTAACCGAGAATGCCGCGATGATGCACATCGCGCGCAAGTCCGAAATGAAGATCGTCACCGGCGGGGGCGAGGTCGACGCGCATCTGCAGCTACCGCCGCTGGACGTGGGAACCGTAGCCACCGAATTCTTCCAGGAACGCCTCGCGCTATTCGACTACAACCTCAAAGCGCATGTGCTTGCCTCGCTACACCTGCAGGCTGCGTTCACCAGCCGGCCGATCACGGCGATCGTCGTCGAGCCAGTCCCTCCATCGCCCTGAAAACCGGCTCGAACGCGCGGCCTCGCTGGTCAGCGTTTACTGATTGAATTCGCTGGAGCCGGCCTCATATAAGTTAGATGGACGCTTACCTGCATGTCGTTTGCCCCAACTGCAATACCACCAACCGCGTCCCGCGCGAGCGGCTCGATGCGGGGGCAAAGTGCGGCAGCTGCAAGAAAGCGCTGGTGTCCGCTCATCCGTTCGAACTCTCCAAGGCGGGCTTCGAGCGCCACGTAGGCGCCAATGATCTGCCGGTGGTGATCGATTTCTGGGCGCCGTGGTGCGGGCCGTGCCGCATGATGGCGCCCGCGTATGAACAGGCTGCGGCGCAACTCGCACCGAACGTGCGGCTCGCCAAGCTCAACACCGAGGCCGAGCCGGACATTGCTGCGCGCTTCGGCATTCGCGGCATCCCGACGCTGATCGCGTTCAGGAACGGGCGCGAGGTCGCGCGGCAATCGGGGGCAATGGACCTGCCCGGACTGCTTGGGTGGATAAGAGCCAATGTTTGATGCCGTGAGCGCATATGTCATCGCGTAATCCGACCGGCTGGATGTGGGCACAAGCCTGCGATCTCTTGGACCAGGCCGAGCGCATGCATCGGCAGTTCTTTCGCCTCGCTGCGTCCGGACGCACGCAGGCACTGTGGGAACCGCCGGTCGACGTGTTCGAGGACGAACGCGAAATCATCGTGGTTGTCGCCCTGCCGGGTGTAGCGGTCGAGCGCGTCGAGATCACGCATGAGCCAGGCATGCTGGTGGTGCGCGCCAGCCGCCGCATCCCGTTCGCCGGTTCGCCTCGTGCAGTACGGCGGCTCGAGATTCCGTACGGCCTTTTCGAGCGGCGCATCCAGCTGCCGGAGGGGCGGTTTGACGCCGGCACGAGCGAGTACCTGGACGGATGCCTGATACTGAGGCTGCGCAAGACGGGACAATTGTGAACGAAGATATCATCACCAACATCAATCCGGTCAGCGCCGATACCGGAGCACGCATCGAAGCGGGCACGCCCGCTGCGCAGCTGCAGCCGCAAGGCACGTTGCGCCCGCTGCCGCAAGATGCGCTTGTCATTGTGCCGGTGCGCAACGTCGTGCTGTTTCCCGGCGCCGTGTTCCCGCTGGCCGTAGGCCGCGAGCGCTCGCGCGCCGCTGCGCAGGAGGCGGCGCGCCTGGAGCGTCCGCTCGGCGTGCTGCTGCAGAGCAAGCCTGATGTCGAACTGCCGGGCCCCGGCGACATGCACTGGGTCGGCACCACCGCCAACGTGCTGCGCTACATCACGGCGCCCGACGGCGCGCACCATGTGATCTGCCAGGGGGTGAAGCGTTTCCGGGTGCTGCAATTCCTGGACGGCTATCCCTTCATGGCTGCACGCGTGGAGTTCATCGAACAATCCGACCAGACCGATCCGGACATCGAAGGTCGGGCACTCAAGCTGAAGCAGCGCGCGGTCGAGATATTGGAACTGCTGCCGCAGGTGCCCTCGGAAATGGTGTCCGCGCTGCATGGCGTGGAAGGTCCCGCGCGGCTCGCGGACTTCATTGCGGGCGTGATGGATATCAGCACCGAGGAAAAGCAGAAACTGCTCGAGATGTTCGACCTGAAGACGCGGCTCGACCGGCTGCTCGAACTCTTGGCGCACCGCATCGAGGTGCTGAAAGTCTCACGGGACATCGACGAGCGCACCAAGGAGTCCCTCGACGACCGGAGCCGCAAGCACCTGCTGCGCGAGCAGATGCGCACGATCCAGAAGGAGCTCGGCGAGGGCGACGAAGGCGCGGCGGAAATCGCCGAACTCGACAAGGCGATCGTCGAAGCGAAGATGCCCGAGGAAGTGGAAAAGCAGGCGCGCAAGGAATTGAAGCGTCTGGAGCGCATGCCTGAAGGCGCTGGCGAGCACGCGATGATCCGCACCTACCTCGACTGGCTGGTCGAGCTGCCCTGGGCTGCTGATGCTGTTGACGTGGTCGATATCGCGCAGGCGCGGGGCATTCTGGATGACGACCACTACGGCCTCGAACAGATCAAGAAACGGATTCTCGAATACCTCGCGGTGCGCAAGCTCAACCCGTCGGGCAAGAGCCCGATCCTGTGCTTCGTGGGTCCGCCCGGCGTCGGCAAGACCTCGCTCGGACAGAGTATCGCCAGGGCCACTGGCCGCAAATTCGTGCGCGTGAGCCTGGGTGGCGTGCACGACGAGGCCGAGATCCGCGGTCACCGGCGCACCTATATTGGCTCGCTGCCAGGCACCATCATCCAGAACCTGCGCAAGGCTGGGACGCGCAACTGCGTGATGATGCTCGATGAAGTGGACAAGCTCGGCGCGGGCGGCTTTCACGGCGACCCGGCTTCCGCGCTGCTCGAAGTGCTCGACCCCGAGCAGAACTCAACCTTCCGCGACAACTACCTCGCGGTGCCGTTCGATCTGTCGGGCGTGATGTTCGTGTGCACCGCCAACGTGCTGGACACGATTCCGGGACCGCTGCGCGACCGCATGGAGATCATTCAGCTGCCGGGTTACACCGCCCAGGAAAAGCTGCAGATCGCACGCCGCTACCTCGTTGCGCGCCAGCTCGAAGCGACGGGGCTCAAGGCAGAACAGTGCGGGATCAGCGACGATGCACTGGCCGCGATCATCGACGACTACACGCGCGAGGCGGGCGTGCGCAACCTCGAGCGCGAAATCGGCAAGGTGTTCCGCAACGTCGCGGTGCGTATTGCTGAGGGCAGCGTGCAGCAAGTCAACGTAGGCCCTGCCGATCTCGCCGGGTTGCTCGGTCCGCGCAAGTTCGAATCCGAAGTCGCGATGCGCACCGGCGTGCCGGGCGTCGCAACGGGGCTCGCATGGACGCCGGTGGGCGGCGATATCCTGTTCATCGAAGCTACGCGCATGCTCGGCGCCGGCAAGCTGATACTCACCGGCCAGCTTGGCGATGTGATGAAGGAGAGCGCGCAGGCAGCGCTGTCGCTGATCAAGGCGCGCGCGCAGTCGCTCGGAATTCAACCGGAAGCGTTCGAGAAGTCCGACATCCACGTCCACGTGCCCGCGGGCGCCACGCCGAAAGACGGCCCGAGCGCGGGCGTTGCGATGTTTACGGCACTCGCGTCGCTTCTGACCAATCGGCCCGTGCGCAGCGACGTCGCGATGACGGGAGAGATCAGCCTGCGCGGGCTCGTGCTGCCGATCGGCGGCGTGAAGGAGAAGGTCTTGGCCGCCCTGCGTGCCGGGATCACCACGGTGATGCTGCCCGCGCGTAATCGTCGCGATCTCGAGGACATCCCCGCCGAGGCACGCGACAAGATCAAGTTCGTTTGGCTCGATCAGGTGGAGGACGCACTTGCCGCCGCGTTGTCCGCCGCACCGGCTTGAGCTACACGAAGATAAGAGTAGTAAGACAGGACGGCGGTCCGAAACTGAACACCAGGGGCCGTTCCTTGAGCCATTTGGACGTCCCTAGACGTCGTGTTGGTGGAGGCGGCGGCTAACGAAAAGTGCGCGTAACCCGTTGCTGAGACGCTGAAACTCTTAATCCAAGAAAGCCGATTGCCTCCGTAGTTGCCCCAGGCTGATATCAAGCTTTCCGTGTGGCCACCTGAAGACCAAAATGCCTCGGGCGTGAAGCCGAAAGACGACTAGACCCCTTCAAAACTTCCAAGGTTGAGCGGAAGACGCACTGCGTTCGGCTCACTCGCCCGTGACTTAGCCACTTTTTTAGCCGCCACGCACAGAGCAGGGCGGGCGCTTGTTTGGATGACTTCTGCGGTCCCCTTATTTTTTTGCTCGCGGTGCCTTGACCGCGGCTCCGACGGGCGCCCCGTAGTCAGGGTCGGCGCTGCGAAAGTTACCCTGGCAAGCACGTTGAAGATCTCTGGGTACACCATCACTGGATATTCGCCCTGATCAAGAGAAGTGATGACGCGCCTCTTACTGGAATGGTGTGCTCCCGCTCAGTGTCACGTTCGTCCCCAACCGGGAGGCGGGCGAACACGACAACTTCGATGCGAGCTGGTGAACTAAAGTGGACTAAAACTATCAGGTATTGTATAGTTGACAGAATTAATCGTGTATTTGGTTGTTTGTGTCGAACCATTTGATTTCTAAGAGAGGTTTTATATGCGGCTGACGACGAAAGGGCGATTTGCAGTGACGGCGATGCTCGATCTGTCGATGCACCATGGTAGCGGCCCGGTGACGCTGGCGGAGATCAGCCAGCGCCAGAAAATCTCGCTGTCCTATCTCGAGCAGTTGTTCGGCAAGCTGCGCCGCCGCGCGCTCGTCGACAGCGTGCGCGGCCCCGGGGGCGGCTATTGCCTCGCCAAGGACACGACGCAGGTATCGGTCGCGGACATCATTCTCGCGGTCGACGAGCCGGTCGATTCGACGCAATGCGGTGGCAAGGAGAACTGCCACGACGAGCATAAGTGCATCACTCACGATCTGTGGGCCAGCCTCAACCAGCACATCTTCGATTACCTCGGCGCAGTGACGCTCAGGCAGTTGGTGGACGAGCAGAAAGCCAATCAACACGGCGTGGCGCAGGTGCACGACATGCGTGAAACCCTGCCCAAGCCCGAGCGCACCACGGTTTCGGCCTGACAGGCTTGCGGTTTAATTTTTTATACGGGCGAGAGATGGCGATCACAGTGACTGAAAATGCGGCAAAACAGATCCGGAACCAGCTTGCGAAACGAGGCAAGGGCGTGGGCCTGCGCGTCGGTGTCAAGAAAGTCGGCTGTTCCGGCTTTGCCTACACCTTCGACTACGCTGATGAAATGCACGCCGGCGATTATTTGTTCGAGGCGCACAATGCGAAAGTAGTGGTAAACGTCGACAGCCTATCGTTTCTCGACGGCTCACGCCTCGATTTTGTTAAGGAAGGCTTCAAGCAGCTATTCAAGTTCGACAATCCCAACATCGACAGCACTTGCGGCTGCGGCGAGAGCTTCAGCGTGAAGGAAACAACCAAAGCTTAGCTAAAAGGACGCAGGGGAATTGCAATGATGCGAGTATTTTTAGATCTTCCTGGCGCTCTTGGCGTCCTGGTGGTTCAACATTCAGGTTTGTGAAATCGCAATGAGCACGGTACTGCAGAATCTTGTCAACCAGCCTTATCGGCACGGCTTCGTCACTGACATCGAAGCCGATGTGGCGCCGAAAGGGCTTAGCGAAGACACGATCCGGCTGATTTCGAGCAAGAAAAACGAACCCGAGTGGTTGCTCGAGATCCGACTCAAAGCCTACCACCAATGGCTCAAGATGGAAGAACCCAAGTGGCCGAACGTGAAATATCCGAAGATCGATTTCCAGGCGATCAGCTACTACTCGGCCCCCAAGTCGAAGAAGAAGCTGAACAGCATGGACGAGGTCGATCCGGAATTACTGCGTACGTTCGAGAAGCTCGGCGTGCCGATGAACGAACGCGCGAAGCTAGCTGGCGTCGCGGTTGACGTGATTTTCGACAGTGTGTCGGTGGCTACCACCTACAAACAGAAGCTCGCCGAGGTTGGGATCATCTTCTGTTCGATCTCCGAGGCAGTGCACGAGCACCCCGAACTCGTGCGCCAGTATCTCGGCAGCGTGGTGCCGCTTGGCGACAACTACTATGCGGCGCTTAACTCGGCGGTGTTCACCGACGGCTCGTTCTGTTTCATTCCAAAGGGCGTCAAATGCCCGATGGATCTGTCGACCTATTTTCGCATCAATACCCAGGAATCGGGTCAGTTCGAGCGCACGCTGATCGTGGCCGAGGAAGGCGCGTCGGTGTCGTATCTCGAAGGCTGTACCGCCCCCAAGTTCGACACCAACCAATTACATGCCGCGGTGGTTGAGCTGGTTGCACTCGATAACGCAGACATCAAGTACTCGACGGTGCAGAACTGGTACGCGGGTGACGAGAAGGGTATAGGCGGGATTTACAACTTCGTCACCAAGCGCGGGCTGTGCAAGGGTGTCAATTCTCGCATCTCATGGACACAGGTCGAGACCGGCTCGGCGATCACCTGGAAATATCCGAGCTGCGTGTTGCGCGGCGACAACTCGGTCGGCGAGTTCTATTCGGTAGCGCTCACTAACCACCATCAGCAAGCCGATACCGGTACCAAGATGGTTCATCTCGGCAAGAATACGCGCAGCACCATCGTCAGCAAGGGCATTTCGGCCGGCCGCTCCAACAACAGCTACCGCGGGCTAGTCAGGATTGCGCCCACTGCCGGCGGTGCGCGCAATCACTCGCAATGCGATTCGCTGTTGATCGGCGATCAATGCAGCGCGAACACCTTTCCATATATCCAGGTGAGAAACCCTAGCGCCAAAGTCGAGCACGAAGCATCGACATCCAAGATCGGAGAAGACCAGTTGTTTTATTTCGCGCAGCGCGGCGTCGGTGCCGAGGAAGCGGTGTCGATGATCATCAACGGGTTCTGCAAGGACGTGTTTCAGCAATTGCCGATGGAGTTCGCGGTCGAGGCGACCAAGCTGCTCGGTCTAAAGCTCGAGGGAAGCGTCGGATGATATATAACGATAGCAAGATCCTGCTGGCAGTGCGAGACCTGTGCGCGACCGTGAACGGCATCGAAATCCTCAAAGGCATCAATCTCACGGTCAAAAGTGGCGAAGTGCACGCGATCATGGGGCCGAATGGTTCGGGCAAGAGCACGTTCGCCAAGCTGCTTGCAGGCCACCCGGCCTACGAAATCAGCGGCGGCGAGGTAATGTTCGAAGGAAGCAACCTCCTGGAGCTCGAACCCGAAGCGCGTGCGCGCTCAGGGGTTTTCCTTGGCTTCCAGCATCCGATTGAAATACCCGGGGTAACCAACAGACAGTTCCTGCGGTTGGCTTATAACACGGTGCAGGCCCGGCGCGGCAAGGACGAGCTCGATCCGCTCGAGTTCGACGATCTCGTGCGCGAGAGAATGAAGCTGCTCGAGATGAATCCGGATTTCCTTGACCGGAGCGTCAACGAAGGTTTCTCGGGCGGCGAGAAAAAGCGTAACGAGATCCTGCAGATGGCGTTACTTGAGCCGAAACTCGCGATCCTCGACGAAACCGATTCTGGCCTCGACATCGACGCCCTCAGAATAGTTGCCAACGGCATCAATCAACTTGCGACCAAAGATAATGCAATCGTGCTCGTCACGCACTACCAGCGTTTGCTCAATTACATCGTGCCCGACTACGTGCACGTGATGGATTCTGGTCGCATCGTCAAGACCGGTGGCAAGGAACTTGCGCTCGAACTCGAGATGCGCGGCTACGACTGGGTCAGCGCAAAGATCAAGACAGACGCCCGTGTGAGTGTATGACTGTCGCCACAACCAGTAGTTATCTGGACAGCCTGCTGCAGGGGCACCCGCCGCCGCCGGCAAGTCCGTTGACGTGGCTTAATCAGCTGCGCGCGAACGCGGTCGATCACGTCGGGGCGCTGACAGTGCCGACCACGCGCGACGAGGAATGGCGCTTCACCGATATATCACCGCTCACCAAACTGTCGTTCCAGCCGGCGCACAGCGCGCCGCAACTGACACTGGCGGAAATCGAGCATTTGGCCATGCCCGAAGCCGAGAGCCGAATGGTATTCGTGGATGGTGTTTACGCGCCTGAGTACTCCTTCAACACGGCCGGACTCACGGTCGAAAACCTTGCAGCAGGCGTGATGACGCATGGCGCGGCTATAGAGCCTCACCTCAGTCGGTATGCTGAATGCGAGCGTAACGCTTTCACAGCGCTGAACACCGCATTCCTGCACGACGGCGCCTTGATCGTCGTGCCGCGCAACGTCGCGGTTGCGGCGCCGGTTCATTTACTGTTTATTGCGACGCAAAAGCAAGCGGCAAGCTATCCACGGTGCCTGGTCATTGCGGAGTCTGGCAGCGCGATCACGATCGTCGAGGATTTCGTGGCACTACAGAACGACGCATATTTTACGAACGCAGTGACCGAGATGGCGCTTGCCAACAACGCGCACGTCAACCATATTCGGGTGCAACGCGAAAGTGGCGAGGCGTTCCATATCGCGAACTGCGCGGTGTCGCTCGCGCATGCGAGCCGCTATCAATCGGTGAGCGTCGCGCTGGGCGCGCGTATCTCGCGCTACAACCTGAACGTGCTACAGGCGGCGGAAGGCGCCGAGTGTACGATCGACGGGCTGGCGCTGATCGGTGGCCAGCAGCTTGCTGATACCCATACTCTGATCGACCATGCTAGGCCGCACGGTGTCAGCCGGCAACTGCACAAGTGTATCGTCGACGGCGCCGCACACGCGGTGTTCAATGGGAAAATCATGGTGCGGAAAGGCGCACAGCGTACCGATTCGTCGCAATCAAGCCGGAATCTGCTCCTGAGCGGCAAGGCGCGCATCGACACTAAGCCGCAGCTTGAGATTTTTGCAGACGACGTGAAATGCGCGCACGGCGCGACCGTCGGCGAGCTCGATGCCGATGAAGTGTTTTATCTCAAGAGCCGTGGTTTGTCCGATGTCGCCGCGCGCAACCTGCTGACTTACGCATTCGCCGCCGAAGTCATCGAACGAATTGCAGTTGCGTCAGTCAAGAACCGGCTCGAGCAAGCGGTGCTTGTGCAGACCACTCGCCAATCATGACCGCAATCCAAACCGCATTTAAATCGCGTCCGGGATCGGCATTCGACGTGGAGCGTGTCCGCGCCGATTTTCCGATCCTCACGCTCAAGATGGACGGCAAGCCGCTGGTCTATCTCGACAGTGCGGCCTCCAGCCAGATGCCGCAGCAAGTGATCGCCCGCTTGGTGCGCTATCGGACGACGCAGCACGCGAACATACACCGGGCAGTGCACACCTTGTCGGAGATCGCAACCTCGGAATACGAAGAGGCGCGCCGTAAGCTCGCGCGCTTCATCAACGCGCGCGAAGAGCGCGAGGTGATTTTCACCAGCGGCACGACGGATGCGATCAACCTAGTGATGCACGGTTACGGCCGTAAGTTCATCGGTGCGGGCGACGAAATCATCCTGACCACGCTCGAGCACCATTCGAACATCGTGCCGTGGCAGATGCTGGCGCAAGAGAAGGGCGCGAAGATCCGCGTCGTGCCTATCAATGATGCCGGCGAACTGGGGACCGACGAATACAAAAGGCTTTTCAACGAGCACACAAAGTTCGTCGGCATGACGCAGGTCTCGAATGCGCTCGGCACAATCAATCCGATCAAGCAGATGATCGCGTTTGCGCGTGCGCACGGGGTGCCGGTGTTGGTCGATGGCGCGCAGGCGGCACCACACTTGAAAGTCGACGTGCAGGATCTCGATTGCGATTTCTACGCGCTTTCGGGCCACAAACTATGCGGCCCAACTGGCATCGGCGCCTTGTATGGCAGGGCTCCGATTCTCGAGCGCATGCAGCCGTTCAAGGGCGGTGGCGACATGATCCTGTCGGTTACTTTCGAGAAAACCACTTACAACACGATTCCGCACAAGTTCGAGGCCGGCACGCCGCCGATTGCCGCGGCGATCGGGCTCGGTGCCGCGGTCGATTACCTGTCGGCGATCGGCATGGACGCAATCGCCGCGCACGAACTTGACTTGCTAAAGTACGCGACCGAACAGGTCAATCGCATACCGGGCGTGCGCATCATCGGCACCGCCGAAGATAAGGCGGCAGTGCTGTCGTTCGTGGTCGACGGTGTGCACCCGCACGATGTCGGCACGCTGCTGAACCAAGATGGCGTTGCGGTACGCACCGGTCACCATTGCGCGCAGCCGGTAATGCAGCGCTTCAAGGTGCCGGCAACCTCGCGCGCGTCGTTCGCGTTCTACAACACCATGGCTGAGGTCGATGCGCTGGTCGCAGGCATCCGCAACGTGCAGAAAGTTTTCTCGTAATGGCCGACCCGCAATCCCTGTATCAAGAGGTGATCCTCGACCACAACCGGAAGCCGCGCAATTTTGGCACGCTGGCGCACGCGAGCCACAAAGCGGAGGGCCACAATCCGTTGTGCGGCGATCACATCAGTCTGGCATTGAATCTTGATGGCGAGCGCATAACCGGCATAGCGTTTCAGGGCGAGTCGTGCGCGATCTGCAAGGCGTCGACATCGATGATGACAGCCATTGTCAAGGGCAAGACTCGGCAGGATGCAGAAATGCTGATCCAGGAGTTTCGCGACATGGCGACAGGCCAGAGTGATTTTAATAACCAACCGCATCATCTCGGACGGCTCACAGTATTTGCGGGCGTGCGCGATCTGCCGACGCGTGTGAAATGTGCAATCCTGCCGTGGCATACGCTGCATGCAGCGTTCAACTCGGTCGCGAGCACCTCGACCGAGTCCGAAGACGATCCGATGCACGCGCCGATCGGAAATGCCTGAGCGAAAGCAGCTATGCTGAAGATAGCCGACATCGAAGATACGCCGAATCCTAACGCGAAAAAGTTCATCCTCAAGGAGCCGTTGACTTGGGGCATCACGCGTTCGTACGATAACGCAGGCCAGGCAAAGGACGACCCGCTGGCCTCAGCGCTGTTCGACATCGAGCATGTGACGAACGTGTTCTACGTCGACCGCTGGATCACGGTCACGCAGGACGGCGGCGCCGACTGGCAGGAGTTGATGCGCAAGGTCGCCGAGCCGATCCGCGCCGCGCCGGCAGCGGACGAGCAGTCCGCACAACTTGCGGCCGTCGCGGCCGCCAGCGCGATCGCCGACTTGAATCCTGAAGATCAGCAACGGCTCGATAAGATCAACGAATTGCTTGATGAGCAGATTCGCTCCTACCTGCGAGGCGATGGCGGCGATCTTCACGTTCTCGGGTTGGAAGGCAACAAGCTAACCGTGCATTACCAGGGTGCGTGCGGGAGCTGTCCGAGCTCGCTGTCGGGCACGCTTGTCAGCATCGAGAATTTACTGAAATCGATAGAGCCCGATATCGAAGTGGTGGCTATCTAACGATATCGAACACACGCGACGCACCGCACGGTCTTTCCTTGATAGGTTACCTGTTAATTCCCTGTTCCGATTTGCGCCGGAAACAGGTATGCCGTTGCATCGCGCGTCGCCTGTTCGCGAACCGATAACCTTCAACGTCCGGCCCGATCACTGCGTCGGCTTGATGCCAAGGACCTTAGCGATGGCAGCTCACCCGCCATCTCGGGCCGCGATCGATCCGGGAACGTCGGCACCGCCGGCGGTGTCACAAAACCACGCCTTGGCCGTCTAGCCAAGCAGGATGAATTCCGCCGGATACCATGGACAGCCGCGCCGCGACGTTCCAGCAGTATAGGCCCCGGCTCTACGGGATCGCCTACCGCATGCTGGGCTCGAAGGCCGACGCGGAGGACATGCTCCAGGAGGCCTACCTGCGCTGGCATCAGAGCGATGCCGAGCGGGTGCAGGTCCCGGAGGCGTGGCTGACCACGACCGTCACGCGGCTGTGCATCGATCGTCTGCGCGCCGCGCGCACCGAGCGCGAAGCCTACGTGGGGCCGTGGCTGCCGGAGCCGCTGGTGGGCCAGGAGATTCCCCCGCCTGACCGGAAGGCGGAGCTCGCCTCCGATCTCTCGGTCGCGTTCCTCGTCGTGCTCGAGCGGCTCGCGCCGGAGGAGCGCGCTGCGTTCCTCTTGCACGACGTGTTCGATTGCGGCTACCCCGAGATCGCGCGCGTTCTGGGCAAGAACGAAGCGAGCTGCCGCCAGATCGTGCACCGGGCGCGCGAGCGCGTGCACCGGGACCGCCCGCGGTTCCGGGTGAGCGAGGCCGCCCGCGCCCGGCTGCTGGAAAGATTCGCGGCCGCCCTTCACGCCCGGGACAAGCAGGAGCTTCTCGCGCTCTTCCCCGAGGACGTCACCTGGACCTCGGACGGAGGCGGCAAGGCCAAGGCGGCGCGCAAGGTGGTACGGGGCGCGGAGCGCGTCGTCCGCTTCGCGACCGGCGTCTTGCGGCGCTACCTGAGCCGGCTCACCGAGCGCGTGGTGTCGATCAACGGCGAGCCGGGGCTCCTCCTGTGCTTCGACGGCCGGCCCATGTCGGTGATCTCGATCGATACCGACGGCCTGAAGATCCTGGCTGTCTTCACCGTGCTGAATCCCGACAAGCTGAAGGGGATAGCGGCGGACCGCTGACTTGTCACAACGCCGCCGTTCCGCGCGTCTTGGGGGATGTCACTCTCGAAAGGAGCATCCCAATGCAACCCCGCCTGAACTACCGCAACGTGGCACCCGGCGCGCTCAAGATCATGCTGGACATCGAGGCCTATCTCGCGAAGTGCGGCCTCGAGCGCCCGCCCCTGGCGGAGAGCGTCGAACACCGTGGGCGAGATCGAGCGCGAGCTTCGACTGAGGTCGGACAGTGGATTTCCCTCGGCGTCCGACACCTTGCGTAGTGTGCTTTCATGAAGAAATCATTACGATTGGCTCTCTTCGCGCATATACGCCCGCCGTAACACT
>Ga0326726_10002457_pt1 | contig 17041 bp, 27 predicted proteins | sample MHFenrmetagenome_2_FD_207603 | JGI IMG/M metagenome (GOLD analysis project Ga0326726, IMG submission 207603) | Lab enriched peat soil microbial communities from Michigan Hollow, Ithaca, NY, United States - MHF15MN | ecosystem: Environmental > Terrestrial > Soil > Wetlands > Peat | place: USA... | reverse complement strand
TCGACGCCGTGGTGAACAACACCGGGCATGTTGCCAAGGGCGAGCTGCTGGCCCTCACGGATGCAGACTGGCATGCCGGTCTCGACCTGCTGCTTCTCAGCGTCGTGCGGATGGCGCGCCTCGTCACACCGATCATGCTGCAGCAGACCTCCCGCGGCGCCTTCGTCAACATCTCCAGCTTCGCCGCGCAGGAGCCGGGACTGGAGTTTCCCATCTCCGCGACGCTGCGCGCCGCGCTCGGCAACTTCACCAAGCTCTACAGTCAACGTTACGCCGCTGCCGGCTTGCGGATGAACAACGTGCTCCCGGGATGGATCGACACGTATCCCGTCGCAGCCGAGACCCTCACAGCAGTGCCGGCGGGCCGTGCCGGAAGGGCGGACGAGGTCGCCAGGGTCGTTGCCTTCCTGCTCTCGTCCGATGCGAGTTACGTTACCGGAGAGAGTCTCCTGGTGGACGGGGGCCTGGTCCGAGCGGGATAACCCCCGCGGTGCGGTTCCCGGAGCCGAGCCGGCATCGTCACGTAGTCGGGAGGGTTGCCTCACCTCCCCCCGGCCCGTCAGCTTACTGGGAGCGGTTGGCACAGGAGCAATGGACATGGAGTTTGATCTCGGACTGGCGGTTCAGGCGCTGACGCGGACACCCGCCACCCTGCGGGCCCTGCTTGGCGGCCTGCCCGATCCATGGACCCGATGCGTGGAGGGTCCGGACACCTTCAGCCCGTTCGATGTCGTGGGACACCTGATCGATGGTGAGGAGACCGACTGGATTCCCCGGGCGCGGATCATCCTCGCGCGGGGACCGGACCCCCGCTTCGAGCCCTATGACCGCTTCCGGCACCGGACTCGCAACATCGGCCGCACGCTCGCTTCCCTGCTTGCCGACTTCGCCCGGTTGCGCGCCGCCAATCTGGAACTCCTCGAGTCGTGGCATCTTACGGCGGCCGCGCTCGATCTCCCCGGGGTCCATCCTGGCCTGGGACGCGTGACGCTGCGGGAACTCCTGGCAGCGTGGGTCGTGCACGACCTGGGCCACGTCGCCCAGGTCACCCGGGTCATGGCGAAGCAGTATCGGGAGGCCGTCGGTCCATGGGTACCATTCCTGCCGATCCTGACCGACCACGAGGTGCCGCGCTCCTAGGATCGCGTCCCCTGACGCCCGCAAGGTGTCGCCCTCCGGTTTTCGTCCGTCGCGGCGCGGTATCTCATCATCCTGACGCCTCGCCTCGACGCGCCGATCGCAGAACTGCAGGCGAGCCCCGACCGCATGGCGCATCCCGCGGTGTATCGCAAGCATTAATTGACCCTGGAATGATCTTGCCCCGCGGCGTCCGCCCCTCCAGCTTAGGCGACAGGGTCAGCCGAGCATCAGCAGGCGACCCCCGAAGGCCCGCGCGAGTCATGCGGGCGGCACTCCACTGATGGGGAGCGGAATCGGTCGTGACCCTGGCTAGGTCGACAGCCCGTTGCAGGACGGCCATAGCGATCGTTCAATTCGCGATCGCGCTGGGTGGCTGTTCCCGCGACTCTCGCATTACACCGGCGGGCGACGCGGACCTCTCCGTCGACCTGATCGGAGCGACGGTCACGCCACCCCGCGACACAGCCTGGGCGCTGGTGAGATCGGACAAGGCCGGGCTGATCTTCGAGAGGCGCGAGGGTCCCTCGGTCGCACGGATCAGCGCGCGGACCTTCCAGATCGACTCCGTCGCCGGCGACTCGGCCTTCTTCGCATTCGCGGAGGCCCGACGTCAGCAGGAGCTGCGTGCCCTGCAGATGGTCAGCCTCCATCTGGACCACAAGCGCTTCAAGGGAGCAGCGTGCCTGCGTTACGACGGCATATTCCGGGACACGCTCAACCTCGCGCAGGACCGGGCATTTCTGGTTACCATGGGGTACATCTGCCAGCATCCGGGCAACGCGCATGAAGCGCTGCACCTCGATCTCTCCCAGCTGTCGGCGTCCAAGTCGCTCTCCGGACGCGCGGAAGACGCCGCCGAGGCGCTGTTCGACAGCGCGCGGTTCACGGAACATGGCCTGACACCCTGAGCCGGGCGACGCTCCCCCTCTCTCGGCCCCCGGCCCAAGCCACGATGCAAGCACCTGCGCTCGCCCCCTCCGACATTCTCCGGACCATCCAGGCCGCCATCGCTCCCGTGGTGCTGATCTCGGGGGTCGGTCTGCTCCTCCTCACGCTCACGGCCCGGCTCGGACGGATCGTCGACCGCACCCGGCTCCTGGCCGCCGAGCGGCGCGTCGCCGAGCCTGCCGCCCGGCCAGGCCTGGAGGCTCAGCTCGCGATTCTCGGGAACCGGGCGCGTCTCATCCGCCTGGCGGTGGCGCTGAGCGCACTGGCGGTGGCCATGATAGGCATCCTCATCACCGTCCTTTTCATCGGCCTCCTCCTGGACTGGAACGTGGCCTTTACCGCGGCATTGCTGTTCGTCGCCAGCCTGCTGAGTCTGGTTGCCGCCATGCTCGTGTTCGTTCGTGAGTTGTTCCATGCCCTCACCGCCTTGCGCCTCACACTGGATGAGCCGCGGGGGTAATCACTCGTGCGGGGGGTTCTTCCAGGGAGGGACGGATGGACTTCGATACCAGGGTCAAGCTCGCCATTTACCACGCGACAGCCGAGGTGGGCACGCCACCGCGGCTCGAGGAGGTGGCCCGGCGGGTTGCGGCAACTCCCGCGGAGGTCCACCAGGCCTACGCGCGGCTGGGCGCGAGCCGGTTGCTCGTGCTGGAGCCCGACGGAGTCACCATTCGCATGGCCCCACCCTTCTCCGGCATTCCCACCCAGCACGAGGTCAGAGTCGATGGCGTCGTGTATCACGCCAACTGTGCCTGGGATGCCCTGGGGATTCCCGCCGCCTTGCACCGATCCGCCGAGGTCCGGTCCCGCTGCGAGCAGAGCCTCGAGCCCCTGCTCCTCCAGGTGGGGCCGGAGGGCCCCGAGCCCTCCACCTGGCTGTTCCACTGTCTGGTACCTGCCGCCCGATGGTGGCAGGACATCGTCTTTACCTGAAGCACCATGCTCTTCTTCCGGTCGGAAGAACGCATCGCACTGTGGTGCCGGGGGCGCGGGGTCGCTCCAAACCCGTCGGTTCGAATGGACCAGCTGTGGCACCTTGCCGTGACCTGGTACGGAACCCGTCTCCAGCCGGACTCTCGCCGTCCCGCCCCGGCCGAAATGCGGGGCATCTTCGAGAGCATTGGCCTGCAGGGTGATTTCTGGGATCCGCGCGCCGACTCCTTCGCCTGAGCAGCGCGATCATTGTGGGCAGCGTCCAATCCTCGGGGCTCCGGCTGCGCTGTGCTCCCCGAAGTCGAGCCGTATGTGGCCGACCAGGTAGACCCGACCGAGAACCCTCCCGCGCGCCCGGCGCTCACCGTCAGGCTCGGCCCGGTCAGCCTGACGGGGACCGGGGCCGTGGCGGCCCTGGTGTGCCTGGTCGGACTGCTCGCCTGGCTGCTCGTCTGGATGCGGCCCTCGGGCCGGATGCTCCTTACTGGCGGCCTCTGGTTCGCATTCGTCGTCTACTGGAGCGCGGCGGCGAAGAATGCCGCGCCAGCCGAGTCGGGCGAGAGCCCGGCGTCGCGGGCGGTACACACCCGGCTGCTCAACGCCTCGCTCCTGCTTCTCTTCCTGCCCCTTCCCGGTCTCAGGGGGCGATTCCTGCCTGACGGAGCGCTGATCGTCGCATGCGGGCTGACCCTGCAACTGCTTGGGTTTGCGCTCGCGGCCTGGGCTCGCAGGCACCTTGGGCGCAACTGGAGCGGCGCGATCGCAATCGCGGCAGGCCACGACCTGGTGCGCTCCGGTCCCTATCGCCTGGTGCGGCATCCCATCTACAGCGCCATGTTCGCCATGTTCGGGGGGACCGCCGTGGTCTCCGGCGAGCTCCACGCGCTTCTCGCCATTACCCTCCTCGCAATCGCCTACTGGCGGAAGATCCGCCTGGAGGAACGCGCCCTCGGCGCGCGCTTCGGCGCCGCGTATGAGGACTACCGGCGGGCAACCTGGGCGCTGATCCCGGGCCTGTTCTGAGCCGGCCCCTCCAGGGTGAATCGCCGAGTACCCTATGTTTCCCGCATCGACTCCAGGCGCCATGGATGGCTCGCATCGCCGCGACTGAGCGCACCCTGGGCCCTCCTGCTTTGCGCTCAAGGCCTTACGTCTTCCGCGCCGGCGCAGGAGGGAGCCCGTCCGGGACGAGACGCCGTCCGGGACGAGACGCCGTGCCGGTACGGTACAGCGAGGGCACCGTCCACGACTTTCTCGAGCTCCGAACGGACCAGGACAGCCTCCTGGCATACGGCGACTTGCTGCAGGTCCCGGGAGACAGCACCATCGAGAGCCGGATGATCTTCCACTTCCCGGACAAGTCGGTGTTCGAGGAGACCACGACCTTCAGCCAGCACCAGGTCTTCGTGATGGAGAGCTACCACCTGGTGGAGCGGGGACCGGCCTTCAGCGCCGACCTGGAGGCCAGCTTGTCTCGGAGTGGCCGGTACACGGTGACGAGCACATCGCACAAAACGGGACGGGAGGAGCGGTATGAAGGCAGGCTCGACCTGCCGGTCGACGTCTACAACGGCCTGCCGCCGTGATTGCGAAGAACCTGCGCATTGGGGATACCGCGAATGTCCACATCGTAGCATTCACCCCGAAGCCGCGGCTGATCGGCCTGCAGGTCGCCTTCGTCGGGACCGATACGGTCATGCTCGGCGCCCGAGCCGTGCCGGCCGCCCACTTTGCACTCAAGCCCCAACTGGGAGCGCTGACCGCGTTCTTCGCCAAGCTGCTGGGGAAGCTGCCGCCAGACAGCCATCTCTGGATCGTCATGGATCGGGTCCCCGCCTTCATCCGGTCCGAGGGACCGCTGTACTCAGGGCCTGTGTGGCGATTGAGCCTGACGGCAGCCGTCAGGCCCAAGGCAGCACCGCCGAAATCACAATGAGCGAGTCTGGTCCGGGAGCCTCATCCCTGCCGGCCCCCTGCCATATCAAGCGATCACACCCAGGGGCCAGCGGATCACCCTGCGGAGGGCGGCCGCCCATCTCTGCGCCACCTGGCTGCTGGCCTCCTCGCCCCGGTTCCCGCGGTTCTCCGTGGAGATACCCTGTACTTGCTGATGAACCCGACCGCTCTTCCCATCCCCCTGTTGCGGCAATAGGCTGCACCTTCTCCGCTCTCCATGTCGCTCCTGGCCTCTTGTCGCGCCACGGCTGAAACCGCAGCTTATCCGGCGTTGTCACCTTGAGGCAGGCCTCCTTCTCGTGGCGCCGCCAGCCGGCCAATGTCCAGGACAGCGACCCCAGCGATTCGGGCCCTGGGTTTCCGGGTGAAGTCCGGGTGGGCGAGTTGCGTGTTGCTCGGAGGTCCGGGTCAGGCACCGGTTGTGCTGGACCGACGCCGGCTGGAGCTCTGCGATCCGGCTGAGCCCAGGACGCGGCAGCCGTACCATGCCGGCGCCGGAAGAGCCCAGAACGACCCGGAAGAGATCGCCCGGTTGCGGGCACTCATCGAGCGCTGTGCGCGGGAGTCGGTGGCCGGCCTTCTCACTGCCTGTCATGCTGCTGGTCATGTCCTTGAAGGGGCAGGACTCGTGATCGGGAGCCGGATCGATCCCCTGACGATCGCCAATCTCCACATGCGGGCCCACGCCAGCGAGGGGCAGCTGTTTGCCGCCGTTCTGGAGTGCGAGCTCCGCAGCGCGGGATTGCCGGTCATCACGATTCGGGAGCGCGACTTGATGGCGCTCGCCACGGACTGGCTCCAGCGCTCCGAGCCTGACATCCGGGCGAGGACCAGCGCGTTGGGCGCGCCATTGGGCGCTCCCTGGCGGGCCGATGAGAAGGCCGCTGCCTTGGCCGCGTGGATGGTATTGGCCGGCGCGATCCCCCATGGCGCCGCCGCGCCATTCAAGGCCGGCCAGACGCTGGAGGGACCATGATCGCCCGAGTGTGGGAAGGGATGGTGCCCGCCGAACGCGCCGACGCCTACGGGCGCTACCTCGCGGGATTCGGGGTCGAGGATTATCGCAGAGTGGCGGGCAACCAGGGGGTGAGCCTGCTGCGGCAGGACGTCGCGGGCAGCGCGCACTTCCTGCTCATTTCGTACTGGACCTCGCGGGCGGCCCTGGAGGCCTATGCCGGCCCGGACATCGACAAGGCCCACTACTACGCCTATGATCTCGAGTGCCTCATCGACCCGAGCCCCACGGTGCGTCACTTCGAGGTCGTCGCCAACACCGCCGCGCCGGACCACTGAACCACCCACAGGGCAGCGTCGGCGACCGGGCGAGACCGGAGGGGCACGGCTTGCCGAACCTCACCGCGGTCGGCAGCTTATCGGGGAACGCCAGACCGCCGTGCCTGTCCCTTCAACTGGAGGTCCGCCATGCTCGTGCTCCAGGCGATACCCGCTCCGGGCCGAGACGCGTACCGCCTGCTGCGAGCCCGCATCCGCGACGCCCCCACCTGGGAATGGAGCAACAAGGCCAAGACCCGGCTGCGGCACGTCCAGCGCCCCAAGGGCGGGCACATCGCGCTCAGCGGCGCCAACGGCGTCCTCGTGGCCCATGTCCACCCGAAGACGGTAAACGACCTGTTCTACCTGGCCGAGAAGTTCACCGGCCGCCTCGTCGCCTGGTTCGAGCAGGACCTGCTCGCCATCAATATCCAGTTCGTTCCGGAGCCGCCGGCCCCCAAGCGGAAGCGGCGCCGCTAGCGCGGCCCATCCGCGCAGATCGTGCCGCCGCTGGACCACTCCATGAGCCGCTCCAATGTCCGCACCAACTGAGCAAGTTCGGTGTGGCCGTCGCCTCGAGGTGAGCGCGGGTCTTCGCCCGGCGACACAACACCCCGGAGGATGAGCCGTGGCCAAGAACGAGGACCGGGTCAAGCGCAGCGTCTACGATGGCAAGCTCGCGGAGCTGCACTTCGAGCTGGTCAAGATGCAGTACTGGATCAAGGAGACCGGGCAGAAACTCGTGCTCCTCTTCGAAGGGCGCGACGCGGCCGGCAAAGGCGGGGCCATCAAGGCCGTCACCGATCCCCTCAATCCTCGAGGCTGCCGGGTCGTCGCCCTCGGCACCCCATCCGACAGGGAGAAGACCCAGTGGTACTTCCAGCGCTATATCGCGCACCTCCCCGCCGCCGGAGAAATCGTCCTGTTTGACCGAAGCTGGTACAACCGGGCCGGCGTGGAGCACGTGATGGGCTTCTGCAGCGAGGAGGAATACACCGAGTTCATGCGCGCCTGCCCCGAGTTCGAGCGCATGCTGGTGCGCTCCGGGATCATTCTGTTGAAATACTGGTTCTCGGTGAGCGACGAGGAGCAGGAACGCCGGTTCGAGGAGCGGGCGGGCAATCCCGCGCGGCGATGGAAGCTCAGCTCCATGGACCTCGAATCCATCTCCAAGTGGGTCGAGTACTCCAGGGCCAAGGACGAGATGTTCCGCCACACCGACATCAAGCAGGCACCGTGGTGGACGGTAGAGGCCGACGACAAGCGCCGGGCGCGGCTCAACTGCATTGCGCACATCCTGGGTTCGGTGCCTTACCACGACGCCACGCCACCGCCGCTGAGCCTGCCGCACCGCCGGCCACCCCAGGGCAGCTACATCCGGCCCCCCAAGTCCGACCAGAACTTCGTCCCCGACCTGGGGTTATGAGCCGGGTCAGTCTACGCTACCGCGACCGACATGCTGCACCTGGTGACAGCAATGCGCGCCGGCGTCTCGGAACGGCGGCCAGCGATTCGACTGGCAGCGACAGCGCGGCGACGTGGCGAAGCTGGTACGGGCGAACCAACGGCTATGAGGCCTCGGTCGATCTTCTGCCGGCCCAGGACATCACCTTCGTTCTGCTCACCAACCTGCAGTCGGCCGTGACCTGGCAGCTCCGTGAACAGGTGCGGAATCTGCTCTCGGGCAGCAGGCCAGTCTCGATTCGCCGGCCACCTCCGGTGGGGCCGGCGTTCGAGTCATCCGGCGACTTTGTCGGTCTCTACGGTGACGCCGCTGATCCGGTGCGGATCTCCCTCGTCCGGGACCGGCTCTTCCGGGATGAGAACGAGTTCTACCCCGTTCAGGGGAACCGCTACGCGATCCCGGCCAGCGGATCCACGATGCATTTCGTGCGCGATGCCGCGGGTCTGGTGAAGGCGCTCGTCACGGTGAATGGAAGTGGGCGGGAGACGCTGCTTCCGAGGCTGCCCCCTCCTTGACGCTGCACACCCGGGCCGAGGCCCTGGCTCGCGAGTGGGGCCTCGCCATCAGCGACACGCGCGAGACGCCGACGTCGCTCCTGGCCTTTGCCACCCGCGGCACCTTGCCCGTCGTCCTGAAGGTGTCGAGCGCCTCGGCGGACGAATGGCGCTCGGGCATGGTGGTGCGCGCATTTGACGGCCACGGAATGGTGCGGGCATATGAGTACGCGGAAGGCGCGGTGCTGCTCGAGCGCCTTTCCCCCGGCACCTCGCTGGCCGAACTCGCCCTGAAGCGCAAGCAGGTTCGGGTGACTGAGATCGTGCAGGAGGAGCGGGGTATCAGGACCACGATCCGATTGCCCAGTGGCGGGGAGATCGGGCTCTACCAGCCAACCCACCGGACAGCGATCAGGCCTCGCGCAAGCCCCAGGCGCAGGTAAGGCGGACCTGTCCTGGATTGACTCCGTCGCGCTGGCGGCGCGGGCTTGCCGTGCCGTGCTTCGGCCAGCAGCTTATGCAAGGTCGTCTTTCCCGAGCGACCTTGCCCATGGCTGAGACTGAGGCACCTCGTCGGCCCACTGGGCCCGCGGTTGAGGCCACTCGATTGCCCCAGCCGGAGCCCAGCCTCCTGCCGCGCGGCGATAGCGCCGTCGCTGAATCACGCCTGACCTCCCCCGGCGCTCCGCCTGCATGGGAAGGGCCAACATCGGCACACAAGGCCGCGACATGTGGAGCACCGTCGCATCGGACTCGCCGGCCGTGGGCCTCACACCCCACCCTGCGATGACGGGTCTGAAACAGCGGAGTCTGATCGCGGCCCGGATTCGCGAGGCGTTTGACGGTGTGCATCGGCCACCCGAGGCCATGATCGCCCCGCACGAGTGTGACGACTGCGCCGCCGTCCGGGCAGCATTCGCGCCGTTCGAGTGGTTCAACCTCCCGTGGACGCTCATCGAGCTGTACCCCTGTGAGCTCAACCTGCTCGGCCCGGAAGCCTACGTCTATTACCTCCCGGCGTACATACTCTACTCGCTGGCACACTTTACCCCGTACGATATCGTCACCGAGATGACGGTGTACACCCTGGCTCCGACCCCCGACCAGGAGAGGTCCGCCGCATCGCTCGGCCACGCATACGAGCGGCTGCGCCAGTTCACTCGGGGCCAGATCGAAACGGCGGCTGCATTTGTGGAGCTGGCGCAGGCCGACCCGACCTTCACCGCGTACATGGGCGACCTGGAGCCCCGCCGCCTGCGACTCTTGCGGTTCTGGGAGAAGCGCTGGGACTGGTACGAGGACTCATGGCAGGAGGACCGTGATGTCCACTTCCCTTGAGGCCGTCCGCCCCATAGAGCTGTCCGAAATCCGCGAAGCGCGCGAGCGCATTGCGGGGACTATCGTACGCACGCCGCTGGTCCGCCTGGAGCTGGGACGCGGCTACCCGGACATTCGGCTCAAGCTCGAGAACCTGCAGCCTATCAACGCCTACAAGCTGCGGGGCGCCGCCAATGCCGTCGCAATGCTGCCCGACTCCGAGCGCCGGCGCGGGGTATGGACGATCAGCGCGGGAAATGCCGGACAGGGCGTCGCGTACGCCGCGAGGAAGGCGGGGGTGCCGTGCACCGTTGTCGTGATCGAAACCGCGCCGACCTCGAAAATCGAGCGCATGAAGGCGCTGGGAGCGAGACTCGTCCCGGTGGCCTATGATGTCGCGTGGAAGGCCCTCGAGGAGCGGTCGTTTCCCGGGGTCGAAGGCACGTTCGTGCACCCGTTCGACGACCACCACTTCATAGCCGGTCACGCGACCATGGGGCTGGAGATCCTGGAGGATGCCCCCGACACGGCGGCGGTGATTGCCAGCATAGGAGGCGGGGGGCTCATCGTGGGAGTCGGCAGCGCCATCAAGGCGCTCAAGCGGGAGACTCGTATCTGGGGCGCCGAGCCCGAGACGGCCGCTCCCGCGGCGCGGTCCTTTGCCCAGGGGTCCCCGCAGGTGTTCAAGGAATGGAAGGCTTCCTTCGTCGACGGCGCCGGCGGCCAGAGCGTGTTCCCGCGCATGTGGCAGCGAATGCAGCCGGTGGTGGACGGCTGCATCGTGGTCACCCTGGAGCAAGCCAGGAACGCCATGCGGCTCATGGCGGAAAAGGCCCGGGTCATCTCGGAAGGCGCCGGGGCGCTGCCTCTCGCCGCCGGGTTGACGGGGAAAGCCGGTCAGGGTCCGATCGTCGCGATCGTCTCCGGCGGCAACATCGATCTGAAGAAGTTCGCCGAGCTTATCGGCTCAGCGGTGGGCCTGCCTCCCAACTGAGGCACCGGCAGTGCCGGCCTGCCAAGGTCGGGCCAGGGTGGCCTGTTGAATTGACCGCCCTCTACCCAAACCTTCGCATTTCCCCCACTCTTCGTGGACGAGGTGGCGCGATGCCACCTCCCGACCATGGAGGCCCTATGGCACGCTGCGAAACCTGTGGCAATGACTACTACCTGTCGTTCGAGGTGGTCACGGCCGGTCACAAGCACACCTTCGACAGCTTCGAGTGCGCAATTCAGAAACTGGCGCCGACCTGTGACCACTGCGGTTGCAGGATTATCGGACATGGAATCGAGGCAAAGGACTCGTTCTTCTGCTGCGCCCACTGCGCCAGGGAGGCCGGCGTCGTGGCGGTAGCCGATCACGTGTAACACGACCGCTCGCGGCTTTTCCACGCCGGGTTCAGCAGCCACCCTCCCCGGCGGCGGTACTTCCCCAGCATGAGGCTGTCCGGCCAACCTGGCCGGCACAGCCTCTCCTGCCCTCCATGCACCTCGCCGTCGCCTGCGATCACGCCGGATTCAGGTACAAGCTGCTTGTGGTCGCCGGCCTGGCCCGCGCCGGTCACGAAGTCACTGATTTCGGTACGGATTCCGAGGACCCGGTGGACTATCCCGACTTCGTCTTTCCCGCGGCACGAGCCGTGGCACAGGGCGTCTGCGAGCGGGGAATTGTCCTGGGCGGCTCGGGCAACGGTGAAGCGATCGCGGCCAACCGGGTCCGCGGGGTACGCTGCGCTCTGTGCTGGAGCGTCGAATCGGCGCGCCTCGCGCGGGCGCACAACGATGCGAACATGCTGGCGTTGGGGCAGCGGCTCCTCACCACCGACGAGATGGAGGCGATCGTGGAGGTCTGGCTGGCCACCCCGTTCCAAGGTGGGCGTCATGCCCGCCGTATCGCGAAGCTGGATCTCTAGCACCACCGCCCAAGCCCCCGCCGACGGGACACGCGCGGTGGCCGGGGTCGCCGAAACACCAGGCCTCCCGTGATCGTCATCATTTCTACATGCACAACTACACCATCGCCTTCGAACTATTGTGGCTCGGCTGGGGCATCACCTGGTTTCTCGCCGCACCCTGGTCTGCCCCCACCGTCGTCCGCCAATCCCCGGCGGATCGCCTCCGGCACCTGATTCCTTTCATGCTCGGCGGCGGCCTGTTCCTGGCGACAACGAGGCCGACCACACTCCTCGGGCACGCCCTCCTGCCACCGGCCGAGTGGCAGGCGTGGGTAGGCCTCGCGCTGACTTTCCTCGGCCTCGCCTTTGCCATCTGGGCCCGGTTCACACTGGGCAAGCTGTGGAGCGGGAATGTCACGCTCAAGGCGGACCACCGGCTGGTCCAGGAAGGGCCTTACAAGATCACCCGGCACCCTATCTATACCGGCCTGCTGCTCGCCCTGCTCGGCACCGCGCTGGCGAGAGACACGCTCGCGGTCGCGCTGGGATTCCTCTGCCTGACCGGGACCATCGTGCTCAAACTGCGCCAGGAGGAGCGACTCCTGGCGCAGTACTTCGGGCCCGCCTTCGACGATTACCGCCACCGCGTGCGCACCCTGGTTCCCTTCCTCTGGTGAACTGACAGGGGCCGCCTCACTGGTGGATGCAGCCGGCCGGCGGTGTGCTGTCATCGGGCAGCGCCGCCACCTGGCCCGGCGATTCTCTCAAACCGTCCCCTGACCGGCAGATCCCACCCCAGCGTCACTGCTCCCCAAGGGACTTACCGGTTTCGAGCAGCGTCTTCAGATCGCTCAGGATCCAGTTCCATCCGCCACCGGCATCCTGGAACTCGCCCGTGACCTGTGCCGCCGTCTTCGGTGCGTCATCGAGCTCATGGGTCACGGTGAGGCGGGTCGTGCCACCATCCTGCGGGTCGATTTCCCAGGTGACGCGGGTAAACCCCTCCTTGGCCAGCTCGGGATCCCAGAGCGACCGCCAGGTCTGGACCAGCTTCCGCGGCGGATCCGCCTCGAGCACCTCACCGTCGACCACGACTGCGGGCGCGCCCATCGCCCGCATCGCCTCGCTGCCCAGGCTCCGGTAGGCGCCTCCGGGTCGCAGATCGCACTCCGTCGGCACGCGATAGCCGTACCGGATGGTCCATTCGGGCCTGGTGATCGCCGCCCAAATCGCCTCCGGTGATGCCTTGATGTAGACACGGAAGACCTGGGTGGTTGCCAGGCGGGCCGTCTTCGGGGTCATTTCGCACCCTCCAGTGTCGCTTTGAGGTGCGCCAGCGCCGAGACCTGGCGCACCGTGTATTTGTCAATCCACCTGTCGTGAATCAGCCGGATCGGCACCGCGTTCAGGTAGTGAAGCTTCTCGCGCCCGGACCGGCGTGTGACGATGAGGCCTGCCTTCTCCAGGACCCGCAGGTGCTTCATGACCCCGAAGCGGGTCATCTCCAGCTCGGCCTCGAGCTCGGTGAGCGTGCGGCCGTCGCGAGCGAACAGCCGGTCGAGGAGGAAGCGTCGGGTCGGGTCGGCGAGGGCCTTGAAGACCCGGTCGTCATCGGTCACGGGCCCAATATAGGTGACCATTTGGTCACATGTCAAGTCCGACTCGCGCGCAGCCCGGGGCGACGGCCTTCGCCGCACGCTCGGCCACGGGATTCTGCACTGGACCTGGCACCCTCTGCGGAGGGGTGCGACCCTCACAGGCCGACAAGCCCCCACCGCAGTTTCTCCAAGGACGCGCTGGCCCTGGATGGGAAGGCTTGTCGGCGTCAGCGTCTCCCCGCAGTTTGGATGCGAGGTGCGCACGACGACCGGACCGACCTGCGGCCCAGGGATTCCGCGCCAGTTCCCCCACCGAGTGTCCCCATGAGCATGCCCGCGATTCCGCTCAAGGAATTCGATCAGGAGATGGTCTCGACCCGAAAGCTCCTCGTACGCGTGCCCAGCGAGCGGGCCAGGTGGAAGCCGCACGAGAAGTCGTTCGCCCTTGGGCACCTGACCCAATTGATTTCGTGGATGCCGGGGTGGATCGCCAACTCGCTGCGCGAGCCGCACATCGATCTGGCGGCCGCCGGTGGATACAGCTTCGAGCCAACCGAGACGCTGCTCCGTGAGTTCGACCGCAACGTTGGCGAAGCCCATGAGGCGCTCGTTTCGGTGGTGGGGCCCGCGCTGGAGGCCCCCTGGTCGCTCAGGCACGGCGACCGGGTGATCTTCACCGCGCCCCGGGGGGAGGTCGTGCGCAGTCACCTGAATCACCTGATCCATCACCGCGGCCAGCTCACGGTGTACCTGCGACTGGTGGACGTGCCGCTGCCGCAGATCTATGGCCCCACGGCCGATGAGCGGTGGTGAGGTCGGACGGGCCGGCATCGGGCGACTCTTGCGGAGGGCTGGTATGGGCACCGAATCGAAACCCAGCTTCTGGTCGACCGCTCCCGGAATCCTGACGGGCGTCGCAGCCGTACTCACGGCCGCCACCGGTGCCTACGTCGCGTTGCACAGGCCCGGCTCCATTCCACAACGGCCTGACTCCCTTCCTCCACCCAACACCTCCCCTGCCCCGTCGGCGTCGGAGCCGCCCTACCTCCGGATCGGATCGTATCCCCATCCCGACCTTGCGGAGTTCACCCTGGCTCCACCGCCGCCCGAGCTGACGGACTCCACCGGCTTCCTCCGCCTGAGCGACGCGTCCTACGGGACAGTGGACAGTACCCCCGGCGCCGGGCCCGATGTCTTTCGCTTCGAGCTCATCCTCACCAATACCACCGCGGCTCCACTGGCTCTGGATCTGTCGAGCCGGTACTTCTCCCTGGAAGACGATCGTGGACGCTCGGCCACCATGCTCTACTTCTGCTGCCCCGCCCAGGGAACCGTTCTGGCACCGCGCCAGTCGCGTACCCTGGTGCTCTACTTCCGTTCCCGCGAGTGGTACGGGAAGAGCGTCCAGGCTCATCTGCTCAGTTTTCGGGTGACCGGCCTGCTGCCGATCGAACGCGCGACCTGGCACGTTCTGCCCCTGGCTACCGCCGCCTGATCAGCGGCGACTCGCGGGGGGCACGATGCCGTTCAGGCGCAGGTACACCACCACTGGCCGTAGTGGTCGAAGGCGTGGATCAGGGCTTCGGCGATCAGACCAAGGCGGGTGGCGTTCCCTACGGGAAACCAATTGTTAGTACCACCGCAATCGGCCGGTGAAATGGACAGCTCCCCAATCCTGCAGTTCACCATTGACCACGTTGAGCTCTTCGTCCCAGATCGGGCGGAGGCTGCCGCCTGGTATGCCAGCGCTCTGGGGCTCCACCCGGTGCCCGGGACCGAGGCCTGGGCCCAGGACCCGCGAGGGCCCCTCATGCTCTCGGCCGATGGCGGCGGCACCAAGCTCGCGCTGTTCCAGGGAAGGCCGCAGGGGCCCCAGCGGACCGCCGGCTGGCATCGGGTCGCCTTTCGGGTCGATGGCCAGAGCTTCCTCGCCTTCCTCCGCCATGCTCGGGCGCTGGGCCTCCGCGACCGCAGCTATCCGCTTCGCGTGTTCGACCACACCGGGGCCTTCTCCGCCTATTTCTCGGACCCGTACGGACATCGCCTCGAGGTCACGACCTATGACCACGAGGCGGTGCGAGCAGTGATTCCGCCAGCCGATGTGAGCGCGGCGCGATCGTCCGACGCCTAACATCTCGATCCACCGGAGTCCAATATCGTCATCCTCGATGAGACCGCCGTCCGGCGGCGGCTGCGCTTCCGGGACCTCATCCCCGCGATGGCGCGCGCCCTGGTCGACCTATCCGCCGGCCGCGTGGTGCAGCCGCTCAGGACAATCGTTCCGGTTGCCGCTCACCGGGGCTTCTTCGGCGTCATGCCCGCCTATGCCGACGCGCTCGGGGCCAAGCTGGTCGCCTTCTATCCCCACAACAGCGGAGTGCCGACGCACCACGCCGTCATCCTGTTGTTCCGGCCGGAGACCGGAGAGCCGCTCGCGATGATGGACGGCCGCCTGATCACGGAGATGCGGACGGCCGCCGTATCCGCGGTTGCTACCCAGCACCTGGCCCGCCCGGAAGCTTCGGTGCTCGCGATCCTCGGCTCTGGCGTCCAGGCGCGGAGCCACCTGGAGGCACTCCGGCAGGTCCGGTCATTGCGAGAGGTGCGGGTCTGGAGTCCGCGCAATGCGCGGGTATTTGCGGAGCAGCATGGGGTGCAGGCGGTGGCCTCCCCCGAGGCGGCCGTGCGCGGCGCCGACCTGGTAGTCCTCGCCACCAGCGCTGAGACACCGGTGCTGCATGGCAGCTGGCTGTCGCCCGGCACCCACGTCAACGCCGTCGGCGCCGTCCGACCGGACTGGAGAGAGCTCGACGACGAGGTCCTGGCCCGGGCTCGTCTCTACGTCGAATCCCGCGAGGCTGCGCTGCATGAGTCCGGTGACGTAATGGCCGCGGGCAGCATCGCCGCCGAGCTGGGTGAGGTCGCGGCCGGAATCCAGCCGGGTCGGCGGACCGCGGATGAAATCACCCTCTTCAAGTCGGTGGGCGTCGCGGTGGAGGACGTCGCCGCCGCCGCCCTGGTCTATGCGGAGGTGCAGCGCTCTCCCGCAGCCGATTCCGTGACCGGGTGAGCCCGGCCCGGCTGTGGTCGAAGCCGAGTCACCTCCCGTTGAGCGGATCCCTCCTCCGCCCCGCATGGTGTTCCAGGCCCCCGTCCCCTGATTACGTTCTGGGCAGCGAAGTCTTGACCTTGAGTGACCACCCCACCCGGAGGGCTTCCTGTGCCTAAACGCCTCCAGATCTATGAGACCCCCGCAATCACGGTGACCTTCGATCCCAATCTCTGCGTCCACTCCGGCAGCTGCGTCCGGGGCTTGCCTGACGTGTTCGACGTCAAACGGAAGCGCTGGGTTCGGCCGGAGCTCGCGCCGGCCGACGCCGTAGCGGCTCAGATCGCCGGGTGTCCCTCCGGGGCCCTGCAATTCCGGCGTCCGGGCGCTTCCGAGACGACAGCAACGCCCACCTGATCCCGGCCGGCTGATTTGGCCCCCCGCGGCCGCGATCGGCGGCAGCGTGATGGGAGGTACCGATGATCCGCAAACTTCCAAATGGGCAGTTTCGCCTCTATTCGCTGAAGAAGGACCCGACCACCGGGAGACGCCGCAATCTGGGCACCTTCAAGACCCGGGCGGCCGCCGAGCGACACGAGCGGGAGGTCCAGTTCTTCAAGCGGCGCGGCTAGCCCTGGCCATCAGGTTCTCCCGAAGATCTCATCGACTCAGTCGCAGGCTTCCACCATGCGGTTTCGCTTCGCCCGCGACGCGTAAGCGACCCGCTGCTATCTTCGGAACCATGGAACCTCTGCCGTTTGCCCTGCGGGTCCCCGGGAAGGACACCCTCACCCTCACGCTGATCGGCACTACCCGATTTCGCTTCCGGGGGCTGCTTCGCCTGGTGGCGGGCGCCCTGGAACTCGAATGGACCGGAACGGCCCGCGTCGACGAGGTCGGTTTCGCCGGAATTCGCGCGGAGCGCCTGGCGCTCCCCCTCGAGTCCCTTACCCTGGCCCTGAACGAGCTCAGGA